>Ga0136560_1000911_pt1 | contig 15031 bp, 7 predicted proteins | sample AntRauMeHopE1497_FD_104925 | JGI IMG/M metagenome (GOLD analysis project Ga0136560, IMG submission 104925) | Saline lake microbial communities from Rauer Islands, Antarctica - Metagenome Hop E1 #497 | ecosystem: Environmental > Aquatic > Non-marine Saline and Alkaline > Saline | place... | reverse complement strand
GACGAGGCCTTCGGCGAGGCGGTCGTCGCCGGCCTTGCCTGTGAAGCCGCGGGGGAACTCGCCCCTGTCGTCGAGGGAAGCGCCAAAGTCGGCGAGGAAGGCGGGGCATCCGTCGGAGCGGCTAGCCATCACGACCATCAGCAAGTGGTCCGTGATGCACAGCAGCAGCATCGCGACTGGAATGATCCACCTTGCCATCGCCGAGAGCGAGCACGCGGGGCGCATTGCTCCGGCTGCTGCTGCCGTGGATTCGGAGCGCTGGCATCCGATGATGACCAGTGCCGCCACGAGGGTGCCACCCAGGAGGGACACCCCAAAGACAGCTATGGGGAACCAGGGTGACCCCAGCAGCCATTGCTGCAACACGGAGACGCACGGGATGCCTGCGAACACTGTGGCAATGCAAATCGTTGCTGCCCGCTCGACCGGGCTCGCTCGTCCGCCAGAGGAGTCTCGGATGCGGCCCGCCAGGACGACGAACCCTGCGACCCCGACACAGGTCACCACCAGGTTTCTGAGCGGGACAGCGAGGCAAGCCCCACAGGCGATCTGCCACACAACGATTGGCGATGTGGCCACAGTGTCCACGAATGAAGGGAGCCACGCGATGACCTGCGAGCGCTCGACGCGGACGGGTCGCGGAACAGTGACCGATGGCGGCATCGACAGCTGCTGCCCCGGTGCCGCATCCAGCCGGTTGGCCCACTCACCGAGAAAAAGATGAGAAGCCCCACACTGCGATGGTGGGGAGCAGCGCGATCTCTTGCAGTGCGGCGTGCGCAACCGAATGGAACAGTGGGCCCGCGGTGCGCTGTCTGTGCCGGGGTCCCAACGCGTCACGGACGCGCACGACCCGCCGCGCAGCAACAACACCAATCACCGATGCTCACAGGGCCTTGAGGTCGCCGCGCTGTCCTGCTCCTGGCGTGGCGATGAGGAGGATAGCCACTGACACGCAGGCGACTGTGGCGGCAGATGAAAACCCCGAAAGTCCAGGGCCGGCGGAAAACAGGCTCAGATCGGCCGGCGTGAGCCAAGAACCGCGAAGCCGGACCAGCGAGGCCCCAGCGATTGCTACAGCAGCGGAGATCAGCGACACGAGGGCCGGAAGGTGGCTGCATCGCGCCAGAAGGTCAGACGGCGCGCGGGTGTCGGCACCGCCGGCAGGCTGAGCCATGTTCCTCGCCCGAAGGTTCGTCCACGCAGACATGCCAGCCCCGGACGTCGCCACCCACGGCCAGCCGCTCGGAACGAGGTGAACATACCGCAACTCGGGCATGGTGCCGGCGTGCTGCCGATCCGGAGTGCCACAGGGGCGGCGTGTGGCGTTTGGCGCAGCGCGTTGCTCTGGCAGTCGTGGGGGATGCGCTTTGCGCCCCCATGGCCCTGGTAGGTGGTGCTGGGCATCCTCGGCGCCCGCGCCCGGGCGCTTTCCGTTTTGGTGGCGCTGCGCAACCGATTCGACTGGCACCGGCGGAGGCTGGTTCACCGGACGGCTTGGCACACCTTGGAGTGAGTCCCTTCACCGGCGGGAGTCGTTGCAGTCACGGCCGTGGGAAGATCACGCCACGGAGCGCCTGGGCCAGCAAAGCGTGCCGTGCCGCGATCCATTCGGGTGAACCATCCCGTGCGTGAGGTTCTGTCGGGGCTCCCGGGCTTTGGGCCGCGATCGCCCGCAATCTGGGGGCGGCGGCGCCCTCGTCGGAGGATCAACACCTTCCGCCTCGGGCCGACTGGCTTTCCGGTCCCCTGGGTGAACGTTCAAGCATCATTCTGAAGGTGTGATCGCGTGATGCGCCCCGACACGCGGCGGCGGGCTGCCAAGCCAAGAATGGCGTTCAGCGACCCAAGCTCCACGCTGGTCGTCCTCACAGGCGTCCAGCCCGCGGGTGATTCCCGTTCTGTGTATACTTTCCGAACTCCAGTGGCTTGCGCATGGTCTCGTTCCCTGTGTACTGCCGGAGGGGTGTCTGCGGGCAGGACGGCCAGGCCAAAGTCCGCATCACGCCATAGGCACGCCCGCTGCAGGCTTCCCCTGTGCTGCGCACTGGAGCTTGCAGCGCCCTCGGGAAGTACGAACGGATCGCTGCGCGCCGTGGGACAGGACGCGCCAGTCGCGAGGCCAGCACCCCCGTCAATCTCGACCGACACCGGCCTCCGGAGCCCAGACCCCGGGCGGGGAGGACCGGAGGTACCCGGAATGCCACCGCGTGCGGCGCTCGTTGGGTTTTTCCATGATTTTTGCACGGTTCTGACGTGCCGGCCTTCAACTTGGCAGGGCCAACACCAAGTTGATGAGCTGCACTCCGACCCACGACTTCCACGCTGGCCTGGACCGGCCACACGTGGGCGCAGGAGATCTTAGCGGGGGCCAGGCGCCCAGAAGGCCTGCAGGGTGCTCGTCTCGCTCCGTACAGCAGGTCCGCCGTTGACCCTCTCTCCGACCCAGCACTGAGGGACATGGAAGCCCGCGCCTGGACCCAGGACGCGGCAAAGTCTGACGCGTTCGAGCGGGCGGCGCACCTTGCGCTGCGGGCGCTCGTCGATGGCTCGACGGGATGGCTTGTCGGCGAGGTGTGGACGCCGACGGCCCCGTCAGAGGCCACGAGCTCGGCCTCGCTGTCTGCAAATGAGGCCATGCAGGTTGTCAGCGAGTCGGCGGTGACGCCCGCGCCGGATGACCTCAGGGGGGCCAGGACGGGGCCCGAGCAAGGAGGTTCACCGTCTCGCAGGCCGTCCGACGCAACGTCTGTCGCGGCCAGCATGGGTCGCGCGCGGCCCGCGGCGATCCGGCACCGCGCTCCACTTGCGGTTCCGCGGTCTGTTGGGGGAGCCGACATAAGAGAGCTGGCGAGGGGGCGGCTGCCGAGCAAACAGTGGCGGCTTTGCGCCTTTCACGCCTCCAAGACGCTCGTTGTCTGGCCGGCCGCCAGGCAAGGGGGCGACAACGAGGGTCAAGACGGAGACAGGGAGGACCAGACGTCGCCTGCCACGTCTGCGTCAGGCCGGGCGTCCGCCGGATCGCTCGAGGGTCACCCAACCGGAGGGTCAGCCCCTGCAGGGGTCGCGCCCGGCCCCGCGAACGGGTCACAAGCCCTCGGCGGCGCCTCGTCGTCGCAGGCCACGCCGCGCGTGGTGGACGCGGCCCTCGTTCGCGGCCACAGCGCCGCGCACACGCTTGCGCACGAGCTGTGCCAGCGTGCGTTCGACACCGCGGCGCCCGCCGCGGCCCTGGACCTTCCCGGCGGGGACGGCCTCCTCACCGCGCTCCGGTTCCCGCTGCACGGGGCGCTGGCGATCCCGGTCAGCGCGCCGGTGGACGCCGCCAACGCGCCGTCCGCCTCCCGCCCCGAGGTCTGCGCCGTCCTGACGCTCTACTCGGACCGCGACGACCAGATGCACCGCCGGCACGGGGTCATGGGGCCCAGCCTCGCCGCGGCCGCGGCCCTCGGCGTAGTCGCGGGCCGCATCGGCGCGTCGCTCCGGGCGGGGGAGCAGCCCTCCATCGCCGGCCCGGCGTCCCTCAGGGTGACATTCGCACCCGGTTTCAGGGGCGCCTCGGGCCGGTCGCCGCCGGTGCCCGTCCCCCTGTCCGTGCTCGGATCACCGGACGACGGCCAGATCGGCGGCCCCGCTCCCGCCGGCAGCGGTGACGCCGCCGCCGCCAACACCGCTGCCATGGCCAGCAGGGCGTCTGCGGCGTCCATCCTCACCGCGAGCGACGGCCTGCCGGAGCACGACAGGGAGGACGAGGGCGGGGACGCCGGGAGCGACGCCGCCGTCGCGGCCGGCCGGCGGCTGGCCAGGTGGGCGTCTTTCCTCGTCTCGGCGCTGGGGGCGACGTCGGCGCGGTGCTTCGTGATGGGACGCGACAACGGCGACACGGCGAGGGCACCCGGCTGGCCCAAGCTGGCAGCCTCCGTGGTCGCCCGCGGCGACCCGAGCCCCGCTTCGGGCGACGCGTCCTCCTCCTCCTCCTCCTCGCCCCCCCCGCCCGGAGCCGCCGCCGCGGCATCTCCCCCGCTGGAGCTGGCAGAGGATGACGCCGCGTCGCTCGCGCAGGACTGCGTCGAGCCCTTCCCCATGCAGCGCTGGGCAGAGCTGGAGCGTGACGGGCGGCCCGGCGGGGTGACGGCGGCGGTCCCGGTGCTCTGCCTCGGCGCCCCGGACAGCGACGCCCCCGCCCCTGGCATGGACGCCGACGTGGCCGCCGCCGGCGGCGGCGTGCAGTCCGACGTTCACGCCGCTGCGGCCATCGTCCTAGCCTTCGCCCCCGCCGAGGCCGGGCCCGCCTCCGCCGCGTCGTCGCCTCCCCTCCTCGCCTCCGCCTCCGTCGCCTCCTCCCGCGCCCTCCTCTCCCTCGCCGCCCTCGCCCTCGCCACGGTCCTGGAGCCGGGCCTGCGGCCCGCCAGCTCGCCGGCCGTCAGCGCCGCGGCCCGCGCCGCCGCCGCGGCCTCCGAGGCCGCCACCGGCGGCAGCGCCCCCTCCTCGCCCCACGCCCCCACCGCCTCCGGCTCGCCCTTTGGCATGCGCCGCCCCGTCGTCCTCCTCTCCGCCCAGCGCACCGAGGCCCTCACCATCCTCCGGGCCGTCGCGGGGGAGCACGTCGCACCCGTCGCGTGCACCGACGCCGACGCCGCCCTCGTGTCCACCGTGGCCATCATCGCCGCGGCCAGCGACGTCCTAGCCGCGGGCGTCAGCCCGGCCCTCATGGGCGAGGCGGAGCCCCTCCACCACGGCCCCGCCGGGCACCCGACCGCCTCGGCCGCCGCCTCGGCCGCCGCCGGGTACCTCCACCCGCCCTCGGGCCTCGGCTCCTCCGTCTCCGCCGCCCTCGGCCTCGCCGGCCTCCTCAACCCGCCCTCGGCCATCAACGGCCTCCTCTCCACCGCGTCGTTCGGGTACGGGGGCGGTTTCGCGTCGGGGAGCCTCAACCGCCTCCCCGTCGACGCCGACGGGGGCATGGGCCTCCCTTCCGCCAGCCTCGGACAGCAGGCGGCTGGAGCCAGCGCCCTGCTCGCCCCCGGCGAGGACGTCAGCATCGCCGCCCACAGCCTCGCGTCCCTGGCGTCGGAGGACGACCACCACTCCCGCTCCCGGAGCTCAATCCACGGCCGCGGGCACACCCCGTCGGCCCCGCCGTCCCTGCCGCGGCTCTACCACGGCCACCAGGACGAGCACTTCCGGCAGCACTACCAGCAGCACTACCACCCGCACCCGCACCACCCGCAGCAGGCGGCCGGCGTCTACGGCAGCATCGGCTCGCACGGCTCCGCCCCGTCGGGCCTCGCGGCGCTCGGGGCCTTCTCCCCCGGCTTCCAGCAGCAGTACCACGGGCAGCAGCACGACGCCGCGCCCGCGGAGGCGGCGCCGTCCCGCCACCAGCCGGCGGCCTCCCACGGCGCAGCGGCCGTGGCGCACGGCCAGAGGGCGCCCAAGCGTGACCGTACCGTGCCGGCGACCTCGATGCCGGCGGACGCCAAGGCTTCCCGCTCCCGCTCCCGCTCCTCGGTCGGCGCCCAGCCCGCGTCGCTCGCGATGGCCACCAGCGGCGGGCTCGGCCGCCGGACGGACCGAGTGGGGTGGGGGGACGAGATCGAGTCGCGGACGGCGCCAGGGGCGGGGAAGATCGCGGGCGCGCGGCGGGCCGCGGCCTTTGGCGTCCCCCTCCGCAAGGGGAAGTGGCCCACGGAGGAGACGCTGTACGTGGACGCGGTGAAGGGCGCCTTCGAGGACGGCCTCCTCCCCCTCCCGGAGGGCGTCACCCTCCGGGCCATGCTCGCGGTCCAGCTCCACTGCGCGCCCATGCGCATCACCAAGAAGTTCGCCGGGGACACCTCCCTTGGCAAAAAGATGTACCGCCGCAACCCCGAGTGCCTGCAGCCGGCCGAGTGGAAGCGCCGCTCCGACGAGCGCCTCGCCGCCATCGCGCACCTCCGCCAGCAGCTCTGCGACCGGCTCGAGACGAGCCCCGGGCCCTTCCGCCTCGACCACGTCGTCGACGTCGGCATCGGCTCTGCCGGCTACATGTCCCGCCTCGCGCCGAGCTCTGCCTACGAGGGCGTGCCGCTGGGGGGGACGCTCCGTCTCCCCGCGGGCTACGTCCGGCTGGTGTTCGCGGACGAGCTGGAGCCGGAGGGCGGCATGGAGGCGGCGGCGAGCCTGGGGCGCGGGGCGCAGGCCGCGGCGGGACGCGTGGCCGGGGACGGGCCCGGCCATGGCGGGCCGGTGGCGGCCGCGGCGGACGCCGTGTCGACGGGCGGCGGGAGCAGCGGCGGGAGCAGGGGTGCGGCGGGCCGTGATGACGGCGGTGCGGGGAGCGGCGCGACTGACAACGGCGACGACGGGGACGACGACGAGGACGACGACGAGGACGACGACGGGGCGTACCGTGGCTCGAGCAGGGGCGGGGCGGGGAGCAGGCGCAAGTCCGCAAGGCTGTCCGCCCGGGTGGAGCCAGAGCCGCGGGACCTCGCGCTCCGGATCGTCGGCCATCACGGGGGGGCGCCGCACCCCTCGCCTCGCACGGCCGCCGCCTCGGCGCTCTTCTCCATGGGCGCGCACGGCGAGACGGCGGCGTTGGCGGGCCAGATGCCGGGCTCGGCCGCCCACGGGCTGCCGACCTTTCCGCCTCAGGGTCTGCGGCCAACGTTCGGCCAGCCGCCGCCGGCTTCGTCCCCCTTTGGCGTCGTGAGCTCACACGGACTGCTTCCAGAGCACGGGACGTTTGGGGCGCCGCCGGCGGTGTCAAGCCACTACGGCGGCTCGGGGATCACGGCCTTGATCCCCGGCGTGATGCCCCCGACGATTTTGATGGGCCACAGCATGGGCACACTCCCGAGGGGCTCGCCGATCGACCGGGCAGCCTCGGACGGAGACGGTAGTGAACGGCACTAGTGAGTGCCGGCAGCGAAAAAAATATGGGGAATTCGAGCGCATCTGCTTTGGGCGAACCGCACGCTGCTCGCGCCCAGGCCCGTTCTTGGCACGCCCACACACTCTCAGGCGCGGGCAAGGGCTCGGCCTCGGCCCGACCGGCGCGCGATGGCCCGGCTTGCTCGCCTCTGCCCGGTGGAGCCCTCGGCCCCTCGATCCTGCCGCCGCTCCCGTCCGAGCCCTGGTTCCCGCACACACCCCTCCGAGTCCTACAAGCCACGTGAGTGATATGTCAACGAAATGCCCGGGCATCACAGGCGGTGGGGCGCGGGCGGCGGGGGCGGATGCGCCTGGCACGCTCGGCTACCGAGGCCGAGGCTTGCAGTGTGCAAAGCCCCAGCCAATGCATTGCACGCCGGGCGTGCGACCACGCCCGGCTGCCTTCCGTTCCAGAGCACGTGTCTCCGCCTCCCCGCCCCCTCTCGGCACCTGCTCGCCGGTCTGCGGCGCCGAGAGGGCTCGGCCGGGCCGTGATTCCATGGAATTCCCGCGCCGTCACGTCGGCGCCAACTGCCACCGGCCGTTCCCAGCATTGCCCTTCCCCCCGCCCCGCCGCGTCCCGCCCTGTGCCCTCTTGAGCCGGCTTTTGGCATGCCATGCTGTTCGCTTGGGCCAAGGTCGCGGGGTGTCGCCGCTGGGGGTGCACATGGCTACGCCATGTTGAGCTGCCGCCGTTTGGCTTCCCCAGGCATGCCGCCGCGGGTCCCAGTGCGCCTCTTCGGTGGCCCCCACAACGGCTGAGCCTCCCCGTGCCTTGACCGCTCCACGCAGCAAGAAGCAATGGTCAAGGCCAAGCGCGAGCGCAAGCCCGGGCCCAAGCGCCCCACCACGGCCTTCTTCTTCTTCGGCGCCGACCAGCGCTCAGGAATCAAGGCGGAGCACCCCGAGTGGCGTGTCACCGACATCTCCAAGGAGCTCGGCCGCCGCTGGAAGGACCTCTCCGATGACGACAAGGCCCCGTTTACCGAGCTTGCCGCCGCCGACAAGGTCCGCTACGAGCGCGAGAAGGCCGAGTTCGAGGCCAAGACCGCCGCCGCCGCCGGTGATGACGATGCCGCCGCGGAGGAGGAGGAGGAGGAGGACTGAACCCGTTTCGCACCGTTCCTCCGACGAGCGAGTGCGTGTGGCTCACAGCCCTGCGCTACCTCTCAAATGAGTTCCCTTTTCGTGTCCTTTCCGCCGCGCGCGTGCCCCTGATTCCGGGCAAACACACACTCGCAAATTCTGTGCAGAGCGATGTCGGCGGTGTGGCCGATTGCCCGTCAAGATCATGACGCTCGCCGAGCGTCGGGGCCACACCGTGCGGCCGCCTCAGGCACTGGGGCAGTGCGGCCGAGCCGGTGAGGCCTCCTCCTGAGCCCGTGATGACCCGAACAGGAGGGACGATGCGAGGCCTGCTGCTCGCGGGGGTTTCTGCTGCATGCCTCGTGGTTTCCGCACGGAGTGCCCCGGGCTGTGATGCCGCGCTGGCACGGTGGTATGGGTTCACGGGTGACCCCCTGGCTGCCATCGCGCTGAACACAGCGGCACAGGCCTTCAGCGCGACAGTTTCCGGGGTGACTCGGGCAATCTCGCCGCTTAGCAGCCACCCATGCGGCAAGACAGTCTCGGCTGCCCACCAGCTGCTGGTAAACCTCACGAGTGGCAATGCGACGTCCTGCCCGGGCCTCCGGGGTTGGCGCATCGTGACTGAGGCCCTGTGCGCGGAGCAGTGCTCGGCAATGGCGACCCTGGCGGCCACAGCTCGCCTTGCGGGGCTCCTCAAGGACGTTTCGCCCAATTTTTCGCTCCTTTCAGCCGGCCGGCCGGTCCCTAGCGCAGGCAGCCGGGCTCTCAGGCCAGCCGGGAGGCAGCCGCAGCGCTCTCTTCTGACCGGCGGCCTGTCCAAGGCTGAAGCTGAAGAGCTGTGCGCACCAGCCGTGAGCGGCTGCCTTTCATCGGCTCTGGTGTCGATCTCCGCCGGTGTCACGGCCGGTGGCGATCTGCAAGCGCCTTTTTGTCGGCTGAACGCATCCGGCGCAGCTGCAGCCTGCCGCCCGGCTGCCGTTCGGGCGCCACTACCAGTCCGCCATTGGGAGGTCCCGTCCTTAGTCCGTGGGCTGTGCCGCGTGAGCGGTGCTGGAGTCGCGAAGCAGCTGTGCCTGCGGGACGCGGTGCCCGCCGTGACGATGCCCGAGGCGCTGTTTCGGTTCGTCCGGTTCGCGACCGCGCCGGCGCGGGCAAGACGAGGCGCGCAGGCCGCGCCGTCGCAGGGGCCGCCGACGGGCGGGGGAGGAGGCGGAGGCGGTGGCCCCACCACCGGAGCCGGGGCCGACGGCCAGGCGCTGCCGCTACCGCAGAGCCCGGCCTTCGTCCCGTTCTCGCGCACCGGCGACCCCTCCGACCCGCAGGCGTCGCCCGAGTCCGCGCTCTGCTCGCCCTGCGCTCGCGCTGCGGCGCCCAGCCTGATGCGCCTCGCAGCCTCGCTCACGCTCACGTCGTGGGACGCCACTCCCCTGGCGGCAGCGGGAGGGGGGGCGCTCCCGCCGAGCTCTCAGGTGGCTCTCACTGCGCTGGCAGTGGAGGCGGGGGCCGCCAGCGGCTGCTCCGTCGTGCGGCCGTCCAACGCATCATCGGCGATCCCGGACCGATGCTTCGAGCGGCTGACCGCTTTCACCGTCACGGTGGTGAGCGCAGCAGTCGCAGGGGCGGCGGGGAGGGTCGAGGGCTCGTACGCTTCCCTGCTGGGGACGCCTGGACTCGCAGCTGCCGGCGTCGGGCTGCCTCTCCGCCCGCCGAGCTGGGCGGGCAACTTTTCGGCATCGCTGCCCGGGGCACCGGCTTCCGGCCGTGGCCCGTGCGCGGCGCTCGTTGCCAGCCTCGCGGCGAGGGCCGTCGTGGAGGAGCAGCTCCGGCAGCGCGGGTCGCCGTTGGGGCTTCTCCCGGCCCAGCGGGGCTGCGGCGACCTGTGCGCGGCAGCGATGCGGCCGGTGTTCGAGGCGTCGGGGTGCTGTGGCGCGGCTGTGGTCTCTATGGCCGCCAGCCTCTCCGCAGAGGCGGCGGCGCTGGCCGGCGCGGACCGCAGACTGCTCACGGACTCTGTTGCACGCGCCGCCACGCTGTGCGCGGCGCGTGACTCGGCGCCGGCCCGCTCTCCCTCTGCCTGCGCGGTCGACCGCAAGCCCCGCTGGACCACGGCGCTGCGCCTGCCCGGCCTCAGCTACAGCTTCGCAACGTCGTCGGCGGAGGTGCTCCGGACGGCACTCCGGGCCGACATTGCGGGATTCCTCGGGCTGCCGGTGGCCTCCATCGCCGTGTCCGGTGTCGCGGCCGGCTCGGTGGTCGCCAGCCTGGAGATCCAGGCTGCCAGCGCGCCCGACGCCGCGGCACTCGGTGCCATCCTCGACCCCGCCATCGCGTCGGGGGACCTTGCCGCGGACCTTCCGGCCCTGTCAGGTGAGGCGCTGTCCGCGGAGCGCGCCGCCGCATGCTTGCCGGTGGCAAGCGTTGCCTGCCGCGCCCCGCGAGGTCGAAGTCCGGCGCGCCCTGGCTCACGGTCGCCCCACCGCCGTAGCCTGCCTCGCAGCCATGGTCGCCGCGGCCGGCCCCGGTGCCTGGGATTATGACCTTTCCGGTAGGTCTCGTCCCTCGCTTACCGTGGTGCCGTCGTCAGGGACGGGTGCGGGGTTCCGGCAGGACGACGCCGAGCTCTTGCCCTCAGCCAGCCCGACCGCCACTGCGCCCCGTGACAGCGAAGCCGACCCGGCCCTCGCCATTGCTGTAGGGACCGGTATCGGGGCCGGTGTCCTCGCGTTGGTCGCGGCCGCGCTGGCGCTCCGCTGCCACCTGCGGCGCGGCCACCGCGGAGGCGCAGCGGCGATCCAGGCGGACGGCGAACCCCGGGCGTCCCGGCTGCCTTCTCCGGCAGGCTCCATGACCGTGCTCTCCACAGGCTTGGCATCGCCTTCTGCCGCGTCGGTGCACCAGGTGGGCTTCGGCAGTGGCTCCAGCCTGGCGCGGCCGAGGTCGCAACTGGCACCCCTTGCGACGGCGGAGGAAGCTGCGACAACCTCACACACGGCGGACTCGCCCACTTTGGCAGAGGTTCACCGAGATGCGCCCGCGGGCCGCAGGCTCTCCGGCCGAGTGCAGACTGATCCGGTCGACTTCCTGGAATCCGCCGACGCGTTCCTTGCGCGGCTGGACCCGGCGGCTAAAGGCACCACCGTCATTGCCGGCTCATCTGCAACCGGCTATGTCGTTGCCTCCGGCGATGCACACGCAGAAGGCGCTTCAGCAGCGAGGAGCGCTGCCGCAGAGCGTGCGGCGCGAAAGAACGCTGCCGTCAGGCAGCAGGCTTGGTAGTATTGGCAACGGGACTGTGATGGAATCCATCGGGTTGCATGAATCGAGCGTTTGCGCCAAGAAAAAGATGCGAGAACATTCCCGGCAGTGCCTGACCCTTCACTCTCCGGACAACCGGTAGCTCATGTTGAACCCGCCCGGAAGGCACTCCTAGGCGTCTGAGCGGACCTTGCTCCTGGACATCGCCCTCGTGCTGCCCTTTTAGCTTCTGTGACAATGCGCCGCTCCTTCGGCAGTGATGAATGGGCCGACGGGTGAGACCGCGCGCTGCGCACGTCCCAGATCTGCGGCGAATCGCACCAAATCCGAGACATGCAGCCATGAGCTCACCAGCGCACAACACATGCAGCGAGTGCGGTGTGGGCGGGGCGCATGAAGGCGGCCTAGGCCGGATGAGCCGTTGCACGGAGATCGGCTCAAATAGCGCCACACGCCCGACGTCGTTGCGTTTCGATAGCCTGCGAGCTCACACGCTGAAGATGCCAGCCAAGCTTCCCACCCCTTCTTTTCCATCTCGCAGCTCGTCACAGTCCAGCTTCACGAATGCGTTCGAGCAAAGGCACGGTCTGCAGCTGCCGATGCCCGATTCCGGACCCGGCGATTCCGGCGCCATTCCCGACTGCAGCAGCGTCTGCAGCGACGAGGAGGAGCATACTCTGAGCTTGACGCACATCTTCGGAGCCGGCAGCCGGCCAATGCCTGTCTCAGAGGGCACAGCGGACAGGTCAAGGTTCGGCCTCGGTTCGGAGATCCAGCCGCCTCCACGCAACCCTGTGGACGGTATGCTTCCGGCCCATCTGCCATTCGCGGCAGCTTTGCCAGCACGTTTGCCCGCGGCGGCTTGCGATGGCCTCGCCGAGCGTTTGTCCACAGGCAGCGGCGCTTTTGGGGCCTCAGACCCTCGCCACGCTTGCACGACGCCAGACCGGTGGGGCGGTGAAGGTTCGGCCCTCAGTGCGTCAGCACGGGCCAGTGCCATCCTGCAGGACCCAGTGGCCGCGCCAAGCTGGCAGCCGTGGTCCTTGCCAGCAGCAGCCACGCTTCCGGCTCAAGAGGAGCTTAGTCGCGACCTCGTGACCAACCACCGAGCGCCTAAGCGCCGCCGCCGAGAGTCCGCCGGACAAATGAGCGAGGCCACAACCATGACGGTCGGAGACTATTCCCGCGCTAGCTGCGACACCAGCCGGGAAAGTCAGGCCACGGGTGACTACGCCGGCGTTGACTGCGACGGCCCCGAGGACGGCCGCAGCATGGCCTGCGCTGATGCTGAGGCATGCGACGACGAACTCATGGCTGGCGACAATGACGACGATGACGACGAGTACGACGACGAGGCTGAGCGTCGCCAGCAGACCAGGGCTCGACGAGCTTGCGCCGGCCGCCCTGCCAAGCGCGGCAGGCGGGCATCCGCAGCCAAGCCGAACAAGCCCTACTCGTGCGGCATTGGCGGCTGCGGGCGCACCTTCAGCTCCGTATCGGACGCGCAAACCCACCGCCGCACCCACACCGGAGAGAAGCCGCTCCTCTGCAAGTACTGCGGCTGCGGGTTCGCCCATCCAAGCAACCGCCGGCAGCACGAACGGGCCGTCCACGAAGACGTCAAGCGGTACGCGTGCAGGTATGCGAGCTGCTCCAAGGTCTACGCCCACCCGACCAGCCGGAACGACCACGAGGCGGTCTTTCACCGCGGGGAGCGGCCGTACCACTGCGACGGCTGCAGCATGACTTTCACCGCACGTGCCAACCGCAGCCGTCATGTGGCCGAGAAGTGCCCCTGCACGCCGGCGGACGTCCGAGCGGCCAACCTCCAGCTCAAGGCTGCCAAGGCTGCAAGAGCCAAGGCAAAGCATGCCCGCGGCTCTCCGACCAAGCTTTGATGCTGCCTCGGCCTTCATTCCACGGCTACTGCGCGGGATGGAGTCGATGATGCCGGGTTGTGGACCCGCCGGATTGGCGAGGGGACCCCCAGCGCGGCATGCGGCTTGCTTGACGACTCTGGACTGTTCTGGCACTTGGGTGTGATCGTGTGTGCGATAGCGTCCCATGAGCAACACGCGAATTTGAGGGCGTGCCGACAGCTGGGTGTGCTGCGCTGTGACCGCCCATTCACAGTGCTCAATCGTTCCCGCCGGGGTGGTGCCGAGGCCTCGCGCCTCGCTCGCACCCACCGTGTTCCCTGGACCACATCATTCGCAGGGAAGGCCCGCAGCTCCCCGAAATGCGCGATCTGACCGACACGGGCGGCCGTTGCGGCAGGGGCTGGGGAGGCCTCACAGCCCGACGATTGAGCCCAACAAACTCGCGCGCCAGTCTTGAAGCATAGGCTGTCGGGCCCTCCGTCCCTGTCCACTAGCTGAGGCAGCAGCGCGTGGCCTGTCGCAAACCCTCCGAAAAGTGCACTCTGGGACGGCCAGGGGCAACCTGATGGCGTCTGCATCATCTGGCCCGCCGGAGGGTGGTCCAGTCACGGAGCTCACCGTGGCGGGCGGACTGGCATGGTGGCGCAGGTTTGGGCTCACCGCCCAGCGCGAAGGACTCGTGAGCACGACCGCGGGGCGCTGCGTCCCGCCCCTGAATCCCTCGCACGCATGCCAGTGGTAGTTTTCAGACCATGCGGCCGGTCGTGGCCGCTGCCTCTCCTCTGGGCTTGTGTTCAAGGGTCTCGCGCCGCGCTTTTCCCGCCCAAGCTGCCTCCCCCCACCGCAGGACAAGGTCAGCGTGGAGATCACAAGCCGCCAGACCGCGTCTCAGGAGAACCGCAAGGTGCTCACGGCGGCCCTTACTCGTTTCAGGCAGGCCAAGGGAGAGGCTCAAGCGTCGTTGGTCCCTGAAATCATCGCCAAGTTCAAGGGCGAGGTCGACTTTCAGACCAGGCGTGCTCGCTATGTTGAGCGGGCATTCGTGTCCCTGTACTCGGCGCTGTTTGAGGCCCCCGACCCGGCGCCGCTCCTGGAAAGGGCACGGGAGCTCGAGATTGCGGCTTCAGAGGCCCGCGCAGACGCAGAACGGGCCAAAGCCGACCGAGATGCGCAGGCCAAGGAGCTAGCAGCCCTGCGGAGCGAGGGCAAGCAGGTGAGGCTGCGTGCGGCTTGACCCAGAGAGCCGCGCCGCCAGCAGGATCGCCTTGGTCGCGGGGAAGGCCGTCCCCTCGCGCCGCCCGGCGGCCAAGTGCTTGACGGTCAGGTGTGCACTCGAACTGGGGGGCGTGACGCCAGTCGGGGGCGGCGTGCCGCTGCCCGCGGCCGGCCATGCGGCCCATGCCAACCGAACCCCGGCTGCCACCCCCGCACCCCGCGCGACCGGTCGCTCCTCTCGCAGGTGGACCAGCTGGCGGCGCGGCTGGAGGGCGTGGAAGCGGACATGGAGCGCCGCGCGGCGTCCGTTGCGGCGGAGCGGGAGCGCGACCTGCGCGCCGTGTTTGCCGAGGAATCGCGGCAGCTGCGGGAGGAGGCTAGGGCGGCGCAGACGCGCGCAGCCGAGGCCGAGGCCGAGGCAGGGGCGGCGCAGCGCGCGGCCGCCGAGGCGGAGCGGCGGTGGGCAGGGGAGCGGGTCTCGCTGGAGGAGGAGTCGCGAGCATCGAGGGAGGGGGCTGACGTGGTGGAGGCGGAGACGGAGCGGCTCAGGGGGCAGGTGCTGGCTCTGCAGGGGGAGAGAGAGCGGGCGAGGGCGGCCGTGGCGGGGCAGGAGGCCGGCGGCGGTGCGGGGGCTGGCGAGGCCTCAGGGGAACTGCGAGCGAGGGCGGAGGAGGCCG
>Ga0136560_1000908_pt1 | contig 15049 bp, 3 predicted proteins | sample AntRauMeHopE1497_FD_104925 | JGI IMG/M metagenome (GOLD analysis project Ga0136560, IMG submission 104925) | Saline lake microbial communities from Rauer Islands, Antarctica - Metagenome Hop E1 #497 | ecosystem: Environmental > Aquatic > Non-marine Saline and Alkaline > Saline | place... | reverse complement strand
CGGGACGGACGCATGCAGCGACAACCCAGACGACGATGACGACGACGACGACGACGACGACGACGACGACGACAGCTCGGACGGTGAGAGCGAGAGCTCAGGCGGGCAGGAGGATGGCCCGCCCCCCCGCGGCCTTCGCCTCGTCCTGCACTGCGGCCCGCTCGCAGCGACCCGAGGCTCTGCCCCCTATGTGGCCGCCCTCGAGGCTCTGTTCGGGCCGCTGGCCGAGACGGCCTGGCCGGCCGGCGCCGCCCTCCCTGCCCTGTGGTCCGCCAACGGCCCGCCTGCCGGGCGAGGAGGCGTCATTGTGTCCCGGCGCGGCCGGCGCGTGGTGTGCGCCCACTTGTTCCATGGCCACACCGGCCCCGAGCACGGCGGCTTTGCCGGGCACGTCAGGCCGGGCTGGTGCCGTGACGATGGTCGCGTCGCACGCTTCACCCTCGGCACGTCGGCGCTGGACGGCGTGCAGGCCGCAGCGGCTGCGCCGGGGGCCTTCCGCCCGCCGTTTGGCTCTGCTGTCTCCTCAGCCGGCGATGCTCCGCCCGGGGTGACTTATCCCCTGCTGAGCATTGTGGTCTGCGGGGACGGCTCCGGCACCACCCTGAGGGGCCCTGCCGTCCGGGGGCCATTCGCGGGCCGGGCAGGGGCGGACGACGAGGGCAGCCCTGCTGCGCGGATTGCAGGGTTCGCGCCCGGCCTGCCCCTCCGCCTCGACGCGGTCACTCACGGAAGGGTGGTCGCGGCCACGAGGGGCGCACTGGGACGGGACAGGGGGAAGAGGCCACGGCAGCGGGTCGACGGCCCGGACCTCACCGTACCCGTCAGCGCGCAGGCCGCAGCCTGTCCCAGCACGGGCGGACCTGGGGCGGCGGATGACGGCACGGCGATGCCAAAACGTGCCAGGGCCGATGCAACGGCCGAAGCGACCCTGGACTCGGCGAATCGTTCCGCCGCCGCGCAGCTCCGCGAGCGCCTTCGCGGAGGTCTGGCAAAAGCTCCGGCGCAAGCCGCAGGAGCCGAGACCCACCGCCCGGCTTCAGTCGTGGCTCTTGCACATCCTCCTGCCGCTGCCACCGCTTCGCTCGACGATGAGGCTGCGCCCGTCGCCCGAGCAGCGTCGGACGCCTTGCCCTCATGCGAGCCTCGCGTCTTGCAGCCGGAGGCGGAAGCCGCCTCGACGTCATCGTGCCGGATCCATTTCCTGGGAACCGGAGCGGCGGCACCGAGCAAGCGGCGTGGGTGCACCGGCATCTACCTTGACCTCGATTCGCCCGGCGGAGCACCGCGAGCCGGCGTTGCCGAAGCCAACGCGGGCGGTACGGCATCGTTTGACTGGCTTCCCGTCCAGGGAGCCATGCTCGACTGCGGGGAGGGGTCGCTGGGCGCAATGGTACGTCGGTTCGGGGACGGCGTCGCAGGCCGCCTCCTTGGCCTTCGCGTCCTCTGGCTCAGCCACGTGCACGCTGACCACCACGGCGGGGCGTGTAGCTTGCTGCGTGCGCGCGCTGAGGCGATTCGCGCCGGCGGGGAGGCTGGTGAGCTCACCATCGTCGGCGGTGGCCCCGTCATCGACATCCTCTCGCGGCTCGTGCGGTCGCTTCGAGAGTCGGGCCATGACTGCAGGGCAAGGTGCGACGCTTCACCCGCCCCCACTGTGCTGGGAAGCCTGTCGCTGACATCCTTTGCCGTCCGGCACTGCTTCCGCGCCATCGGCGTTCACGTCGCGCTAGGCGGGACTTCGTCTGTGGTCTTCTCTGGCGACACGGTGCCATGCGATGCCGTGGCCAGGGCTGCGGCCGGCTGCACCGTCCTGATCCACGAGGCTACGTTCTCTGATGACATGGCCGGTGACGCCGAGCGGAAGCGCCACTCTACGGTCGGCGGCGCGCTGCGCGTTGCCGCAAAGGCTCGCCCGGGAGTGACCGTCCTGACCCATTTCTCTCAGCGCTATTCGCACACTGCCAGCGCCGCGAAACTGGTGGACGGCACGACAGGATCATGTGCGACGGGGACTGTGCTGATGGCCCTCGACGGCATGCAGCTGCCCGTGGACTCGGAGGCTTGCGCGGCTCTGGCTCCTGCCGTGGCCGGGGTTTACAGGGTGGTGACCGGCCGCGCGGGGCAAGCTAAGTTTGGCACCGCGGGGGACGAGTAGGCTTGTTCAAAGTGCCGGAGGTTTGGACGCGAGGGTTCCGCACGACCCGGCTGGCTCTGGGCCGGCCTGCACGTTTGCGCAGAGAGTCGCGGGGGACGGCCGTGCTGGGCTTGATGCGCCATTGTGCCATTGAATTCGGCGCAGGTGCACCCTTGGCCACAGAGGATCGCGATTGACCAAAGCGCCGGCGCCGACAGACGCTGCCGAGTGAGGAACTCTCGGGCTTTACACTCTCCCTCTACTACTGGCAACCCTCGCTCAACTTTGTACCCTCTTCTCGCACCTCCGTCTCCTGGGATCGACCTCCGGCCTCCAGGCCCAGTCGTTCGCAGGCGTTGCTCCGGTCCCCGAAGCCCCTGTCTTCGTGGTACCGCAGCGTGCGACGTGTGTGAACCCACCCCCCCCGACCCTCGGGGCACCCCGCGGCCTTACGGCCTCTGGGGTGCATCCGATGCGTCTGCAATTCCATTTGCTGTGCCACACTTTCCCTTTGCTACTCAATGCCCACACTAACGAGCGAGTCAGTGAGGACGACAGGTGGTAACTGATTGGGGCACAGGTGGTCTCCGGAGCTCCGACGATGACTTTGTTCGAGAGGCGGAGAAGGCCGCTGGGCGGACTACGGGGGTGAATCCGGCGGTGGTCCAAAGCGTCCCCGGCATGGGATGTGCGGTGGTGTGGTGGGACAGCACCGGCATGGTGGTGACGATAAGCCACCTTCGCTGTTTTTGACGGCTCCAGGCCTGACCGCACTCTTTCCACCGACAGCCGGACTGATGCTCCTTTGCTGCAGGCGTGCCGCGGGTCTCTCCAGACGCAGTGCCGTGGGGTGGCGACAGGTCCGGTCTGCATACCGCCACGGCGGAGCTGCTACCCGAGGCCAACCTGGCCAGCGCAGCTGAGCTTGTGCGGCTCTGGGTGTCCGAGTGTTCGGCCCGAGGTAAGTCGGACGACGTCGTGTCGCTTCGAGGCGCCGTCAAGGCCGGCCTGCACGCGCGGGGACTTGGCCCGCGACACGTGTGGAGGGTGTGGAGCCTCTGTCGATGGCCACGGGGTGGTGCGGGACGGGTTGACCATTCGAAGGCTCTCGAGAGCATTGAGCTCTGCGCCGCGGGCCGTGCTGGCGTCATGGACGAGCGTCACCCCACGCTCATCGATACGAGGTACACAGTGGTGACTTACCTCAGGGCGGACAGGTAGTTTCTGGAGGCTGCGAGGACCTGCGACTCGATTGTCGCTTTGCTACACCCGACCGACCCGACGACCAAGACACTGAGAGACCGCGCGGCGGAGTGCCGGCGTGCTCATCAAGAGTCGCAAGGGAGGCAGTGGGGCCACGCAGCCTCCTAAGCGCGCATGAAGCTGCTTGTCGTGTCGACGGCCGCTGATCCGACGAAACCAGTTATCGCGGCCACGCACTGGATCGGCGCGGAGAGCCCAGCTAAGCCACACGCAAAGAGCCTCCGCCACACGCTCGACCTCCAGGCAACGCCAGCCGGACCTCTCGTAAGCGCCAGGGTCCGTGAGCTAAATGGAAACGCTGCAGCGCACGAGCTGCACAAGGTCTTGCCATGGCTGGTGTGGGAGCCTGTCGGCCCGGCGGCGGGCTAGACAATGCGCGAGGCGAGTTCGGACACACCACAGAGCGTAAGCGCCGGAGGCGGTCTGCCACGACCTCGCGGCCTGTGCACTCTCCGGAAATGGCCGCCGAGGAGGCCCTCCGTGATGCCGCTGCCGCGACAGTCCGGTGTATCGCACCGCTCATGACGCTCCCGTCGGGCCTTGCGCCGGTGCTTCGCAGGCCTCCGCTGAAGCTCGTCCACGACGTGGTCAGGGTGCTCTCGCATCGCCACTCGCTCGCACCGGGCCTCTTCCGGCGCAGTGAGCTTGATTATGCCACTATCAAACGCCTCGGCGGAAAAGATGGCAGGCTGCTGTTCCTCGAGAAGCTGCTGGGTGCGCTCAGGCTTGCAGCCCCTGCCGACGCGCACCTGCTGCCATCAGCCAAGGACGTGGTAGGGGGCAAGAACAGCGTGGCAGTGAATCTCATGCTTCAGCTTTGCGGGGCTCTCGCCGTCAAGGCTCCCAGCGGCGGGTGGATGCCGATCGTGGCGGCCGTGCTTGCCGACACGGAAACACGGCGGGTTGCGCTGTTCTCGTGCGTGGACGCCCCAGCACATGATCCGGTGCATCCGCCTGTGTCAGCTCTTGCCTTTCCTGCCGGTGAGCGGGAGGCCACGGCTGCCGGGCACGCAAGGCCGCCCACCCCGCCCCGGGGATCGCGCCCCCCGCTCGCGGCCGAGACACCACGAGCTGTGCGGCCACCAACAAGCCGTGAGCAGCGGCTGAAGGCGCTCGAAGCCAGGCCCCGCCGGCCGTCCTCCGCGCTGCCGCGGCTTGGTCGCAAGCAGGCCGTCGTGACCGAAGGCGGGATCGTCATGGCCAACCCCGCACTGGTACGCTCCATGCTGGGGGAAGGTGCCTCAAGGTTGGCAGCCAGAGCCTCGGACGCGGCCACGCAGCCCTCGGCGGGCGACGCGGCGGCGCCGCAGGGCGCCATCGTCGCGAGAGCCGTCGGCTCTGCACGCCGCGGCTCTGCCGGCACCCGATCCTCGGTCGCGGCGTCGTCGCGGCCCCGGACAGCCCGTGCCGCCGCCGGACTCGTGCGCGCCAGGCCGTGGGATGCTGGCGCCGCTTCCGAGACTGGCGCCAGCCTCGCCACCGCAGCCGCCGCGGGGGCGAGGCGGCTGTCCTCGGGTCGGTCTGGGAGCGAACGTACCGCTGTGGCGCACGGGTCTCTTCCGCGTCCCCGGACGGCGGCGGGTAGGCAGGCCACAGCCGCCACAACCGCCACAACCGCCGCCGCCGCCGCCGCCGCCGCCGCCGCCGCCGCCGGCTCGGATCCGACCCTCCGAGCCATGGCTGCCGGCCGCAGGGACACGGCCGCCCGCCTGCTCCTCGCCGCCGAGGCAGGGGACTCCACCGGGGTAAGCCGAGCCCTTGGCAGAGGCGATTCGGCACCGGGGCGGCCGGTGCTCCTCAGCCTCCTCCTCCGCGGGTCTCCCATCGCGGGGAGAGCCCTTCTGGGGCAGAGCGGCTGGTCACCGGGACAGCAGGCGGGCGCACAGAGCGGCACGGACGTCGACGCCTCGTCGCTTGAGCGCGAGCGACGCTGGCGCGGCCGCCTCGTCATCCCAGGCAGCGGCAGCGCCCTTCCCGACGCCATGCCCGACGCCGTTGGGCCCGACGAGCCCCGGGGCCTCGGCGGTTTCGCCCCGCTTCACTACGCGTGCCGGCGAAACCGCCCGACGGAGGCCTGGATGCTCCTGGCCGCAGGAGCGAACCCGTCTGCGCCAGCGTCCGACCACGACGGCGCCGGGACGGGCGACACGCCGCTGCACCTGGCTGCGGAGGCGTCGAGCGGGGCGTGCGTCGCCCTCCTCCTTGCCTACGGAGGTGACGTCGGCGCCACGAACGAGGACGGAGCGACGCCGCTGCACTCCGCGGCCGCTGCGGGGAGCACTGAGGCGGCGCGGGAGCTGCTGGCGGCGGGGGCGAGCGTCGCTGCGAGGGATCGCTTCGGTGACACGCCGGCCGAGGCGGCGGCGAGGCCGACGGCGCAGCTGGCACGCGAGCTGGACCGGTCAGGCCCACCGGCCGGGCTGCCCGGGCTGCCACCTCCGGTCCTCATCCGCGTCCTGGCGTGCCTCGACCCAAGGTCGCTCGCGGCGGCGGCGGTCGCCAGCTCGCGCGCCGCGTGCCTCGCGCGATCCTTGCTCCCACGCCTGCCAGCCCCTCGGCACAGCACGGACTCGTCCGACGGAGGAAAGCGGTGGGAGGCGTCGCTGAGCGAGGCGCTAGGACTCGAGGCCGAGTTTGAGGCGGCCGCAGAACGCTCCTTCGCCGGCGTCGCTGCCGGGCCCGGCCGCAGGCGCGCAAAATTTTGATATGTCGGTGCCTCGTCTTGCCGCGCGGGTTCCTCGGCGCTCGGGCCCGGAAGTCCGACAGAGCGTGGCGGGGCCGCTTGACGTGTCGCGGCTCGGGCGCACTCGCAACCATGGCGGCCGCATCCTCGGCACCAGAGACACCCGCTGTCCACCTTTTCTCCGGAGATAAGCTGCGCACCTTCACCCAGCGCGTGTTCATGCATTTTGGCTGCCCAGTGAGACGGATCCTCCGGCCGGACGCGAAGCGTCTCACGGACCCCCTGGCGCCCCCCGCTGACGGTAGGGTGCCACCTTTCCCTTGGTAAAGGACCTCACGGTACCGTTGGGCGTCACCGGGCGCGGTCGGGTGGAGTCTGCGACCAGCGGAGCGGGCGGGGCTTCATGCAACCCCACCGCACGCGTTCCCCGACGCCGAAAGCCTTGTTGCCCCCCCTTTTTGTCTCTGGCCCGCCACTCTCCACACGCAGGAGGAGGATGCCAGCGTGGCCGCCGACGTACTCGCTGCGGCCGACCTCCGCGGGATCGACTCGCACGGCGTGGCGCGGCTGCACGCCTACTACGAGCTCCTCCAGGCCAAGGCCATCAACCCTACGCCCGATGTGCGCATCATTCATGAGACCCCGTCGACTGCCACGGTGGACGGCGACAACGGCCTCGGGCTCGTGGTTGGACCCAAGGCGAACAAGATTGCCCTTGAGAAGGCCAAGGCCGTGGGCAGCGGCTGGGTCGCCGTGCAGAACACCAACCACTACGGCATTGCGGGCTACTACCCGCTGCAGGCCGTCGAGCAGGACATGATCGGCGTGTCCATGACGAACACGACCAAGCTCGTGGCGCCGTGCTTCGGCATCGAGCGCATGCTCGGCACCAACCCCATCGCCGTGGGCGTGCCTTGCGGCAAGTACCCTCCCGTCGTCCTGGACCTTGCCACGTCGGCCGTGGCCTTTGGCAAGGTGGAGATCGCGAACCGGGTCGGAGCGACGATGCCCGAGGGCTGGTGCATCGACAAGGAGGGCAAGCCGACCACGGACCCCAAGGCCATGATGGACGGGGGCGCGCTACTCCCGCTCGGGTCAGACAGGGACCGCTCAAGCCACAAGGGGTACTGCCTGTCAGCGTGGGTCGACATCATGACCGCCGTGCTTTCGGGCGCGAACTGGGGGCCCTTCGCGCCGCCCTTCACGCTGCGCAGCGGCGTCAACGCCACGGAGAAGCGCGTGGGCAAGGGCATCGGACATTTCTTCGGGGCATGGCGCGTGGACGGGTTCCGGCCGGCGGACGAGTTCAAGGCACAGATGGACGACTGGGTCGACACGTTCCGGGCCACCAAGGCTGAGCCCGGCAAGAAGGTGCTCATCCCCGGCGACCCTGAGCGTGAGGCCCTGGAGGAGCGCTCGGTGTCGGGCGTGCCGCTGACCGAGGCCGTGGTGGTCGACCTCGAGGACATCTCCAAGACTATCGGGGTTCCCTTCGACCGCACCGTGTTTGAGGTTGACGCCGAGTGACCCGGAGGCCAGCAGCAGGGAACCATGCGGCGCGTCTTGCCGCCATGCCCGAGCTGAGAGAATTGCGCCCCACACGCCGCGCCGCCACCCTCATCCCGGCTGTGGCGCCCAAGGCTCGGATGCAGAGCGGGGACAAGCTCCGTCTCTGGAGATCTCGAGTGCAACGTCTGCACACCCGCAGTAGCTCCTAGCTCAGAGCCTTGATGAGCGCGCTCAAGACGCGATGCAACGGAAGCTGTGAGCGCGTTCTTGTGTGCGCCTGGCAGCAGCAGGAAGGTGTGAGACACACCAGGTCCTTGTGTGCCCACTGAATGCCTGAAAGATCCGTTGGACCCGGTAATGGAGCACGCCCCACGTCGTCGTCAGTCACGGGAAACACACACACGCAAACGCACCACCTTTCGCCTGGTGCCTTCACCTGTAGCACGTCACGAACCCCATTATACTCTGCAGCCCGTCACGTTGACGGCAGCAGCGGCGTGCCCGGCGACCAGGGATCAGCGAGCGTCGCCGCCTGCCGCGCCGACAGCGACGCGACCACCAGCTTGCCGAAGCGCAGGTGCTCGCGCTCCCGCCTCCGCCCCTCCTCGCCACGGATCACGCCGCGGATGCCCTCCAGGTGGCGGTCCAGCTCCGCTCTGTGCTTGAACACGCGGCCCAGGAGAGCGTCCAGGAGCGGCTCTGCCATCACGGCGCTCGTGCACGGCTCGCCCTCGGCCGGCATCGGCGGAAGGGTGACACCGCCGTCGTCCCCGTCCTCAGCCTCGCCCGTGGCACCGTCATCCCCGCCTCCCGGCGGGCCGTCCCCGTCGTCGTGGACCTGTCCCGCCGACACGGCCGGCTTGAGCGGGAGGTAGCGGACGCACCCCACCGGCCACAGCAGCGACCGCACCAGGCGCAAGCCCCCGACCGACAGCGCTAGGACGTCGAAGGGTGGCGTGTTGGGGAGCGCCTCCGCGTCGCTCCCGTCGTCACCCGGCCCAGCGCTGTCGGTGCGCCACCTCGCCGCCCCCCACGTGCTGATGGCAAAAGCTGGCTTCCCGCCCGCCAGCCCAGCCGCCGCGACCACCGCCTCCATGAGCGGGAGCACCGACGCGGGGCGCCACGGCTCCGCCTCGTCGTCACGAAGCTCCGAGGAGGCAAGCGAGGACATGGCAGCGAGGGCGGTGGCGGCCGTGGGGTCGGCGACGAGAGCGTCGGCAAAAGTCGACCGTGGAGGGGGCAGGAGGCCCTCCGTGGCAAGCACCGCCAGCACGCCGCCGGCTCCCGCCGCCCCGCCGTCGACGAGCGTGCCCGACGCTGCGCGCAGCGCCGCCGCCTGCGCGAGGCACGTCGCCCACGCCTCAACCGCCACGCGGATGGTCGATGCCGTGGTCATCGCCACCAGGGCATCGGCCTCGAGCTCCGCCCCGGGGTCCTCCTCGCCCCCGAGGAGCGACCGTGCGGTCCGGATCACGGCCTCGGAGCGGCGAGCGACGGCGCAAGCGAGCCGGGCGCAGCAGCGGGCGAGCACGGCACGCCCGGCCGAGAGGCCCGCCGCGCCGCCAGCCGCGGTCAGGCTGAACCCGCCTCCCCTGGCCGCTCCCGCGCCGACGCCGGAGCCGGAGCCGGCGGTGCGCCGGCCCGCGATGCGAGCGAGGATGGGCAGCGCCACGGCGGCGTCCACGGCCTCGACAAAGGCCTTGGCCGCCTCCCGCCGCCTCGTCTCCGGGGTGGCGCTGGCCGGCAGGGCCTCCACGGCAGCGTTCGCCGCCGAGCCGATGCTCGCCTCCGCCTCTGCCATGCCGCGTGCTCTCGCCCTGGCCTCGGTGGCGGCCGCCCGGTTCGCCCCTGCCGCGGCGCTCTCGGCGTCGGCTCCCGCGACGACGGCGCCGGGCTGGAGCGGGGCGCGCCCAACGTCGGCCAGGCTGGCAATGGTGGCAGCCCGCTCTGCCTCGAACTCTGCCAGGGCTGTGGAGGCTGCGGGGGTCGTGGGGCAGTCGGCCAGGGCCTCGACGGTCGCGAGCATAGCCGCGGCGGCGAGCGAGGACATCACCATGCCCTGTCCGCGGGCCCAGTGAGAGACGAGGGTGGCGGCCGCCGCGGGGGCGGCGCCCAGGGTCGGCGGCGCCCCGACCGAGGAGAAGGAGGAGGCCGCGGAGGAGGCCGAGGGCGAGTCCAGGTACCGCTGCCCGCACGCGAGCACGATTCGCGTGAGCTCGGGGGACCGTGACCGGACGGCGGTGCGGAGGAGGTGCCAGGACCGGGACCCGGCCAGGATGGCGGGGGCGCGGTCGGGCCCCGCTGCGAAGAGGGTGACGGCGGCGGAGGCGACCACGCCCGTCGTGGCGTCAAGCCTCTCCCCGCCCAGGTCGTGGGCGTCGATGACAAAGGCCGCCTCGGAGACCACACCGGAGCCGGACGACAGCGCTGTGGGTGCGAGGAGGGCGAGCATCCAAGCGCGCTGCAGCGCCTGGCCGCGCGGCCGGGCTCCCACCACGACCCGCGGCCCAACGGCCTCGAAAACGGCCCGGTGAAGGCGGCACTGGTCAGCCAGGGCCCGGACCTCGCCGGCAGCGACGGCGGAGGCCGCGCCGAGGTCGAGGACGGAGGCAGCCGCATACAACCCGGCACCGCCGTCCTCCACCGCCGCCGACGCGCGCCCGGAGCGTGCGAGGCTCGGGCGGAGCGATGCAGGGAGCACGTCGAGGACAGAGGCCGCGGCCGCGTCCCCTGGACGGACCAGGTCCTCTGCGCTCCGCCACGCGCCCGGGACCGGAGACTCGCGGCGCCCCGGCGCGTGGATGACGATCCGCGGACCTCTCGTGCCGCCCCCGGCAGCACCTGTCCGCCCCGCGACGGGGGTCAAGCGGCCGTCTTGGTGCCCCTCGCCGCTGCCGTCGGGCAGGAGGCCGGCGGCGCTGCGCCGCACTGCCCGGTCGAGAGCGGCGCTGGCCCCTATGGCCGGCCCGCCCCTCCTCCCGGCGTCCTCCTCGTCGTCCTCCGAGTACAGCGACACCCAGTGCGTCCAGCGGAGGCCCATCGAGACCTCGACGAGCGAGGCGGCGTCTGTGTCGCTCACCTCGTCGGCGTCGGCCATCAGAGACCCCGCAACGGCCGCTGCCGAGAGCGTCTCCGAGACGCGGCTAGCCGCCACCGACGCCGATGCCTTCGGCAGCCCATCCCGTCCGCCCAGCAGCGCACGCCGCACCGCGACGAGGAGGGCGGTGCCGCATCGCTCCGAGTCGTGCAGGCCAAGCCGTCCGTTCTCGACCGCCGGCTTGCCGTCGTCCGCCGCCGTCCCCGCCCGTGTGCTCGCTCTGCCGGCGCCCCCCGGCGTCGCTACCGACAGCCGCGACGATGACTGCATGAGGCGTGACATGACACCGGTCATGGCCCCGCGTGGATCGCCGCCGCCGCCCGGCGGCCCGCGGCCGAGAGGCAGGCCAGGCACGAACGCCGCGTCGTCCCGGTGCCCGAATCCCCTCGCCCCCGCCTCGGGCCGGCCGGCCGCCCTCGCCACAACCGACGCCGCCTGCAGGGCCAGCATCGCGGCCATGGCCGCCGGTGCCGGGTGCGGCGGCCTCGGGCACAGGACCGCTCCTGGCCGCGCCGACGCGCCCGACCCCTCGCCCGCTCCCCCGCCCAGATCCCACCCGGGGGGCCACAGGGCGCCGTCCGACAGCGCCGCAGCGAGCCCCACGAGGCCCGCCCCCGCCAGTCTGGCCACCGCGCCCGCCGTCCGAGCCGTGTGGCACTCCGTCCGCAGCTCCGGGAAGGCCTGCGCGAGGGCAAGCAGGCCGGATCCGGGCACGGAGCGGAGCGCATAGGCCACCCCGGCGAGGGCGCCGCGGTCCGGCCCGTCCCAGCGGGACGCCTGGCGGGCGGAGGGCCGGCGGGCGGCATCGGCCGCCTTGACCGAGCGCTGCACGTCGGACGGCATTGACCCGACGGCCAGCGCGAGCGTGAGCGGCGCGCCGTCGTCGCCGTGCTCCCGGAGCCTCGATGCGGCCGCTGCCGCTGCGATGGACACGCCGACGCGACCCGCCGACTGCCCCGCTGCGTACGCCGAGGCGTGAGAGACGCGCGTCACGTCCTGGAGCCCGGAGGTGCCCCACAGGCTCGACGGCGTCCCGAGCGACGCCCCGCCGCCCCTGGGGCGGGAGCGCGGGTCCTCGGCGAACAGGGCGCCGTCGTCCGCGCACACGAAGGGCGGGACGAAGGATCCCGGGCTGGACAGCGGCGCGGAGGCCCGGCTCGCCGCAGCCGCCGTGGCGACCTCCAGCACCCCCTCCCAGCCCCACCGGCCCTCGGCCCCGCCCCGGCCCGACGCGGTCCGGTCCGCCCACTCGCCCGGAGACTCCTCCTCCGGCGCCCACCCGCCCTGGGACGGCAGCGGCGCCTTCTGCCTCGGCGGGCCGTGGAACACACGAACCCGGCACAGCGCCCGGGCCATGGCGCGGCGCCCCACGGCCCCAGCGAACGCCCAGGTGAAGCCCCCTCCGGCCCCGCCGGCGGCGGAATCGTCCCCCTCCGGCGCCATGGTGCCGCCCGCGCCGCCACCACCGACGTGCCAGTCCTCGGGGGGTGACAGCGCGGCCCGCCGGCTCGACGCCGGGGCGGACACCAGCGCCGTCTGCCAGACGTGGTCGATCACCAGGCCCAGCAGCAGCGGGTCATCACGGCGCACCGCCGACAGGAAGGCGTCCGTCGCGGAATGGAGCCACACCGTGCCGTGACCGGCCCCGGCGCCGACGCCGGATCGGCCCGGGTCGGCGCCGCCGCTGCCCCCGCGGAGCGGGGACCCTGCCGGTCCCGGCCTGGCGGCCACCGGCTGCCCAAAGCCCGGGTGCGTCGGCCCGAACGGGTCCATCCGCGCAAGAGGCACCGCCGCAACGTCCGCGGCGGCCGCGGCGATCTCCTCCACCACGGCCGCCAGGAGCGGTGACGTCACCCTCGCCCCGGCGGTGGCGAGCATCGCCGCGGCGCGCAGGTTCCCGCACCGGAGCGCCGCGGCCATGGGTGTGTCGTAGGTCGACGACGCGGCCGGTCCGGCGATCGAGGCCGCGTCTGCCCAGCGGGGCTCGCCGTCCGCGGGAGGTGCGTGCCGCAGCGACAGGCGCGCGCGGACCACCCCCGCGGCGCCGAAGACAGAGAGCATGGGCGGGCCGGAGCCGCCGAGCGTGGCGGCGGCGCCGCCGGCCGCGGCCGCCGCGTACGCCGGCGCCGTGGGCAGGGAGTGGCGGAGGACCAGCGCGAGGCAGCCGGCAGAGCCCGACACGACCGCCGCCTCGACGAGGGTCAGACCCGAGAGCGGCTCCGCGTCGGCCACGGCGTGGCCGGACAGCACGGGGTGACGCTCCCCGTCGTCACCGGCGCCGCTGACGGCACCGGGCGTGACGGGCGTGGGCGACATGGCGCCGCCCCCGGCGTGGGCGTGCGCCGCGTGGAGCGACGCGGCGCGGCGGAGGAGCACCTCCAGCGCGCCGGCGCGGCCGTGCCGCGCGGCGAGCCACAGCGCCGACGGCGCGGGCTGCCTGGCCGCCGTCCACGACCCCGGCGTCGGAGCCCCCTGCGCCGCCCGGAGCTCGTCGTCGAAGCTGTCCCCGACGTCGTGGCCCGTGTCGGCGGGGGCGTCGAGCATGGGCACGGGGCGGCGCCCGTCTGCCCACAGGTAGGCCGCGTGGACAGACCCGCCCGACGGCGGGAGCACGGTGACCCCGTCCCGGCCCCTGCCGCCCCGTGCCCCCGCCGACGAGCGCGGGAGCCCGAGGCTCGGAGCCCAGCGGGCCGCAGGGTCGACCCTCGCCCGGCCCTCGCATTCCTCCGGCCCTGGTCCCGGCTCCAGCAGCGCCAGCAGCACCTCAGCGGCGCCGCTCGCAGCGGCCTCCTCCACTGCGCTGAGCGACGGCCCGGGCAGACACCGGGATGGCCAGGCGGCGGCGGGCCAGGCCCGGACGCAGCCCATGCCGCTCCGCTCCCCGCACGCCGCCGCCACGTGCTCGGCGGCGCGGAGGAGGCCGCACGAGAGGAGGACGAGGAGCAGCGGGCTCCTCGGCTCGTAGGCGGGGTCCCCCGACGCCTCGGCCCGCTCCGGCCACGAGGCAGCGTAGGCAACGGCCGCGCGGCCCACCGGCGAGTGGCGCAGCGCGAAGACGGTCGCCAGGTCCGCGGAGCGGCGCGCCGACGCGCCAAGGTCAACCATGCACCTGAGGCCCGGGCGGTGGGCCGGCGTTCCGGCCATGCCGCCGTGGGCCGTGGTCTCGCCGGCGGCGCCGTGGTGGGTGAAGGCGACGCGCCAGGGGGCGCCGACGACGGCGCTGAGGATCGCGGCGTGGGAGGCCTCGAGCGGGGGCAGCGGGGGCGGCTCGTCGGGCGGCGAGGCGAGGCGGGCCTGCCAGGCCGCCGCTGCCGATAGCGCGAGGGCGGGACCCGCAGCGGCCTGCCCCGCGCAGCAGGCCGCCAGGGCCAGGAGCTGCGGGCTGGCGCGGAGCAGGGCGGCGGCGCGGCGTCCCTCGGTGAGCCAATCCTCGGGAACGGTCTCCCGCTCCGCGAGGTGGGACGCCCAGCCGTCGCCCAGGAGCGAGTGCACGGGTCCGGCCCACAGCGCCGAGGCGTCCGCCCCGGCCCGGTGAGCGAGGAGGGTGTTGGCCGCGTCCCACGCCGAGCCCGGCTCCGGCTCGGGGTGCGGGGACCCGGCCGCGAGCCCCTCTGCCTCGGCCACGGCGGTGTGGTACGTGCCCACGGCCGCCTCGCCGTCGGGAAGCTCTGCCTCAAAGGCCCCGATGACGTCAGCGCGGAGCTTGAGGTGCTGCCCCCCCTCCCGGAGGACGCTGAGGAGCGCCGCCGAGAGCGGGGTCTGGGGCAGCGCGACGGCGGGGCCGGGGACCTGCAGGCGGGGCAGGTCGATGGCGGAGGCCAGGACTGTGGCGAGGAGGCCGTCGGAGCGACCGTCCGGGTCGGCCCCGCAGGCAAGGAGGTGCCGCACCATGTCCTCGCTGGCCGTGGCCGCGGCGTAGGTGAGGGGGCTGCGGCCGCAGGCGTCGGGGGCGTCGAGGACGAGGTCGTGGGCCGCGGCCAGGACGGCCGAGGCGCCGGGTGGCGATCCGTCCGGGGCCGAGGGCAGCCAGCCGGCCGCGGCGCCCGCCGCGAGGACCGCCGCGACGGCGTCCCGGGCGAGGTGGGCGTAGGCTCGGAGGGGGGAGGCGCAGGGGACAAGGGCGCGGTCGGCGTGGACGGGCGCGACGAGCGCGGCCGCCGCCCCGGGTCCCGTGCCGGCCCCGACGACCAGCGGCAGGCAGAGGGCCGCGCGGGCAAGGCCGGGGAGGCAGGCGACGGAAGGGAGGCCGAGGAAGGGCGCGGGGACGACGACGGCGAGGGGAAGGGGCAGCTCGGCGTACATGGGGCCGAGGCCGGCAGCGTGGAGGAGGGTCCAGCCGGGGTGGCGCGACGGGACCCGGAGG
>Ga0136560_1000906_pt1 | contig 15061 bp, 10 predicted proteins | sample AntRauMeHopE1497_FD_104925 | JGI IMG/M metagenome (GOLD analysis project Ga0136560, IMG submission 104925) | Saline lake microbial communities from Rauer Islands, Antarctica - Metagenome Hop E1 #497 | ecosystem: Environmental > Aquatic > Non-marine Saline and Alkaline > Saline | place... | reverse complement strand
GCTCGTCGCGCACCCCGACCACCCCCGCGCGATCGTGCCCACGCGCTCCCCACCCCGTGGAACACAGCCTCGGCCTTGACTCGGTCCCGAGAAGGGCGACAACCTCGCAGGAAGGCCGCTCCGTCGCAGCCGAGCTGACGGCCAGGCTGGGCGCAGCGCCCCTCACTGGTTGTTCCGCTCCTCGCAGATGAGGAAGTCGATCAGCATCGTGCACGCCAGCAGCGACGCCTTCTGCATCGGCAGCGCCCCGTCCGGGAAGGCGATGGAGAAGTTCGTCGCGTTCGTGCACCCCTCCTTGCACCACCCCGACCACACCCGCGCGATCGTGCCCACGCGCTCCCCGCTCCGGCTCCCCGCGCAGATCGGGAAGGGCGCCTGCGCCGCGCAGCACGGAGCCACGAGCCCGCACGTGTACATGTGCGCGTGCACGCTGTACCACATTCCGGGCTCCGCCGACGCCATCTCCGGGTGCACGCGCTCCCGCTCGGGGAAGGACGTCGGCGGCCCGACCTCGAAGCGCCACTCACAGCAGTTGAACGGGCTCACGATCTCCGCGATCACGTACTCCCCCCACCACACGTACACCACAGGACGGGCCAGGCAGAAGAACGTGCACTTGAAGGGACGAGTGAAGCGGAGCGGCGTCGCCGCGTCGTCAGCCGCAGCGCCGGGCGGGAGGATGAGCTTGGTGTCCATGTCCCACCGCCGTGCGGAGCCGCACAGCTGCCGCTGGAGGCATCCGGCGGGGTCCTCCCTGGTCATGGCGAAGGGAGTGTCGGCCTCGATGCCGGCCTCAATACCGGCGAGGGTGGGGTAGGCAGATGCGGGGGGCACCCACCCGAAGATGCGGTAGCTGCGGGAGCCAACCAAGAGCAAGGGGTCGTTGCTTCGCTGGACCCTGGGTGGTGCAAGATTGCGCCTCTGGCCCCGATGCTGCGACCCGGGACGCGGTCAAATTGATCAACACGTTTCCGGGGACGCTGGCTCACCTGTTGGGGACCTCCCAGTCCACGAACGACTCGAGCATGTCGACCTTTTGCTTGATGAAGAGGCCCTCCTTGGACGCCAGGGCGTCCAGGATGCTCGCTGGCACTTCAATCGATCTGCCAGAAGCGTGATAACTACTGCTTGCGACCAAGGGGCGGTATACTCCGGGTTTCTTGGCTGCGGAGGAATCTCAGGACATGCTCGGGAAGGTGCTTCGGCCGGAGGGGCCCCGGCACGATGGCGCCGTCAGGGTTCGCCATTGCCGACCCCTGGCGGAAGCTTACACATGATCGATCCTGCTTGATTCTAAACTGGCTCAGGTTCGAGTACGGCCAAGCACGAGAGTGAGGTTGCCACGGACGGTGGGGGCAGATCAGGCCGTCAATCCAGAACTAAGTCGTAGCAACTGCAACGAGCCCAGCAGACTCAAGTTTGCTGCCCCGAGCTGTCAGATGCCGTACACACGGCGCGCATTCTCGCGGGTCACGGACATCACGCTCTCGGTGTCCGTGCCGATGAGGCGCGCAACCTCGGCTGCGATCGCTGGAATTGATGCGGGAGTATTCGTCGCGCGCCGGCCGCCTCTGCCCCTTCGGCCACTGCCGCGGCCGCGGCCGTTGCTAGAGCCTTCGCTTCCCGAGCCGCGGCCCCTGCCGCGGGCGGAGCCCTCGGTTGCTGATCCACGGCCCCTGCCGCCCCTACCGCGGCCGCGCCCACCTTCGGAAGGCGTGCCACTGACCCGATCTCCAGCCCCGCCGGCACCCGACGGCGGGTCCGGCGTCATGTGGGGACCGTCCGTCTCAAGGAGCAGGCGGGAGAGCGGGATCGCGCCGCTGGAGAGCGCGGAGCGAACTCCGCCCGCGGACGCGTAGGTGACGAACCCAGTGACGCCGACGAGCAGGGCCGGGAAGGCCTCGAGGAACGAGGCGGCGTGATCGGCATCGCCGGTGTAGCAATGAAGGTGGGCGGAGAAGCCCCCCCTACGCTCGGCAGGCACCTCCCCAGCAGGATCGCGAGCATCTCCGCCTCGGCGTGAGCGCAGTGCAGCACGACAGGCTTGGGCGGGTCCAGCGACAGCGCGAGGCGCAGCTGGGCCCGGAAGCACTCTCGCTGCGCGTCGGGGGGCGACCTGTTGACCTTAAAGTCGAGCCCGATCTCGCCGTAGGCCACCGCCCGCTCGTGAGTCAACGCCTCCAGCACTCGCGCGGCGATGTCATCGCTCCAGTACCGCGCGTGGTGGGGGTGGATGCCGAACGCCGCGTAGACGCCGGGGAGTCCGAGCAGGTCAGGATACACGGCGAATGAGGGGCTGAACGCCGCCGGGTCGCAGAATTGCGCAACTACAGCCTCGCATCCGGCGCCGAAAATGGTTTCCCGGTCCGTCGCCGCCCTCTCGTAGGGCGGGAACACCTTGAGGTTGGTCAGGATTTCGTCCAGGTGGCAGTGCGTGTCCACAAACGCCCCAGTGGCACTAGCTACACTAGCTGCAGCCATGTCTGGGTACTTGGTCCAGCCAGGAGTAGCTGAGGGTGGTCCGGCAGGCAGCGAGGTCGTCCGCCTGAACAGAAAAATCCAGCGAGATTATCAGCGGCCCGGATTGGCGACTCTCGGGGAAGCGGCACGAGACTGGCGCAGGGAGCTCCTTCCCTCGGTCGGTCGCGACAGCGAGCGGGGTGTGCTGGCCGCCCCGGGGGGTCGGCATGCCTCTGCCGCGGTCCGCTCAAGCACTCAGTCGCATCGCGCCCGTCCGATGGCGTCAGCAGATGCTACAAGAGAACGCCATGCTTTGGTCACGGGGGCAAACCGTGGCATTGGGCTAAAGGTGGCAAAGCAGCTTGCGTCAGAGGGCTGCCATGTGCTCACCGGAGCAAGGACTCGCGCCAAGGCTGATGAGGCCGCGCGCGCGGTCAATGCCTGCGGCTCGGCTGGGTCTGCCACAGGGGTGGTACTAGACATGGCCGATCCTGAGAGCGTGAGGGCGGGGGTCGCGGGCTTGACTGAACTTCAGCTCTTGGTGAATAACGCTGGCATCTGCGACTGACGCGCCGCCTTGAGTGAGGGGCAGCACGCATCACACGTGGCTGCCAACGTGGACGGGCCGCTGGAGCTCATCGATGCCTGCCTGCCCCTGATGCGGGAGGGCTCCCGAGTCATCAACGTCAGCAGTGGTTGGGGCAGGGAGCAGTACTGCCGGCCAGAGTACCGGGAAGCAATTGCGCGGGCGTCATCGGCGGCTGCCGTCCGCGAGGCGGTGCGGCCGTTCCTGCCCTCCAGACGAGCGGATCCAGTCCCCGCGTACCAGGTGTCAAAGATTCAACCGGGCCACGGAGCTGCTGGCCCAGGACGAGCGGCTCAAGTCCCGTGGGGTGGCTGTCGCTGCTGTTCGCCCCGGTTGGGTCCGGACAGGAGGTGGGGGGTGCGGGGGCGACGAGGAGCATCCGGGAGGGCGCAGCCAGCGTGCTGAGCGCTTCGCTTTGGTCCGAGGAGCGCTCGGGCCCCTCCCCCTCCGGCGGCTTCTTGCGCGACGGCGAGCCCCTGGGCTGATGAAGCCCTGCCGCGGGCACTGTCCGGGGGCAAGGAATGCTGTGCCACGCTCTGGGCATGGCGGCCCACGCTGAGCGGGGCAGCACGGAGGGCACGAGGGTGGCGACTGAGCCGTCCATTCTGGCACGCCCTCGCTTCCGTTCGTGCCGTTGTCGCGTGTGCGACCCTTCGCCAGCGCTGTGAGCGGGGAAGCGGCGGCCCCGGAGCACCGGTTGAAACGAAGGTCCCAGCCGCTACGGCGGGCGATGCGCGGCCCTCACTCATGGCGCGCTGCATCGACAAGCCGGTCTGGACGCCGCGGCCGCGCACAAGGCGGGGGGCGTCGGCAAGCCCGACAGCGTTAGGGCGCGAGGCTTCCACCGCTCCCACTGCCCTCCGACGCCGACGGGCCCATCGCGAAGAGGCCGGCGAGTAGGAGCAGCACGAGCACGATCATGCCAATCCATTGCGTGGCGGCGCCGCAAGGGCCTGCGGGGGCGGCAGCCGCGTCCGCCGGTCCGCCGGCAGTCGCGTCGCCGGGGGCGACGAGACCCGCCGTCTCGCTCGTTTCCCCAGCCCTGGGCGTTGCTGCAAGGCCGGCGGCCGGCGCAGCACGCGTGCCTGGCGTCTCGGCCGCCTCTGGCGAGGCCGACGACGCCGACGCCCCTGCACCGCTCCTTGCCGCGCGCCTCAAGGCGCGCTTGCGCTCCTCGTGCACCTTGACCAGCTCGGGGAACAGCGCGCGGAAGTGCGGCTGGCTGCAGTTCCACGCCAGCGAGCGGGCCGCGCGGTTGCGACGCTGCGCGCTGGACGCCTCCACGGCCCCGTGAGTGGGGTCGTCCGTGACCATAAAGGACTGAAGGCCCAGTACGACCTTCTCGATGCCCCAGGCAGGCCTCCTGCGAAAGCCATTCCGGGAAGCCGCCGCGAGTTCGAGGCAGAAAACCGCGGCACGAGTCACTGGACGCTGCCGGGCGGCCCTCACCATGACTCGGGATGAAAGTCGGACATCGACAGGCACAGGCGCTCGCCCGTCTTGAATCGGTCGGACGGCGTGAGCATCAGCACCGAAGGCGGCGAGTGGGGGTACGTTGCCCTGAGGCGGAGCATGCCCCAGTAGTAGCCTCCCTCGTACACGGTGTCCTTTGGTCCTTCCAGGACGTAGTGCCACTCAAACAGGTTGCCCTCCTTGGGCTTGGCCTGCGAGGGTTTCGGTGGAGCGGGGAAGTAGCGGGGGTAAGGAACAGAACTGCCATGTGGCACTCGTTCGCGGTGCCGCCCCATGCCGCCCGCCGGAGCTGTGGCGCAGAAACCAAGGCGCCGGTTCCTGGCAAGGACCACCCATGGCCCTGGCGAGGGCGCAGCGAGGCCATTGCTTCCGAACGCATTGCCACACGCGCACATGGGGCGACGCACGTGAATTCCGTCCGCAGCGTTATCGCGGAGCGCCTTCGCCTCTGCCATCAGGCGGCGCACAGCCATGGGGTTTGTGCCGCTGGCAGCCATGGCTGCTGGATAGGTGGACTTTTGTCGGTGCTGTTGTGGCGATGCCGTCCGCTCTGCAAATCGAACCCAGCACCCCGTGCAGCACCGTTCTGTGCGCCATGGACGTGGCCGATTCGTTCCAAGAAGTGCTGGAGCGCCGCATTGCCGCGGTCCTCGCGATGCCCGGCGGCCGTCGTGCCGGTGGGGCACCCGGGAGCGGAACCAACGGGCGGCTTGACTGGTCGTTGCCGCTGACCGGGCATGCAGCGCTCCTGGACGGACTTGTGGCGGCAGCAGACGCCGCCAGAGAACGTGCCGAGCGTGCGGAGGCGCGGGCCGCGGTTTCCTTGACCCAGGCCAGAGCGGCCGAGAGCAGATGCCGAGACCTTGAGCCGCGGGTGGTCGAGGCCGAGCGTGGCGCAGAGGCCGCGCGTGTGGAGTCCCAGGCGAGACAGGACGAGCTCACGTCGGCCATGGCCCGGCAGAAGCGCGTCCTTGAGCGCTCGAAGCGCGACGGCGCCGCGGCGCAGCGGGCAGCGGACCGCGTGGCGGCCGAGCTCAAGCAAGCCGAAAAGCAGGCACACGAGCTGCGGGAGCGGCTCGCAAAGGCCATGTCAGGCCCGGCCCGCGGCCCGCGCTCCGGCCGCGGGCGCGCGGGAGCCGTAGTGGAGTCCGAGTCACGGTCGGCGGTGGGCCAGGCTTCGGCCGCGGCGCCGTCCGGGCCCCTCGGCGCGGGCACGGGGTTGTGCGACTGCGCGTGGTCGGCGGGCGCGTCTGTGAGCGACGCGACGACCGCGGCGCTGTCGCGGCTGGAGGACCGATGCGCCGGGCTTGACCGGGAGCGGACCGCGCTGCTCCGCTCCGTGGAGGGGGCCATGGCGAGGGCGGAGGCGGTCCAGGCAGCCGCGGAGCGGGCGGCCGGGGCGGCGGGGGCCCTGTCCGCGTCGGCCCGGGCGGCCGTGGAGGGAGGGGCGAGCCGGGCGGAGGCGGCCATCGCAGCGGCCGCGGCGGCGACGGCATCGGACGCAAGGGCGGCCCCGGCAGGGGGAGCCGGTCACGGCCCGGCGGCTGTGGCAGGAGGGGCGCCGGCGGCGGCTGCCGACGCCTGGTCGTCCGCCGCCATCGCCTCCTCGCTCGGGCTCCCGCCCGGCGGGGCGGCGCCGCTCGCGGAGCTCGACGAGGCGATGGCAGAGCTGCATGCCGCCGCAGCGAGCGGCTCGCCGTCGGTCGCGGGGGGCGCTATGGCCTGGCTGCGCGGGGAGGAGGAGGCCGAGCTCGCGGCGACGACGCTGGACGACCTAACCCGACGCGCGGTGAGGGCGGCGGAGTCCGCGCTGGCCGAGGCAACGAGGGAGGAGGCGGCAGTGCGCGCAGCGGCCGAGGAGGCGTCGGGCGCCGTCGCCGCGGCTTGGACCGCCGCAGCCACGGAGGCGACGAGGCGGCGCGTGGAGAGGGTGGCCGAGGCGAACGGGGCGCTGAGGGGGCGGCTCGCCGCGGCGCTGGGCCTCATCGGCCGCATGCGCGCGGCCCTCGGGGCGGCGGCGATGGGCCCGGAGAGCCCAGCGACACCGGGGAGCGAGGCCAGGCGAACGCCGAGGCGCCACGCTGAGGTGCGGGGCGCCGGGTCGCCGGGCACCGGCGCCGTGCTGCCTCGCCGTATCCTCACGAGCTCCCTGGCACCGTCGCCGTCGCCGTGGCGGTCACGGCAGCAAGCGGCAACCGCTGCCGGGTCGTCGCGTGGCAGCCCCGCCGCCTCTGCCACCGCGCCCGCGGAAGCAGCGGCGTCCGCCGCGCCCCGGAACAAAGGGACGGCCTCGGCAGCTCGCGCTGGAGCCAGTGCGGGCACGGGCGGCAAGCCGGGACGCATCATCAGCAGCCGGGCAGCAGCACAGGCAGCGGTCGCGACTGTGCCCAGGACCGAGGCGGCCACGCCCCCGCCCGTGCCAGGAGATGCCGCAGCGCCGGGTGCGGCTTCCCCCTTGGCGCTCTCACGGCTCCTCCCAGCCGCGCTTCGGCTGAAACTCCAGAAAAGGCCTAAGCCAGCAGCTCGCGCCGTGGTGATGGCTGCGCGCCCGGGCTCCGGTACCGAGAACGCGACTAGGATCAAGCGTCCAGCATCCGGACGAGCGCGTCGTGTGCTCGGGCCGAGGCCCGCACAGGGCTGACCGTGAGTGAAGGTCTCGTTGACGCTCCACGCCGCCCGCCAAGCACTCGTGCCAAGAATGTCAAAAGCACCCCGCGCAATTGCCACGGACCCAGAATCCCTTGGGGTTGGCGGGCCGCCGTTCGAGGACGCCGCGGGCGCCGTCTTTGCGCCGTGGGAGGTGGTGGCCCGAGGCCTCGCCGGAAACACGTCCGTCTTCCAGTCCCGCGGCGGCGACCCTGGGAAGGTCTCGCCCCAGCATGGTGTGCTTATGGATCCACGGACTGGATGGTGCAAGAGCCTTTCGCTCACTGGCCTCGTTTACCGCGCTGATCTGATCGAGCAGGGGCACGATCTCGTCGGTGAGAGTCGCGGTCCTAGGTTCGCTTGATCCGCTTCTGCGGCCCGCTTCCACGGCCATTGCGCAAAACGCTAAGTATTACCCTCCTTTTGCGGCGGCGGAGTCAATGCTAGACGCCTCACAGAGGCCGACATGGTCGCAGATCCATACTCTCTTGAGTTTTCGTCCTTTTCCCGAATCGCTGTGCACGTTTTCGCAAGCGATCAACATGATGCAATACGGCTGATGCAGCGCTCGCGAGCCACCGCTCCACCGTCTCGTCCCTTGTGCCGCAGGCTTTGAGCCGGAGCATGCCTTCGAGCGAACCGTCGCGGAGCACTCGCAGCTGGCCGTGATGAGCCGTTTTGAGTGCTCCCTGTCTGGCCGTGTCGTCGAGACGCGGTCCACGGCGTTCGTGCCGGCGCTGTCGGTTCTCTCGACGCTTCGGGCGCCCGCTTCTGCAGGCTCCCCTGCGCCTCTCAAGCGTGCCCTCGGGCTCCTCTTCGGGGCGAACCTCGCCCTCTCTCGAGCACTGGAGGTTGCCGGCGAGCAAGGTGGTCTAGCAGCTCGTGCCGCATGCATGGGAGAGGCGAGCGGCGTTCCCGGCTCGCCTCCGCTGAGCCCGTCGCGTGAGGCCGGCCTGCCCAGTGAGGCGGCAGAGGACGCCGGCGGCTCGGTCGTGTACACGTTCGGCTCGTGCCCGGGCTGGGTGCTTGATCCCGCCGCGGAGCGGGAGCTGTGGGTGTCCCACGCGCTCGTCGGGACGCTCGAGGAGGCAGGGTTGGTGGTCACGGACACGGAGGTCAGAGTGCCAGGCCCGGAGGCATGGGCCGCGGACGCCGCAGCATCGGGCCGGCTCGGCGCCGCCGCCACGGCCGTGCTCGTCTGCCTCGAGGCGGTCCTGGCCCTTGTACGCGAGGAAGGCGCGGCGGCGGCGGACGAGCCGCCGGCTGTGGCCGCCGCGCGACGGGGGCTCAGGCTTGCGGCGCCCGAGCTCGATCGGCGCATCGGGGGCGCAGCGCGCTCTGCCCGGGCAGCGTGCGCACGGTGCGTCAACGTGCTCGCGCGACAGTCGCTGCTCGCCCAGGACGAGAGCGGCCGGCAGTCCGCCGAGGCCCAGCGGCTGCAGCGGCATACGGGGTCCCTCCTCGCCGCGATGCAGGTGCTCCACCCGGTGAGCGGGTGCCCGCAGCGGGAGGTCCTGGCCATCGTTGAGGGCCGCACGGGCGCGCCCGAGGAGGACTGCGGGGCGGTCATCGAGGCGCCCGCCGTGGACGAGATCGCGGCGCGGACCGCCGCTGACAGCGCAAGGCGGTGGGTCAGCCGGTCCAGCGGGTCGCATGGCCTCGTCCCCCCGCGCCGCGCGGCCGGGTCGCCCGCCGGCATGAGCAACCTGGGCAACACCTGCTACCTCAACGCCGTGGTGCAGGCCCTGGCGCACCTGGCACCGCTGCGCGATGCCGTGCTGGCCGAGCGGCCGGGTGCGGGCGGGGACGTCGCCGCCGCGGAGGCGCTCGCCGCGTCGCCCGGCGCGCCTGAGGACGACCGGCTCGCCGCACGTACCTACCTGCGGAGCGCGAGCCTCATGGCAGAGCTCCGGCGCGTGTTTGCGATGCTGTCTGCCACTGACAGGGGCCACGTCAGCCCCCACGGCCTGGTCGAGGCAGTGGCGTGCTTCGCAGGGGCCAGCGACACCACGGCCACGGGGCTATGGCAGGAATGCGGCCTCCTCGAGAAGGCCAGGGCCGACACCCTCGCCCCGGCGGCCCGGCTGGGGCATCTGCTCCGGGAGCGTTATGCCGCCATGCTAGCAGAGGCGAAGGAGGGCTTGGCGGAGGGCGAGGCCTTGCCGCCGAGCCTCCTGGCCGCCGTGAGGCGCGCTGCGGCCACCTTGGCGGGCCGTGAGGCGGTGGGGCCCGAGGTCCAGGGGCGCGAGCTTGACCCGGGCGGCGCTAGGTTCAACACCGGCGAGTTTTTCACCCAGAAGGACGCCAGCGAGTTCCTCGCCGTGCTGGCGGACGCTAGCGACGAGCTCGGCCTCGGGTTCGCCGCCGATGAGGCGACGGGGCGGCCCTCCTTCACCCCGGAGCCGGGCGTGCGCACCCCGCGGGCGATGGTCGCGGGCCCGCGGGTCGCGGTCCCTGGCAGCGCCGTGAGCAGCGCGCTCTGCGTCGAGGTCCGGGCCAAGCCCGGGTTCGCGAAGCCGCCCTTCCCCACGTTCGGCGCAACCATGCTCGCCCTGCAGCGGCACAGCGAGGCGGGACGGGTCGTCGAGGTCGCGTCCCCGTACGTGACCAGGCACGAGGCGGAGGCGGCGAACGCGGCGGTCGAGGCGGTGGGCGCCGATGCCGAGGCGTGGCCCCTGCCCCCTTGCTACGGGACGTACGCCCCCGGCCAGTGCGGCGTGGTTCCGTCCCTGGGCCGTTTCTTCGCCGAGGGGGAGGCGGAGGCCGCCCCGCCAGCCTTCGTCCTGACGCTGGATCGTAACGACGAGACCATCGACACGCCGGCGGCCGTCCCCGCCGAGCTCTGCATCGACGACTTCGTGGCTGGGGTGCGCGCCGCGCCGGAGGTCAGGCAGGCTCAGGCGGCGCTCGCCGCCGCCGAGGCGGAGGCCGTGGCTGCCGCTGAGGCGGCGCTCCTTGCGGCTGGGGACGCTGAGCCGGTGCGCGCGGCGGACCTGGAGGCCCGCTTGGCGCGCTCCTTGACCGGCGCGCCGGGGCTCGGCGCGGGGCAGGCGGCGCCGGGCGCTGCTGGCGTTGGCGACGGGTCGTCGGAGAGAGGGGCGAAGCGGGCGCGGCTGAGCGAGCTGCAGGGGATGCTCAGCTTGGGGAGGGTGGCCTTCGACTCCGACGCAGAGCACGAGTCAGCCACCAAAGAGGCGAAGCGGCTCTCGGCGGCCCCCCCACCCGGGCTATGGGCCCGTCGTGATGCCGTCATGAGGGCGTTCGGGGCATTGAGGCACCCACAGCCCGCAGGGGCCGTGGACGGTCTCGGCCGCGGGTCCTCGGGCGGTCTCGGCCGCGGGTCCTCGGGTGGTCTCGGCCGCGGGTCCTCGGGCTGCGGGGAGGACAAACTCGCCCGCGGGGGGTCACTGGGAGCGTCAAGCAGCGCCGGCCACGGCTTGGAGCGCGGAGCCAGCGCCACGGGAGGGCAGCCGCTCGGCGACGCCCTCGAGGCGAGCAGGGGCGTTCGCGCCGCTCGCAAGGCCGTGGCCGAGGCGATCGCCGCCCACGGGCAGCACCGTTACCGCCTGCGCAGCGTTGTGGTGCACGAGGGGGCATCGATGAGGGCTGGTCACTACACGTGCCTGGTCCGGGGCCTCGCGCCCGGGGAATGGTGGCGGCTCAACGACGCCAGCGCCTCCCGCATCAGCGAGCGCGAGGCGCTCGAGGTAGCGGGCGGTGCGCGGGCCGGCCAGCGGGCCTACTTGGTCGCGTATGAGCGCGTGCCGAGGGAGGAGCGGGGAGAGGACCTGGGTGGGGTGGCGGTGGAGCCAGGGCTCGGTGCCGCACCGTCCCTGACCGCGGGGGCGCCCAGTGCCTCGTCAGCAGCGCCGCCTACCGCCCCAGGCGCGCCTGCTCCGCCTGCGCTGCCAGGAGCAGCGGCACCGCCCGCCGCCCAGCCCGCCGCCCGGCCCGCCGTGCCGCCCGGCACTGCGTACGAGCCGGCGCGCGCCCTGGCATCCGTCCCCGTGCTGCCCTCCCTCGCGGACACGCCCCTTCCCGCGGCGCTCGCGCGCTTCGTGCGCGCGGACAACCGCCACATCGCGCGATTCGCGCACGCGGCCCGGTGCCGGCGGGCGCTGACCCGGCTCGTAGTGGTGCTGACTGACCTTGCGGTCGGCCTGTGCCGGCCGCCCTCGGCCATCGTTCACTCCGCGGTGGACGCCCGGTACGAGTCGCTCGGGATGTCCAGGGCAGAGCTGGAGCGGTGGGCCCGGGACGAGCTGACGACGCTGGAGCGGGAGGGGGGCGTCGGGCAGGTCCTTGACCGCATCGAGGAGGAGGTGGCTCGGTCCGCGACCCGCGCCGGCGCGGTGGACGGCGCCGGGCGCGCGAGGATCGCCAGGCCGCTGCACTCGTGGGAGGTGAAGCAAGGTTGGGGCAGCGGCGCGCCCGGGTCGCACGGGTGGAGCCCCCCACCGCCCGTTGACGCGCGTGTGTACCCCGGCCTCGGGAAGGCACACGCGGCGCAGCCCCCGCCGGTGCCGCCGTGGGCGCTGCCGCCCGGGGTGCCCCGTGCCGACCTGACGCTCGGAGGCGCCGTGGAGGAGATGGCCCTCGAGCCGTGGCTTGCTGTCCGAACCCGTCGCTTCGTCGAGCTCCTGGTCGAGCAGGTGCGCGCCAGCCCCGACGGCTTCGGCCCGCAGGTCGACGCCTCGCCGTTTGCCCTGAGCAAGCTGCCGGTCAGCGTCGGGGGCAGCGCGCTGGAGTGCAGCGTGGTGGTGCCGCTGGCCATCGAGCGGCAGTTCCAGCGCACTGCTGCCGCGATCGGCGGCGACCGAGCCGTCATCGACTGGCTCAACAGCTCTGGGTATGGGAGCGTCATGGACATGAGCGCGGGCGGCCCGCAGGTCGCCGTGGACAGGGCGAGGGGGCGGGAGGTGCGCCGCGCCGTCGCGGCCTCGGCCGCGGTCAGGGCTACCCGCACCGCGGCGGACGACGTACGCACCGCGGCAGCCGGGCCCTCGGCCGCGGTCCTCGCCTTCCAGCATCGAAAGCTCGGCCTTCCTGCGGCGCCTGCCGACCCGGAGGCAGCGCTCGACGCCGCCGGCGAGGCTCACGGTGCCGCCATCGGGGCGTTCCAGGGCGACCCGTCGCGCAGCTCCGGCCGCGGGCGCACGGCAGAGCTGGAGGACATCGACGTGCGCCCGCTCCCCGGCAGGCTCGTCCCCGGCCTCACCCAACCCCCGCCCCGCGCCCTCGCTTGCGAGCGCGAGTTCCTCGTGCCGCTGCTGGTGGAGCCCAGAGCGAAGAAAATGCACCCCAGCATGCCCAGGGCCATCTGGGCCGTGTGCGACGAGGCCCTCGCCCTCGACCTCGACGCCCACCGCCTGGTCCCAGATTCCTTCGTCGCTGAGGCCAGGACGCTAAGCTTCAGCAAGGTCATCCACTCACCCTTCGCGCAGCACGCCACGGCCCAGTTTCTGCAGGGAACGGCGAGCTCCCTCGCCTGCCACGACTACACCGCGGGGGCTGTGAGCCCGCTCGCAGCGTCCAGCTGCTTGTACCTGACCCCGCTGGAGCTGCGCCTGCTCCTGGTGAGCGATGAGCTCTGCTTCTCGGAGCTCGAGCAGCCTGGCGACACAGCGCCCGACGCGGGGATGCCACTGCCGTGCCAGGAGGCCGCGCGCATCGGCCTGCCCCGCGGCACGGTGGCTGCGTTCCTCGCCCGGCGTTTCGGCCATCCGGCCGGCGATCTGATGGAGAGGCAGTTCAGGCATGCGGTCATTGGCAGTGTCCACGAGCAGGCAGTCTCCGTGCGGACCGGTTGAGCCGCGAAGCCGGCGGCGTGGCGTACCGGGCTGCCCGGCGGCCCTAGGCGGCCCTAGGCCGCCCGTCTCCCTGTTGAGGGAGTTGTGTGAGCGCGAATGATTGCACGTGCGTCCCGTCTGCCTGGCTCGCGCAGGCCGAGCTCTCAGGGGCCGCTCACACGCAACGGCTACCCCGCACCCAGCTCACACGGCGCATCGGTCAGCAGGGCTGCGGCGTCGGCGCCGCGGGTGCCCCCCGCGAGCGACGCCCGCCGCCTGCGAGGCTCACGCGCCGCCGATCGCGGACGGTGTGGTCCGGTCGACGTACATGGACGGCAGCTTGTCGCCGAAGTAGACCTTGCTGGCGTTGGACAGCGACTGGATCTGCACGAGCTGCAGGTACTGCGGCGTGAGGCGCTGCTTGTTGGCGTCCGCCACCTTGAGGGCGCGGTAGTGCTCGGCGTCGGCGACGGCACGGGAGCGCGTGGTGCTGATCTCGTTGTCGATGGCGGACAGCCGCCGCTGCGCCTCGCGCTCCATCAGCTGCTTCCCGAGGGTGATGTTGGCCACGTCTGCCGACTTGCGCGCGCTGATCTGTGCCACCAGCTTCTCGGTCTCGGCCTCCACCTCCACGACGCGCTGCGCCTGCTGCGCGATGAGGAGCTTGGTCTTCTCGACCTCGACCAGCTCAAAGTTGGCGCGAACCTGCGCCGGGACACGGGGCTTGCTGGCACGCACCGCAATGACCTCGACGCCCGGGGCCCAGACCTTGAGCGTGGACCGGAGCGCTTCGGCGATGCGGTCGTCGAGCGTGGTAAAGTCCTCGATGAAGATCTGGCGCAGCGTGCTGGTCGAGCATTCCTCGGACACAACGTGGGCCACACGGTCAAAGATGAGCGGTTTGTCTGCGCCACAGGCAGCGGTGAGGGGTGGCGGGCACCCACGATTCTTGGGCTTTTCTGCTTCGAGGGGGTGTTTGGCCCGGCATGCCGCCGCCGGCCGCCCGACAGTGCGGGACACGATGCAAAATGCGACAATGCGAGCTCACCGTACGTGGTGGAGTAGTTTCGGATGGTCTCGATGGCGTGGGCCGCGGACAGCCTGTTGACGACCTCGATCTTGTCGAACACCAGCGTGACACCACCCTCAGTGCCGCAGGGAATGTCCCTGACCTCATCGACCTGAAGCGTCACCTGGACCTGGTGGCTCACTTCCAGGAACGGGATCTTGAAGTTAAAACCCGGCTCGGCGAGGAGGTCGAGCAGCCGGCCGCCTCGGTATACGACGCCCACGTGTCCTTCGTCGACCTGGTACGTCCCCGTGACAACCTGCAGCAGCGTGTGTCAAAGCCGGCGCGCACAGCCTGGCGGTGCGTGCGCCACGTGTGGCAGGGGGGACGGCGCGCATCGATTCCTTCTCCACTCGGCTGCACGGCATGGGGCGATCAGGAGCCGGAAGCCTCACCAGGACGGCAGCGGCGGCAACAGCAAGGCCGACAATGGGCAAGCTCATAGCCATGAGAGGGCGCAGAGAGTGCAGCAGCGTTCCGGACGCGCTCTCTTTTGCGGGAGTGAACGTCACCGACGTCCCTTGGCTCTGAGCCCGTCCCGGTGGGTCTGCGCTGGAGACTCCCCAGCCGGCCTGGGCATTTGCTGTGAATCCAGCTGTTGCACGGAAGCGCGCCGGAGTGACGCTTCGCGGCCGGTGCGCTCGGCGTGTGCGAGCGGCTTGGGCTGCCGCAGGCTGGCGCCCGGCCGTGGGGCGATGTCCCCGGCGCCCGGTGTTGTGCGCGAACACGCCCAATCATGCTGCGATGGCACGAGGCCGGGGGCTGGGCGGGATTCTCGCGTGTGACGCATGTTGTGCGTGCTCTGGATGGCTCAGGCCCGGCGGGTCCCACTCCTTGGCGCCCTCACAGCGAGCCTGGACAGGCCAGTGGCCGCTTTCGTGTCGGCCGGTATGTCGGCGGTTGTGAAGATCACGCACGGGCCAGCCGAGGGCGTCACCTTCAGCGTGACACCCCGAGCGCCCGTCAGCGTCGGGCGAGGCTCGGACAACGGCCCTGGGAAGATCCGGGACGCGAGCATCTCCAGGGTGCACGGTGAGC
>Ga0136560_1000905_pt1 | contig 15062 bp, 9 predicted proteins | sample AntRauMeHopE1497_FD_104925 | JGI IMG/M metagenome (GOLD analysis project Ga0136560, IMG submission 104925) | Saline lake microbial communities from Rauer Islands, Antarctica - Metagenome Hop E1 #497 | ecosystem: Environmental > Aquatic > Non-marine Saline and Alkaline > Saline | place... | reverse complement strand
CGTCGTCCTCGCTCGGGGCGGTGAGTGCCTTGGCGCAGTGCTTCCCGGTCATCACGTACACAACGGAGCGCTGGTCGTCCTCCTCCCTGCGCCTCTTGTTCGCCCGACCGGCAACGAGCGGTCCCACGCGCGCAAGCACGCGCTTTGGTCGAGCCTCAAGACATCGCGCACCGGCGCCCGTCGTTCCGTCGGCACCCGTGACGACGACATGCGCGGCGGGGGAACCGCCTGACGAGGCACCCGCAGCGGCCTCCGAGGGGTCGACCGCGCCCACACCAGCGCTCCGCGGGCCGAGCCCGGGAGACGGTGGCCGCCACCAACCGCCGGCCAGGTGGGCATCGCCCGAGGACGGCTGGGGCGTCGCAGCGACGGCCCCGTCAGAGCCATCGTCGTCCGAGGCCACATCGCTGTCGCCGTCCTCGCCGTCGTCCTGCTTGTCGGTATCCTCGGGGCGTGCACGGGCGGCAATACGAGCTGCATTGGCACCAAGCTCGTCGTGGCCGTCGTCCTCGCTCGGGGCGGTGAGTGCCTTGGCGCAGTGCTTCCCGGTCATCCAGTTCCCTTCGTTGCACGCCCGCTTGTGCTCCCTGTGCCTCGGGATCGCCCGAGAAATCACGATGCTTCCTGGCTCATTCGCGAGCTTGCCAGAAGAGAGTTCCAAGGCGGCTTCCTGACCGCGTGTGGCCAGATTACCGGCTGACAGCGCCCCCCACGGAAGCCGACATCCGAAGTGCACAGTGTGCCGCGCGTCTGATCCGCGTGACAGGTGACCATCATCGAGGCCTGCCACACGGCAGTTGAACGAAGCAGCCAATTCTTCTGGGAGGCTGTGCCACGAAGATGCCATGCTCCTGGCCGCCCTGCGGCTCGGATATGCCTGCTGCTTGCTGCGCGTCCACAACGCGAGAAGTGCGCCCACTCTGGCACTTGCGCGGTTGTCCGACAAACGAGGAGATTTTTCCGGCAGTCAAGCTCTGCGGGCTCAGCTTCGGCCCGAGGCGTCAAGCGCTGGCTCGGGCAGATGAGCGACCCCAGCGCGGCAGGCATAGGTGCCCCGTCGAGCTGGGCGAAGACGCGCGGCGCGGTGTATCCTTCCTGCGGCAGCCGCGCCCACACCCCAAACTTGCTCGGTACGACACGGCGACGGGCGCGGCAGCGAGCCCCCGTCTGCTTCGCATGCGGAGGCCAGACATCGTCAGACGGCCGTGGCGTTTCGATGAGGCACAGCCTCACTCACGGCAGGTGCGAACAGCCCGGAGCCGAGCAACACCATCACTCCGGCACCGCAGCTGCACAAGCCGGGCATGCATACGGACGACCGAGCCCGGACCATGGTGACCATACCAGCTGACCATGATGGCAAGGGGCTGTGGTGCCTCCTCACTCGCAGTCGCGGCCGGGCGCGCTGTGGCATTTCTTGATGTGCTCGCCCATGAAGTGAGGGGCCGCGGAGTCGATGACGTGCCCGCAGCCGGGCTCCATGCAGACATGGATCATCCCCATCCTCCCCCTGCACTCGCGCCGCCAGTTGCTCGCCTTGCTCTTCGCTGCGCCCTGGCGGTCCATGAGCCGCTTCACCTCATCATGGTCCCAGGGGAGCACCGCCGCGAACTTCATGAACCTCATGCGCTCCATGCTCGGCGCCACCAGGCGCAGCTGTCCCTGGTGCGTCAGGCCGCACGCCGCCGCCAGCCGCAATATGAGCTCTCGCGGGGACGAGGCCTCGGCGAGGTAGCGCTGGACCTTACGGGTCGCCGTTGTTGCCGGGACGTCATCCGCGGGCCACGTCTGCTCGAGCTTCGTGTCCAGCACGCACTTGCCGGCTGGGGGCGGCGGTGTCGCGCGAGGGAGCAGCGCCTCGTCCTCCAGGCGCAGGATGTCTGCCAGGGACCTCGCACTGCGCATGATCTCGGCCCACTGTGTCCTGGTCATCCCAGCGGAGGCACTGGCCGCACCGATTCGAGCGCCCGCCGCATTGCCGCCCGGCAGGACGGCACCGTGGGCTGGGCGAGGCACCGGGGATTCTCGGCCGGCCGCACCGCTCGGCACGGCCGACGGACCCTGCCGGGCCACGTCATCGCCAGGCACCGCCCAGGGCGGGGGCGCGTCGGTCACGGTGCCTGGAGCAGATGCTCCGCCTCGAGCCCCGCAGCGCTGGGACAGCAGCGGGTGAGTCGACCTGCCGGTGCTGGCCGAAATGTCGTGCTGGGGGCCTTTGCCACCAGCAACGCGGCTGCCGTCCACCCCCGAGGGTGCTGAGCTGGAGCTGGAGCTGGAGCTGGTGTCCTGCGCTGGTCCCCCGCACGGCCCCCCGCATGGCGCGGCGACTGGCGCCAGCATCACACGCTTGGCTGGGGGAGCCGCTGGCATCATCATCATGGGGGATGCAACACGGGCCCCTTGCTCTGGCTCGTCCCGCAGGCGCTTGTCCGCTCGTCTTGCTGCCAGCTCACTCGAGCCCTCAGGAGGGCCACGTCCAGGGTCGATCGTGTGTCCCAGCAGTTCGGCAATACAACTCATGTCGGCCGGGGTTGCGGTGAAGGAAAACCTGTAGTCCGTCGGCAACAAGCTAGCGGCCTGCGCGAAGGCAAGTGGCATCAAATCGTTAAAAAAAACACGATCGGCTCCACCTCATCGAGCCGAGGCCAGGGAAGCAGCCCCCGGTCCTTGGCAAGGCTCGCTGGATACGAGCGGGATCATGATCCCGTACAGCGACGGGCTTGCGCGCGAATCCCGGCGGGCGCGGCAGGCAACCCGAAGTTTCTTCTTCCGGAAACATGCAGTTCGGCCAGAGGACAATCACCAGAATGGCAATGCGCGAGCCAGCCCTCCCGTGGGCCCATGCCACGCACGGCGCGTGGCCTACATGGATCTCACGTCAGGAGCCTGCTCTCCCTGGTGCGGGTGTCCTGGAGTAGTGCTCGAGGCATGCGGCGGCAGCCATGTGCGCTCGTCATCAGCTGCAGGAGGGATACCATCGGGATATTCTGAGTCCATATGTCGTCGTGCTAGCCGCCTGGGCCGAGCCGAGTCGGGGCGGTGTGCTTGGCGTCCTCATTCCGTGGCCTCTGCCGCAGCCTGGCGTACAGCCTCTGCCTCGCCAAGCAGCCACTGCTGCAGCCTCGGATTGCCTCAGTGGCCGGCGATGGTCCTGTTGCGCGGGCTTCTCGCCGGGCAGCGCGGGCCGACCGGTGGATATCACGCCAGCTAGTCTGTTCCCCTTTGCATCTCACAAGAGCCTGGACATCGGGGCGCCCCTCACGGGTTTGCCGCCCACAGCCTTAGCGGGCCGGCATCTCGTGGAAGCACTGCTGATACACCGGCTGTGCGAGCACGGGCGGGGGTGCTGGCTTGTCACTCATCGGCAGCGTCAGGGGTTCTGAGGGCGCGCTGCCCGCCCCATTCTCACGGCCGCGGCTCACACACAACGAAACCGTCATCGTCCAGGCACAGGCACAGGCGCGAGACTGCACCTGTAGTCGACGGGGCAAATCTTGCCGCGAGCACGATGCTGCTCAGCGACCGGCGTGCGGCCGAGGGCCCCTGGGCAACGGCGGGGACGACTGCCGCGAGCACGGGGTCGTCGACGCGACGGGAGAGGAGCTCGCTGCCCGGGCGTGTCGCGAATCGCGCAAAGATCCCGCCGGTCCAGGGCGCCGCGATGCCCGGCAGAGGCTCGTGCCCCGGGCCCGATGCGTCGGGGAGCGGGTCGCACAGGCCGAGAAGAGGGAGGCTCCCCGGCCTCGGGACCCACGTCGGGGCCTCAGTCGGCTCGGGGCCAGCGGCCGGGCCGGCGCGCCCAGCCTGCGGCCCGATGCCGGCGAGCGAGTCGACGGGGAGCGGCTCGGTCCTGGCGCCGCGGGCCCCACCGTCCCGGCCTGCTCGCGCCCTCCCGTCGGGCCCTGCGGCGCGGGTGAGCCCCGTGACGTTGCTCACAGGCCTGCCCGTGGCCAGCCACGCTGCGTGGGCGGCGTCGACGTCCAGCAGGACGGCCGAGGCCCCGTTGGGCAGCGCGGCCCAGCGCCCGCAGCGGGAGAGGTCGGGTCCCTTGATGACACCGGACGCCTTGTCGTCGCACACCCACCGGACGAGGAGGCCCCGCGACAGGGTGACGCGGGGCGACACCGGGAGGCGCTCGCGGGGCACGGCGAAGGCCCTCGCGAGGGCGAGCAGGGCCCGCCGCCTCAAGGCCTCCGTCGGAGCGGGCGGCGGCGTGCCCTCCCACGCCTCCTCTGCGCTCCCCGCCCACTGCGAGGGGTGGTTGTCGCCCCGCCTCAGCATGCCGCGGGCCACGTCCCTTGCCTCCGCACCGTCCTGCCCGCCGGCATCGGCCTCGCCCGGCACGTCTCCCGCCACCGCGTCGGCCAAGCTCCGCACCGCGTCCAGGAGCCTCGGCGCGCAGGCCTCCCAGAAGCGCAGGAGGAAGCGGAGGTGCCTCCGGCCGTCCACCGCCCGCACCATGCTGCCGAGCTCCAGCAGGGCGCGAGGAGTCGTCGCCGTACCCGGCACCGCCCGCCCGCCCGAGTGGCCCGCCCCGGCCCCGGTATCGGGTCCTGTCTCGCAGGCCTCGGCCTCGGCCTCCTCGGCGGCGACGTCGAGCACGCCGCCGAACCCGCAGGCCTCGGCCTCGGCCTCCTCGGCGGCGACGTCGAGCACGCCGCCGAACCCGCAGGCCTCGGCCTCGGCCTCCTCGCTCTGCCCCCCGCCCTCTCCGCCGGCCGGCGCTGCAGCACCCGCGGCGCCGGCCTCGGCCGCTCTCGCGTCCCGGGCGACGATCCGCCTCACCGCCCGCGCCGCCGCCACGACGTCGGCGTCGCTCAGCGGCGGGGCACGGGCCGCCGCGCGCATCCCCACAGCGATGTCCTCCGAGGACAGGCCCGTAAGGTCCTCCACCGGCACCTCCGCCGCGCCCCGCGCCGCCGACGCGCGGCGGCCCCCCCCCGTCTGGATGACGTGGCATTCTAGCATGCCGGCCTGGGCGGGCCTGCCTGCCAGGGACGCCTCGGCCTGCCGCCTCGACAGCACCAGGCGGGTGCCCCCGCCGCCGAACCGCATCGCGAGCGCCTCCCCCAGCGTCGGCTCGTCCACCAGCTCGACGCGCGCGGGCGGGCCCAGGGCCGCGCTCGCCGCCGCCGCCTCGGCCCGCCTCGCCGCCGAGCAGGCCGCCGCGGCCCTCTCCCCCGCCGACGTCGGGTCCGTCTCCCACGGGCAGAGCCCTTCGCCGTCGCCGAGCACGGCGCGAGCCGCGGCTCCCCCGGCCAGGACTGCGTCGGCAAGCCTGCCCCGCCGCTCCCGCTCCGCGGCCCACTCCCGCAGCATGTGGAGCCCCACCTGCCCGTCGTCGTCCGGCTCCCCCTCCCCGCACGCGGGCAGGGACGTCCATGCCGCGTCCAGGTCCGCCGCCAGCGTCCTCGGCCGCATCCCGTGCACCAGCAGGACGCTGGACCCCAAGCTCACCGCGAGCTTGGCGTCCCGCCCGCCGCCGTCCAGGTCCGCGTGCACCGCGACGCGGCGCAGCTGGGGGTGGAACAGCGCTACGTTGCCGACGAGGGGGAGCGCCGAGCCGCGGAGCAGGCACAGCTCCGGGTCCGCCCACGTCCACGGGCCCTCGGTGGGGAAGTACGGCGCAGCGGCGCCGGCGCGGCTGTCCCAGATCCGGATCGTGCCGTCGAACGCGGCCGTGAGGACGAGGCCGCCGCAAAGCGGGGCGCAGTTCTTCACCCAGCCCAGCTGCTCGTCGTGGCCCCGGTACACGCGAACGCAGGCCGAACGGTCGGGGGCCGGCGGGGCGGCCCCGCGCGCGCCCAGATGATCGGCGGCGGCCGAGGCGGCCGTCGGAGCGGAGGCGGCCTCCCCGGACCGCGACACGGCGTCACGCCAGCGCCGGGCCGCCGCAACAGCCGCGCCAGGAATGGCCTCGGTCATGCGCAGGTCCCACTGGCGGCACGTTGCGTCGTCCGAGCCGGTGAAGAGCGAATGCTCGTCCAGGAAGCTCGCGACGTTGCAGCCCTCCTCGTGGCCGCGGAGCCGGCCCACGGGGAGCATGGTCGCCCCATCGACAACGAGAACCTCGCCGGTGCTGAGCGTGCAGACGCAGGTCCTCCCGCTCGGCGACCACTCGGAGTTGTACACGGAGGCCTCCACGCCAGGCTGCGTCATCACTGCAGGCATCCGCATGCTCGAGACAGGCACCAAGGTCCGGGACGTGATGCGCGGAATCACGTCTCCGCAGCATCGCCGCGAGCGCAAGGCCGCGGCGCGGCCCGGCCTGGCAGCGTCCGCGCCGGACGCCCGCCGGCTTAGCGCGTCCACCAGGGCCATCGACGGCCCCCTCGTCCTGTCCTCCGCTTCCACACGCGATTGTGGTGCCTCGCTTGCAGGGGCGACCGCGCGCGCGCGCACGCGAGTGACGCTGCCGGGCGCTCGCACATTGGCACGATCGGATGCTCCGTTTCGGTCTCTGCTCAAACCCCCCCCGGTGCGTGCGGACGGGCGCGGCCCGACGCGCTGTGCACCTTGGCTTTCAAGCCAGGCGGTGCTGCCGCGCCTTCGGCCAGGCTCCGCCGCGCCGACGGCTGCGCGGGTCACAGGGGCACGGACACGCCCGCGGCGGCGGCCTCTGACACCGCTCTCAGGTGGCCGCGCGTGAGCCGCAGCGCAAAGGCTTCCCTGAGGAGCGCGTCAGGCTGCAGGACCCCCTGCCGCCACGCCGCCTCGGCCGCCTTCTTGGCTCTCCTCCCGTCGGCGTCCTCCGCCGGCGTGCCCGGGTCCACGGGCGCGTCCGCCCCCGCACCCGCGGCCTCGTCGCCCATCTCCGCGTCGAACGAGGCCTCGTGGAGCCCCCGCATGACCATCAGGGCCTGCTCCATGGTGCAGTGGCGCAGCCGGGGCCCGGCCCGCAGCAGCAGAGCCATGACCGTTCGCAGCACCGGCTTGAAGCCCTCCGCCGCGAGGCAGTCCCACACCCGCACGGTGAGCGCGAAGGGCGTGGAGGTGGAGAAGCAGGTCATGAGCCAGGACGTCGCCCACATCTCGGGGACGACGCTCAGCGACTCCAGGTGGGCGGCCAGCCGGGGCGCGCGCTCCCGCGTCAGGGCCTCCACGACCCTGCACGACGCCTTGACGGCGCCCAGGCCGGGCAGGAACATGAGGCGGAGCTGATGGGAGGGGCGCCGCATCGCCGCGTGGAGGAGCAGGAAGGCCTCCTCCTCCGGGGCGTAGCACAAGAACACGCCAGCCACGAAGGCCATGCCCTGGCAGTAGCCCACCTCGGGGTCGCACACTGCGTAGGCCGTGAGCACGCGGCGCAGGGCCTCCTGGCCGATGCCGCCGCGGGCGTGGAAAAGCGGCACCGTCGGGAACGTGCGCCCGATGTCCACCGCGATGCACCGGGCAGCCGGGCCGTCAGAGTCCGCGCCGGCGAGGCTGGCGGCGTAGAGCCCCGGGCGCTCGGCTCGCAGCTCGGCGACGCCGAGCATCTTGGACCACGCCATTGCCCGGACCGAGTCGGGGATGCCCTTGCGCGCGCGCAAAACGACGCGCCGGCGCCTCCCGGAAGACCACGTGTCCCAGGAGGCAAGCATGTCCAGCCACTTGCGCTCCCGGCCTCGCTCCGTCACGAGCCGTGACCTCGCCGAGGCCGAAGCCGCCGCCGCTCCGCCCTCTGCGCGGAATGCGCCCGGCCCCGCGGAGGACCTCGACGACGATGAAAGCGCGTGCTTCGGGGCGGCAGACGCCCGCGAGAGCGCCACGGGGCTCCCGAGCGGCGCCGCAGCAACCGCTACAGCCTTGAGCCTCGCCGGCGTTCCGTCGGCCACGGACGCGGCCATCCCCGCCCCTTCTCCGGGCAGCCCGGGCCGCTCGCTGGCGTTTGGGGCCTCAGGCACACGCGTTCCGGGCGCGCTGGTCCCAGCTTTGGGGCGTGTGGCGCCAACTTGCACAGAGCAAGCGCTTGTCGAGCCTCGCTCGCCCGACACTCTGACGCACAGCGCGGACCACGTGACGGTCAATGGTGAAACGCACAGCCGAAGCCGAAAGAATGGCGGGCTAAGCCCGCCGATTCGCACTCGGCGGGGCGGGAGCTGCGCCGAACTCCGAGCTCGCGCGGGCCTGCCGCTTGCTCGCCGGTTCCTTTGCGGCACACGTCGGCGCGCCCCGCAGCGAGAGCAGAATGTCCGAGACAGCCGCGGCTCGCGAGTCGACGTCCCTGGACCACGCCAGCTCCTCGCCGCGCGCGTTGACGGGGACGAACCCCGGGGTCGAGTCGCCTCCTGGCGTCGCCCTGGGCTCCGTGGTCAGCGTCGCCGAGCTGTCGCCGCGGCTGCGGGGCCGGCGAGGCACAGACCGCGTGAAAGCCGGGTCCCCGGACGCGGCGGACGGGGCCGCTGCCGACTGCGAGGTCATTTCATGGCCCGGCACACCAGCGTGCCGCCCCGGGAGCGGAGGGAAGCGGGGCAGCGCGCCCACGTACCCTGGCACGGGCATCGCTGGCGATGCCTTCGTGGCAGCCGCGGCGGCTGCCGCCCCCTCGGCGGCCTTGGCGCGACCGAGCAGGCTGGAGTTTTCCTGCTGGAGGTGCGCGTTTTCCGTGCGCGCGTCCGCTAGCCTGCGCAGGTAGCGCGGAAGCACGAGGCAGAGAGCACGCCGCGTGGCTTCCGGGCAAGAGGCGGGGGCGAGAGCGCGAGAGCGCGAGGGCTCAACCCCGCGGTCCGGCGACGGCGTCGCGGCCACGTCAGAAGAGCAACAAGGGAAGCCAATAGGGCAGCCGCCTGCCGCCTCGCCGCGCGTGCCCGCGCTGCCTCCTCCCACCCCCCCGCGCCCCCCTTGCCCGCGCATGTGGCATGGCTGCGCTGGCGAGCCGGGGCAAGCGCTGCGACACCGGCCGGGGTGCCGTGCCCGTGGGCCACGTGGCCCGATCCGACCGCGCCCCTGAACTGCCGCCCCAAGGCGCCGCACGCGCCCCCCAAAGCGACAAGCACGCGACAAACACGCCCGAGGGACGCTTTCGGGCGGCACATCCCCGGTCTGGGCCAATTCTCACTCGTGCTGGAGGGACTGCACCCGCTGCTCGAGGCCGACCACGAGCTCGCGCCTGCGCTTCCTGGAGAGCGCGGCGCTCTCCCGGTTGCGCATCTTTCTTGCCGCAGACTTATCTCCGGCCTCGGCCAGCTCAATCAGCTTGGAGTCGGGCACGGCGGCGCGGGGACGGCGCTTCGAGCTGCTTGAACCGGAGGCTGCGGCCGTGCCACGCGGCCTGGCCACGTCGTCGGCCGCCCCCTCCGACGGTGAGGCGGCCGTCTTGGTATCATCGCCTCCGCTGGAATCGCTCTCGTTGGCCTCGTCGCGGCGCGGGGCCGACGGTTGCCGCCGCCTCGTGGTTCGGCTTTCGGACTCCATTCCGCCCGCTTCTTCGCCGCTCAAACCCGATGGATGCCGCGGCAGCAGCCGGCAAGAATGCTGCTCCGTATGTTTCGGGGGCGGTTCAGTCCGCCGGGGGGCGGCAGGCGGGCGCGGCCAAGTGGCGTTGCCGGGGCGAGTTCGAGCAGAGTCCGTGAGCCACCAACCGCGCGCCCAGCGTCACACGCACGCATCAAGCGTCCCGTGGTCGCGGCCTCTTCTGCGTTTGAGCAGGCCAGCGCAGCGCGCACTTAGCGTTGGACCGGTCGACGACGATGGCCGACCATGGCTTCGATGAGGACTACATCCTTCGGCAGCTCGAGGCGGCGGAAGCCGAGGGAGAGGAGGGCTCAGAGGGAGAGGAGGATCCGGACATCGCAGCCTTGTTGGGGGGCGCTGGGGACGATGATGAGCTCCTAGGCTCTGGGGGCGACAGCCCAAGCGCCGAAGAAATCTCGGCGATGGCCAAAGAGTCTGGCGTCGACCTCGCGCAGCTCGAGGGCGTCATCAGGCAGACTGAAGCACGCTTTTCGGATGCCATCAGCCCTCCTGTGCCAGCGAGCTCCGACTCCGTGCGGCCCCAGGCCCCCAGGCCGGCTGCTTCGGCATCCGCCGGGCAGCGAGCGGCCGGCCAGCACGCCGCCCAATCCTCGGCCGGGTCGGCCCCCAGCCCTCCCAGCCTCCGAGCACAGCTATCTGAGACCCGGTCGCTCGTCGAGGCGGCGCTCAAGGCCGGGGATTTTGCCCGCGTGGCGGAGCTTTCCGCCGCGGCCGAGCGGCTTCAGGAAGCCGTCTCCAGGGCCGAAGGGGCGCCGGCCAGCGTTGCTGGTGCGGGAAGGTTGACAAGGGACGACGTGGCGCGGGGCCTGCGGGCCCGCGTCGCGCGCGATCAGGCCGAGGCGCTGGCGAGCGCAGGAGCGGCAAAGGCCGCGGCGAACATGGAGGCGCGCCTCGAGGCAGAGCTGCGCGGGAGCTGGGCGCGCAGGGACGAGGCCATGTGCCTCGCGGAGCTGGCGTGCCTCGAGGCCGGGGCGCTGACGCCCGCCGAGGCCGTCGCCGTGCGGCTGGTGCGGGAGGGGCGGGACGCCCAGGAGCTCGCCGGCTTCAGCTCTGCCCTGAAGCAGTTCCTGCACCTCGTGGTGACGTGCATCGAGCAGGCCAGCGCCGCCGGGAGGGCGGGCAAGGCCGGCGCGCCGCTCCGGGCATGGTGGCTCAAGGTCAAGGAGGGGGCCGCTGCGTCGCTCGCCCACGTCAGGAGGGCCGCAGCCATGCCGTTCCAGCCGCCCCCGCTGGTCGAGGTGGAGAGCAAGGCCCTGGTGGAGATCACCGCCCCGACCAGGTTCGCCGACGTGCCGCCGGACCGGCTCGAGGTCACGGTCGGCGAGCTGCGCCCGGGGGCCTTCGCCCCGGGCAGGCCGCAGCGCTTCCGCGCGGTGGCGCACCCCGCCGGGCTGGAATCGGACGCCGCGGCCGACGCGGCCGTCGCCTCCGAGTGGGCGGCGGCGTCCAAGGGCGCCGAGGGCGTCGACTTGGCCGCGACCCTCCTCGTCCCCGGCGTGCCGTCGAAGCGGCCGACCAAGCCGGCGGCGGTGGCGCGCCTCGTCCGCAAGGTCGAGACCGCCGCGCTGCGCATCGAGATTGTCGGCGAGGACAAGGGCTGGTTCGCGGCCACCCCGGTCACGAGGGCCGACGCCTGGATCCCCCTCGCCGGCCTCTCGCAGGTGGGGGAGTGGGCGGGGTGCGTGCCCCTCGCCGCGCCGGGCTCGGCCCGCCCCGGCCGCTCCAGGCTCATCGCCGCCTCCGAGGCACTCGCCACGTCATCGGCCGGCGGGGCGGGCGCCGCGGCCCCCGACGCCGCGTCGGCAGCCCACCTCCGCGTGCGTGTCCGCGCCACCGCGGCCCTCGGTGACGCCTCTCCCAGGTCCCGCAAGGTCACGTTCCGCATCCCCAGGCTCCTGGGCTTCCCTCCCGCGGCCCCGCCCGTCGCGCTGGCCACAGCACAGAGCGCCATGGCGGGGGAGGCCGCCGCCGACGAGGCGCCCGCACCCGCACCCGCCTCTGGCGGGCCGCCCGGCAGAGCCGCCCCCGCCACGACACCGGCCGCCGCAGCAGGCGCCGCCCCGGCGGCTTCTCGGCGGGGACCCGGCATTGCCGTCCCGCCGGCCGAGCTCGCCGACCCCGCCTCGCCCGCCCTCCTCATCGCCTTCGAGCACCTCATGCCCGCCTATGAGGAGCTCAAGGCCAAGGTCGCCGCCGCCGGGCCCGTCGAGCGCGTGCTGCTGTCGGCGGTGCTCAACCAGGTGGGCGGCACCCTGGACGAGCTGGAGACGGCGCGGGACGCCGGGTCGCTGACACCGGCGATTTACGCCCGGCTGTTGGAGATGCGGCGGCTGAAGGACTCAGCCCTGGCGCAGGAGCTCGCCCGGGCGGGCCGGGGGGCGGAGTCGGCGGCTGTGGCGAGTCGCGCGAAGGAGCTGCTGGGGATGTGCGTGGGGATGGTGGAGGGGGGTGCGATGTCGAAGGAGGAGTGGGTCGGGGTGCAGAAGGCCGCCCTGGCCGCTGTGATGAAGCCGGCTGCCGGCCCCGGGAAAGCGTAGAGTGAAGAAGAAATTCGAAACCGCATGCCTGCGCCAATTTGATGGATCCCTTACAACCTGTGCCAGCTGCAGCGCCCAGCTTCCGTTTTTCCTTTTGCTTTTCCCTCCACTCCCGCCCGGAACCGACCGTGCGGCCACCATGTCCGCGGACGACATGGCGGCCTTGCTGCGCAAAGTTGGGCTTCTGGAGGTTGCCATCCGGTACCAGGACCACTGCCTGGTCAGAGCAGCCGGGGCGGCCGTCGCCGGTGAGGCAAGGCTCGGCTTCCTTCCGCGCCCCTCCTCACGCACTGCACGCCGCGCCCCATCATACCGGCGCCAATGAATGAGCCCACGCACCGCAGGTGTGGGGCTGGGTGTCGGTCTGGGTACCTTTGTGGGCACGATGGCGGGAGCGCACGGAGAAATCAAGGGGGACACGCTCAGAGAACAGCTTAGGACGGGCTTCGGCAAGACGTTTACCGAGAGCATCAATCGCGGGTTCACCATGGGAAGGGTGAGGGGCCCGGGCCGCAGGTGAGGGCACCCTCCGGCGCTCGCACACCTCGCCAGCACACCTCGCCCACCGGCCGCCCCCGCAGGCGTTTGGCATTGCTGGCGCGGTCTTTGTGACGGTGGAGTGCAGCATCGAGAAGTGGCGTGCGCGCCATGACGTTTTCAACGCGGTGTTTGGAGGAATCGGGGCAGGAGCGGCGCTCGGCGCCTGGAATGGCCGCATGGCGCCAGCACCGAGTGAGCCAAGCCCCGCCGATCCCACAAGCAGCGCGCCAATCGTCGCGCAGCGCTCACGCTGCCTCGCTTGCTCGCTGTCCTGTCGCAGTCATGGCCCGAGCCATCGCGACGAACGCCGCACAGTTCGCCGTCATCGCCGTGGCGTTCGAATTCGGGTCCAAGGCGATGGCAGACTACCTGCCGAGCAGCTGACCTGGCCCGCGGTGCGGTGCGTGCCCCGGCGCGCGCATCGCGAAACACGGAACCTGCTTTCTGACCCAGGCGCACAACGCGGGGCCGGCTCCGTCGCGGCGAGGGCGTCGCGAGCCAGGAACCTATGTGCGCGCCCCGACCCACACACCCGCGTGGCCGTGCCGCCGCTCACGCCCTCCCCTCGGCGGCGCTGCCCACGACGCTCCCGAGCTCCGACTCCCGCTCCGCCGCCCGCTCCACCGCGAGGGCCAGGGACTGCGTGCCGAGCTTGCCCTCCCCCGCGTCCTGCATCCCGCGGTAGAGCCCCTCGGCGACCTCGAGGCCCCGGAGGCGCAGGCCGTGCGACCGCGACAGCTCGAGCGCGATCCCGAGGTCCTTGACGAAGTGTTCCACGTAGAACCCCGGGTCCAGGTTCCCCCGCAGCATGCGCGGCCCGAGCTCCTTGAGCGAGAAGGACGCCGCGGCGCCGCCCGCGATGACGTCGACGACCTTTGCGGCGTCGAGGCCGGCGCGGTGGGCGAGCACCAGTCCCTCGGCCATGGCCACCATGCTGGACGCGATCACCGTCTGGTTCACCGCCTTGGTCCTCTGCCCCGCCCCCGCCGGCCCCATCAGGGCGATCGTCGACCCCATGCACTCCAGCAGCGGCAGCACCCGCGCGAAGGCCTCCTCCCCGCCCCCCGCCATCACCGACAGCGTGCCAGCCCTCGCGCCCACGTCCCCGCCGGACACGGGCGCGTCGATGGCGGAGCAGCCGCGGCGCTCGGCCGCTGCTGCGATCGCCTCGCTCAGGGCGGGCGGCGTGGTGCTCATGTCAACCACCACGCCCCCCGCGGCCAGCCCGCCCTCGGCGAGCACGCCGTCCTCGCCCATCACCACCGCCTCCACCTCGGACGGGAACCCGACCATGGTGAAGACGACGTCGCTTGCCGCCGCGACATCCTTCGGCGAGCCCCCGAGCGTGGCGCCGAGGTCCACGAGAGGCTGGCACTTGGAGGTCGTCCTGCTGTAGACCGTCGTGTCAAAGCCGGACGCCAGGAGGTGGCCGCACATGGAGGCGCCCATGACCCCGAGGCCGACGAATCCAACCTTGTCCTTGCGCGCCGAAGACATCCAGCGCCCGAGGCTTGACCGGGCTGCGGTGCAGAATCACGACGCGGCTAGAACGTGCTGGTCGCTGCGGCGCATCGGGCACGCGGCGGGTGAGCTTGCGGCCCCAGGAATCCTCGGCCGCGGAGCAACCCCCCCGGCGAAGAGGCTCACACGCAGGGGCTGCGGCCTGCCGAACGAAGCGGCGTGTTGTGGCAGAGAGCATCGGGCGCGGCTGTCGGTCGGCTCGGTCCGGGGGGGAGTGAACCGTGCAGGAGTGATCGCGCGGTGACGGCCGGCGGCGGAGCAAGTGCTCTTGGACGGTTTCGGCGGACCCCTTGCTCGCCGCGTCACAGGACGCTGCGCAGCATGATCATGCGGGGATCCCGCGCCTCGTGCTCGGCGATGGCGGGCGTGGCTTGTGGCGCGGCCGGCGCCTCGGCCGTCCCCGCCCACTCCCCGGCCGATGTGCGGTCCACACAGCCGTCCAGGGCCAGCGCGGCGGCGCCACGCCACGCCGCGGTCTCCGCGTCGCGCAGCCTCCACACAGACACGGCCTGCAGCTCCGGCGCCGCGGAGCGCAGCTCCCGCTGGAGTCGCTCGCCCAGGCCCGGCAGGTCCGCGAGGCCGCCGCCCAGGACGATGCTCTGCCACATGAGGGGCCCCCACTCCGGCGCCGCGGCCACCGCCTCGCTGATCGCCTCCTCCACGCAGGCCGTGAGACCGGCGGCGGCGCCCAGCCCGGCGCCCCCCGCCGCGTCGCCGGGGTGGAACAGCGCCTCGCCGAGCAGAGCCCGCTCGGGGCCCAGCTCTACCAGCGTCTCGTCAGCCTCGAAGGCCTCCGGAAGGCCGGGCGCCGGCGCCCCCGCGACCGCGGGCCACGCTGCCGGAAGGCTCCAGCCGTCGCCCCAACCCAGGTCCGAGGGTTGCGCAGCGCCGGCCCCGTCGGCGTCGGGCGGCCGCTCCTCCGCCGCGGCGCCGTCTGCAGGGGCGTACTCGGCCGCGGTGCGGGCGAGGGCGGCGGCCACGACGCCCGAGTCCACGCCCGGGGTGTCG
>Ga0136560_1000904_pt1 | contig 15078 bp, 19 predicted proteins | sample AntRauMeHopE1497_FD_104925 | JGI IMG/M metagenome (GOLD analysis project Ga0136560, IMG submission 104925) | Saline lake microbial communities from Rauer Islands, Antarctica - Metagenome Hop E1 #497 | ecosystem: Environmental > Aquatic > Non-marine Saline and Alkaline > Saline | place... | reverse complement strand
GATCTATCTGTAGTCTTCTGCGACATCGCAAATTTTGATGAGCTTATCGATGCGCGCACTCCTTATCAGCTCGTTGAGCTGCTCGATAGAGTGTACACGTTGCTAGACGTTCTAAGTGTAAAACATGGGGTCTCTAAGATGGAAACAGTCGGCAAGACGTGGATGGGGTGCGCCGGACTGCATGGGTCTGGCGAGAATCACGCTGCTAAAGCCGTCGCATTCGGCAAGGATGCACTTCGAACCGTTGCCAGGCTTCGAACCGATGAACACGAGCAGCTTATATGCTTGCGGATTGGCATTCATACTGGCGAAGCGGTGGCCGGTGTGGTCGGGTTGAAAAAGCCCCAGTTCTGCCTGTTCGGTGACACCGTGAACACAGCAAGTCGGATGCAGAGTACGGGTCAAACAGGTGCTGTTCACGTATCGGCTATGACACACACTGCTATATCATCACTGTACTAGTTTCACGAACGATAGGTTTCAGTCAAAGGCAAGGGTCTCATGACGACGTACTTCGTCGGGTAGGTATTGACAACCGGACTGAGCGACAAAGGCTCAATCAGACAGAACAGTACTAGCATGATTCAAAGCACAACTTCCAGTAGGCTGGGTTCTAGCAATAATCCCACGCCAGAGACTGATGGGGCTTTTGAATCGCTCCTGTCATCCCTTATAGAAGTAGCTGTAGGCTTTTCTCAGACCCCGCTAGAACGACGATATGCCGCTGAGCAGCGCACGATAGGTGCAAAAAATGCAGCAATAGCGTTCTTGTTCATGGTCCTTTTCCAAGTATTTCGATTGCTGGAGATATTTTTCATCTCCTCGAACGAGCGACAATCAGTTCGATCCGTAGTTGCAAGAGCAGTGACGTTGTTCTTGTGTGTGCTGAGCAATGTGCTTCTGACCATGTACTCGGCCAGCGAGCTCATTTCGTTCCGAGGGAGACTCATGTTCATGTGCAGTCTAGTGGCGATTTCACTAGCCATGCTTTCGTCAGAATCGATCGCTTGGCGAGCTTGTCTGGATCACATTTTCCTTTTTGCCGTAGCTGCATTTTGTGGGGTTCTATCGTCCGCTGAGTCAGCACTGGTCAATATGGCGTGCGCGGTGCTGTTCTGTGTAGCATCTGGAGCCCCATTGCCTTGGTACGGACTCGCAGGGGGCGGGCTTCCCCTTGATTATACAACGGCATTCTTCTGCCTTGCCAGTGTTTGCGTAGTTGCTGTTTCTGCGTGCGGAGAAGAAGTTTATCTTAGACGCCTGTACAAGCGAAAGCTTGCAGCAACTAGGGAGACGAAGCGAATCCATGCAATCCTCTTTAAAATGCTGCCTCGGTAGATCGTAGAATAGCTCAAAGAGGGACGTAAGGCCCGAGGATAGCTACACTCCAATGTCACTCTCCTATTCATGGATGTGAAAGGTTTCACAACAATAAGCGCCTCCATTAGTCCATCACAGGTGGTTCAGCTAGTCAACTCGCTCTTCAGCGACTATGACCGACTTTCGGCTAAACATGGAGTCTTCAAGGTCTAGACCATTGGGGATGCGTACGTTGCCTGCGCAGGTCTCCCATATGCAGACGCAGAAGTTGATATTGATTTTGCAGAGGAGTCTGACGGAGACGGTGATCAAACGGATTCTGCCGATCTTACAAGCACTGAACCCAACACACAGTCAAGAAAGTCGAAATACACTGAAGCTGAAGTGTCCAGATTGCAATCTTCCATGTATGGGAAACGCTCCAGCATACGGCAAAAGTTCTCCGCGATGAAGTCACGGAGGCGATATACTGTAACCGAACAGCCTGGACGACGATCTACAATTTAGAGTGCCAGGGCCATGCTTGCCTTAGCCCAAGACATGCACAAGTGCTCTAAGAGGATCAAAGACCCTGCCACCGGCAAAAGCATCCAGATCAGAGTTGGTCTACACACTGGCACTATCGTAGCTGGAGTCATTGGAACAAAGACCCTTCGATTCGATATCTGGGGCCCGCACGTGATAGCTGGCAACATGATGGAGTCCAATGGCATCCCAGGACAGACAGTAGTATCAAGTTACGCTAGAGAGTATCTTGAAGGAGTAGATGGGGTACGATTTGAAGAGCATGTTCAGGTGAATGTGCGCGGACTTGGGGCCATCGAGACTTTCGTGGCAAAAAGAGCGCCTAGAGCATCGATCGCTCGTGACGACTAGTCGGATTCCGGAATCCGGATAGCACATGACTCGTGAGTCTATACCAGGCTTTGTAGTTTCAGATCATATAGCAGTTCGAGAATTATGATTCATAATTTATGAATCATGATTCACTATTCATGACATTTCGAATGCTCCTGACATACCCATGCCACTTTCTGACCTCTCGTACTGTTCTGTTTCAAGCATGTGGACAAGTTCCTCTGCTTGGCCTCCTTCTACTATGGGTTGTTCGTAACCGTTGCCAGAGTCTCCACCGCCTGCGAGCGACACGTGCCCTCGCTTGTCAGATGATCGATGCAGCTTTGCAGCTCTGTTGGAATCATCCGATTTGCTCTCAATGCCGTAATCACTATCAGATCGAGCACCTCCAAGGTATTCTCCACGAACCACGCGCCCGCCTTGCACGCTTGAAAACGTTATGTCATGAGATGTGATGCCGTGTTGGCTGGACACCGGAGTGTTTCTATCCGACGCTGCCCCGGCTGCAACCGAAGAAAATAACACACCATTCCTTTCCTTAGCTCTTGCCAGTGCTCGCAACGCGAAAGATTGCGGTTTGGTTGGCTACCATACTGTCTATTTGGCAGGTTTAGCACCAGAAGCGTTGGCCCCGTGGGTGCTAGAAACAGATCGCAATGTGTCCTTGAGGTCGAGAGGGGGGCGGTACTCGTCGCCCTGCTTCGATGCCCACAGAGGCGGAGGTATGGGCGTCATTCCAGTGGTACGTCGGCTCGCCGCGAGCTCTGCCTCCCGCGCGATCTCTATCCTCGCTTGCGAGGCCACCCAATCCCGGCGAGGTGACCCGGAAGTCCCCCGTGTCTTGTCACTTCTACCAGATCTGGCCATTGCTAAGTGATCTGTTGCCAAGCGGGGCGCACGTGGGGTCGTAACTGACCCATTGAATCCATCTGCAGATGACAAATCGACTCGCTAGGTCTAGATCCAGTCCTGGGTCCGTTTCCACGCACGTCCTCTCTCCGCCCTATGCACGTGCTCCACTACACCGCGAAAATCAAGGACAGCAGCCCCTGCGCCTCCGGTGGGAGGGATTTCAGCTGACACCTCCATACTGGTGCTACCCACAGGTTCGTAGGGATGTGAAGGTACGTGGGGACTGGGAGCTCCGCGATGGCCAGTCCCGGGAGTTCGGCTGCCCCGCTGCCCAGAGCCAGATCTCCGGAGCCCTCCCATCCAGGTGGCGCTGGTGCGGTGGCGGTTCTACTGCGCACCGATTGCACCAGCCTCGGATACACCACGGTCTCTGACACTCCTGAGCATGGAAATTCGTTGCGCTTTCTCCTCATCCCCTCGAGCGAGTGGGGTGGCTTCAAGCCATTCTAGTACTGCATCCGATCGGGCAGCGCGAGCACGGGCTGCTTCCCGGGGAGTGGTCACCTGCCCTCCGCTCATGTCACTTCCTTGAGCCCCCCGTGTGCGCGATCCGCTGTCAGCCATGGACCCGCCAATAGCCAACCCACCACCACCACCGCTCAACGAGAGGGCCATTCCGCCGATCGCGGCAGGGCGCTACATGGATGCATAGGATCGACCCAAGGCCGATGAAGGGGTTGTGGGGCCATTTCCAACCGAGGCTCCTGTCGACCGTCCGCCGTCCCTGCGCGGGGACACGGCATACGCACTTACATGTTGTGGCGCAGGGGCTAGGCCACGGTGGGCTGATGTCGGACCGGCCTCCTTCGGCTCCGTAGCGCCTGTCCGACTAGAGCCCCATTCTGACGTGGGAAAATGCACCCCTTCCTAACCGCTTGCCAATGCACGCACCAATTTGGCCGCTTCCCCAGCCTGCGCTACATGACTCGCGCCTCGTGCTGGCGACGTGCCAGGGGTGGGTCCCTGGGCGACCGACTCCAACGCCGCAGCGATACGAAGCAGTCTGCTAGCTGATGCACTGCGGTGTGAGCCACCTGTTTCTTGATTATGTATGGCTGATTCCAAATCGATATCACTTACGGCTGAACCCTCCGGATTGCGCTCTCTCGTCAAAGCGACGCTACGGGCAGCTTCTGCTGCCACTGCAGCTACGTCAGGAGGGAGATGGGACGAGCTGCCAACATCCGCGACAGCAAGAATGGCGGCTTCGATATCCGCTCGACCAGTGCCAAGAACCGCCTTCACGTCAGCCCCTACTGTGCTTCCACTGTCATCCATCCTACCTTCCTCGCCATGTCCACTGCCATGTTTGGCCGCATCGAGCGCAGCAGCCAAGATGCGCAAGGCTACTGCAACGGCAGGGGCAGTGTCATCATCCAACACTGGACCATCGTCCTCGCTACCCTATGCTGGTGCAAATGGTCTGCTGGATTTCGGAGGGGGCGGAGGGGGTGGACGATTGCCCAGAGAGCCTGTTTCACCTTGACCTTGCGAATCCACGGCCGTAGCGGTATCTAGACCATCGTGAGACACAACGCTTGAGTTCACGGCATCTAGTGCTCCACCCATGGTCTCATCTTCTGGATCCAGCTGTCTCTGCTGCAGCAGCGCCATCTGTTTCTTCTCACCCTCCATTAAGGCAGCAAACACCGAACCACGCCTTGCCCGCCCACCACCGGAACCACCTGCACCAGGCCGCAGCTCAGGCCGGATCTGGGCAACAAGCTTCGAATATCCATCGATATCTGCTGGGATGACTTCACCAGCAGCCGCCTTCTTGGACAGGGTCCGTCCCTTGCGCCTGCCATAGCCTCTCTGGTGGTCTTCTGACTAAATCTTGCGCAATGCACCACTACTGCGGATCCACAGTATGATACCTTCCACCTTGTTCTCTGCGCGGGGATACATGCGGTGCAAGAACGGCTGAGCGAGTCCTTGCAGCGCAAATACCCCAAGGCATTCTACGAAACCGGGGAAATGCAGATAACTTGCATCCATTCCCTATCCGGCACCAGGATCGTCACTGGGGTCCGATCGCACTGCCTGTGTGACCGAAGCGCGCCTATACCCGCCCACAGCCGTACCCGTCACGCCTCGCACAGGCCCACCCCCGGTGGTTGCATCTGTCCCGTGCCTCCGCGCGATGTGGAAGAATACCGCCTCGATCTCTGGCCTACTGATGAGCCGTGGCAGCAGCTCGCAGTCCTTACACAGTTTCACGAGCTAGGGCAATCGAAGAATCTGGCTCGAATCGTCCCCCTCCCGGGCATCGCAGAAGTATGTGAAGAGTCGCTGCAGCAGTTTCCGACTACTCCGCATCGTATTCACAACTGCTACGCTCTCGATCCTCTCCACCATCTTTTCGTATCCCTTAGCCACTTCGCCAAGCGGCGCAATGTCTTCTAGCAAGATGCGCCTGGAGTATTGTGCTGCCTACTGCGTAGAAGTGCCGCCACCGATTCCTCCGCCACCGCCAGAATTCCCCCCTCGTCGGTCTAGCCCACCAGCTGCCCCTTGGCGCCTGCGTCGGTTTCGGGCAGACCTAGTTGCAGCCACACCGTCTGTGTCAACCGTGCGCCTCAATTCGCAGCACCGGGCGACTGCCTCTATGAAGCCAAGCATGTCGAGCACTGCCTCGCTGGCCAGTGTAGAAGCAGCTCCCCCTATGATGGACCCTCGTCTCCCACGATGACTAGTCACAGACGATCGCGACACTGAACCTGCCTTGGACGTGCCAGCGACGGACCCTTGGGGGGACTATGCCCTGGACCTGCCCTTGGTCGATGCAGTCCGAGCATCAGCATCATCTGCCGCATCTAGAGTACTAAGCTTTGATCTCTCTCGCTGAGTCTTGTGGTGCGACCGGTTGCGTGCCATTATTACCAGCTACAACTGCACCTCGTGCACTGTAACCCCTGTTCCTTCAAAGAAGCCGGCATCGCGAAGGAGACGCACGAAGTTCTTTGCACTCATCTCCCCTCTATTGCCGGGGTCATCTATGCGGCAATAGAAGAAAAAGGCGTCAGATGCCTTGTGTGATAGCTTCTCTAGCTCTGATTGGATGCCGGCTACCAACTGTTCATCAACCCGACTTCGATGCTGGGGCCCTCCAGCCGGGGGTACGTCGCGTCGAGAGACCTTGGGGGATCGAGGGGGGCTTCCGAACCCTGCGGGTGCCCCAGTGGGCGATGAGGCCGAGGACCCAGGCATGGCCATGGCGAGGCTCCCAGTAAAACCTGTCCGCCGAGCATGGTCAGCCCGTAGATTGCGGGCCAGTTCCAACCGCTCTGCTTCGAGTGACGAGAAGCCCTGAGATTCAAGGCGTCCAACACCGATTCCAGTCGTAATTGCGAATCCTAAGTTGGGTGAGGTACCCGATCTTGCGAGCCCATTGCTACCTGCGGAGCTCCGAGCCGCCAAACGGGACTGCCAGAAGTGCCCTTCCTCTGCATAGCCTTTTCCTGCTGCAAGAGCTCCTTGAGCGGAGCCTTTCTGCCCAGCGAAGACGGCGTGTCTCTCCGCATCCGCACGATGAGCCACAGGGGAGTGCACATCGTGCCGAGGCGAGGATTCTTGATTCCCAGCTTTTCCCATTATTTGCTGGCCGAAATCCTCCAAGGATGAGTCGGATACAATGCCACTCCTGGGGCCCTGCTCCTAGGGCTACAAATCCAGTCCGGACAGCGCCGAAGCTCTCATGGTGGGAGGCGCATCTGGCAAGCCAGCTTCTTGATCGGTGCCCAAGGCGTCCAGGCTGAGACGGCCACGGGGTACACCGACAGACGTTCCTGAAACCGAGCTGCCTTGCCCGGATACTGGCAGGAGCGCGTCTCGCTTTCTACCTGCGGTTCCTCCTCCTCCTCCCTCGTCCTAGTCAACACCACCATCTGGGGATGCGGTTCTCACCATGCCAGACGCCATGGAGCTGACATCGGAACCACGTCTAGATATTGGCAGCATGGGGACATGACCACCATCCGCATGTGATGCGTCCACGTCAGACTAGAAGGATGATGCTACCGGTCGCTCCCACGCCCGCAGCTAGGCTTGGTCGGCCGCAGAACTCCCGAGACCAGGCCTGTCCTGTAGCCCCAGTCCATGGCCTTGGCCCTATCCTCCAAGTGAGCTGTGCGATTGCTGCTCCAAGGAAGCGTCATCCGCCTCTTGCACCGCCAATGCTGCTGTGGTCACGCTGGCACGTCTCTTAGCTGCCAGCCGGGCCCGCGACGTGCCTTGGGTTGCTCCTGACGCGGCCGACCCTGGGGATGACTGTCGGCTGTCTCTAACGGCCGTCGTCGGAGAAGAATCCTGGGAGGCATATATGGAGCGGCTCCTGCCTCCTATCGTCCCCGGCGATGGGGTAGTCTATGAAGCTGTCACCGCCTGACCTACATCCACCCCCCTCTATCTCTCTTCCAGGGTGAATTCATCCATGGCCTCGCTCCCTTCGAACGCCGTGAAGGCTGCTTCTAGCTTGGAGCCTGCATCTGGCAAGGTAGATTTGAACTCCGAACGGCTATAAGATGCGAGTGCGAGTCTACCGAACAACTCTACAAATCCAGAGTACCGAAGTGGCATCAGTCCACCCCCAACCGCTTTGAATTCACGGCCAATCGTCTCCTTGGTCAGCAGCCTAGGGAACAACAGGCAATCCCTCGCCACCTGTACAGCAGCCTCGAGATCCAGGAGACCTGAACCTGGCCTCACCGCACGGTGGTAGAACAATCGCTGAAGCTCCGTCTCGTGCTCAGAAATGCTGCGCACCGCAGCCGGCTCGAGGAGCTGCCGGCCGTCCACCGCCAACTTGCCGGTGCGGGCACCGCGAAGCATCCGGTCCAGCGAAGTTGCAGCCTCCGTCAATGCATCTGCATCAGGTTCACCACCCAGCACATGCCGGAGTTTCGCACGCATGCTTGGAGAGCTGCGTTCGATTGAAAGCTGCGCGAGTGCGAGCACGAACCCGGCAAAATCAAGACCACTGGATGGAACCGTCGTACCAGGCATAATCTCGGCCACTAACGCCGCACGAGCTCTCATATGAACAGTGTCTGCGATCTGCTGATCCCCTGATGAGTTCAAAACCCCGCAGTCTGACAAAAGCATTTTCCATTGCTGCACCGACATCCCGCGGAGGCTACTTGACTCATCGCTGTGTGCAACCCTCTCGCTGTAGAACGTGAAGATGTCACCAAGCTGTGACTTACGAGCATTTCTATCAGGGTTAGCCTAACAGCATTGCTTCTCGATCAGATTCGCTAGCGCCAGCTCAGCCTCGGTCACCTTGGATGCACCGCTAGCGGGAGGCGCAGCTGAGCTTATTGACGAGTTCTGGGGGTTACGGCTTGCGACCGCATCTTGTATCTGCCTGGCAACAGATGTCAAGCTTGAGCATTCCTGCATCGATGGATCTGCGCGTGCCATTGCTTCAGTGCGAAATATGACCGGATGCAGTCAATCAGAACGAATTGCCCCAAGACCCAAGACGTCAAAATTGGCTCGGTATTCGAGCAAGGGAACAGTTTGCTTGCAAATTTACACTTCGAGCACAATCTCGATAGCGCACAATTGCGGAATCACGCAACCGTACAGTAAAGTTGTAGATAAAAACTCATGTTTCTAGTCGTTGACATGTTACGAAAAGATTGTAGCGAGTATTTTCCAAAAAATAAAAGATCTTTCAGATCCTGTTGCGCTTCACTTGTACAACCATGAGTAGGCCAACTGTCATTTTGTAGGCAACAGATGATGCGCAAACTGTATTTCGACGAGCTGGATTGCGAGTGGTTGACTCCATACAGTAAGATATGTCTCCAGTTGCACACTCTTTCAATTGTGTATTAGGCCCAAACGCAATCCACGACAATCTTAGCTCTAATCCTCCAACCCAGACCATATATAAATGGTGTTAGCGTACGCAAATCGCTGATTTCCCGGGAGGACGCTGTTCAGTGTCCAAGACTAAGCCCTCGAGTGATTGCAGCGTACGACTTCGGGCTGGCGCACCCTGACGATATTGCCAGCGTGAGATCTCCCTGAAGGCAAAATGACCCGAGAATGTAGTATGCATAATTTATTCACAACGGTTGGTCCGTTAGCACTTAGTTTTCGCAGTATGCTAGAGCTGAGGCCAGTCATGCAAAATAGTCCTCAAAAAGGGGCGATAGCCCTCACTCGGCATCGTTTTGGGAGGCGGCAACCAGGTCTCAGTTGTTTCTTCGAAGCTCAGTAGATAGCTGGCCAGTTCTTGGACTCGCTGTTGTGTCGACTAGAGCTGCAAATCCTATTGTGTCGTTGCAAGCATTGTGCGACGCTGAGTCGCTGCCTACCGAGTTCCTCTCTGGGGCTATCCCCCCTGGCTTCCCTTGGGCATTTGTGCTGGTCCATGACTGTTCTGGGAACGCAGAATCTCAAGATAGCTCGATTGACCCGCATGTCATGCTAAAACACGTAGAAGCCAAGTTTGGTGTCGGCCGCTGCTTCCTCCTCCAGATGGGCCAGGGACCAGCGAACGATCCCGATGCACAGGACAGGTGGGTCCCTCTCATGAAGGCACCGCTACTAGCCAGCATGCGATTTGTCGCGGATGCTGGTCTCATAGGAGTGGCAGGACGAAGTGAGCAAGCAAGTGGAGCCGCCCGTGGCGGAGAAGGGCCGTCCACTGCAACACCTCAAGGTGATCGTTCGTATGTTGCTGCGCTGGATGCAGGGGCCGCTTTGCCCAGACCATAGGCCGTATCGCATGCAGATACGGCGAGTCTCAGAGCATTTGCTTCGGGCTTAGTGAAGGGTCCGCTTGCAGATGCACTACAATCCAGGATTCTTCATGCCAGGGCACGGGTGGATAAAGAGAGGAAGGGGATCAGCAACACGTTCAAATCATTCTTCGGAGGCTCAGGACCCTCATCGCCATCCAAGCGTGGTCCGCGCATTGTGGGCCTGCCTTCTGTCGCTCGACGTGCTCTTAAGACAGGAGCATCGCCTGAGATTCGCCCGGAGCCATGTGTGTTCCCTCACGACTCCAAGCAGATGGATGCCGTGTGGCTGGCCGCACTGTGCTCGTACACCGGTGAGACGGACGAGGCGCGATCACTTTTGGCGGCGGCCGGACGAGAATTTCAGTCGGAAAGAGCGCCTTTGCACGCAGCACAAGTGCTCATGTATCGGTTGCAGATAGAGTTGGAGAGCGTCGTGGCACTGGATGCAAGCGCTGCAACAAAGGCAGCGCGATCGCTCGAGGTCGGGGAGTCGCTCGTGAGAGAGGCCATAAGCGAGTTGGAGATTGCATTCGTGAGTCTGGCCGATGCGAACCGCCAGGACTACGTGTAGATGGACATTCCCACGGTTCAATGTCCACCCTTTCAGCCGGGACTCACCCTGCAACCTGCGGCCCAGAAGACAATGGAGTCGATCGCGTGGCCAGGTGACGCCACACCCGACCAAGTGCTAGAAATGAATAGCCATGCTCGAGCTGCCGGGAGCCGAGCGATAAGTCTCGTCGCCGCTTCCCTGGCAGTGCGGTGGTCGAACTTTCTCCTCGAATTGGTGACCGAGGCAGCCGGCGAACCCATCAAAGAAGGCTAGCCCGGCGCCGAGGGTTGCCTGCCCAGGCTGCTTGCAGGTGCGGCCATGGCTACGAGGAGAATCATTCGATGGGAACCAGATAGATCGCTAGCTTCTGGTATGCTCCACGAGAAAACGGCCCAGCTGCTCCTTGCAGTCCGGCGCCCACGAGGACAGGTGCGACATGCCTTGTCACTTGGGGATTCGTCGAGAGAAATGGCCTCGTCTCATATCCAGCACTTTGAGCAAGCAGCGCGGTGCTACGTTCGTCACGGACTCCGAGATGCTGCACTCTGGTGCTGTGAGGCCATTTGTAGCCCAGCACTGGGCGGAGCATTGCCGGATCCGAGGCTGCTGCATCCTTGCCCAACCACGCACTTGGAGCTGATACAGGGTCGCATGTCTCTGGCCAGGGAAACAACGCTGACTTCTGCTGTATTACGACACCTAGCTACGTCTGGCCGAGACCCTGGCGCTGCAGGAGAGGGCCTATGGAGAAGATTATGGAGCCTGGCAGCGCTGTGTATTGCCACGTGCGCCAATCCTGAGGAATGCCCGAGCCTTCTAGGTGCAGCTACTGCCCAGACCAGGCCCGTTTCTGTCGACGTTACCCAGCTTGCGATGCCGTTTGTCTCTGCAGATGACGCAAGCGTTCGATCTTGCGCTGCTTCCCCGATGTCGTGGATGGGTTGTTTTTCTAAGGGGGGTACCGTTGAACTTCCTTCGCTACCATCGCCGTCAGAGTGTATGCATCAGCTCGATTCGTGTACTGTTGATATGAGCTCGCTGCTGCTGGGAGAGAGAGAAGTCCTCTTAGGAGACATCAGACCTGCCGAAGCTACGGAGATGACACATTAGGAGCAGACTACACTGGCCATAAAGCTGCTAACAACTGCGAAAACGATGTCAACGCACTATACCCCGGAACTAGCCGCACTGCATGCAAGCTCTTTGTCTGGGATCTCATCCTCTTGGTACGTAAATGAAGCTTCTAACGATGGTACAACAGAACCGCTTGCTCCAAGTGCCTGCGCGGCAGCAGAGTACACTGATTTCGAGCGTCTTGAGACTGTTTCGAATCTGGACTCCCGCTTTGCAGGACTAGTTGAGATTGAAAAATAGATTGGTAGACTCAAGGACTGGGCCGGAGAATTTATGGCAGTACATGGGAACGCATCGCCGGTCTCCGCCACTCCTGGTGCTCCGATGTTGCTAGCCGCTCTACCTGCCAAGTCCCCGCTGTTCGTCGGCGAGCGCGCTACGATCGCAGTTATAGTACGAAATCCCTACATGTATCCCGTTCGACTGGAATGTTTGCGGGTTTCTGATAGCAGCGATGAAATAGATGTAGACGCAGACGATCCGCCAGAAGCTGCCGTCATACAGACTGCAGCTACCTCGCTTCGCACTGATGCCATCGCAGCTTAGAAGTGGGTATCTGGAAGAGTTCTCGCCCCGCCGATCGATGTCACAATCCCCCCCCTAGCATAGAAGTAGATTCAGATACCGTTTGCCCCATTAGCGCAAACGAAAGCACTGGATATCTCCGTCCTGCGAGCCAACGTGCGGGCAGGGGACGTGGTGCTTCCAGCGACCGCGCCGTTGAACGGGATTGCTCCAATGGCGGTGGCGGCTTCTCGTACTCAGCTGGCAGTGGCAATTAGATGTAACCGGATGGATGGCCATGGACAAATGTCTGAGGCTCTACTTGCTGGCCAGTTTTTCGAGCTGGAGGTATTGTTGACAAATGTTGGCTTCGTAGCGGCAAGCGAAATCGTGGTCTCGATTGCCGCGGGTGCACCAGGGTGGAAATTGGTGTTGTCACCTGCGCTAGCTGATGACAAAAGTTCGGGTGAAATCGGCACCAATGAAGCATCGGGAGAAACAATCTCATCGGAGAGTGATTGTAGCGCACAATTGGGCCAGTTGACTCCTTTGGGTTGCAGTGGCTCGTCATTTCAGGCCGCAGATGGCTGCCAAATTGGAATAGGTGCTACGAGGCATGTCCGACTCCTTGGCTGCATGCTCCCCATGGCAGGTGCCACGGACGTGCAAGCAATTAGTGAAGTTGTTCCAATCCAATGCATCGCGTCTGCAGTGCCCGCCGATTCTCCGCAAGCGAAACGGGTGTCCGCATTTGGCGTTCTTGCAGCTCCAGTTGCCCCGTCGCTCCTTGGCCTTGTTGCCCGAGTTGAAGCATCGCCAGCCCTGCGAGCAGTCTCGCTGGAGAACCGGTGCGATGCGTCCGTGCGTGAGGTCTTGGTCAGCCGAATGGCTCGAGTTGCCCAGGATGGGAATTCCGAGGGATTAGCTTGGATTCTGGACAGGACGCGAGACGACGAGCCGCCCACACAGATGACGTATGGTGGCACAACTTCTGCGCTGGTAGACACATCCTCACCGCCCGATGGCGATGCCGTTTTCTCGGCCTCTGGGGGCCCTCATGTGGATCCGATGTCCATAATCTTTACGGCGGCCGTGCGAAGCGCATTTGTAGCAGATGGATTCCAAGTGTTGGCAGACGAAAGTAGCATAGAGCAAGATGCGCAAACTGTGCCCCGCAGCCTGCAATCCATACGCCGGGCCAAAGCCCAAGCTGCACAGGGATATACTGGTGTCTAGGTCTACGCAATCGAGCCCTGGAAGCGCGCCCTTCTAGATTCGGCTCAGAGCAAGTTGCACGTAGTACAATGGGAGGCTAAGTTGCACCCTGAAGGTATCGGTCAGGAGGCTTTCCCTGGAAAACAGAGACAGGTGAGAGGCGTCTGCATTGCGTATGAGCCACCTCCAGTGTAGGGAGGGTAGGGCTCGAAGCAAGACAAAGCATGTGCGAACGTACGCTATACCTTGCCGCGACGTAGTGCTTCGGGCGCCGATTCCCACATTACGGATGGAATCATTGGTTGCCTTCCCGACTAGCCGTTCGGAAGCCCACTTCCCATCATGAGGGCAACATCTGATCTGTTTCTGTCGTATAAACACGCCCAAGGCGACTATGCACAGTCTAGCCCAGTGGCTCGCTCGCAAGCAGTGCTGGATTGTTTTCACGCTGGCTTCGGTGTATTGCCAGGACCTGAGAGACAGGTGAGACACGTGGCTGATGCTGGCGGCGGGTCTCTCCTGTCCTTGGATATGCCACCGATACTTCATGGTGGTGGTAGTTTCGCTGAAGGCTCGCCGGTCCTTACCATTAGAACTCTTGATGATTAAAGTTGTAACCTAGATCTACGAGCATAGGCTCGAGAGTCTACAATCTGCCTGAGCACTCAACATAAACCCCGTGTACTTCTGAGGTTATTTTAAAGAAAGCGTAGTTGACAACAAATGTAAAAATTTGAACCTCTATAATTATCGATAAACAGATCTAGCAGATAACTCGAATCGTTACACGATCTACATGGTTATCAATCCCTAAGGGAGTTTCCCACCCGGTTGGCTTCCAGTCGCAGCTTATCACTTGCTGCCCGCCGGGCGTGCGAAGCGGCCATAGTTCCGATCAAGACCCTCGACCACGAGTGCAGCGCGAGGTCGTGCGGACCCTCGGACCTGATCCAGCAGCAACTGCGAGGGAGCGAGAGGCTCCAGCGGTTCGGAGGTGGATAGCTCGGCAATGGGTACAGCATCCGACGGAGGTGATCCCTCCCCGCCGGCACCGCTGGCCGGTCCAGAGGCAATGCCCACCCCTTTAGCAGCTCCGACCGTAGATTCAGCTACCTTGTCCTCTCCAGTGGTAACCACAGGGTACGTATTTGTCACACTAGACCACTCCAGCCGGCCCATACACATGTCCTTGACCAGCACGGCCACATGAGACACTGGCACACGCACCTGAGCGGCGCTGTCTCGCTCCCTCAAGGTGACGCAGTCATCCTTGCTCGAATCGAAATCAACCGTGATGGCGAATGCTGCGCCTACTTCGTCAAATCGTGAGTACCTCTTGCCAATGGAGACGCTAGACTCGTCGGTGGCAGTCGCGAGGTCCTTGTCCATGAGGTTGTTCTTTACTCTGCGTACGAGCGCAGCATCCACCCTCTTATCAAGAGGCAGTACTACCGCTTTGATGGGAGCCACCAGGGCAGGGAGGGCCAGGACGTATCTCTTCTCCTTGGCGCTGCTGGCACGCATGACGAAGGCATGCTCGAGTACTCCGTTGATGATCCGACCGATGCCAAACGATGGCTCCACAACGGAGGGAAGGAATGACTCCACTGTTACCTTCTTGGTCTTGCCCTTGAACTTGAAGGCGGCAGCAGGAAGCATCAACTGCTCTGAGCCACAGTCCAGGGCCACATCTCCGCCCTCAGGTGCAGCTTCCACCTGCTCCTTGAACTAGGCAAGTGCCGGCTGATCAGCAGCCATGCGCTAGAAGGTGCCGAATACTAGACCTTGCTTGTCACCAAGGAGAGGGCCAAGCATTTTCTTGTCCGG
>Ga0136560_1000903_pt1 | contig 15079 bp, 15 predicted proteins | sample AntRauMeHopE1497_FD_104925 | JGI IMG/M metagenome (GOLD analysis project Ga0136560, IMG submission 104925) | Saline lake microbial communities from Rauer Islands, Antarctica - Metagenome Hop E1 #497 | ecosystem: Environmental > Aquatic > Non-marine Saline and Alkaline > Saline | place... | reverse complement strand
TACACTTGCGATACCACTCGGTATTCGCGTACTTCCCGAAAGATGAGTTAGCTGCTCCAGCAATCATCCACAAATCATCCGGAGCAGAATATCAAGATATTCAGACACCAAACGATTCACCTTGCGAAGGATCCGGTTGGTCGCTGCTCATGAGTCCATGATTCTGGATATATTCTGCAACCGTTCAGCTACAGGATAAATCACGATGTATAATGGACCTAGGCCTGCGGACGACTCCATACACGCCAGTAGTGGCCTGAGTGGTCAAGATCCGCCGCACTCAGAAATTTCGAGTCCGAGACTAGATCTGGGAAAATTGGAGTAGAATACACGGGCAAACGATTTGTCAGTGAAACCTTGCCATTCCAGGCCAGACTCGTGAACATCGTCCCCCGTAGAGTTTGCGCTGCGGTCTGGGGTCCAAGGAACAGCTCGGCCGTCTGTAGATTGCACTGAAGGCCCATGCCTTTCTGTACACATTGTGCTGACTAGTCATGTGCCGTACAATCTTCCCTACTTATCCGGGTATATTCAACGCTACAGCTCGCATGAGCCTGTGGTTGCTCCCTTGGATTTCTGCATGAGTTTACCGACATCGACCCTAACACGGTCCCCACGTAAAACCTCAACTCGCACCACGCATGTGATGGTTGGCGCATGGATCGGCCGCTTGGCTCTTGAGGGGATATGTAAAGACTCAAAGCACCCACTATTCTGTGCCGTCCACTTAAGCAAGAATTGACTGACGGCTAGCAGAATTGAAGATCCACCGCGAGAAAAACTTCTTCTGGGCCACTGGTGGCACTCTACGTTCATTTGCGACCATAGTCTCCCTGTGATTGCATTTGATCCGATCATCGCAGAAAACGTCGAAATGGAAGAGCAAAGCGTGCCGATCATTCCATTTTCACCAGCGTGAGATCCAGCATGATCAGCGTTTAAAGCCATTCACATCTGTTTTTTCTACTGAAGGCAAACCGTGGTGCGAACGGTTAATATTCGTGGTTTATGGCCGAATTCCTATTTGCACGCGCAAGTTCTTGATTAGATTGATTCGAACTTTCAATATTCTGGGCTTAGTGTGGGACCAGCACTAAACTTTATCGCGTGCATGCCTTGCTAAAATAAATTGTGTGGAATATTGCCTGGGGTTAAGCCTTGAATGGATCATGTGTGCCCGCTCTACATTCTCGCTCACTCGCCCTCATGCTGCAGGATGCGCTGGGTATCCCCGGCTCTTGCTGCCACATTGGTGGTGTTGGCCGCCCTATGGGCCCCAAAAGCAGAAGCAGACTGCTCTGGCACTAAACAGTACCATTTAAGATCCACAGGGTCGGTGTAGTGAGGTCTATTTGCCAAACCAGTTTAGGAAATCGGCACGTGCATTCTAGTTTTGCCCGTTTGCGTGCTGCCGGTTGAGCCTATAAGAGATAAGCAGCCACGCAAGATGCTAGAGGTGTGGGTCAAACTTTATTTCCTCCGCAGTTTTACGGATGGAAGTGGCAGAACAAGTAACTACAGGTAAGATTTGGGTTTTAATTGCCATACCATCTCCAATGTTCGCCGCTAGCGCCATCGGACTAGTCCCCTCGTTCCAGGCTAAGCTCGTTTCGACCGAACAACCGCAGGTCATCTGAAAGTTGCTATTGGTGTGAGGAGTATAGATTAAGTGATGCAGGAGCCAAGCAAGTTAGAATCAGATCCATTCTCGCATCCCAAGGTCGAAATGCAAAAATTCGTTTGGTCTCGCAGACAGCTATGCTCCATCTGGAACCGTAATTTGGTACACCTGGAGCTATTTTGAGCTCACATGGTCCAGTTCATGCAGCCGAGACTATATCTAGCTCCGCACGTCATCGTCGTTCGCATCTCGGAGGTATTGCGGTCAAGCGAGGTCGTATGCTTCAAGCCGTGCTCCAAACAGCGCCTTCTGGGGAACCACGTTTGGCATATTTTTCCGCACCAATACTCATAGGTATTGCACCAGCTCTTGGTGGAGTGGCCGTCGTTGCTATGGGCCATATCCTGCACAGGGGTGTGAGTAGATCTTCAGATACGTGCGGGCTCAATCTTTGAGGATCGCACGTGCTTATTGTAATGCTTTTGGCAATCATTTTATCCTTATGCGTTCCACGTACTCGAAGACCTGTTTTGTGCAGCACGCTGCAGCTCGCTGCTTTTGTTCAATTCCTTATCGCAGTTGGTGTAACGGTATACTGTGAGGTGCATCCCCCTTCAGCTCTCGCGCGCTAGGCTCAGTATGGGTCAACATTTAAGCTCCTTTCAACCCTGAACAATATTAAATTGGACAGAAAACGTATCATGGTCCACCCGATCGTTCTTTTGGTTCGCAGGGAACTGCCCTAGTGGTAGATACCATCACTACAACGCAAATTCGTGCTTGGACTGTGGGGTCGGTCATTTCCTTTCCGGATGGAGCCGAGCCAGAGGCTGCACGCGGTGCGGCACCGGGTACTACTAGCCGAGCAACCGCCAGGCTAGTTGCCGCGTCTCTGGAACAGGCCATTACGTGGGCAGCACCGGCTCAAGGTACAGGTATGCATGCCCAGCGGGAAGGTACGGCTCCTCCAATATTCAGCGATCGTCGTCTTGTACGGGGGCATGCTCGAGTGGGTACTACTGCCTCGCAGGGTCCACGTCCAGCAGACCTTCGGGCCGGCTGTGCAATGCTGGGCGGTATTCGAGTGGGGGGTCAGGCTCGGCTAATTGCCCTGGCGCCGTAGCTAGGGGGTACTGCAGCAACACTGGAGCTAGCAGCAGCACAGGCAGTGCCCGTTGCGGTCCTACAAGGTACTGTCCAAACACGGGGACTTCCTGCTCATCGCAATCTGTGCCCCCTGCCGGCAGATACACCACTCCAGACACCAGTTCAACGACTCCCCGGACAGGTATCGCGGTATGCAGGGTAGGGCAGTTCTGTACCAACGGACAGAGCTACAACTGCCCTGCCGGCAGGTTTAGGTCCGCCACTGGTGGCTCGTCTTCGAGCCACTGCTCGGGGCAGTGCTCTGCCGGGTGCTACTGCCCCGCCGGCTCTTCGAGTTCCTGTCCTCGTAGGTGTGGCGACTAGAAATACTACTGCCCTGCCGGGGCTGGTACTCCTGTCACAACTCCGGAGGGCAAGTTCTCCTGCATCCCCGGCCAAGAACCAACTATGACCAATGCTGACCGCCGGACTCACGCATGCGACTGTCCGCCAGCATACAGCTGTTCAGCCGGGGTTCGAACTCCTCTCTTTGCCTGGACCGATAATGTCTGCAAGAGTGATGGATCCAGGACCGCATCGGTGGACGAGAATGCACGGAGCGCTGTGGCCGCGACCTTGGTACTAGACGGTCTCTCGGGTGGCACCTATCGGATTAAGACGCAGTCCAAGTTCGAGGACGCAAGTGGGTGTTCCGAGTCGACCCCCTTCGAGGTGCTCAGCAATGGCCAGCTGAGGCTGAAGAGCACCATCACTGCCGGTCTGTCGGCGGAGCAGTGTACGGGCTACGAGGTCGTCGTGGCGTACCACTGGAGAGGCAACGACGTGACTACGTGCACGATGCAGGTAGAGACGAACGATTTGAACGAGCGTCCAACCTTTGGTGCTGCCTCCTACGCCCGCGATGTGGAGGAAGACCAGCCCGAGGATACTCAAGTAGGGGAGCCCATCACGGCCACCGACCCGGACCGCGGCCAGGAGCTGCAGTACACCATCATTTCAGGGAACACGGGCGACGTCTTCCGTATCGGATCGTGCTCGGGACAGATCTTCACAACCGAGGAGCTTGACCACGAGGGAACAAGCAGCTACACCCTGCGGATCCGGGCCACGGATAGTGGCACGCCCCAGTTCTCTGTTGAAACCACCGTCAGGATCTCTGTCACGAATCGCAATGAGGAGCCGACCTTCCCTGAGAGCGGCGACTATACCTTCGAGGTGAACGAAGATGCAGGAGTAGGGGGTGCCTTCTCTCCTGCATCTGCCGGCGCTGTGGACCCCGATGGAGATTCACTTACGTACTCGCTGATCGGAAACGACCAGGCAGCCGTGACCATCAACAGCGGCACGGGAGCGCTGACGATCGCAAAGACGCAACACTTCAACTTCGAGCTACCAGCTCAGCAGGTTCGCTCCTTCCGTATCAAGGCCTGTGACGCCGAGTTCTGCGCTGAGCAGGACGCCATGGTGACGACCATCAACAGGAATGACCAGCCGGTCGTGACACCGAATCAGCGATTCTTTGTCGGGGAGGACCAGACCGCCGGAGGGGCTGTGGGTACCGTCCTTGCCACAGATGAAGACGATGGCAGCACGCTCACTTACAGCATCGTAAGTGGCAACACAGGTGCTGTGTTTGCCATCGCTGGCAGCACCGGTGCCATCACTGTTGCCACTGGAATGTCCCTTGACCACGAGACGACGCCTAGCTACAGCCTTGTGATCCGGGCCACGGATGACGGCATCACTGGCCACACCACGGCAAAGAACGGCCAGGCCACTGTGTCGATCACGGTGGATGATGTCAACGAGGCTCCTCAGCTCTCAAATCTTGCTGCTACGGTGGAAGAGAACGATGCCACTGCCGAAATCACGCCCCTGCTGCCGACGGGACTCAGTGACCCGGATGGCCTGGAGGGCTAGACTTTCTTCTACACGATCGAGGGCGGGAACAACGATGGCCTCTTTGCTCTCAGTGCCGCCGGCAAGCTATCACTTGCGCAGGCACTCGATTTCGAGGCAGCGTCATCCCACGCTCTGACCGTGAAGGTGACGGACGGCGGTGGACTCTCTGACACAGCCACATATACGATCACGGTCACGAATCTGGATGAGCCTCCTGTTGTTATGCAGGGGCAGTCATTCAGCGTTAATGAGAACTCGGGCGCTTCTGCCGGAAGCCTTGGTACCGTTGAAGTATCGGATGAAGATTCCACGGCAGCTCAATTGACGTTCAGCCTTGTGGCGTCAAGCGCTGCCAACAACTTCCGCATTTCAAGCGCTGGTGCCATTACGCTTGCCCCGAGTTTCTCGCCCGACTTCGAACAGACGGCACAGTACAGTTTCGAGGTCAAGGTAACCGACCAGTCTGGTCTTACGGACACGGAGACGGTCTCAGTGCTGGTCATTGATCAGAACGAGCAGCCCTCAATCTCCGCCCAGGAGCTCGCCATCGCCGAATAGTACGGTCCTGGCACCTTGATTGGCTAGTTGATCGCATCTGATCCCGATGGAGATGGACTCACGTACGAGTGGACGTACACTGGCAGTCTCTACCAGCTGACAGAGAGCGGCATCGTCAATCTCGCACAGAACCCTACCGGCCCGGGTACTACTCGGGTGACAGTGACGGTGTCTGACGGGGATTCCCTCAGTGCGTCTGCTGAGGTGACCCTACGAATCACGGACACGAACTACAAGCCTGTGTGTGAGCCGGCACGGTACACTATCGACGAGAATTCAGCCGTCAGTACTGCCATGTCGCCCTCGGACGCGATGACCGTGACGGATCGCGACACTGGTGACGAGCACAGGTGGTCCATCGTAGGCGACAACGTTGATTCTACCTTCTAGATTGGTGCCACAAATGGCAAGATTTCCCTCGCCAAGGCAGTGCTGGACCACGAGACCCGCGGGTTCTACAACATTTCCATCCAAGTGGAGGACGACGGCGCCGGGAGGCTCAAGGGTGCATGTTTCGCAGAGATCGAAGTCACAGATGTGAACGAGGCACCCGTTTTGGAGAACAATCTCGGGACGGTGGAATTTTTCGAGAACGACGCAGATGGCACCGACGGCGGACGCGTGGAGGGCGAGGATGTGGACGACGGGGATGTGATCACATACACAATCTCGGCCGGTGATGCTACCGGTGCATTCGCGATCGACTCGACCGCCGGTAATGTGTCAGTTGCCGACAACTCGCAACTGAACTTCGAAGTGACGACCAGCTATCGCCTGACAATCACCGCGGAGGACGAAGGCGGCCTCAAGGACACAGGGCGGCTGACCATCCTGATCAAGAACGGCAACGACGCACCCTTCGGGAAGGACGTCTCTGCCGCTGCTGACGAGAATCTCGTCAATGCCCAGGTGGCTGTGGCTGGCGCTTTCGACGAGGACGTAGGGCAGGGACATGCTTTCGCTCTGACCCGTACGGACCATTTCTGCTGGGCGCACACGACGAGTTCGTCGGACGTGAACACGTTTGTGTCGGTACGAGGCGCCGTTCTGCCCGCTGCTGCGGATGAAGCCGAGGTGACCGTGATGTTCCGGCTCGCGTCTCGCGGATCGTCGATGCTGGCGCTCAGAGTTGGAGGTTCCGGCTCCGACGCAGCGGCGCGCTACGAGTTCGAGGTGGGTTGCGGCACGAGCCGGAACCAGGCTTGCATTCGGAGATGTGGTGCGGACGGGACTTGCACTGACGTGGCCACTAGTGCTATCGCCAGGGCTGGTACCGGCCTCACGGATGTTGTCACGGGTGAGTCAGGGTCTACGGGTGCCCTCGCAAGTCTATGTGCCACAGTGCATCGCACTACAGGGGCACTCTCGATTGGTCTTCGTGCTGACAACGAACCTGGTACCGCGTGCTCTACCACGATCGTGTCTGGGACTGACGGTGCAACTGCCAAGCTTGATGTCAAGGAGGTGATGATGAAATCTGCCTTCACTGATACCCGCTTTACGAGCGTGTGCTTCGTGCCAGCAGTGACTGGGAGCGCAGTAGGAAGCCGTGTAGCTTTGGTTGGCAGCACGGGATCTATATCCATGGCAGTGGCCGGGGACTACGAGACGCAGCAGTTCCTTGGATTCGAGGTTCGCGCTACGGACAACAATGTCGGCAGCCTCGACCCGAAGGAACTCTCTGACTTCGGGGTAATCATGCTTAGTTTCAGAGACAAGAACGAGCAGCCCGGCTGGCCGAACACCGTGTCGTGCTCCAACGGTGCCTCTGGGATGGTAGCGTGCTTTACCCTGAAAGAGAACTCTGCTGCTGACACGCTGCTCGGAACTCTCGTCACTGCCGTGGATCCGGATGCGCTGGCCAGCCAAACGCTCGAGTACAACCTGGGGACGACGAACAACCTCGCCGGTTCGGCCGAGCTGTTTGTAATCGGCAAGTCGGACAGGCAGCTGCGCCTGAAAACAACCGGGCATGTGTCTTTCGAAGAGACTCGATCCTATCAGCTTGCCGTGACTGTGTCCGACGATGGCAGCCCCTCCATGTCGCAGACCGGCCAGATTGTTGTGATCATCGAGGACGTGAACGAGGCACCTGTTCTGGAGCGGAATCAGGTGATGACCGTGGATGAGAACTCTAACCGAGGGTCTCCTGTGGGGAGCGGAGCCGCCTTCCGGGCCACAGATCCCGATTCTGCTGTGCATCCCAATGACTGGGGCACTATCAGCTACCAGCTGGTTGGCCTTGCCGGACATCCCAACGCAACGACTATCTTCTCCATCAACAACGAGACGGGGGTTGTCACTGTTGACGCAGACAACATGCTCGATTTCGAGTTTAAGAACTCATTCGATGCCACTCTCCGCGTGACCGATGGTGGCGGCTTGACGGACGAAGCCAAGGTCACCTTCCGAGTGCTGGATGTGAACGAGCCCCCCGTTATCTGGCCGCAGACCAGAGAGGTGCGCGAGGATGCTGTGTTCCCCAACGCTGTGGGAGATGAGATCCCGGCCTGGGATCCCGATTTCGGCTAGGATTTAATTTTCCGTATCGTGGGAGGCACCGCGCAGTCTCTGTTCAATATCAACAGGTGCAGCGGACAGATCTAGGTGGCTACTGGCACCACTCTGGATTTCGAATCGACGCAGAATTACTCGGCGCGGGTAGAGGTTTGCGACACGGGCCGCCCCGTGCTGTGCTCGTACGCCACCATGGACCTGCAGGTGAAAGATGTCAATGACCCGCCCGTCCTGTCTGGCTCGTCTGTCTGTGTCGTGGAGAACTCCCCCGCTGGCTCTCCCGTGGGCTCTCCTTTGCAAGGGTACGACGAGGACATCATCGGGAAGACTTTTGGCGGCTGGTACAACCTCACTTACAGCATCGAAGCCGGGGATTCGCGGAAGGTATTCCGGATTGCGCCTCTGACGGGACAGATCGAAGTGGCCCGTGGCACGCGCGGTCTGCTCAACTACGAGTCCAATGATGCCAATCGGTTCGAACTTGTGGTGCGTGTGAGCGATCAAGGGGGCCAGGGTGAGCCCAAACTCCATGCAGAAGCCAGGGTCGTTGTGGACGTAACGAACATCAACGAGCCCCCGATCGCGTCCCCGCAGACGCTTCAGATCGCCGAGAACGCACCTCGGTCACCCCGTCAATCAGACGAATAGGTGGGCGACCCTCTCGAGGCAGAGGATGAGGATGCCGGCGACGAGGGCAAGGTGTACTGGGAGGTCATCAGCGGTGACGAGGGTGGCCTCTTCAAGCTGGTGGGCGAGGGTGAGACAGGAGCAACGATCCAGCTGACCCAGGCCGGTGCGAGCGCGCTGGACTACGAGTCCAAACCGGTCCACGTGCTTACGGTGAGGGCTTACGATGGCGGGTCTCCGAGCCTGAGCTCTTTCGTGAACGTGACAATTCAGCTGCTCGACACGAACGAAGCACCGGTGCTGCAAGCCAACCAAGAGCTTCGGATCGGCGAGCTGGCTGCACTTCGCGCCCCTCTGCTAGGAGGCAGTCTGAACGCTTCAGACCCTGAGGATGGCACCACAGCTGACGGCAAACTTCAGTTCGAAATTCTCGGGGGCGATTCCCGCGGTGCCTTTGACATTAATGCAGGCACCGGCCAGATCTTCGTTGCGGATGCGAGCAAGCTGGACCATGAGACGGTGGACTCGATTGATCTGCTGGTCCGGGTACGTGACTCGGGTGCCACCGCCGACGGCATCGAAGATCGACTCTCAGTGTAGGACACTGTGCACATTGTTATTATGGATGAGAATGAGGCACCCTGGTGCACTGATGCTCAGTTCGACGTCGCGGAGAACGCCGCGCTCGGACAGGAGGTTGGCTCCATGACCGGTGACGACCACGACGACGGGGATGTCCTCGTGTGGAGCATTGCTAGCCAGCCACCAACTGCGGCAGGAGATGCTACGCCCTTTTCGATCTCAGAGACGACCGGGCTTGTCGAGGTTTCAGCTGCCACCTTGGATCTTGAGACAAGGAGTGACTACTCTGTGACCTTCAACGTGACTGACGAGGGAGGCCTAGTAGGCCAGTGCATTGGCAGGGTCAGTCTCATCAACCGCAACGAGAGGCCATGGATTACGGCAGTACCTACACTATTCGTGCCTGCAAAGACCACCACGCAGGTCGGTCCACCGTTGGCACAGGAATACCTCGGAGACTAGGACCTCGACGCCCCCGGGGTTCGCGAGTCACACACGTGGCAGATTGTGCCGTCAACTAATCCTCAGGACACTTTCGTGATCGACGCACAGTCAGGTCAAATCTCCGTCGCGGACAACTCTACCGCGGCCCTGGTCTATCCGACTGGAGGCCCCGGCCCTGTGCACAGAGTCAATGTGACTGTCACGGACGCAGGTATCGACGGACCCAAGCTCAGTTTCACTGCCACTGTGGAGATCGAGGTGGTGGACAAGAACTTCCCCCCTCGCATCAATGGTCCCTTCGCTTTCACCCTCAATGAGAACGCCGAGGTTGGTGTTGAGGTTGGAACCGTAGCCGGTTCTGACCCGGATGGCAGGCAGGAGCAGATCCTCACGTACTCCCTCCGCCCCGGCGGACCCAACGTGAATCGCCCCTTCCCGTTCGAGATCGAAACCGTGGCTGGCGTGGGAACGGACGGGGTCGGCGCCGGTCGCATCAAGGTCATCGCAGCAGAAGGCGGCGTAGACTTCGAAGGTCCTCGGCTCGGTCGTTTTAACGTGTACGAAGCTATCGTTACTGCAACAGACAATCACCCCGACTCGCCGCTTTCGGCGTCAAGGACCGTGCGAATCACGCTCGCTGACGTGCAGGAGGACCCTGTGTTCCCCATGGGAGAGACAAACGCTAATGAGTACGTGCTTCGAGTGGTCGAAGGCGAGCCAGCTGGGACTCTGGTCCGCGGCTCGGAGGAAGGTGCTCTGCGAGCCACTGACCAGGACTTGGCAGATGGTTTCGGGGACGCTCTGTCGTATTCATGGGGCGGCAACTCTGCCGCGGCTGCTGCGGGGATGCTACAGTTCCACCCATCTCGTGTGAACCAAGCCAACCTGACCTTGAGTCGTCCACTGGACCATGAGCAGCAGGCTGAGCACGAACTCTTGCTTTTGGCCACGGATACAGCCGGCAACCCGGATTCGGCCATGGTACGCCTAATTGTCGAAGATAAGAACGAACCGAGCGTATTCCAGCGAGTGGAGCGGGCAGATGGGAGCGTTCTTCCTGAGGGAGCGGCTCTGGAGGTTCGCGAGCTGGCGGCGGGCGGGACTGTGGTTGGACGTATGATTGCCACAGACGAGGACAGTGGGGCATGGGGTCGCATGCAGTTCTCTCTCGATGCCGACGCATCGTCATCCTCGTTCTTTGCAGTTGATGGCAGCGGTGTTCTCCGTCTGGCTGCTGGTGCACGTCTCGATTGGGAGGACTAGGATTTGTTCGACGTAGTGGTGATTGTCATGGACTCCGACCTTGAGGACACGCCTATCTCTGTGAACACCACGGTTCGGGTGCGGGTTCTCAATGACAACGACGTCGCGGTGACTTCGATCCACGTGACTGAATCCTCTACGGCGAGTGGCCTGGGTTCTGAGGTGGGCGTGTCGGCTGCGGGAAGCCCCGGCCGAGCCAAGTATGGGTCGTCGCATTCTAGCCTCGATTCGCTGTTCGCGACCCGTGGCGGAGGAATCGTGGAGCTCTGGGGTGCGTCATTCGGTAAAACGGCCCGCCGACTATCGAGGGAGGGTTCTTCGTCAAGCATCGGACAAAATCCGACGACCGTGACTGCCACATTCGGACCCTCAGGGACTGAGTTCCAAGCCATCGGATGCCTTGTCGTCGAGGCCAACACCAGAGTGCAATGCACCATGCCCGAGGGGTACGGACGAGACCACCACTGGATCATCACTATTAATGGCGACCAGATTGCCAATTCTCTCCAGAACGTGTCATCCAGAGTGCTTGCTGGAAGTGCCGACGCCGGCACGGCAGAGCGAAACCCCGAGACTGGGTCCCTCCTGCCCCTGCGCCGGCTGCGTCGGTCCGGGTACTTCCCACCTGTCGTGACGACCGTCAGATCGAGCGAGGGCACCGAAGATGGATCCGAGGATGGCACGATCCCTACGATGGGTAGCCCTGTCTCTCCCTCTACCTCCTACCGCGTAGTTGTGTCAGGGACCGATCTGGGTCCTGACCCCGCCGACCTTTCCGCGGCCGCTGCCGCCGCAATGCCAGCGTTGTAGCTGCGTTATGGAGCACAGAGCGTGGCTCCTTCGAATCGCCGGGTAGAGGACGGCCCCTTGCTGGACCTCGCATCAGTAGACTGTGCTGTGACAGCCTCCCACACCGAGGTATCATGTAGAGCACCCGCCGGCGCAGGTCACGGATTCGTGCTTACGATCGATGTGGGACAGCAACAGTCAGCCCAGTTCAGCAACACAACGCTGAGGTACATGCGGCCGAGCATCTCTTCCGTGCACATGCCCCTCCGAAATGCCAGCGATCCGTCTCAGGGCGTCGAATCCCTCGACACTCGCGGCGGTGCTCAATCCGGCCTCGTGACCATCGAGGGTTCAAACCTTGGACCGGCAAGCCTGGGGCCACAGTTTGTCCTCGCGTCTTATTCGGCCCAGTACGTTGCCGGAAACGACGCCGGACTCTCTTAGGACGGTATGGCCCCTATCTCTATGGACGTGCTTGCGTAGGAATGGGCAGAGATCGTAGCCGAGCAAGGATTCGTGTATACTGCACTTGTGTGCCGCGTGGACCCTACGATGGAACATATGCGCATGCACTGTGAACCCGCGGCAGGCACCGGGCGCGACCACCGCTGGAGAGTACTCATCGGAGGTCTTGGCTCGGCAGTCAGCGCCGACACCACTGCATACAAGGAGCCTGTGCTAGAGTCTGTCAGTGGGCCCGGAGCCGAGAACGCACCCACCCGGGGTGACGTCAACATCCTTCTGAATGGCGACTACTTTGGCCCTGTCACACCTGTGGATGATGACGGGCTCATCGTGGGTACTGAGGCTGTCCTTCCTACTGCATTCTACGGACGCCTGGATGACACGCATGGTCGCAAGTGGCCCTATTTCGCGGGCGTGAGCTGCCGCGTGGTGGTTGCTCATGTGTAGATCGAGTGCAAATTGGACGAGGGTAGTGGCGACAAGCTCGTGTGGGCAGCGGTAGTCGGAAACTAGACGTCCGGTCCTCAGGAGTCTGCCGTATCGAGCTATCATCCTCCAGTCATCTCGCTGTATCGCGGGCCTGGATCCATGCTGGCCTACACGAATGGCTCACAGGTTGTGGACATCGAAGGCCGCAATTTCGGACCCATTGGCACCCCGGTGGACAGAGCTGTGTATGGAAGCGAAGAACTTGATGTTGCTTTTGACGCCAGCGAGTGCTTTGTCCTGGCAGCACACGAAGTGGTGCGTTGTCTCACTGCAGTGGGAGCCGGAGAGGGACTCCGCTGGCGGGTGACCGTGGATGTGCAAGAGAGTGTCAGCCCTACGACGGCATATGCTCCCCCGATGGTGACCGGTTTCACCCCGGATCTGGGCAGCCTGCCTGTGGGAGAGCTGAGCACTGACGGAGGCGACTGGGTGCTGATTCACGGACAGAACTTCTCTGTGGCAGAGCATTTGCAGGAGGTCACATACGGCCCGGCCGGCATTGGATTCACCGCTCTCAATTGCTCAGTGTACGAGGATCACTTCACACTGAGGTGTCTCACTGTGCCGGGCCCTCCAGGACAGGCCATGAAATGGATCGTGCGAGTCGGTGGGCAAGCAAGTGTGCCCTCATCGATGGTCACGAAATATGCCCCTCCTAGGATATTGTCAGCGAGTCCCATCCGGGGCGGCACGGCAGGCGGTCAAGTCATTCGTGTCACCGGTACAAACCTGGGTCTGTCGTGGGACTCGGCGGCTGTTGGGGTGCGCTACAACGCCGTTGGACTCATGGACAACACATTTTCTCGCGCACTTGAAGTTCTAAACCTCGGTCTTCTTCCAGCAGGATTCCGTGACGGCATCCCCGACGACATGCGAAGGTACTTGGTGCTGTCACAGCTCGGTGGCCCCGACGGAGCGCGTCTACAGGCCGGTATCACCTTGGTGCAGCCTGCCGGATGGCCATTCGACGTCTCCGACTTCGATTCTTAGGACGGCATGGAGGAGGCGCTTTCCGAGGCTCAATCCACCCTGCGAGAGTGGGTCGCAGGGCTAGAGCGAGTGCGAGTGGCAGACGAACGCATCCTGCAGTACCGTGGTCTTCACCAGGTAGACTTCTTGCTGCCAGAGGGCTTCGGCACAGATCGTGAATTGTTCCTCAGCATCGGGCCGAATGAAGCATTGTCAAACACAGCCCTGTTCGACTACAACATACCAGAGATCCTCAACATTGCGCCTGACCGCCGCCTGGAGCAGTTCGGCATCGGACCTGACAGCGCAGAGGCGCAGACGTCGCTACGTGTCATCATAGAAGGAACTGATTTCTGCAACGGCGAGGACGGCTGCGGCGCTGTGCGCATCGACGGTCTCCCTATCGACTCTTGGTCATGGTCCCACTCGGAGGTAGTAGTTTTGTATCGCAAGGACCCTTCGGAGGATGCATCGCGCGAACACACGGTGTAGCTCATCGTGGGTGGACAGGTCTCGAACGAGTTCGACTTCGCTGAACCAATCCCGTCATTCGACGGCCGGAACTAGCCCAACGATTACGAGAACGTGCCAACAGATGCCATTGATGTTGTCACTGGCAACCGGATGGTCTTCGAGATCTACGGTGTGGCCGACCTGAATCGCGTCCCCGTGGATCAACTTAACGTGACCATTGGTGGAAGGCATTGCACGAACATCCAAGTTAATCCTTGCAGTGAGCCCACGGACGGCCGAACCTGCTCGAGCGGGGCATGTTGTCCGGACAACACCCCAGCCACCACGTACGCCACCCTGAGCTGCTTGATGCCTGAGGGAACAGGAGCTGGCAATGTGGTGCTGATCGCTGTGACTGGTGCAACGAGTCGGGCCGACAGCGGCCTAACCGTTTCGTATGGCGCTCCGCGCGTCACTCGTGTCATCACCCTGGATGCCTTCCCTGGGCTGCCCGCTGGCAGTGACCTGCTCGCCGCGGACCGCTTCTTCGATTCTGAAATGTACATGCAGGCCTGGATTGACTTTGAGGCGGACGGGTCGACCGGGACACCACCAGCGCTTCCCCGCCCTCGCTTAGGGCTCCCAACAACTGGATGCCGAGTCAGGCTGGAGGGCGTCAACTTCGGCAAGCCCATGCTCGCGACTCCGCTCGTTGCGCTGCCCGAGGTGGAGGTGGAGCACAACGCGAGTCTGGGACACATGCACACCCACAATGCCATCGAGGTCACGATCGGAGCTGGGACCGGAACTGTCCGTGGCCTGACGGTGGCAGTGACAGACCAATTCTCAGATGGCCGCCGTGGCCTGAGATTTGGACAGCCAATCGTGACTTCTACGCTGCCTGAAACATACGTCGCATCGGACCCAATGGGACCCGCTCCCACCGCAGGTGACACGCTCATCCGAGTGTCGGGCCGAAACTTCGGCCCCGCCGGCCCTGCCGACCCCACGCTCATGATCACGATCGGTGGCCGTCCGTGCGTCGTGGATGCAGTGCGTGACCCGTGGACTGCGAATCTAGGCCACTCCTCCATCTTGTGCAGGACTCCTGCTGGCCAGGGGCGGGATCTGCCTACCCACGTGAGCCTGGCAGGACAATCAAGTGAGATCTCCTCCTGGGCACCAGCAGGCTCCCTGGTGGATTCGTCTCTGCAGTCCGATGAGCAGACGGCTATCGTGAGGTATGCCTACAACCGGCCTGTAGTGCAATCACTATGGCCCAGGTCTGCCCCG
>Ga0136560_1000902_pt1 | contig 15087 bp, 12 predicted proteins | sample AntRauMeHopE1497_FD_104925 | JGI IMG/M metagenome (GOLD analysis project Ga0136560, IMG submission 104925) | Saline lake microbial communities from Rauer Islands, Antarctica - Metagenome Hop E1 #497 | ecosystem: Environmental > Aquatic > Non-marine Saline and Alkaline > Saline | place... | reverse complement strand
GCCCCGGCCGCCGCCCCGGCCGCCGCCCTCGCCGTACGCAAAGCCCCCCCTTGACGACCCCCCGCCGCGCCCCCTGCCCCTGCCCCTGCCGCCGGCGCCCGCCGCGGCGGGGGCCCCGCCCCTCACCCTCGGCGCGAAGCCACCCGCCCCGTCGTCCTCGTCCCGCGGTGTGACCCAGGCCTGGCCGCGGAGGCTTCTCCGGTCCTTGCGGGCCAGGCTCTTGTCCATCCACGCCGGCTCCTGCCCCGCGGGCGGCCTGCCCTCCGGCCGCTGCCTCTTGGCATCCCTCTCGCCCGACGCCGCCTCGCCGACGTCGCTCTGCCGGTACCGGCCCTTGAACCACTGCTCCCGCTCCCCGTGCCGCATGTAGCGCCCCCGCCACCTCCCCTCCACCACGCCCTCGCCGTCGCCCTCGGCCCCGCCCCCCTCCTCCTCGTCAGCCATCCCCTCCGGCCTCTCCTCGACGTCGAACGCCGGCACCGTCACGCCCTCCTCCTCCCGCCCGCGCTTCCGACCCTGGCCCGTCCCCGCGCCTGCGCCCTCCTCCCCGCCCTCCTCCTCGGCCCAGCCGTCTGCGCCGTCGTCGGCCGCCGCGAAGAAATCGTCGCCGTCGAGCGCGCCGTCGTCCCCTGACCCCGCCCCCGCCTCGTCGTCCAGGTCTGCCGCCGCCTCCTCGTCCGCCCTCGCCGCGTCCTCGCCCGCCGCGTCCCTTGCCAGGGCCGCCATCGCCCTTCCCCGGTCAGAGCCCACCGCCCGGGCCGTCTGCCTCCCCACGCGGGCGATGGCACGGTTCTGCGTCACCTCCCACTCCGCCGCCGCGGCGGCAGCGGCCGCGTCAAACGCGGCAGACGACGACGAGGCCGTCGCCCCCGCCTGCTCGGCATCGGCATCGGTGGCGGCAGGCGCCTCGGCCGCCGACCCGTTTGCCTCGTCCTTGTCCGCGCCTTCCTCGGCGCCTTCCCCCACGGGCTTCGCCTCCGCCCGGCGGAGGCGGCGCTTCCACCCCTTTCCTGAGCCAGGGTCGTCTCCGATCGCCTCGGGCGCCGGCGAGAGCTGCGTGCCGGCCGCCGCGTTGGCGATGGCCCAGCGCGTCAGCCACTCACGCCTCGCGGGAGCCTTGGGGTCCGAAGGCTTCGTAAAGAGCGAGATGTACTTCTCAGACCTGGGGAACCACTTGACGTAGGTCATGAGCTCAAGGGCGGACCGGTACTCGATCTCGGCGGCAGTCGAGTCGGCCGACTCCTTGCGAGCGGTCTCAACCGCCGTGGCGGCTCGCTTCAGCCGACGCTCCACCTTGCGCCTCTCAAAGAAACGGACGTGGTGATACTGTCCTGACCGCTTCGCCGTGGTCGCGTCTGAGCGCAGCTCAGCGGCCCGCTCCTTCATCTTCCGAAGCTGCCGCGTCTTGTCCCGGCGCGCTGCCACGGGCAAGCCCTGCGAGAGCAATTTGGGAAGCATACGATCTGGCTCTGGAGGCACCCGCAATGCAGCCCCGCAGGCAACGGCACGGGCAGCCGCAGGGCCGTCTTCGCACCTCGCGGCTCAGGAGGCGTTCGACGTCCCGAATCCGGTTCTTGATCGACCGAGGCTTGCCAGTCGCATCGTCGTCCATGGCACGCCTGGCAGGAGTGCTCCTCTCGCGCGGCGGGCCGCCCAGGCTGGACGGGTGTGGCGACAATGTTGAGGCTCTACCCGCCTGCCCGGCGGCAGCCACCAAGCGGGGCACACAGTACACAGTGCCCCAGGGCAATGGGTTGGACCGGGCTGGTATGGTGCGCCGTGCTTGCGTTGGCAGGCGGTGTGTGGTCCGGCGGAGACATCGGCCACGTGGACGGCATCGGTTCGCACGACGCACACTCGGCAGGTGGCCCCGTCAGCGGTGTGGAGGCGCAGGCCGGCGCCGCCCAGCTCTACTGTTCGTCGTGGGCGGGCCCGTGGTGCAGCGCGCTTGGACCCCTGGCGGAGGACAAGGCCATCCGCCGCTTGCAGGACGCCGAAGCGCCGCCACCTCGCTCCGATGGGTCTGATGTGCTCGAAGAGGTGACAAATGCGGCCATGATCGACTCTTCCGAGCTATCTGGCGCGTTTGCGGCGCTTCTGGCGTCAGGTGAGGCCGGGAGCTCGCTCCTGGCCGAATTGGTCAGCAAGGCCAAGCGCGGCAACGGCAGGCCAGCGGTCGTTGAGGTCACCGTCACCAGTGATAATGACGACTATGAAGGCGGTGATGATGATGACACCGGAAGGGACAGCGGTGGGCGGTGGTACGGCGGCGATGGCGACGATGAGCCCCAGGGACTCGACGCCACGCGCTCCTCGGCGGAGCAGGAGGCCATGCAGCGGCAGATTCAGGCAGCCCTCCGCATGGCGAAGCGGCAGGACCAGCGCGGCGCCAGTGGCGCGCGTCCCCCGGAGGACAGCGACGAGGATAACGACTGACAAGGCTGGCCGGTCACACTGGCTCGCGGCCCGTGGCCGGGCGCACGCTGTGCGTGTGCGACGGCGCCCAGAGCAGGTCCGCGGCGCGTGTCTGCCGTGTGCCCTGGGGGTTGGGGGGCGCGCTGTCGTGTATCCCGATGTCGTGGCGCGTCGCCGGGTCAGGGGCTAGGGCAGGGCTTCCGAGGCGCGCGCGGGCGCTCGCACCGCGCTCACTTCCCGCCCGTGATGCCGGGTGCGGATGCCATGGTCAGGAGGCGGCCGCCGTCGACGTAGTGGATCGTCCCCGTGGTCCACGTCTGCCGGGCGATGCCGACGATGGCCTCGGCGACCTCCTCGGGCCGGCCCACGCGCCCCAGGGGATGCACCGCCGCGCCGTCCTCGTAGTACTTGGCCGCCTTCTCCGGCCCCATGCCGGCGCGGTCATGGAACGTCGTTGCCACCGTCGCGGGGGCAACGGCGGTCACGCGGACGCCCTTGGGGGCCAGCTCGACGGCGGTGCACCGCGTCAGCTGGTCAATGGCACCCTTGGCCACGCAGTACGGCGTCACAGCGGCGAGGCCGCGGACCGCCGCGATGGAGCTCAGGTTCACAATCGCGCCGCGCGAGCGCGCCAGCGGCTCCGTGCACGCCTGGGTGAAGAGCAAGGCAGAAGTCACGTTGACTTGGATGTGCCACATGAGCTCAGAAGCCGTCGTAGACGCCACGGAGCACCCCATCTTGGCCGCGCCCAAGTTGTTCACGAGGACGTCCACCTCGCCCCCGAGCGCCTCGACGCACGCGGCAGCAGCAGCCGTCACCTGGTCCGCATCGGTGAAGTCTGCCGTGGTGATGAAGCGAAGGCGGTCGTGCAACGAGGCGTCAAAGGCGGCCCGGAGGCGATCCTCGTCGCGCCCCGTGACGGCAACGACGCAAGACTCATCCGCAGCCATGAATGCCAGTGCAGTTGCCTTGCCAATGCCGTCCGATGCTGCCGTGACAATGACCTGCGGCATGGAGTTTGTGCGGGACACACGCATGGCACGCCCCCGATACTCATCTGGCACGCGAGCCTCGCAGCCTGAACCAGATGCTCACGCGCTTCATGGAAGGTGTTGCTGATGCCATGAGCAGTCTTTGGGTGTGAATGCGCGCGCGCTGCTCCGCCCAGTGGCGCAGAGCACAGAATCGCGGCCGAGACGCTCACACTCGCCGCATCCCGAATGGGATGCGGGTCTAGCGCTCTGCCCGCGGGCCGGCACTTCTTCATTCCCAACGAAAAGCGCCCAGGCCAAGGGATGGAGGCGCAGCGCGACTTTGCCAGGCTCGGGCGTGAGCCGACCGTTTCGCAAGCTGAGGCCGCGGGTTCGCTGTGCCACGAGACCGTAGCCCGTGAGCTGCTCGGTTCGAAACGACCCAAAGCTGCGGCGCAGTATCCAAGCAGGTCGTGGACAAGTTCTTCGCGCTCTTCGTGGAGATGGACAAGGACGGAACCGGCGTCGTGGACCTCGACGAGTTTTACCGTTTCTTCAAGCTCGAGCGCTCGCCGTTCGCTGACCGCGTGTTTTCAATCATGGGTGAGAACAAGCCGGGTTGAGCAGCCAGTGTTGCGCGAGGGCTCGGGGCGGCCGGCCCCCCCAACGTCGCTGCGTGCCTCGCGGCCGCTGCCCCACCTTCCCCTCAGATGACGATGCGTCCGGCGAGATTACCTTACGCGAGTTTGTTGTGTGCCTGTGGAACTACCTCTCCCTGGACATCAAGGCGCTCATGAGATTTTGCTTCGACCTATTCGACCAGGACCTGTCGGGGTACCTGGACATCTCGGAGATGCACGAGCTGCTCCGGGAGGTGTACGGCGACAGCTTTGAAACCAACGACCGACTCGGCCACCTCATGGAGGAGCTTGACGCCAACGGCGATGGGAGGCTGAGCTTTGAGGAGTTCAAGGCCATCAACCAGTCCTACCCGTCCATGCTGTTCCCTGCGTTCCGGATTCAGCAGCTCATGCGAGATAGGGTGCTCGGCACGTTGTTCTGGAACGACGCTCTGAAGAATCGCATCAAGATGGGCGCCGGGGCGTCGGCAACGATCTGGGAGATTACTGCGGCTGTCGACGGAGCGCGCAAGATGCAGTCAGACGACGAGCTCGGTGCCTTCCGCAGCCAGCGATGGCGGAACCCGCTCGACGGCCCCAAGGGATACCATGCGGGCCCCATTCTCTCGACGCGTGCGCAGAAGGACGCGGACCTTGCACGCGATGAGCTCCTCCGGCACGCACAGACCGAGTGGGACCAGTTCACGGAGGGCCGTGCAAAGGGGATGCGCTACCGTGACGCTGCTCGAGCTGCCGGTCAGTCACAGGCCCTCGAGGCGTTCGAGGGCACTGCCGCCCCCGACGAAGCGGCCAGAGTACCAGCCGCCGCCACGGCAGTGGCCAATGCGCGTGTCCGCACGACCAGGCCCCTCGCCGCAAGCGGGCTCGGCCGACCAGAGCCGGAGAACGAGGAGCCAACAAAGCTTCAGAAGCGCCTGCAGCGGGTGCTCGCATTTGACAGCTGAAGAGTCGCGGCTTGCTGCCTGTACCACACATTGACCGGCGCAGTCCGACTGTCACACACGCACTTCGCACTCTGAAGAACACTGGAAACAACACCTGGCGTGCTCGCGCGAGCCATCAGCCAAGGGCAGCACGGACCCTCGGAGGGGGCTGCCGCTGATGGGAGCGCCTACGCAAGCGCAAAGGAAGCAAAGCCACCCGGGGGCGGCCGGGCCGACTGCGGCCTCGGGACCGACCGGTGTGACTCCTGAGTGAGATCTATCCCAGCGCGCGCCGCGCCACGCCCTCCCAGCTGCTGTTTGTGCATCGCTAGCCGGCTTCTTGGGCCTGCCTGCGGTGACGAGACCTCATCGAGCAGATCTGCTGACCTTCCGCCAAGTCGCTTGTCCGTTCGCATCTTCGATGCGGTGAGGTCGCCGTACGACGACGATGTGGGCGGCCTGCCGCTGGTGTCAAGGTCGAAGCCTGCTTCCGCTGCAGCAAGGTCTGCCACCCGGAAGTGTGTCTCCCCACCGATGGGCGGGCGGGACTGCCTTGGGGACTGTGCCGTTCGCTTCACAGGGAAGCGCCCGGCCACCTGCGACGCATCTGCCTGCTGCCGGGCCGAGGGCAGCAGGCTTGCCCTCAGGTGCGCTTCTGCCACGCTGATCCCCACTTTGGAAGGGTGTGCCCCGCTCCCGTCGTCAAGATGGAACGTCAAGCGCCCCCCAACCGGCCGCGAAGGGTCGGGCTGAGGCACCCGAGCAGCGACCCGGCCGCCCGCAGCCACCAAATGGCTGGTAAGGTCGGCCAACTCGGGGTCAAGAGCCACGCGGCGCTGGGCCTCCTGAATCGAGGTGCTGTAAGCGGAATGGAACTCTCCCAGCGACACCGAGTCGTTTCCGCCGACATTCTGCGTCCGCTTGATCATGTGCCGGTCGTGGATGCCTGCTCGCTCTGCGGTGCTGCTGAAGCCCCCGTACGAATGCTGTTCACGCTCCGTGGTCGACTCGGGTCGCCTTACAGGCGGGTGCGGGCGCTGATCTCCGACCAAGTACCCTTCGTGCGTCAGAGATGATGCCCCCTGAGGCCCGTAAGGCGCGACTCGCAGCGACGGCCGGTGGTCCCTCAGTGACCGAGCTGAGCTGACCCCCGCTGCGGCATGGTACTCGTCGCCCGAGGCACGAATCCGGGCCGGGGGGCAGTCGTAGAATCCCACGGCATTCCCGGGCGTTCCGTACGCCGCTGAGTCGCGAGCCAGCGCTGCCTCGGAGCCCGCACCCCGAACGCTGCTTTCGACCCCAAGCGCTTCTCCGGCAAGCGATGGCACGGTGGAGACCACGTGGCGCTTCCTCGTGAATCCGCGGCCGGATGATGCGCCGGTCGTGTCGGTGGTGCGGAAACGCGAGTGCGCCATTTCGCCTCGGCCCCGATCGCACGGAGGATCTCCGGGATGAGCTAAACGATTCTACGAGGAAAGCGCCACAGGTGCAGGCAGCAGGTCTGCCGCTCGCGAGAGAGTGTCGCTGGTGCGCGCGCGGGCCCGCGCAACCGCCAATTACGTCAACCATTCACCCGCGCGCCAGGCAAAGCTCTGCTCTCGTCGATCGACAGTCATCGCACCGACAGCAGGCCAGCCGAAGGCTTCTGAGCATCGGAGCCAGGATGGACTCATCAAGGAGTGCCGTGGAGCTGCGAAATGACATCGCGAGAGCTTTGACAAACGACGTGAGACCAGCCGGCGTTCTCATGGCGGAGCCCGCATCGCAAAGCGGTCCGCGCCTGCAAACGGTGACGGGCGAGCTGGCAACGCACCGGCCCACGTGGCGAACTCAGAGTCCATCGCGCGATACTGATCGATGCCTTCTCGCGCAGGAAAGTGCCGTCGCGGCTGAGCTCCTTGGCAAGGTGCTCACCAGCGGCCTCGCTCCCTTGGCGGTCAAGGTGAGCAAGCTCCCAGAGTTCTGTCAGTGCTTGCAGGCGACACGGTCCTGCCCGTCCGCGTCATGCTCGACCCGTGCGCGCGCGCGCGCGGCCGCCACGAAAGGGGCAGGCAACGTTTGCTCGGTGCCAGCTATCGCCATTACCCCGCGCCCCACCCATCCCTGGCCCGCAGAACTCTGGTCTGGCGAAGGTCATTGTTCGGGCAAGCAAGTCTGAGAACGCGTCGATCGTGAAGGCCGCCAGGGCCGCGATCCTCGGCGTACGGAAGATGGGCACAGCCAAGGCTGCCGCCAAGGGCAAGGAGCTTCGTGAGGCCTCTGTGGCCGAGGCTACTGAAGCGAAAGCGTCCAGTGCGGGGCTGCTGTCCGCAGCGCCAGCTGCGGGGGCGAGCGCTGCTGCCTCGGCGCCAGACGCCGGGCTTTCGCTTGGAGGCGGCGCCTCGCCCCCGGCGCTGCCTCGGGTCGACCTCGCGGCCCTCGCGCCCGAGCGGCTGACCATGGCGCGGCTTTTGTCAAGACCCATCACCAAGCACGCCGGGGCGGCCGCCTCCCCGGAGGCGACGCTGCAGGCCGGAGGGCGGCTCGAGGCGGCGCTATTCCGCGCCCTGGGTCTGGGCCGCGTCGCGGGCCAGCCGTCGTACACGGACCAGGTCAAGACGTTTGTCCTGAACATGAATCGCAACCGCTCGCTGGCGCTGGGCGTGCTGAGCGGCTCGGCCGACCTCGACGCCCTCGCCGTGGCCGACACCGCGGAGCTGGCGACGGAGGAGTTCAAGCGCGAGGTGGCCAAGGAGAAGAAGGCCGCTGCGGAGGAGGTGCAGCTGGACTGGGAGCGCAAGAACCGAGACAAGATGCTCGCCTCGGCCGGCCTCAAGAAGACGGAGGGTCAGTTCCGCTGCGGCAAGTGCAAGAGCAAGAACACCACGCACACCGAGTACCAGACGCGAGGCGGGGACGAGCCCATGACCGTATTCGTCCACTGCAACGACTGCGGCGGGAGGATGAGGTTCTGACAAGCACCCGCGGCCGGCCGCGCACGGCGACGGGCCCAACCGCCCGGCTCGGCTCCGGAGCCTGTCTGACCGAATCTTGCGTTGTCTTGTCCCCGCGTGATGTGAGTGTCCCCGGAACCGAGCGAGCGGCGGCAAGCAGGGCCGCGCGCGACCACGCCGACCCGTCCTGATGCACTCTTGAGCAACCCCCCGCGCGCGAAGATGGCCACCGAGGCCGCGCGCAAGCAGATGGAGAAAGACTTGCAAGCCCAGGTGCGCGAGGCGGGCAAGTCCATCCTGCGCACCGAAGCCGAGCTGAAGGAGGCGTTCGCGGCACCACTGACCAAGGACGTCAGATCGCGCCTCAAAGGTGAGGAATGGCACCGCATGAATTGCATGTGCCGAGCCGCTGGCGGCCGTGCGTTCCAGGGCAGCGGGCACAGACCGCCAGGGGCAAAAGCGCTCGAACACTCGCCAAATCCGCGCGAACGATACTCCCGCCCTCGCAGAGCAAATCGCCCGCGCCCAGGCGTCATTGGTGGCGGCCAAAGAGCGCAGGGCGGCTGCAGTCGAGGCGGCAAGAGCCGATGGCGACGCCGACGGGGAGACGGACGAGTTCTGGCACCGCATCGCAGCTCTGGATACCGAAGTGGCCGGCCTCGTCGACCTCGTGGAAGGGCTGAAGCAGGTTTGGCACCTGCCTCCCGAGCAGGGCTTCAGGATGAGGACCGGGGCGGACGGCCTGTACCTCGGCGCCCGGGACGTGTCCGTCGCGACGCTCGGCGCACACGTTCGGCTGGACGTCCTCCCGGCGGGCGATCCCGCAGTGCGCGAGGTTCTCGGGGCAGCGGGCCCTGCTCCCGTTTCGGGGCGGGCGGCGCAGGCTGCCGCGAGGCGAGGCGGGGGCGCGGGGGCCGATTCGGCCGGACGCTCCGCTGCCGCCGCCGGCGTGTCGCCCGCTTCGACGCCCGGGCAGGCGTCACGGAGCCAGTCCCCGGCATCGCGCGCGGCTGATTCCGGGGACGGCCCTCGGACGGGCTCCCCCGCCGAGAGCGGCGGCGGGCGGGCCCGCTCGTCCTCGGCGGCGTCCATGCAGGGCGACGTGGAGCAGGCTTACCTCCAGGCGGACGCCGAGAGGAAGGCGCGCGTGCGTTGGGCCGCGGAGGCGCGTGGGGACGGCTCGCACGACGCCGTGCCCATGACCGCGTCGGAGGTGTTCGAGCGCTCGGCCGAGGCGCTGTCGTCGGGCCCGGCGGCCTCGGCGGCGCCCCCCGGCTCGGCCCCGCCCGCCCACGAGCGCTGCGCCGTCGTCCGGCTGGCGCTCTCGCGTGTCACCTCCGCGGTGCTCGTGGAGGGCTTTGGCTTCAGGAGCGAGCGTGCGGGCGTCCCGAACATCACGGTCGAGTCGCTCCGTGTGGAGATGTCATTCAGCCTGCGCGCGACTCTGGCCTTTGAGGCGGGCGACCCCGCGTGGCGCCTGCTGGAGGGGGCGGAGCACTTTTCGTTCGAGCTCCACGAGCTGAAGAAGAAACAGACGGGCATCGTCAGCGCCCCGTCCTGGGTCCTCCGCATGGTCGTGGAGAGGACCGTGCCGTGGGCGCTCAAGAAGGCGCTGCGGGACGGCGTCCCGCGCGAGCTGGGCATGCTGCTCACCCTGGGAGCCCCGCAAGGGACGACGCCGACGATCCAGGCGGCGAGGCGGACGGCGCCCCTCCGGCTCCGCCTCGGGGCTGACGTCCGGCTGGACGGCCTCCCCTTTGCGCTCCTGGACGGTGCCGTGGGCGCCCACACGTCGCCCGAGGAGGAGCACCGGGCGGCGACGGAGTTCCGGGCAGTGTCCGAGGCGGAGGCTGAGCGCATCAGGCGCGACCCGCGGGCGCGGTTCCCGTGCACGATCCGCGCCGCGCGGGCCCTCGCGGCGGCCCACCCGGATGACAGCGTGCTGGGGTCCGTCGCCGCGCAGTTCCTGGGCCTCAACGCGGCCCAGGCGGCGTGCCTGCACAGGGCTCAGGCCGGCGCCAAGATCTCCCCGCCGCGCCTCGGCACGCTGGCCGCGGCCCGCCGCTACGCCCTGGTGAACCTCTGTCCCAGGGGCCCCGCCTCGTCGGCGCTCGCGGGGCGCCTGCACGCGCGGCTGCGCACCCAGCAGCGGGCCGCCGCCGTCACTGCGGGGGCCGCGTCTCCCGTGTCGACGCGCACGGGAGACGTCCTGGCGCCCGAGGACTGCCTCCTCCTCGACGACGCCACCGGGGTGGCAGAGCTTCGCGACCGGCTCTGCCGGGAGTGGAGGGCCCTCGGGGACTGTCAGGCCGTTCTCGAGTTCCTGCCCGTGCAGTTCCGCTCGTCGTCGTTGGGGCCCGGGGAGCGGGGGCGGTCTCTGAAGCACGGGGAGGCGGCGATGCGGGCGTCGGAGCTGGACGTGCCGTCGCTGATGCGGGCGGCCCTGCGGGTCGGGGAGCAGCCGGCGGCGGTGCGCCTGACCGTGTCGAGGCTCTCCGTGGACTGCTCGCTGGAGGACGTCCACGCCTGCGCGGTGGCGCTCCGGCGGAGGGAGGTGTTCGACCAGCAGGCCCTGGTGGTCGGAAGCGCGCGGGCGAGGCGGGCGGCCGCCGCCTACGCTGCGGGGAGGAGGAGGGCGAGGCAGCGGGGGCACACGAGGCACGAAAGCGGGCAGCGCGCGCCGGGGACCGGGCCCGCGGCCGGCGGCGGCGCGGACTCCCCGGCGCCCTCGTCCAGGCCCGACCGCTCCCTCAGCGCCTCGGCGGCCTCGGCCCTGGGTGACGGCGAGGCGGACAGCCCCGTGACGGCCCCGTCCCGCGACCGCTCGGCCTCTGCCGCTCGCTCGCTCGGCTTCTCCACGCCGGGCTCCGACGCCGCTCGGCGGGGGCGGGTCGGCCGCGCCGGCTCTCACCTCTTCGCGGACGGCGACTCGGTGGCGTCGTCCGCCACGGACGTGTCAAACGCGCTCCGGCCCCTGTCCGCGCGCCTGAAGGCTCTGGAGGACGAGGAGGCCGCCGTGCAGTCGGCGCTCGCATCCCTCCCCGGCGTCGTCCGGAGGGCCCGGGCGGCCGTGACGGCGTCGTGGAGGGGCGGCAGGTCCATGGGAGAGACCGTCGTGCAGGTGCGCTCCGTCAAGGTGTCCTCGGCGCCCGGCGTCGCCGTCACGCTCCCCATCGCCCCCGTGCTGTGGGCCCCCGTGCCGTATTACATGGGCATGCAGGGCCGGCCGGACGGTGGCGTGGACGTCTTCGTCGCCTTTGCGCCCGACGGCAGCGCGCTCGACCCGACCGCCGCCGCAGGCTTCGCGGCCGCGCTGCGCGAGGCGGCGCCGCTCGCCCCGCAGCCCGACGTGGCCAGGGGCCGGCTGGACGTCCCTCTGCACATCGACGCGCGCTCCGTGCGCGTGGCGGTCGAGGTCGACACGGCCGGGCTGGTGCAGGCCGCGTCCCAGGGACTGATCGGCCCGCACGAGGCACTGGTGCTGTCCACGGGGTCGGCGCCCAGGAGCGGGTCGGGCGCCTGGGGCTTTGCCGTGGACGTCGGCCTGTCCCGTTTCGTGCGGAGCACGGTGACCCTTGCCTCTGCCACGCTCAGGGTGCCCCTGCCGGCGATGCTGCAGCACTGGACCAAGCTGGTGGGCGGGCCGGCGGAGCAGGAGGAGGGCGGGCCCGACGCAGGGCCGGCCGGCGCGCCGAGGGCCGCCGAGGGGACTGCCAGCCGACCTCCCGGCACGCCCCGCCCTGCCCTCAGCGGGTCGTCGACGCCCCCCGGCCCGGTCGCTGCCGTCGCGTCGGCGTCGTCGTCCTCGTCATCGCCGCCGCCCCGGCCTCCCTCGGGCGCCGCTGGCCGCGCGGCGGCGGACTCGACGCCTGCGCCGGCAGACCCGGCGTCGGCAGCCGTCAACGCAGCGGCGGGCGCCGCTGCCGCGGTCCTCCCGGCCGCCCTTCCACCCCTGCTCGCAGAGGGGCCGGGCGCGCTCCTGCTCCGGGAGTCGGTGCGGCTTGACCTGTCCATGCAGGTCGCAGTCCGAGCTCACGGCGGCACGGTCGAGCCGGGGGTGTTCGGCCCGTCCGGCGGGCCCGTCGTGGCACGGAACCGGCTGGCTCGGTCAAGGTCCGTGGAGGGCACGGAGCCAGGGTCGGCCGCGGCCCGGCGCCGCGTCATCGGGTCGGCGCGGACGCCGTCCACGGGAGCGGCAGCGGCGGCCGCTGCCTCCGTCACGGCCGCCGCGGCCACGTCCGCGTCGGCTCACGCTTCCCCCCGCCCCCCCCGCACGCCCCTCCGTCCGCCGCCGGCCGGGGTCTCCCCCGCGACCGCCGCATCCGCACCCAGGCCGTCGGCGAGGCCGCTGGCGTGGCACGCTGTCAGCCTGCACGTGTCGGAGCCGATCGGCGACAGCCCGATGGGCGGATTCGCTGCGGAGCGCACTGTCATGGCCATCGCGGGGGAGGTGGAGCTCATCCCCCTCATCCTGCCGTTTGCGGCGCCGCTGGCCCCCCCGCACCTGGGCGGGCGAGTGCCCTCTGGCGGGCCGCGCCGCGGTGCGACGTGAGCCCGAACTGAACCTTGGTTTCGACAGGCCAGAGGCCGGTTCGCATGCCCCTATTGCCTGCCGAGCGGGCCCAGTTGAGGATCTCCAGTATACGTGATCGGCGACGAAACGGTGCTGGGCGCGCCCGTGACGTGGGCAGAGGAACAGTGGCACAGATGCTTGTCACCTTGGTCTGAATCCGGCCAACACCACTCAAGGGCCCGCATGGCAGCATCTGGGATTCACAATACGGATGCCACGGTGGAGTGTGAGCAAGGTTGGCACGAAAGCGCGCCTTCGTGCCGCATGGCGACAACGAAGGGGTCGTCACTGGCGTCCCCGCACGCCAGGAGCCTACCAAGCCTGCGCCGGCCACCTTGGGCACAAAGTCAGCCCTTTGGCGTGACATTCCGTGCGCTGGGCCACGTCCCGTTGCGTGGGCGACGACCATGCCGCCGCCTGACCGCCCGTGATGTTCCCGCAGCAGGCGCTGAAGCCGATGAAAGAGGGGCAGGCTCAGGACACGCGGTGGCACCCAGAGTGGCTGGCGTTGCCAGCAATGTGCTCCCGGGGGACTCGCGTCGCGACAGGCTGCCTGAGATGATGCGAGCGTGCGAGGTGCTTTTGCGAGTGAGTTCAGCAGCCCGCCACGGCTGCCGCCACGGCAACGCTTGCCGCGGCATGCCCGCCATTCTGCCTGAACGGCTCGTGTGGAATCATCGCAGGGCATTGGCGAGGACACGGGCAGGGACGGGCTTCAGAGGACGCCCCTGAGGATGGCCAAAGCACTGCTGGAGTGCACGCAGGGGTACGCCGAGGACCCTCGTGCAATCTTGTCGTCTGCGTTGTTCGATGTCGACGCTGGCGGCGGCATGGTGCTGGTGAAGGACATCGAGTTCCACTCGCTGTGCGAGCATCACGTCCTGCCCTTCACCGGCAAGGCACACGTGGCCTACATCCCCAGGGGCCGGGTGGTCGGGCTTTCCAAGATCGCACGGGCCGTGGACGCGCTGGCGAAGCGACTGCAGGTCCAGGAGCGGCTGACGAGGCAGCTGGCCGAGGCCGTGGCCGAGGCCGTGGGAACCGCTGATGTGGCCGTGATGACGGAAGCCACGTGAGCACTGGCACGCTCCGGCGATGCGCGCCGGTTCGCACCTCGCCGGGATGCCGCCAGCGGACTCGAAGCAAGAGCGCTCCCCCTCAGCGGCCGCCTTCCCCCAACCCCCCGCAGGCACCTTTGCATGTCCGTGCGAGGCGCCACCAAGCCCGGGTCCAGCACCACCTCAACCGTCCTCCTGGGGAAGTTTGAGACCGACTCGGCCGCGCAGGCCAGGTTTTTCGCTCAGGCGAGGTGATCTTGCGCCTTGACCATCACTCTCCAGCGGCGGCAGGAGTTCTGCCGAGCCGCCGGTCCAGCGCCGCATGGTGAGCGGCGCGCGGAGGCCCCGGGGCTGCGCCAAGCGCTCGGGCAGCCCATTTTCGGGGCGAGCGACGCGGGAGCAGAGCTTGAAAGTGTTGCAGCGCGGCGCGGCGCGGGTCAATCTGGGCGAGCAACCGGCTCAATCACATGTTTCAGTCCGCAGCCGCTCACTCACTCGCTGCCGACGGCGCAATCGCTGCAGGCGGAGGCCCCTGCCTCCGCTGGTTCCCGCCGCCGAGCATGCGGGCCACGCGGAGCGCCAGGCGGGCTGCCCGGGCCGGGGACACCGCATCGGCGGGCTCCTCGTCCCCCGCCTCGCTCTCTGTGTCAGCGTCCCCCGCAAGCTCGTCCGCGTCGAACGCCACGGCAGCAGAGGCCGCCGGGGCCCCGCCCGGCGCCGTAGCGGCTTGCCACGAGTCCACCGCCCGCCGGACCGACCGGCCGCCGGCGCCGCCCTCCAGCAGCTCCCCCACGGCCGCTGACGACTCGAGGACCCGGGATGCGCTCTCGGACCGCCTGACCCGGGCCGCGAGCGCCGAGCGCTCGGCCTCCACATCTTCCAGCCGCCCCGCCGTGGCGGTCATGGCTGCCTGGAGGGCCCGGGAGCGTGCCTCCAGGTCTGCTGCCCGGGCGTTGGCCTCGGCCGCTGCGTGGCTCGCGGCGTCGGCCCTTGCCTCAGCCTCCGCGAGGGCCTCCTTGGAGGCAGCGAGTTCAGCCCTGTGCTTGCTAAGCGCTGCCTCGAGGTGGGTTGCCCGAGCTCCGGCGCCACGGCTCTGGGCTGCTGCGAGCCGCTCCCGGAGCCCTGCCACCTCGGCTTGCGCAGCCGACGCCTCGGCCGCAGCCGAGTCACGCTGCGCCCTGGCGTCCTCGAGGGCAGCCGCGCTGATGCCGGCAAGCTTTGCCGATCGAGCCGCCTCGGCCTTGGCGCTGGCAACGACTGCTGCTGACTCCCCGTCGAGGGCCAGCAAAGGGGACAGAGAGCCGACGGAAGCCAGAGAGATGACCCCCGACGACGCCAGCGGGGACGACGGGCGACGGATTGGGGCTGATGCTAGGGCCGCGGCCTCACGTAGCTCGAACGCAGCCACTTCGGCCACCTCCTTCGCCCGAGCCAGATCCGCCGCCCGGCCCTCGGCCGCCTCCTTCGCCCGAGCCAGCTCCGCCGCCCGACCCTCGGCCTCCTCCTTCGCCCGAGCCAGCTCCGCCGCCCGACCCTCGGCCTCCTCCTTCGCCCGAGCCAGCTCCGCCGCCCG
>Ga0136560_1000901_pt1 | contig 15089 bp, 5 predicted proteins | sample AntRauMeHopE1497_FD_104925 | JGI IMG/M metagenome (GOLD analysis project Ga0136560, IMG submission 104925) | Saline lake microbial communities from Rauer Islands, Antarctica - Metagenome Hop E1 #497 | ecosystem: Environmental > Aquatic > Non-marine Saline and Alkaline > Saline | place... | reverse complement strand
GGGGGGGGGGGGGGGGGGGGGGGGGGGGGGGGGGGGGGGGGGGGCGGAAGGCGGCACGAGCGGCGGGGGCGGGGGCCTCACACCGACCGCGGCGCACGCCTTCATGCGATCCTCGGGGCGCGCGAGGAGCTGCTCGGCGATGGACCGGGCGTGGATCTCGAACACCTCGAGAACGGTGGCGTCCGCGGCGCCGGGCTGCGGCCCTGTGATCGTCCTGCGCGGCGCGGCCACCGCCACGACCGTGCCGGCCGCCGAAAGGGCGACCTCAGCGTACCCGAAGCGCTCGCGGCGGAGATCGCGGGCAACGTGGGCCTCGAGCGCCGCGCCGAGGTCAGGGATCTTGGAGGGCCGCGAGCGTGCCAGGTCCGCGAGATCGTCCGCGTCGAGCGGGCGCAATCCGCGCTCCGTGCCCGTGATGCCCGGGCCCCGCGGGTACAGCGCGGCGACGAGCCGCCGGGCCTGGTCGGGCCGGAGGCAGACGAGGCAGCAGCACTGCGTGCCCGCGCAGCAGCCCTCCCCGCACCCGTCCAGCCAGTCCGCACACGCGCGCGACATGGGTGCCGCCCGTTGCGCGCCGGTGCGCTGCGGCGAGTGCCGCGCCGTCGCCCGCCTCGTCCGGCCGGCGGCTCTGCGCGGGCCGTGCCCCACGCGGCGGAACAGGCCCGGCGGCGGCCTGCCGGCTGAACACGTGGACGCGCGTTCCGTGACTGACCGCCCGGCTGGCGCGGGGCGGGGCTGGGGACCCGTCTCCATCGCGCACCGGTGTCACTTGCCCCCGCGGCGACCGGCCGCGCGACCGCCGGCGGCTGGATCCCTGCGGCGGCTGATGCGGCGGGCGCCCAGCGCCGACACTGCCGCGGCGCTGGCCGGGCGACGGACCGTTCGGGCCGCTGGTAGAGCGCGACAGGCAGGCGGGCTGGAGCGTCAGCGCTTGCCCGGGGCGCGCCCACTCGCAGCAGCGTGCCGTGTGCCGCGAAGCTGCCGCCCATGAGCCGGCAGGTGGCGGGGGACGCCATGTCCGACCTCCGGGAGACGTTTGGGCTGGTGGTGCAGAAGGCCGTGGCCCGCTCCCTCCTTCACCGCCAGGCCGCCACGTTCCTGGACAGCTCGCTGTCGTACAGGGTGGATGCCGCGCGCGCGCGCGGCCTTGCGGTGCGCACCGAGCCCAGCCAGGCGGTAGCGGTGGTGAGCGTGGTGCTGGACGAGCCGTCGTTTGATCCCGGGGCGCCGCCCGCGCCGGGGGCGCCGGACTGCCACCTGATTGTGCTCGCGGTGTTCGTGCCGCTGGGCAACGGCACCGAGGTGATGAGGAGGGCGGTGGTCGTTAGCGCGGGGTCGCTCTCCGATGGCCTGGGCATCGCCGCCGCCGTCTCCCGCGCCGACCTCTGGCGCCGCGGGCTGCTCCTGCACGTCGCGTCCGCGACGGTCCCGTGCGATTCCGGGCCGGGGGCGTTCGCGGACAGGCTGCGGGAGGAGCTGTGGGAGATGCTCCCGCCGGGGTCGAGCGGCGCGTTCGGCCAGGGCGCCGTGCTCGACGGAGCCCCGGGGCTCAAGCCGGGGCCGGCCGCGCCCGTGGAGGAGCGCCGGGGCTCCTCCGGCGACTGGAGGGCGGCCGTGGCGGCGGCGGCCGGCGCCGCGGGCGGCACGGCGTCCGTCGCCGGCGGCCTGGTCAGGCTCGGCACCGGCACCGGGGTGCCCCGCTCGGCGGTGCGGTCGCCGTGGCCCGCGGCCCCCCTGGGCGACGGCGCTCTCTCCGCCTCGTCCGTCTCCGTCTCCGTATCGGTGCCCCGCGTGCTCAACGCCGAGGCACTAGCCCTGCACTCCGTGCACGGGCGGGACGCCTACGGCATGCCCCGCCGTCGCGACGGCGTGCGCTGCGGCGTGCCCTTCCGCCTCCCGCCCGCGGCGCCGGAGGAGGACGTCAGGGTGGTATGGCGGCTCCGGTCCGAGGCGGGGCGCGAGGGGCGGCAGGTCGTCCTCGGCTGGCGCTGCGGGCTCTGCGGGGCCTTCGTCGGCTCTGCGGGGGGGATGCGGCACCACGTCGGGGCGTGGCACCCCGGGGTGCGGGCCAGGGTGGGGAAGGGGGTGCCGTCGGGTGGCGTGCGCGTCTGCGAGGTGGTGGTCACGGCAGCCGCCGGGGCCCCGGCCGAGCGGGTCGCGGCAGAGCCGGCGACGGCAGGGGACGAGGACGATGCCGATGACGTCATCGTGCCGGACGATGACAGCGAGGGGGAGGAGGCCGGAAGGGGGGTGGTCGCCCCCTCGGGCGGCGATGCCGCGGCGGTTGGAAGCGAGAGCGAGTCGTCGGCGGCAGCCCCGGCGCCTCGGTCCCGGGCGGCGCTGGGCGGCGGCGCGAGGAGGAGGAGGCGAAGGCGCCGGGACCGGTCGGACAGCGACAGCGACGGCTCCTCCTCCTCGGCGGCGGCCGGGGCGGCGCCCGAGGCCGCGGTGCGGGGCGGGAGCAGGCATGCGCGCCCCGGGGCTTCGTCGTCGTCGTCGTCGTCCTCCGCCGCGGCCCCGGCGCCTGCCGTCGGCTCGTCTGCCCTCGCTGCCGCCATCGGTCATTCGGGCGTCCGGCCCGAGGACCTCGGCTGCGTGCCGGCGGCGTCGGCAACGTCCCTGGGCGTGGACACCGGCGGGGCCTTTGACGCCCGTGTGGTCCGGCTGCCCGGCCTCGGTGCTCCGGCCTCACCCGGCCGCGGGGTGCGCTGCCTCCGCCGCCGCCTCCGCCGCATCGAGGAGCGCGCTCCCCGCTGCGACGCCCTGGACAGAAAGGACGTCGAGGAGCTCGACGCAGCCGCGGGCGCCCGGCCCCGGCCCCTCCTCAGCGCCGTCGTCGGCTGCAGCGCCGCCGTTGCCCTCGGCCTGGGCGACTGCTTCGCCCCAGTGCGCCGCGTGCCCTCCCACCCAATCCTCGCCTGGCTCAGCCCCTCCTACCACAAGCCTGACGGCGCCTCCCCGCGGCCGCCCCCCACCGGGCACGCACAGCCTCCCGCGGCCGCCTCCTCCGCCTCCTCGGCTTCCTTCGTCCCCTCCGGGGCCGCAGCCACGAGGGTGCCCCTCTCGCCGCTCTCCGCGGCCGCCGCGGCCGCCGCCTCGGCAGCGGGACCCATGGCACAGCTGGTTCGTCCCTACTTCCGGAGCCGGGCCAACGCTCCGGTCGAGCCGTCCCACATCGACGAGGACAGTGACGACGACGTGACCGACACCTGGGCGCTCCACCGCGCCCGCAGCGCCATCATGCGCTTCGGCGACGTGCAGGCGGTGGAGCGCGAGTTCATGCTGCTCTGGAGCGGCTTCGTGACCAGGTTCCGGCTGCAGTCCATGGGCGCGTCGCAGCGCGCCGTCGTGGCGTTCGCGCGCGCGCACGGGCCCACCATGCTGCGCCGCGGCATGCGCACGTGCTTCCTGCTGCACCTGGTGACCATGTGGGACCGCGGGTGGCTCGAGAGCCAGACCATCAGCGCCGCCATGCAGGTCCTGGACTCCTACGCCGGGACAGCCCGCAGGCTCGTCGCCCTCGCGGCGCGAAGCCACGGCGCGGCGCCGCCACCGGCCAAGCGCCGCGAGCCCCTCGCAAGCCAGGACAGCGACTGATTGTGAGAGAGTGAAGGGCCGCCACCGCAAGCCGCTCGCCCCACACACCCGCGACGCCGCCGGACAACCGGCGGCAGCAGAGGAATGGACACCGCCCGGTTCGCGTTTTCGAGGTGAGCGGGACGTCCAGAGCGCCCGGACGGGGCGCGCGGCGCCGGCGAACAGTCAGACACCTCCTTGCGGATCCCGGCCCCGCTCGCTGCGCAGGCTCCTTCACGCTCACTCATCGTGTGTCAACACTGCCGCGTGGTCGCGGGACGGCTCGCTGCTCGCAACGGCCGGCGATGACACGCGCGTCCTGGTCCATTCCGCGGCCGACGTGCTGTCTGCCCGCAACGATGTCCTCGGCGCCCGCGTGGGGTCGGTGGAGCACGACGCCAACGTGTTCGGGCTCAGCTTTGATCCGTCGGGGACGAGGCTGGTGAGCTGCGGGAACGACGCCACGGTTGCTTTGCATTTCGTCGGCGAGACCGACGCCTCCGGAGGGATGAGGGGGACCAGGGTCTCGGCGCACACCGATGCGGTGATGGACGTGTGCTGGGTGGACGTTGTATCGTCCGGGGCGGCGTGGGCAGGCGCCACCGGGCAGATGTTCGCCTCTTGCTCGACCGACGCGACCATCGCGCTGTGGGACGTCCGCCAGGGGCTCAAGGCCCGGGCGACGGAGCGGATGCACTGCTTCTCGGGCGTGACCGGCGTGGCGGCGCACCCGGTGATGCCGTGGTACATCGCTGCGGCCACCGAGCGCGACGGCGTGCTAGCGTTCGACCTGCGCATGGTGCTCGGCCCCGGGCGGCCTGGGCAGGCCGGCTGGAGCCCTGACGCGCCCTCTCTCTTCGACGCGCGCGCGGCAGGCGTGCCGGACGACGAACTCCGCGGGGCCGCGCCGCAAGGGCTGTCCGCCGCCGCCCGCGCCAGGCGGCTGCGGCCCGTTGGCCGGTACGACCTCTCGTGCCTGTACCGGTCGCCCATGGGCCCGTCCTCCTGCCCCAGCACCGGCAGCCCGAGGCGATTCGTCGGTGGCCGCCTCCTCGCACCCGCGGGCGACGGCACCGTCAGAGCCGTCCCCGCCCGGCGGCCGTGGAGCCTCGTCGAGGGCGTGGAGCCGACCGAGGCGGGCGCCGTCCCGCCGCTCCCGGCCTCCCTCCGCGGGGTCTGCACGCCGCAGTCGTGGCGCCTCCTCTGCCGCGGCGCGGCGCACGGCCGCAGCGTCTCACGGGCCGTGAACGACTCGAGGGGCCAGCCGGCGTGCGGGGGCATTACGGCGACCGAGGCCGGCGCGCCGTGCAGCCTGCTGGCCCTGTCGGTGATGCAGCGGCCGCCCGTGGTGCTGCCTTTCGACACCGTCAACTGGTCGCCGGTCGTGGTGTGCCAGAGCGACGGGTTCAGCAACGCCGTGACGCACAAGCGCCCCGGCTTCGTCCGCGCGGACTCCTTCGCGGTGCCGGGGGACCCCGGGGCCGCGGGGGCCGGCGACCTCCTCGTGGTGCAGGGGTCTGACACCATGGCCCTGCACGCGTGGCCGGTGCCCCGGGACATCACTCGGCAGCCGGCGCCCTCGTGCTCCGGGGGGGGCGACAGCCACGTCAGGCGCCGAGGGAGGGGCGAGGAGCGCGATGCCCCGGTTGCGGGGGGCAGGGGCCGAGGGGGCCGGGTGGCGCCGGGCGGATGGGCGGAGTGCCGCGGCATCGTGCCCCGGGGGCTTGACACCCGCGCTGACACGTGGTGGCGGCTGATTCACGGTGCCGGTGGCGCCGCCGACGGCGAGGGCGCCGCCACGAGCCCCGTCGCCGCCGCCACCCGGAGCAGAGCCGCGAGGGAGGCCGACGCCCGAGGCGGGGCTGCAGCTTCGTGGGACGACGGCCTGCCGGCGAGCACGCCGGACGCCTCCCGGCCCCTGGTGTGGCTGACGTCAGAGGCGGCGCTCTACCAGGGGCACGCCGGCATGGGCAACACGGTGGCGCAGCACCCGACGCTGCCGCTCTTCCTGTCGTGCGGCGTCGAGTCGATGGTCAGGCTGTGGTCCGCCCGGCCGTGGCTGGAGGACGGCTGCGTGCTTCTGTGCGTCGATCCCGCCGGTAGAGCGGGGGCGGGGGACCGGAGCAGGCCGCCGGGCGCCGAGGGTTTCCCGACCTTTGGGCTCGGCCAGGCAGTCGAGGGGGGCATGCGAAGGCGCCGGAGCGTCCTCGTTGAGACGCGAGCCAGGGTCTCCGCGTGGTCACCGCGGTACGCCGACGGCGGCGGCGGCTCCGTGGGCTCGCTCCGGCGTCGCTCCATGGCCGCGGCGGTGCCTCCTCGCCTCGCCTCGCGGCTCTTGCGTTGCAGGCACAGCTCGCGTGAGGTCCCGCCCACGCCGGAGCTCCGGTCGGAGGGCATCCTGACCGGGATGGCGGAGTCCCCGGCGGAGCGCGCGGGCGAGGGCGCCGGCCTGGCCAGCGTCTGGCCGGACGGCTCGCTCGCAGGGCTGCCCGCCGACGACACCGACCTCCGGGAGGCAGCGGTGTCGGCCTGCTTCCTGGTGCCCGCCGGCACGCGGTGGTGTGACTCCTTGACGCTCGACGAGACACAGGGCCTCCTGACCGCTTGCTGGGACGACATCCCGCGGATGCCGAACCTCAGCTCGGACCGCCTGGCCCGTGAGCACCTGAGCCAGCTCCTCGGGCTCGGCTACCGGGACACTGGCGTGCAAGTCTGGCCGCCCGACGGCATCCTTAAGCACATGGAGGATGACGACAAAGGGCCCGCCGACGTCTCGCCGGCGCTGGCCGCCGCCCTGGAGGAGGATGAGCACGGCAGCCCCCAGACCCGCGCGCAGCGTGCCACACCCCCGTCGTCGGACCGTCAGGAGGCGGCCCGCCTGACCTACCTGCGAGCCATGGTCGAGTCTGAGCGGTCATACCTCTGGAAGCCACACCGGGGGCACTTTCACGCGCTGGGCCGCGCTCCGGACGCTGCCTGGCTCCGCTCCGCGCAGGAAGAGGAGCGCCGCGCAGCCGAGGGAGGCTTTGAGCAGGACCCGGACGTCACGAACATGTTCCAGGATCTCGCCAGGACAGCCCACCATTCTGCGCACGGCAGAGACGGGGCGTGGGTCGTGGACGGCCCGGCCCAGCTGATCGGGCGCGTTGAGGGCGCTGGTCCCCTGATCGGGCACAGGGCGGCTCTGCCGCCACATGGCATGGTGTCCTGCTTCGAGCCCGACGATGGCAGCATCTTGTCGGAGCGATCGATGTTCATGCCAGGCACAACTCTCGGGCAGCACGCAGTAAGTGCTGACGCCGGTGTGGCCATGACTGCGAGACTGGACGACGCGTTGACGCCGCCGGGCTTCCTTGTCCTTCGTTCGCTAGCCTCCTTGTTAGAAGACACCGCGTCGCTGGCCCCTCCAGCCGGAGGTTCTGCGACCTCTACAGGCCAGGGCGGGGCAGCAGCTGCATCGTCCCGCAAGCGGCCGGCTGGAAAGCTCGACGGCGGCTCGGGCAGGGAGGCGAAGCAGGCAGCGCTGCTGCGGCGCCCGGAGGTGCCGCGGCTGCGCGACGAGTGGAGGGAGCCGCCCTGCTGCCTGCTCAGGCGCGCGAGCACCATCATCCAGGACGTCATGGCTGGCGGTCCCATGCTCACGGCGCTGTGCCTGACGGGAGCGGCGGACGTGCCGAAGACACCGCTCTCGGCCCTCGACAGCGCGGCCCACGGCCAGCTGATGGACCCCGACGAGACCCGAGTAGTCCTGCGCGTTGGTGTCGTCGCGTTCCACCGGCGCCACGCCCATCCTGTCGATGATGAGTGACCGCGCGGGCATGGATCTTGTGCCCACCTCGTCCGCCCCTGCTGTTCTCGTTGCGGGGCGCCTGGACGCTCCGCCAGCAGCCGTCGTACGCACATGATCCCTTGCGCGGCCGGGCGCGATGGGCGACAGAGGTTGCGCGCTGCCGCCAGAACCGGCGCTGCCTCGGAACGATGGCCCCCGCACGCCAATTTGCATCGTGCCTCGTGCCTCTGCCCTCGCCTCACGACGGGGACGACCACACTCCCACACCTCCTCCGCCAGACATGGCTTTCGCTTCCCGTCGGATCGTGCAGCGCGCTGCCGCAGCAGTTGCAAACGCCCGGGGCGCAGCCACCGCGGCGGCCAACCCCGAGGCCGAGGTCTTCGCGTCCGCTGCCGAGCACGTCGCGTACCTCGCCGAGCGGGCAGCGCTTCCTGATGGCTTCAAGGTCTCAACTGCGTCGTTCCCGTTCAACCCGGTGGAGATGCCGGGGAAGAAGACCCGCATGTCCCTGACCGGCATCGTCCTGGACGAGCCCACCGACAGCTTTGCCGGCGTGTTCACGAGCAACGCGTTCCCGGGCCATCCTGTCAAGGTGGGGCGGCGCCGCCTGGCCGAGGACGTGATGGGCGCGATCGTGATCAACAACAAGATCTCCAACGTCGGCGCCCCCGGCGGCGAGGCCGACGCCGAGGTCGTGTGCGAGGAGGTCTCGCGTGTGCTGGGCCTGGAAGGCGCGGGCAGCGTGGTGCCCTGCTCCACGGGGATCATCGGGTGGCGGCTGCCCGTGCAGGACATGGTCGAGGCCGTGCCCGCGCTCGTGGACGACCTCCAGGGCGATTCGGCCCTGCCACTGGCCATGGGCATCATGACAACCGACATGTTCCCCAAGCTGCGGTCCGTGACGTTGCCCTCGGCGGCTCCAGGGGCCCCGCCCGTCCGCGTTGTCGGGGTCGCAAAGGGCGCCGGCATGGTCGAGCCCAACCTCGCCACCATGCTCGTCTACATCCTCACCGACGCCGACGTCTCCCGCGAGCACCTCCGGGAGGCCCTGCCCCGCGCGGCGAACCACACCTTCAACTGCCTCAGCATCGACGGCGACCAGTCCACCAGCGACACCCTCCTCGCCGCGGCCTCGCGCCGCCGCCAGCTCCCCGGCTCCAACGACGAGGAGCGCCACGCCGCCTTTGACGCCGCGCTCCTTGACGTCTGCCGCACGCTGGCCATGGACGTCGTCCGCAACGGCGAGGGGGTCCGCCACGTCATGCGCGTCACCGTCACCGGCTCCCCCTCCTGGGTGAGGCCGCTCGGGGCACCGGCGCCGCGCGCGCACCCCTCGCCGCGACGGCCCCCCGCGTGGAGCTGACCAGAACCCCTCCGCGCGGTGCGCGCCCCATCTGCCCTCTGACTCCAACCCCCCCGCCTCCCTTCCTCTCTATCACGTCGCTCTGCCCCCCGCAGGACCTGGCGCGCAGCGTGGGCAAGCACATCGTGAACTCGATGCTGGTCAAGACAGCCGTGGCGGGGAACGACCCAAACGTGGGCCGCCTCATCATGGCGGTCGGGAACGCCCTCGCCGACGGAACGACCCCCGCCGACGAGGTCCAGCGCATCGTGGAGGGCATGCGCATCTCCCTCGGCGGCGCAGAGCTGTTCCACGGCGGCAAGTTCCTGCTGGACAGCGAGAAGGAGAAGGCCGTGCACGACCACCTGGTGGAGGCCACGCTCTGGCCCAGCGTGCCGCAGATCACCAGCGCGCCCGTCCCCGTCGACACCGCCGCGGAGGGCGAGGACAAGCCCCCCGCGTGGTTCGTCCGCGGCGAGAGCGTCGCCTTCAAGGTGCCGGTCGACTACCCGCCCCACCAGAAGTGCGTCGAGATCGAGGTGGACCTCGCGGGCGGAACCCACGAGTGTGTCGTGCTGGGCAACGACCTCACCCACGAGTACGTGTCAATCAACGCGGACTACCGGTCGTGAGGGCGACAGCAGTGGTGGTGGGTGCATCCATTGTTTCCAACCTATTGGCCACCATGCGTGACGCGCATCCCCGCGCGAGGTGCGGCTGCTCGCATGGGCACCACACGACAGGTCGGAGCATTTGCCGCGCACTCGCCACCGGAGCCCGCCCCGAGGACAACAGAGCCGAAAACGCGGCTCGCGCCGCCTCGGCCCGCGGGCACACAACACCGCGGAACCCCCAAACTTCCGCAGCGAGTACGCAGCACGAAGTTGAAAACGAGAGCGAACATGTCCCGGGCGCGATCGACGTCAGACAGGCAAAGGGGTGAGCGGGCTCGTGTCGTGCGGACGTCGGACCGCTCGCGCCCGCGCGGTCGGTGCCTGGACGCTGGTGCCGAAGCTTTGCGACTGAAACATGGCTGCTGGTGCGGCAGGGCACAAAGTCCAGCAGCAGGCGGTCGCTCATGGCCGCGGGTGTCTCGGCAGGGGCGCGCCGGGACGTCCAGGAGTTTCCCCCCCCCTCTCTCTCGCCGAGGCAAACCAACAAATCCCCCGTCGACTCCGCCGTTGCTCGCAGAAGAGGACCCCTCTAGGGACGAGGACTCGAGCTCCGTCGCGCTGCTGTCGCGGGCCAAGGCGGCGTCGGGCCCGATGTCGGTGAGCAGCGGGCGCCTGCGGCACGTCCTGATTGTTGCTGTTCCTTCGCGCATTGCCAGGCTGCGCCTCCGCTTTCCGCGGGAGTGGTGCTTCGCTGGTGGTCGAATGCTGCCCCACTGTTGCTGTTGTCCTGCGCGTGGTGCTCGCAGGCGGCCTCGGAGCCTGCGAGGGCGGCGCCCGGAGGCGTTGCGGCGACCGCCGACGGCGAGTGGGGCCGGCCCAGAGGTGACCCGGATGCCAAGCGCTGGGCGGAGCCGACCGCACTGACTGTTGCGCCTCCTTGGAAGCCGAGGCGCTCCCTTGTCAGGGCCGCCAACGGCCGCGACTCGGACGCCTCGGGCGTCTCGTCGGACGACGAGAGCGCGCACCTGCCTCCTCTTCCCACGTCGACCTCGGCGCGGCAGGGCCACCGTCCCCACAGCAGGCAGCTCCGAGTCGGTGCTACGCGCATGACCGAGCGGAGCGATGGTAGGTGGTCGCCACCGGCGTCGGATCCCACTGAGGACATCGCGGACGCGGCGCCGCAGCGGCGCCGAGATGGCCGGAGAGAGGAGATGGCGCCGCGTCGTCGCGCCGGGAGCACAGAGACTAGGGAATGGGCCGCTCCCCGCGCCGGGGCGACACGTGCGCTCCGCCCGACCCGCAACGACGGATCGCGAAGCGCCCGGGCCCAGCTGTCGGTCGAGTGGAACCCCATCGCCCACGTCGTGGACGCAAAGGGGCGCCGCGGCGGGGAGCGGGGTCCCGTCACGCTGGACAAGACTGGCTCCAAGTCCGCCCGTAATCCCGGCGGCCGCGCCCGGGGCCGCTCTGCCGACCGGGGGGCGTTCCAGCGCACGGACAGGACCTCGCGCAGCCAGGAGCCCGGCACCCGCGGCCCCGTCAGGCCGCAGGCGTGGTCCGGGTCCCCGTACGGCGACTACGCTCCCCCGGCGTGGCCCCGCCGCTACCGCTCGTCCTCCTCGCGCCCGTCCCAGCGGCGGGAGCGGGACGACGGGCGGGGCAGGCACGGCCTCTCCAAGGCCCAGGGCCCGTCGCGGCCGTACATGAACCGCCTCACAAGGACGTCCAGCGACCCCGCCCTCGAGGTGGACGACGACGAGGACCGAGCCGTGGTGGTGTGGCGCGCCTCGGCGCTGGACAAGCGCACCGAGGGCCACGCCGCTCGCCGCTGGGCCGTGGACCTTCGGGACGCGCGGAAGCGCGGCTCCGACCCGCCCCGGGCACCCTGGATGGCGCACTGCACCTCCAACCCCTTCCTGGCGGACGTGCACATCAGGGGCTTTCATGGCATCCGCGGCCGCGGCGTCGCCCGCATCCGTGACGACACCACCGGCTCCGTGGCCCCCGGCGCCTCGCCGCTCAGCTCCGGGTCGTCCATCGGGCGCGACCGCGGCAGGACGCGGTTCGTCATCCTGTGGCTCCGGGAAGGGCCGGAGGCCCAGCGCCAGGAGCGGGCGTGGGCGGTCATCGCGTCGGCCTGGCGTGAGGCAGTGGCCCGTCGCGTTCTCCGGCGCCTCGCAGCCGCGCAGCTCGGCCTGGACCCGGCGTGGGGCGTCGCCCTGGCGCCTGGGCTTCGCATGCGCCTGCGGTGGTGGCCCACACCCGCGCCGGTCCCCTCCACGCCCCGCGGCCCGCACGGGGCGTGGGGCTCTGGCCTCCTCGCCTCCCCCGAGATCTTCCCCGCCCGGGTGTACGTCCATCTCTTCGCGGACTGGCGGGGCGCCGGCGTCGTCGGGGGCTGGCTGGAGGGCGCGCCCCTGCCCGGGCCCAAGGCCAGGACGCTCGCGCTGGCTCCCGTGCCCCCGCGATCCGCTGCGGCCTCCGCGGGCGCAGATGCCCTGTCCCTGGAGGCCTGGGGCAAGGGTGGTGCCGTGCTCCGGGCCGTGGAGCGCATCGCTCTCGCCCAGGCGGCCGGCACAGGCCTGTCGGGCACCCCTTGGTACCGCCAGTGGCGCCGGGCGCCCCGCACCTTCGCCAAGGCGCCCCCCGACTCGGTCATCTCGCCTCTCGCCGTGCTGGCCCGAGCCATGACCGCGGCCGAGGCGGCCGTGGCCGAGGGCGCGTCGCCGTCCAGCCCCACCCGGTGGCCCGCCGGGTCCCGCGGCCTGGGCGCCGAGGCGCTGTCGTCCACCATGTCCGGCCCGGGACTTCGGGACGGTGCCGCCCGGGGCCACTCCGAGTCCGTGTCGCCGGACCGGTGGATGCTCTGGGGCTTGCCGCCGCCCGAGCCGCCCATCGACCCGAGGCGGGTCGAGGGGGCGTACCGCGCGGCCGTGCGCCGCATCCTCGCGCCGCTCCCGGGCCATGTGGAGGCCGACGAGGCGGCCGGCAGCAGCGCCGCCCCCGACCCGTTCGCGTCGGCGCACGCGGCGTCAGCCGCCGCTGCGTCGCTGGCCCTCGCGGCCGGGGACAGCTCCAACGCAGGGCTGACCCCGGAGCTCATCGCAGCAGAGGACGCGCTCATCACGCGGCTCGTCATCATGCGCGCGGGCGACGAGGGGCTCGCGGCCGCAGTGGCGGGTGCCAAGCCGTTCAACTCGGCGATGCGGTGCCTGGGCGGCTGCGTCTGCGTCCTCCTCCAGCTCCCCAAGTACTCCTGGAGCCACGCGCGGTCTGAGCTCTCGCAGCGCGGGTCGGCCTTCCGGCTCTCCCTGTCGTCCCCCGGCCGCGTGGCGTCCACGGTGGGCTCGCAGTCGCTCCTGGCCACCCGCGCTCTGCTCCGCGAGCACGTCCACGCGGTGCGCGAGCCCCTGATGCTGGCGGCACAGACGGCCATGGCTCTCCGGCACGCCCTCGAGGCGCGGGGGGACACTCTCCGTCGCGTCGTCGTCCCGTCCGCGGACCTCACCGTCGGCCGCGGCGAGGGCTCCACGGTCCCTGCCTCCCGTGCCGCGTCCCTGGCCGGGGTGTCCGAGACCAAGTTTGTGGCCTCGGGCGTCCCTCGGGCCGTCGCTCCGCCGGACGTGTGGACGGCGATGGATGGCATGTCCGCCCGCGCCCGCGGCACCGCAGCCCTGGCGTGGTGGGTGGCACGAGCGGCGGGCTGGCGCTACCGCGGGCTTCGCAGCGAGCTCGCGGCCTACTCGCAGGCCCGCAGCCTCCGCTTCGGCTTCCTGCCCAGCAACGCCCTCGCTGAGGGCGAGGCAGCGCGGCTGCGCCGGTGGAACCACGACGCGATCCTGATCCAGTCGTTGTGGCGGATGTACGTGCAGCGAGTGTGGTACGTCTCTGCGCGGCGGGCCGGGGCAGACCTGACAAGGATCGCCAGGGGACACCTTGCCCGGAAGCAGACCCGATCCCTGATCGAGGTGCGGGACGGTGCTGAGCGGGAGGCCGCCGCCGTGGAGATGCAGCGTCTGGCCCGGGGCCGCATGGCGCGCAAGCAGACGGAGGATCTGCGCCAGGCCAGGGAGGAGGCGGAGCGGGAGGCCGCCGCCGTGGAGATGCAGCGTCTGGCCCGGGGCCGCATGGCGCGCAAGCAGACGGAGGACCTGCGCCAGGCCAAGAAGGCAGCAGATGCAGCGGAGCGGGAGGCCGCCGCCGTGGAGATGCAGCGTCTGGCCCGGGGCCGCATGGCGCGCAAGCAGACGGAGGACCTGCGCCAGGCCAGGGAGGAGGCGGAGCGGGAGGCTGCCGCCATCCGTATCCAGGCCGCGGCGCGCGGTCGGTCGACCCGTCGGGACACGGATACCATGGCGAAGCTCGACGAGGCTCGCCAGGTCCGTGAGGCCGAGCGGATGCACACAGGAGCCAGCGCGGCCCGGCTGATGGGCGAAGGCAGCACGCCCACGACCTCGGCCAGGGAGGCGTCGGGTGCCGGCGGCGAGCTCGAGATCGACCAGCTGGGCAGCATGCCTGCCGAGGCCGCAGCCGGCCGTGCCAAGGGCTTCGGGGACACGAGCTTCTCGAGCGGGATGCGCCTCAAGGGGAAGAAGAGCTTCCGCCAGGGGTCATCGCCGGGCTTCCGGGGCCCCAAGGGGTGGGGGAACCAGAGCTTCCATGGCTCGACTTCCGATGCCGCAGGCGGCATGTCACCGGGGGTGACCCGGACCCAGGGCGGCCACTCCGTTGGAAGCACGTCGACCCGCCCGCGTCGGGAAGGCCAGGGCGCAGCCGCTGCGCTGAGCTGGACGCCAGATGAGCCCGGCACCCTAGTGGCCGCTGATAGGCTGGCTGCCCCCGCGACGGCGAAACAGGCCCAGCTGGACGCGATCAGCGCCGCCAGGACGGCGAGGCGGCGTGCCGAGCGCGAGCGCACGCAGGCGGGGCAGGTGGTGGCCGGCTTCGTGTCGCGCCAGCTCAAGCGCAAGGCCGAGAGAGCTCGCTCTGTCATCCGGCTCGCGGTCCTGTTGCAGGCCTGCGTGCGAGGCCGCATGGCCAGGCAGCGCGCGAGCAGGCGCCGCGCAGCCATTGGCCTCCTCGGCTCGTTGCCGAGCGGGGAGATGCTCGTGCAAAACGTGGGCGACCGCCGTATCCGGGTCACAGTGGGCCACGAGGCAGGGGCGGCGCAGTCCTCCGGCTCAGGGCTGTCCTTCTCGGCTGAGTTCTACGTCGACGTCCGGATCGAGATGCTCGAGTCCGAGCTCGGCGGCGCGCAGGCGTCCTCAGGAGGGCCCTATTGGCGCGCTGGGCCGTTGCTCCTTCACCACATGGAGGCTGGTATGGCGCCCGGCGCGCTGGTGATGCGCGACCGACGCCACGGAGGAAAGGGGGGCCGGAGCCTCCCGCCCGGCGTCGAAGAAGCCATGCGTGAGGCAGCCAGAATCTACCGGCAGCGCATGGCAGAGTTCATGGGGACGGGAGGAGCGAAGGACGACGTCCGGCGCAGGGCTGCCCGGGCTAGCATGGTGCAGATGGACGGCGCGGCGCAGGAAGCGGCCCAGGAGGTCGCAGCCACGCGAATCCAGGCTCACTGGCGCGGGCATGTTGACCGCAACGGTGTGGCTGAGCGCCGGGCAGCGATTGGAGCCGAGGCTGCCCGCTCGACCGCCGATGCCGAGGCTGCCCGCCTGGCCGAGCAGGCTGCCGCCGACGCCGAGGCTGCCCGCCTGGCCGAGCAGGCTGCCGCCGACGCCGAGGCTGCCCGCCTGGCCGAGCAGGCTGCCG
>Ga0136560_1000900_pt1 | contig 15100 bp, 2 predicted proteins | sample AntRauMeHopE1497_FD_104925 | JGI IMG/M metagenome (GOLD analysis project Ga0136560, IMG submission 104925) | Saline lake microbial communities from Rauer Islands, Antarctica - Metagenome Hop E1 #497 | ecosystem: Environmental > Aquatic > Non-marine Saline and Alkaline > Saline | place... | reverse complement strand
TGGAGTGGGGGGGGCACGTGGTGCAGGCGGAGGCGGAGGCGGCGGCGCCGCGGCGGGCGAGGGGGGGCATGGGGGGAGGGCAGGCGGCTGACGGGTCAGGCCGTGCGTTCTCGCGACGCTTCTTCAAGGCAGATCCGGGGGGCGGGGCGCAGCCGGTACGGCGTGCCGGCAGGCAGCGGGCCGCGGCAGCGGCCGCTGAGGCCGCAAAGCGGGACGCCGCCGAGGCCGCGGCGGAGCAGGCTGCGCACACGGCGCGGCGGGCGACGCTGCTTGAGGCACCGCTCGTGCTGGCGCCCGACGTGGCAATGGTGGACGGCAGGGGGCTGGAAGCGGCACGGGCGGAGGCGGGGCTGCCCCGGGGGCACGGGGCCGGGGGCGACGACGACGAGAAGGACGACAGCGATGAGCCGGGGGCGGCATCCGGGCCAGGTGGGGCGGCGCCGGCGGGTGTGGCGGTGGGGCGTGCGCTCCTCGGGAGCCGGCGGGGCGCGCTGGTGCTGCCCCTATCGTCGTGCGAGGCGGCGGCTCTGCTCCTGGCCTGCACGGGCGCGGCAGAGCAGCCGGAGGCTGAAACAGCGGAGGGGGCGGAGCCGCCGGCCGACGGCCTGAGCGGCCCCGCCGGCGCGTGCCTGCTGCGTTGCGGTGGCCACGGCGACATCGCCTTCCTCCTCGCGCTCGTCGCGGACGCCATGCTCCCTGCCGCTGCCCGCTTCGTGCGCCACCGCGCCCTCCTCGCCGCGGCGCCCGCCTCGGACTCCATGGACGTGGCCGTGCCCCCCGCCCTCGACGACTCCTCGCTCGCCCGGGCCTCGCCGCACCCGGCGGTGCACGAGCGGGGCCCGGGGGAGCTGGGCTCCAAGCTCGCGGCGCTGGCCGACGCCCTCGGGCTGGACCTCGCGGCCTCGGCGGCCAGGAGCGGCGGGAGCGTTGCGACGATGGCCGACGCGGCCGTGCGGGGGCGCGGCCTCGCGGGGCCGGACGCGACGGCCTCGCGCCGCGGCCGTGCCCTTGCGCTCACGTGGTCAGCGCCCGGGGGCGGGGGGGAACCCTTCGCCCCGCTCAAGGCAGCGTGCGTGCCGGTTCTCCCAGGGGGCGCTCCCGCCGTTTCGAAATGGATCGGCAGGGCGCGGGAGGAGGAGGCGGCGGCGCGTGGCAGAGCCCAGGCCGTGTCGCTCGATGGTGACGCGTGGGCCGACGTCGGCGCCCTTCTCGTCGCCGCGGCCCTCCGGTCGGACGGCGGCGGGCCGTTGGGGTCAATCCCCCGCGCGGTGGTGACCGGCCTCGTTGCCCCTGTGAGCGCCACCCGCGCGGGGGGCTCTGCCGTGTCGCTCGGCACGGCCCTGCGGCTCCGGTCGCTGTGCCTGGTGCTGCGCCGTGACGGGCCCGAGCTGTTCGCGAGTCTGGGCCTGCTGGGCCCCGCCGCGCCGCTGCGGGACGCCGCGTCGGAGTTCCCGCGCTTCCGCCCGCCCCCTCCCGCCAAGGGCGCCGCGTCGTCCTCCTCGTCGGGCTCGAAATCCGCGGCGGCGGCGGCGGGCGGCGGCGATTCTGGAGGCGTTGTCCTTCTCTCGGTGTCGCCGAGCACCGCCCAAGCGGCGGCATCCGCCGCGGCGTCGAGCCGTGCCGTGCGGGCGATGTACGATCGTCAGGGCCGGGGCGTGGCGGCTCGGCTGGAGGGGTCGCAGGAGCTAGCCTACCGCAGGCAGGCCCACGCCGCGAGGCTGGGCGCCCTGGCGGCAGCAAAGACGACGTCAGCGGCGGAGGCTGGAGGCGGCGGCGGTGACGGGCCCCACGCAGCGGAGGCGGCGGCGGCGGTTACACCGGCTGCAACCCGGAGCAGTATCACGGCAGGCCTCGTCAAGCCCGTGATCGGCGTCGCGCCTCACGCCGTGGGCGGCTCGGCCACGCCCAAGAAGCGCAAGGCGTCAGCCTCGGCCGGCAAGACCAAGAAGCCATCGGCGGGCGCCTCGGGGCCGGCGTGGCGGCCGCCGTCGTACGGCCTCGTGAAACCGCAAACGGACTCCATGGGCCGGTACGTGGCACCCTCGGACAGCTGGGAGGGCTCCGGGCTCGTGGACAGCGCCGCGGTGGTGCTGGCGTCGATAGGCGCCGGGTCGGCTCCCGCCGCGGAGCTCAGGCGGAAGCGTCTCGCCGCGGGCCAGGCGACGGCCAAGCGCTCGAGGAACCGCACCCACAACGCGGCGCTCGGGCGGTGGAGGACCGAGTGCAAGGGGGTGGAGGCCGAGCGTGAGCTGGTGGAGGAGGAGCGGGCGCTGATCACGCGCCGTTTCAAGAACAACCCAGAAGCGATGCCGCCGCTGCCCGCGATGCCGGAGCTCCCGCTGCGCCCGGACCGCCCGCCGACCCCGCCCGCCGACGCCAGCAGCGGCCGCGGAGCGGCGTTTGCGGCCCTCGAGCCCGACGCCGGAAGGACCCATCTCCTCCCCGCGACGCCCCAAGCCCCCGCTCGCCCCTACCCGGCCACGGACGCGGACCTCGCCAAGGCCGCGTCGGCAGTGTCGTCGGGCCCCGCCGCCCGCGAGTCGGTGAGGCTCGTTGCCCTCCGCCTGCCGCCGGGAGTCAAGGGCGTGGACCCGGCGATGTTCTCGGGCGACGGGGCCGGAGCGTCGGGCGGCGGCAAGGGGAAGAAGGGCGGAGCCAAGCGCAAGGGCCCCGCCGGCACGGGGGCGGGGATGGTCCCCGCTTCGATGCCCTACAACGTCTCGTTCACGACCGGCCGGGGCGGGGCGCCGGCGTTCAGCCCGGTGCGGCCGGGGCGATCGGGGCCGGCCTCGGGCCCGTCCCCGCGCGCCGCCGGCTCGGCTGGGCTCCGTCCCTCCGCGGGCCCTGGCTCTCCCGGCCCTGCCGACGTGGAGACGGTGCTCGCGGCGGCGCTGCTGGCGGCCCGGGCGGTGGTGGAGGAGGCGGCGGTTCGGTCCGCGCTCAGCGCGCCGCACTCGTCCTCCTCCTCGCGGGGCTACGCGAAGAGCAGGGGGAGCAGGGCGGGGCGGTCCGCTGCCGGCTCCACCGACGCCGGCAGGTCGGTGCGGAGCGGGGCGTCACGGGGCCCCAAGGCACCGGCCTCGTGGGCCCCGGTGACGGGCGCCCCTGCCAGCCGCGAGGACACGAACCGCGCCGCGGCAGAGCTCGTCAGGCGGGTCGTGCTCCCAGCTCTGTCAGAGGTCCCGGTTCCGGGCCTGACGGACGCTCTGGTGGTGTCCGTGGAGCAGGGTAGGCCCCGGCGCCACAGCGGCGGGAACGACGGCCCGGCGTGGCTGCGCGACGCGCACCTTCCCTCGCTGCCCGGTGCGGGCGTGGCCGAGGCTCCCGACGACGCGCTCGAGGGGGGCAGGGCGGGGGCGGGGTCCGAGGGTGCGGCAGGCTGGCGCCCGGCTTCAGGGGCGTCATCACGGCCGGCCGAGTACGGCGCCGTCGGCCCGCCCGGCCTGATCCCGGACCCCGCGTCGTTCTGGTCGCCCCCGACGGTGTCAGGCGCGGAGACGCCGGCCGCGAGCGTTGGGGCCGCCCTGCTGGTCCTGGAGCGAGCCATCCCTGGGTCCAGCGACCGCATTCTCACCGCGGTGGAGGACGCCGAGGCGAGGCTCGGGGAGGGCTCTGCGGCGGGGGCGGCGGAGCGCGCCTCCGCGGCGCTGCGCGCGGTGTGCCGGGCGGCAGTCGTCGCGGCGACACCGTCGACGTCGGGCGACCACTCTCGAAGCATTGACTCGCTGGCCGCGGCGGCGGGGGTGGAGGACGGGCAGGCCGAGGAGCCCGAGGGGATGGCCGGCGGCGGCTGGGGCAGCGACATCGCCCCCGTATCGTCGCTGGTCGCGACGCTAGCCCTGCCGTCCGAGCCGGACCCTTCGCGGCGGGGCGGCTCCTCGGCCGGCGCGGCCGCGGCGGGCGAGGAGGCGGCCGCTGGCCGGCGCTCCCTGCTCATGGCAGCGGCAGACGCGGGGGAGGCCGGGGCACTGAGCCGGCTGCTGCTGGCGTCACGGTCGTCGGCGGACTGGGCGCCCGGGGCGTGCGACCTCATGGCCCGGCTCCTGCTCCTCCAGGCGGCGGCCCTAGGCGCGGGGGGCCGGTTCGCCGAGGGCCTCGAGGCGGCCCTGCTTGCACGGGCCGTGGTGACGGCCCTCGGACCAGCGGCGAGGCGACACCCGGCTGACCCCCGCCTGGCCTGGCCGGCAGGGCCCGGCAAGCGATCCTCGACCGGTGGCGTGCGGTCGTGGTCGGGGGAGGCGGCGCCCGGCGCCGCGAGCGGCGTGGCATCGCTGGGCGAGCGGGCGCTGGCGTGCGCGGCCTTTGCCCTCGCGGGCCTGGGGCGGCATGCGCCGGCTGCCCACGCCTTTGCGCACCTCGCGTCGCGCAGGGCGGCCGCGGGCGGCGAGCCTGCGGCTTCGGCGTGGCTGAACCTCGGTGTCTGCCTCGCCCGCGCGGGGCGGGTCGCCGAGGGCGAGGAGGCCCTCACCCGCGCGGAGGGCGCCGCGCGGTCCGACCTCGGCACGGGCCACCCGCTGTTCGACGCGGTGGTGTCGGCCAAGGCCGCCGCGCTGCAGCACAGCGTGAGCAGCTCGGCCGCGGTGCTCCGCGTGCTCGACTCCAAGCCCCGGACGCTCGCCGCCAGGCCGGACAAGGGGTTCCTGCTCACGGACGGCGCATTCACCCTGGTGGCGCGGAAGCCGGTGCCCAAGTCGAGCAAGGGGGCAGCGAAGCGCAAGGCCGCGAAGCGATGAGTGGTTGCCCCCCGGCCAGAACGCGCGATGATGCTGACACCCCATCGAAACAGCGTCCCTTTCGTGAGGCAAGGTCTTCCAGCCGCCGTGTTCGGGCGAGCGCGCAGCCACGTGGTGGAGCGGCTGACAATCTCTGCCATCGTCAGCACGCCACACTCGCGCAGCACCGATGGCAGCGGCAGCCGTGAGCGTTTCAACTCGCCCATGCTCCGCCCGCGCGCCCGCGCCCTTTCCCCGCGCAGGCTTCGCGACCCGCCGAAGGCCAACGAACCGCCGAGGCCTGCTCCCCGCGCCGCCGCTGCCGCTGCCCGCAAACCGCCAAGCGAACGTGCCGCGCCGTGAAATTGTTCTTGCAGAATCCCGGGGCGGGGATGCGGTGGCCCACGGACGACGAGGGCTCGGGCCTGGCGTGGGGCGCCGATGAGGACTCCCCGCCGGCGGCGGCACCGGGACCCGGCGTCCAGCCGGCCGTCTTCACGCCGGTGGGGCCGAGCGCATGGCCAGCGAGCGACGACTTTTCGGCGTCTGGAGCGGCCGCCTCGCCCGGGCTTTCGTGGGCCGATGCGGCGGGCTCAGGCCCGGCCTCGGGGTCGATGGGCCAGGACTCCGCCGCCAGAGCGCAGCCTGACCAATGGTACGACCCTGACGACATGGAGAACGAGCCCCCGCTGCTGCAAGGTGAGCAGGGCCGGCCGCGTGCCAGGGTGCTGGTTCGAGGCCCGCTTCTCCCGGGGCTCGCTTCATCGCATTTTCGACACCGCCGCGCGCGATCGCAGAGCTGGGGGTCGACATGAGCCACATAAAGACGAAGCTGCTGGCCATCGTGGACCCGCGGTCGAGCGTGAACATGGAGGTGGTGCAGGACGGCGACCTTCTCGGGCCGCTGCTCATCTGCCTGGCGCTCGGCTTTGTCCTCCTCCTCAGAGGGCAGGTGCACTTTGGTGAGGACGCGAACCGCGCGCGAGCGCGACGCGGCCCCGGCAATCGGCACCGGCGGGCGCCGTGCCGCCTTGTCCTCCCCGCCGCCCCTGCGAGCCGCCAGCCTGCCCCGCACGCCCTCAAACCTCCACTGCGCTGCTTTGTCGTTTCCCCCTCGACAGGCTCCATCTACGGCTTCGGGCTGGTGGGCTGCGTGGGCATGTACCTGGTGCTGAATCTCATGGCGGCCGGCCGCACCATCGACGCCGCCAGCGTCTTCTCCATCTTCGGGTACGGCCTTCTCCCCGTCACCGTCCTCGCCGCACTCTCGGTCGTGCTGCCGCTGTCGGGCCCCGTGGGGCTGGTTCTGGCTCCCGGTTGCATCGCGTGGTCGACCTGGAGCGCCACACGCTTTTTCGAGGCCGCGCTGGGCATGAGCAAGCAGCGGGCGCTCATCGCGTACCCGACCTTTCTTCTGTACGTTGTGTTCGCGCTGCTGGCAGTGTTCTAAGCGCCCCTCTGCCTGCTCAACCCTAACCGCCGCGACCCACCTCCTCACCCTTCTCACCCGCTCCGCACCGCCGTCGTTCAGCTTTGGCCCAGCGCCGAAGCACCCACGGCATCGTACTTTAACAGCGGTGAGCACTGGGCATGCCCCGGATGAGCTAAGCAGGCGCCTGTCATCCGGGCAAGTTCCCTGCTGCAGGCCATCCGGCTGCGCCAAGCATGATGGCGGGCGCCCCCGCCGCGAGCAACCCCATCCGCTGCTGGTGGTTGCACCACCACGGCATGCAGGCGTCGTCCCGCGGGGGACTCACACCTCCCTGCGCGTCCAACGGCCTGTCAGAACCTGCCGCAGTTGTTTTTCCGCTGCAGTGCAGCGCCGCCACTGCGCCGCCCACCCCGTCCAGTAGTCTCCGCACGCCCCTCGTTGCGCAGGTAGCGATGGCTTCCTCAGGAGGTAAGGCAGCCAGCGCCTCGCCTGCTGCCGCGGCACCCGCTGCCGCAGCGAGCGCAGCCGTGCCAGTGTCTCCCGATGATGCCCGTGCCGAGGCCGACGTGACCAGTCGCCTTCAGGAGGAGCGGGAGCAGCTCATCAAAGAGACCTCGTTCATGGCCGTCATCTGCCCCTCGCGGCGCGCCAAGACTGCCGACGACAAGAAGCCGGAGTCCGGCGCGGCGCCCAAGTCCAAGGAGACGGAGCAAGTCCCGCTGTTTGGGGCCAAGGGCCTGTTCCGCTTCGCCGACTGCACCGACATCGTGATGTACGTGTTTGCCATCATCTCGTCCGCGGGGCTCGGTGCCCTGCTCCCGATGTTCGCGCTCATCTTCGGCGACCTGCTCGACGCCCTCAACGCCAACGACCCGGCCGTCGTGACCAGGGAGATGGACACTGTGGCCCTCTACTTCGTGTACCTGGCCATCGCCGCTGGGCTCTTCGCGTGGGGCCAGACCGCGTTCCCCACCATCGCCGCGGAGCGCCAGGCCGCCCGGATGCGCGCGGCGTACGCGGACTCGCTGCTGCGGCAGGACGTGACGTTCTTCGAGACGGAGCAGGACCCCGCCGAGGTGGCGTCCCTCCTGGTCGACTCGAGCGTCCAGATCATCAACGGCACCGGCAAGTCCATCGGCACGGCCGTGCAGGCCTCTGCCACCACCATCGTGGGTCTCGTGCTCGGCTTCGTGGCGGCGTGGGACATGTCCCTCGTCGTCATCGCCGTCATGCCTCTCTTCGCCCTCCCGATGAGCGCCCTCTCCAACTCCAAGGACGTCATGGAGCGCTCCAACGCCAGCGCCTACGCCCGCGCGCAGTCCGTCGCGTCCGAGGCCCTGTCCAACATCCGCACCGTGCGCGCCTTCGGCGGCCACCAGGCCGAGGCGCGCCGCTACGACGGCCACCTAGGCATCGCCGAGATGGTCTCGATCCGCACGGGCCGGGTGCTTGGCTTCGGCATGGGGTCCATCTGGTTCATCATGATGGGCTCCTACGCCGCCGGCATGGCCTTTGGCGCCCACCGCATCCGCACGTCGAGGCAGGAGAACCCGCTGTGCGCGTTCGCCGTCACGGCCGAGGGGCCCACGGCCGACTGCTTCACGCCGGGCAGGCTGATGGAGGCGTTCTTCGCAATCCTCATCGGCGGGACGACGCTGGGGCAGATCGCGCCGGCTGTCGGCACCATCATGGCCGCCCGCGGCGCCGCGGCGCGTGTGTACGCCACCATCGACCGCAAGTCGGCCATCGACCCCAGCTCCAAGACTGGCCTGCGCCCCGAGGGCCGGGCCCGCGGCCGCATCGAGTTCAAGGACGTCACGTTTGCCTTCCCGTCCAACCCCGACCGCAAGGTCCTCAAGTCGTTCAGCATCGTGCTGGAGCCGGGCCACACCCTGGCGCTGGTCGGCGAGTCCGGCAGCGGCAAGTCCACCATCGTCCAGCTCCTCATGCGCTTCTACGACCCCGAGGGGGGCGCCATCCTCCTCGACGGGAAGGACCTCCGCGAGTACGACGTGTCCTGGCTGCGGGAGCAGCTGGGCCTGGTCAGCCAGGAGCCCAGCCTCTTCTCCACCTCGATCGAGGAGAACATCGCCCTCGGCCTGCCGTCCTACACGTCCAACTTTGGAGAGGTCTCCGAGGGCACAATCAGCGCAGAGGACCTGTCCGCCTCGGACGAGGCGAGCAAGGCCACCATCAAGTCCGGAAGCGGCATGCTCTGGGGCGGGGCGGAGCTCTCGGCCGGCCGCACGGTCGACGGCCTTGCCGCCATCCCCCCCCACGTCCGCAAGCTGGTCACCGCGGCCGCCAAGGCCGCCTCGGCGCACGACTTCGCCACCGAGCTTCCCCAGGGGTACCGCACGCGCGTCGGTGACAAGGGCGGGCAGCTGTCCGGAGGCCAGAAGCAGCGCATCGCCATCGCCCGCGCGCTTGTCCGCAACCCGGCCATCTTCATCGGCGACGAGGCCACGTCGGCGCTCGACTCTCAGTCGGAGAAGCAGGTCACCCGCGCCATGGCCAGGCTGCTCGCCGAGTCGGGCGGCAAGCTGACGTCCATCCTCATCGCGCACCGGCTCTCCACCATCACGACGGCGGACACCATCGTGGTGCTGGACCGAGGCGTGGTGAAGGAGACCGGGACCCACGAGGAGCTCATGGCCAAAGAGGGGGTCTACCACGCCCTCGCCTCGGGGCAGGGGCTGACGGCGGACTCGGGCGAACAGGCCGGGGAGGCCGCCGGCGTCGCGGCAGCGTCGGCCAGCGACGTGGCCCCCACCAAGGCCCGCGCCATCTCGGCCGAGTCCGACGGCGCCGGCAAGGACGCCGCTGCGCTCCGGTCCAACTCTGACATGGACGTCATCCGCGCCCGCATCGCGCGCTTCCTGGCAGGGGGCGAGCGCCACGCCCTGGACCGGCTCTTCTTCGCGCTGCTCGAGTCCGCCGCGGGGCCCGAGCTGTCGGCGGAGGCTTTCGAGACCGCGCTCGGCCGGGCGGACACCGAGCTCACCGGGTCGGACGACCGCCTGGCGCGCAACGAGCCGCGGGTTGTGCTCCTGCAATCGGCGTACCTCGAGATGGCGGACTCGGAGAAGCGCTGGCTCCTCGGCTGGTGGCTCGGGGCCAGCGCGAGCGAGGTGGCGGCGCTCGAGGAGCAGGTGACCGCGGCGGGCGGGGGCATCAAGGCGGCCCTGGACGCCGCCCTCGCCAAGGGTGCCGCCCCCGCGGTCCTCCCAGAGACGGACGCCATGGCTGCCGCCGCGGCCAAGGTCAAGAAGCCGATCTGGGAGGCCGACCCCACCGTGTCGTCCCGCAAGCTGCACCTGCCGCCCGCCCGCTCCCGCAACGAGGTCCTCCGCCTGCTCCTGTCCGCCTCCCGCCCCGATGTGCCCATGAGCCGCATCCTGGGCTTCCAGAGCCCCGAGATGTGCTCCATGATCGTAGCGCTCGTCGCGGCCGCCGTCAGCGGCACCGTCCTGCCCGCCTACGCCATCGGCCTGAGCGACATGATCACCGTCTTCTACAGGACGGGCGACGAGTTTGAGGAGGGCGTGCTCGCCTACTGCCTCTTCTTCGTCGGCATCGGCGTCGTCGCGCTCGTCTCCAACTGGGTCATGAGCTCCCTCTTCGTCAGCCTCGGTGCCAAGCTCACCACCCGCATCCGCAAGCTGACCTTCCGCCGCCTCCTGGACCAGGAGATCGCCTTCTTCGACTACCCCTTCAACTCCACCGGCCAGCTCGGGGCGCGGCTCGCGGGCGACGCCGCCCTGGTCCGGGCGGCGACGGGCGAGAAGCTCAGCGTGTCGGTGATGTCCATCGTCAGCCTCATCGCCGGGCTCGCCATCGCGTTCGAGGCGTCGTGGCAGCTCTCGCTCATCGTCCTCGCCGTGGCGCCGCTCATGGTCTTCGCCGCGGTGATGGAGGCCAAGTCCTTCGAGGGCTTCGGCGGCGCCAACAAGGACGCCATCGAGACGGGGGCGCGCATCCTCGACGAGGCCGCGACGAGCAACCGCACCGTGGCCGGGCTCGGGGTGCAGCGCCACGTGTCGGCGTCCTTCCGCCGGTCCCTCGAGGCCCCCCTGAGCACGGCAGTCGCGCAGGGCATCCTTGGTGGGCTGGCCACAGGCCTCGGGCTCATGGTCAACTATGCCATCTTCGGGCTCGTCTTCTGGTCCGGCAGCCGCTTCGTCGCCGACGGCGTCATCACCGTCAACGCCGTGTTCCGGGCCTTCTTCGGCCTGAGCTTCGGCGTGTCGGGGGGCTCCCAGGCGGGCGCGATGAGCGCCGACATCGGCAAGGCGGGCAACGCCAGCAAGTCCATCTTTGCCATCGTGGACCGCACGCCGCGCATGGGCGGGAGCGGCAGCGACTCCGTCACCGTGCGCAGCGCCGGCGCCGCTGCCGGAGGGCGCAGCCCGGATGGGACCGTGCCCGGCCCAGCAGCAGCGGCAGCATCGGAGGCCTCGGGCGGGAAGGGCCGCGTGGAGTTCAAGGGCGTCACCTTCTCGTACCCCGCCCGTCCCGAGGTGGTGGCGCTGCGTGACTTCAGCGCTGTCTTTGAGGCGGACTCGACAGTCGGCCTCGTGGGGCCGTCCGGCAGCGGCAAGTCCACCATCATGCAGCTCCTCATGCGCTTCTACGACCCGGACGAGGGCACGATCCTCCTCGACGGCAAGGACCTCCGCGAGTACGACGTGTCCGAGCTTCGCGACCGCATGGGCCTCGTGGGCCAGGAGCCCGCGCTCTTCAGCGACACGGTGCACTACAACATCGCCTACGGCCGCCGCGGCGGCATCGAGAACAAGCCGCTCCCCGACCTCGGCCTCGATACCGACACCGACCCGAGCGTGACGTCGAGCCGAAAGGAGGTGGAGGAGGCGGCGAAGGCTGCCTTTGCGCACGACTTCATCACCAAGCGCCTTCCGCTCGGCTACACCACGTTTGCGGGCGTGCAGGGCTCAAGCAGGCTGTCGGGCGGGCAGAAGCAGCGCGTCGCCATCGCGCGCGCCCTGATCCGGAAGCCAGCCATCTTTGTGGGGGACGAGGTGACGTCGGCGCTGGACACGCAGTCGGAGAAGGAGGTGCAGCGCGCCCTGGACGAGATGCTCGCCGAGGCGAAGCGCCACAGCCTGAACCGCACGTCCGTCTTCGTGGCGCACCGGCTGTCGACGATCAAGGACGCCCAGAAGATCGTCGTCCTCGAAGCCGGGAAGCTCGTCGAGCAGGGGACGCACGAGGAGCTCATGGCAGGCGAGGGCCTTTACTCCAGCCTGGCCCGGGCGCAGCAGCTCGCGGGCGAGCTGTGACGAGTGGAGCAGCTCGCGGCGATGGGGAAATCGCTGAGCATCCGGCACCGCTCACGCGCGCACATTCGAACGAAGCAATATGCTCGCTACGCCCGCAATTCTGTAACTTAGTCCCTGCCGTTCGGTTGCACACTGCCGAGAGTGTCTGCTGGCTCGATATGTCGTGCCTGCGTAGCTCCATCGCTCCCCCCTCGTCCGACCACCAGCAGAAGTGATCGGCCCACAGAACCGGAAACGCGTCCGCCTGGCTCTAGTTGGGACGGCTGGCTCGATCAGTCGCACGGTTGCCACGCAAGGCGTTACAGGGCGCCCCAGCCCACGGCACCCTCCGGTAGATGGTTCTGCACGTCATGGCCGCTGCCAAGCATGTCGGCGCGACGAGCAGGGCCAGCTCCACGATGCCGATCACGAGGGCTGCCAGCGACTTCCCATGCTGCGGGTCCGAGATATACTGGGCCGTATTGAAGGTCTCAAGGCCGCAGATGAAGCACAGGAGGACGAGGAGCCCCCCCGCATGGACGTTGTCCCATCTTCTCGCGTACGGGAGCACCACGAGATGGATCACAAGAAACAACACCGACAGCAGGAACAGCGTCAGCTGGCGCCACGCCGGTGCAGACGAAAGGAACACGACTGCGGCCGTAATCATGACACGCCTCACGAAGATGAAGGCCTCGTAGGCACCCCTCACCCCGGGTCGGTACACCCGAAGGACCTCCCAGAGGGCAACACCAAGTGACGACACGTACTCAGCATCCTCTGCCAAGGCCAAGGTCGCGAATGCCGAGCGGCGCTCGGGATTCCGAGCACCCTTGATTGGTCTTGTGGGCGAGGTGACACCTTCACCCTCGTCGTCGTCACTGCTGCTCCGTCGAGTTCCGGGCGGAGCCCTCAGGCCCGCAACCACCTCGCTCATCGTGACCTCACCCTTGGATTCCGGGGGCATGGCCCGCAGCGCCACTCTCTGCACGACGTCCAGGTTGGTCCGGCCGATCGCTGCCGCAGACACACCGGCGACACCTTCTGCCGTAAACCTCGGCAGCGCCGGCCTGGCATGCCTGGCAGGAGGCCGTAACGGCAAGCCGGCTTCGCCGCCTGCGCTCGAGGAACCGCTGCGGGCAGCAGGAACGGGGGCCGGCGTCCGGCGGTGCGCCATTTCAATTCCTCGAGTGTGTCCGTCAGTCGGGGTGCTGCGAGGGGACGGTGCTGGAGGCCGCCGCTGCAAGGAGTCTCTCGTTCGATCCGCGCGCCACCGCCTCGCTGGCGCGAGTGCTGCTAGCGCATCTTGACCGGTATCAGCGGTCAGAGGTCCGATGAAGCGCGCGACCACGCCGGCACCCCTTGCTGCATTCTCCTCCATGATGCGCATCGCCCGCTTCCGTGCCAGCTCCTGCCACACCTCTTCCCGCCAGTCCATGGCCTCGTAACCACACACAAGCACGGCGGGCAAACCGACGGCCAGCAGGGCCAGCAGGCCGATCATCACGCTGACGGCTAGGATATGATGAGGCGTCCAGCACCGGACCGCCGGCTGAAGCACGAGGAGGAACTCGCCGTCGACCTCCCGACATGAAAGCAGCTTCCATGCAGTCGCAGACACGATGTTTGCCGACACGGTGCCCCACCGGAGCAGGCCACGAAACAGCGCCGACGACCGCACGTACGCCCAGTGCCGCTGCCTTGCTGTCCGCCTCGCTGCGCGCGCGCCTGCAGGGCCGAAGGCGCGCAGCATCGTGATGCCCGCAAAGTCTGGGCCGCACCCGCTGGGGCACGCGGCCGAGGCAGGTAGGCGGAACCACCAGCACCACGCTCCGGAGATGGCCTCCACCGCGGCGTCGTTGGCAAGCACATGGCCGGATCGGTTCTCGAGGCGAGGGAGCGCCGCCCCTGGCCGGGGCCAGCAGCAGCCGTGAAGGACCGCGGTCTCCGCCGTCGAGGAAGCGCCCGGCGCACCATAAACGGTGCGAGATGTCATGGCATCAACAGCCGCTGCGGTTCCAGCTCGCTCGGCGCGGACCTTGGCTTGCGCTCGGACCCGCGCGAGTGACATTGGCTCCCTCATTCCAACCTCTGGCCCGGAACCCGAAGCAGATCTAGCCGCCAGTTCTGACGCGACCGCAGCTGGAGCAAGCGTCACCGCGAGCAGCGCCCCGACAGGCTGGTGCCGCCGGGTTGCTGAGCTGGACACCCAGGCCTCGCCGTCGCCGTCGCCGTCGTCATCGTCATCAGATGAGGCGGTGCCCATGTCTGCTGGCCGAAACCGTAGCCCCGCGCGCGACGAGGGGAGAGCGACGCCCACCGCTCCGGTGGAGGTGCTCATCGGATTGTGCACGACTTCTCCGCCGGGTTTTGCAGTCCCTGACGACGGAGCGCTGCAATGCGCCGGCGGGGCGTCGCCGGAATGCCCCACCCCATCAGAAGCTGCTGGCGATCCCCCGCTCTGGATTGCCTGCACTGTCACTGGAACCTCGAAATGTTTCACTGCAATGCTGCCTGGCAGCATCCAGGGCGGCTGACCCATGCAACAGCCGCTCAAGCAAGGCCCGATGGCCGCGCGGAGGGATCCTGGCAGGCAGCGAGTGGCCACGCCCTTCCAGCAGACGCGAGTTGCCATCAGGAATGCTAGCAGAGACAATGGCAGTGCCAGGGGGACCATCGCTGAGACCAGCGGAGAGACTGGCGTCGGACAAATCAGAGAAGGCGACGGGAGCGGCGGCTCGACACTTGGAAGTGTCCCGTTCGCCGCCCAAGCTGACGCACCGTTCCCGCCGCCGCCAAGGATAGATGCGACGTCAAGATTGAAGAGCTTCGTTTCCAGGATGCCTGACAGCGCAGGCAGCCGGCCGCCTGGCACTGCGACGATGACCAGCGTTGCCAGCTGCAGGTAGTCAAGCGTCGAGCGGTTGCCTGCCCGTGCGCTCGGCCTCAGGACCACGAGCATCACCAGCCCCAGAAAGGCAAGGCCGCCGAGCCCTGCAAACATGCCGAGCCTGACACCTTCACAGCGCAGGCAGCGACCTCCCCAGATGCTGAGCCCGCGTCGGCACTCCCCGCACAGCACACCGAGTCTGTCCTTGGCGCAGACAGAGGACCCCCATTGCCTGCCAGACCGGCCTGCTGCGGCCGGGCACCCAGACGAGGGACAGCACACATTCGGGCCAGGGCTGCAGTCAAACGTTTGGACTCGACCGTCGGTGACCGGCCTGGGCCAGAACCCGGCCACAACGTCTACGCTTGCGCCCCCTGTACACCTTGCCCCCACGGGACAGTCGTGACAGTCGGACGTTGAATCTAGGTTGTACTTGCTCGGGGGGCAGCGGGCACAGATGCTGCTGCCTTGGGGAGAGGTCTGCGTCGCCTGGCCCGGCGGGCACGGGCCTACGTTGCTCGGTGGCACCCTGCGGCCACCGGGCCAAATCAGTGCGCTCGCGTTGAACTTGATGCGCCTGCACAACGGGAGCAGGGATGCCGAATCGTAGGTTGCAACGGAGCGGGCCCCCACCGCTCCCCCGCCAAGCAGGCGGAAGTCCATTGCCGACAGCCTGTCGCCCTCGGCGTCGAGCCGGATGGGTCCCGTCGCGAGCGGCACCGGGGAGTCCGACAGCTCCAGGCCCCGCAGCATCGACGCGTACACTGCCGCGCCGTCCGAGAACACG
>Ga0136560_1000899_pt1 | contig 15108 bp, 10 predicted proteins | sample AntRauMeHopE1497_FD_104925 | JGI IMG/M metagenome (GOLD analysis project Ga0136560, IMG submission 104925) | Saline lake microbial communities from Rauer Islands, Antarctica - Metagenome Hop E1 #497 | ecosystem: Environmental > Aquatic > Non-marine Saline and Alkaline > Saline | place... | reverse complement strand
GGTCCGGTGGCGCCGGGGGCGGCGGCGGCGGCGGCGGCGGCGCGCTGGAGGAGGGAGGGCGCGGCGGCGGCGGCCTCGGCGGCGTGGAGCGACGCGGCGCTGGTGCCCTTCCTGGCTCCGGCCATAGCGCTGGTGACGCGGGCGGCGGCGGCGGCGGGGGCGGCCGACGACACCTTGGCCTCAGTCTTGGCCTCAGCCTTTGCCTGAGTCTTGGTCTGGGTCTCTGCCCCGGCCCCCGCCTCGGCGTGCTGGCGGAATCGCATCCCGGCCGTGGCGCCCATTGCCGAGGCGTAGGGGTTGGAGGCCCCTGCCGAGGTGATGCCGCCGGCGCCGTTGGACACGAGGGGCTGTGCCGGGCCGCCGGGGCCGTCGAAGCCCGGCTGTCCGAGGTAGACGACGGCGGGGGGGCACTCCGCCCCCGTGCGCACGTTTCCGCCCATGACGTCGAGGGGGAAGGGGAAGACGACGGCGGTGGTGTGGGGCCGCTTGGCGGCCTCCTCCAGGGCGCGCTTGACGCGGGGGTCGGCGATGGAGAAGGAGAAGACGTTGCGGTCGCCGGCGGAGTGGCAGTCCTTGATGGCCATGGCCTCGAAGACGGAGAGGACCATCATGAGGTCCCAGGTGTAGCCGCTGGACTCGATGGGGACGAAGCGGCGGGCGGTGCGCTCGGCGTGGCGGAAGTTTCCGGCCATAAAGGGGCCGAAGAAGTCGAGCCCGGTGCCCTCGAAGTCGAGGAGGTCGCGGGTCTGGAGGCCGCTGAGGCCGCGGACGTACTGGGGCACCTGGAGGGCCTGGGCGCAGGCGCGGAGGTCGCGGTCCAGGGAGGTGGGCTCGGTGCGCCAGTAGGTGTAGTGGAGGATGGTGCGGAGGTCGATGGGCGTCTCCCACCCGTTGTCGCAGAGGATCTTGGGCTGCCCGTCGGGGTAGGTGGCTCCGGTGGGGGCGCAGAACTGGCGCGGGGGGGACTGGGTCGCGAGGCCCCGGAACGCCTGTAGGAGCCACTGGCGGACGAACTCGCGGCCGGTGTCGGAGGAGACGCGGGCGAGGCGCTCGACGGCGGCGCAGGCGGGCATGAGCTGGCGCATGGCGGGCTGGAGGGCGATGAGGAGGCGCTCGGGCGTGAGCTGCTCGAGGAACATCACTCTCTGCTGGGGGGAGGGGAAGGCGACCTCCACCTGCTCGGGGCCGGCGGTCTTGGACCAGACGTTGAGGATGAGGGGGAAGGGGAAGTGGATGTTGTTCACGGTGCCCTGCGCCGGCTCCACGGGGGCCGGGTCGTAGTTGACGCGGAACTGAGGGGGAGGGGGGCGGGATAGCGGTTGGGAGGGGGCAGTGGCTGGGCTCGGGACGGGGGAAGGGGTGGGTCACGGCGGCTCCGCGGCCGGGGGGCGGAGTGGGCGCCGCGGCCGAAGCGCGCCTCGGGCCGGCGGCGGCGGCGGCGACGGCGCAGGAAGCGGGCGCGCTCACCTCGCCGACCACGTCCCCGGCCTCGCAGGTGCCGTCGGGCCGCACGTGCCTGGCGCGCCTGTCGTAGATGCGGAACGAGTACTCCTCGCCGCAAATGACCATCCAGAAGCAGCGGATCTGCGGCGCGACGGCGAGGGAGTGGGGAACGGGTTGCGGGGCGCCGCCAGGGAACCCAAGCGCCGCCGGGCGCGTCCGCTTCACGCGCGAGACTGGCAATTACGGGGACCCACCTCCTTGTCCACCCGCACGGCCATGGCCCTGTGGCCCGGGACGGGGAAAACCTTCTTGCAGGCCGGCATGCTCCGGTACTTGGGCCCGACCTGCCCCACCGACGTCACCCACGTCGCCGGTCCCATGGGCATAGCAGGCCCATCCTTGGCGCGCAGTCCTGCCGCCGCCACACCAGCCACCGCGCCCAGCAGCGCCGCCAGAGCTAGGCGAGCCATCCCAGTGACCGCCGCGTCTCGCGCAGGGCCGATGTAGCCGGCTTGACGGACCGACCGAACCGTCAGGCACGTGTGCCCGGCGCTCAGCTCCTCGAGATGCCCCGAGAGCGTGCTGACCGGGTTGCGGCCGGAAGCTGCTGGTTGACGTCGTCCGGCCGGCACCCGGCCAGGTCAAGGCAGAGCGGCCCATGCTCGTCGCTACGACCCCCGCCTGCGGGCGTGGGCGCCACTGGACGGGGCGAGGCCGCGCCGAACACGGGATCGCCATGGCAGGCCTCGGGAACATGGTTCTCGGCGTGCCCGTCCTCGTCTTGCAGGACTCCGAGGGCATGCTGGTGACCATTGAGACCAAGTCGGACGATACCTTCCGCGGATTCCTCGTGTCGGTGGAGGACTGCATGAACTGCAGGATGTCAAACGTCGTCCTCACTCGTCGGGATGGCTCGAGGATGGATATGGAGCAGGTCTTCATCCCGGGGAGGCAAATTCGCTTCGCGGTGCTCCCGTCCGTACTGGAGCAGGCCCCCGTGTTTGAGCGCGTCCGAGCGGCCAAGGAGGGGCGGCAGCTGATGCTGGGCTTGCGGCGGGGGCGCTACCAGCGGGCCGAGGCGATGCAGGGTGAGAAAGGACATGCCGCCGCCGGCCCCCGGCCCCGTCCGCCCGGCCCTTCGCGCGGGCTTCGCCCCCACCAGACGCCGCTCACCCGCCCCATCCTGTGCGTCATCACCCCCCTTCCCTCACAGCGGCTCGCGGACCGCCCGGCGGGATGGGCATGGCTCCCCGGGGCTTTATGCCGCCCCCACGCGGGATGCCGCCGGCGGGCATGGGCGGCCCGGGCGGCTTCATGCCCCCGCGGCCCCCAATGGGCATGCACATGGGATTCCGCCCGCCCCCGCCCGGCATGCCCGGCTTCGCTGGCCAAGGGTTTCCCCGCCCGGCCTTTGGCGGGCCGCACCCCGGCTACGGCGGCGCGCCCGGCTACGGAGGGCCGCCCCAGGGGCACCCCGGCATGGCGGCGGGACCCGGCGGGCCCCCGGGCATGCCCGGGCCGGGCCATCCCGGCATGCACCACGGGGTGCCGTCCACCGCTCCGGCCGGCGCCGGGCCCCCCTCCTCGTCCTCCTCTTCCGCGGCCGCCGCTTCGGTGACGGCGTCCGCGGCCCCGGCCGGCCCTCCCCCGGCGAGCGCGGGCGGCCCGCCCATCCCTGCGCGGGCGCCCCCGCCCGGCCTCGGCGGGGCGCCGGCCGCGGGTGGCGCAGGGTCTAGGTGGGGAAGCGCGTGAGCCAGGCAGCCGCGCGGCGGCGTGCTGCTCGCCCACGATGCGTGACGCGCGAGCGACTCGCCTGAACGGGGCACACCGCCGCAGCCCGCAAGGCCCGTCACCGCGCACCGAACGAGGCACGGCACGTGTGGAGCGCGCTTGTGTGCGGCACCGTTTGCACGAAATCACAGTTAGGGAGCCAGGATACGGAACACAAACGGCGCGGGTGAGGCGTCAGCAAGAACGCCGATCACGCGCGCTTGGCGGCGGGGAAGAACTCGTCGACCGGGCTGACCCGCTTGGTTCCGAAAACGTTGAACATGGACACGTTGGCTGCCTCGAGGCCGATGTTGCGGGACTTGTGCTGCACCTGCCATGCCTTGCCGGCGGCGGTGACCTTGTCCCCCGGGATGGCCTCGTGGAGCGCGGCGCGGGTATGCCTGACGTCCGGGTTCATGATGATGCAGCGGACCTGCAGCGGGACGGAGGGGCAGGGGGATGGGGTCGAGATGGCGTCGCGGCGGCGATGGCCCAGTGATGGTCGGAAACGCATCGCTGATGCGGTGCTGATTGCTCGCAAGGCTCGGCCCCAGCGCGGCTGCCGTGCTCACACCCGAGTAGATGCCCATTGCGCCGGCGAATGCGGTGCAGACGATGACGGGGAGGCCTGTGGGGGAGGCGGGGAACAAGAATAACGGATGCGGTCACCTGACAATCAAGCCCATCTGACCCGGCGCATCAGCCTCGACCGCGCGCTGATAGCCGCATGACTCACCGGCCATGTCGTACATTCGCTTGGCAGAGAACTTGGAGACGGTACGGGCAGCCATTGCGATTGGAACCGAGGGCTTGGAAGCTTGGGGCGGAGTGCTGAGTTTTGCCGGTTCGCTTCCGCTGCGCTCTGCTAGCCATGAGGGCGTCTCGTCGGCGGCTGGATGGACCAGCCCGCCTCGCGCGACTGCTCAGCAAGCCCTGGCCCCCTTCGCGTCGGACCGCTTCCGCATGCTTGGCGCGTGGCGAAGACACGCGATTGGCGGCGCTTGCCGGGAGTGACGGGGGTTCGGGGGCGCATTGTCAGGGTCTCTTGCGTCGCTTCGTGCCCACCGCGCGACACTCAGGGGGCGCGATGTCGCGCACGCAACGGGGTGCGCTCAGGCCACGAGGGTCGAGGCGGTGGCGGAGTCGTACTTCCAGTTGGGCGTCAGCTGGCGCGTGCGCTTGTAGTAGCGGGCGAGGCGGTGGATGCGGGACTCGATGAGGATGAGACGGAACTTGGAGTCCTTGTCCTTGCGGTTGACCTCGAGGTGCTTGCGCACGGAGACGGCCTTCTTGATGAGGTGGTACAGGTCCTCGGGGAGCTCCGGGGCGAGGCCGCGGCGCTTGAGGAGGCGCAGGATCTTGGCGCCGGTGACGGCCTTGACCTGGTTCACGCCGTGGCTGTCCCTGAGGATCACGCCGATCTGGGACGGGCGGAGGCCGCGGCGGGCGAACTTGCAGACCTTGTCCTCGATCTCGGAGGACTTCTTGTTGAACCACGCGGGCGCGGTGCGCTTGTACGGCAGCGCCGAGGCCGACATGCCCTTGCTGCGAAAGACAAGCGGGGCGCTAGTGCGAGCAGCGGTGGCATGCGGCGGGCAGGAGGCCGATGCCTTCGTGGCGCTGGCAGCTCGATGCTGTCCAAGGCCAAGGCTCACCCAGGTCCATGGAGACGTCCCCTGCGATAGAGGAAGCAAAAACATCAATCAAGGAAGGGTCGCCGGACCGCGAATGCCGCACGGTGCTAACGGCAGGGGCCGAAGGCCACGCACGCCGCCCGCTGCGCGCTGCGCGCCGCCGCCGTAGCACCCCCGGCCCAGACTGCCGAGCAGGTACCGCGGACACCAGCTAGTGCGCAACGCCAAGGGTCCTCCTGGCTCCCTCGGATGAGCCGGGCCGGTGGCGGCCGAGGCGCCACTCGCCCGCGCACGTGGGCTCCAAAGCAGCACCGTTTCAGGATATCGGCCGCGCGCAACAACGACAGCTGGTGCGCGCTCACATAGTATCGAAGGGAGGTTCTGGGTTGCGACGGTGAGACCCCGGGTGAGGGGAGCTCAGCCTCGTCACGAGGACGTCGATCCTTCCGATTCCGGGTCTCTGTGGCAGAGCTGCTCGGCGACTCTGTCGGCCGCCGCATTGGCCGCCACGGTTGCGCAGCGATGAGGGCAGCCGCCTCGCTCAGGTGTCTTGCGGCCGCGTGCCTTGTCATGGCAGGGGCCGTCCTTGCTGTGTCGGGGAAGACCGAGGCGGCGCTTTCCGCCCGTGAGCACGGCCCTCGCACCTGCCCGCTGCCCCGTGCTCGCTTGCCAGGCGCTGTTGTTGCTATCACAGGCTACGCTCTCGTGCCGGTATCGTTTGGTGTGTCGCAGCCGTGTGCTCGGAGGCGAGCCGGGCCCACAAGGCAGTTGCCATCCTGCTTCAGGGCATGTTCGGCTTCACCGGCGCCGGAGCACTGTACGCTGGACACACAGCGATCGGCGTTTCGACGCTCGCCTGCCTGGGCCTGGTGCTGATGGGGGTTTTGGTGCGTTTCTGCCTGATCCCGGACCCGGACACGGAGAGCAAGCGGGGCCTCTTGCTGCGCCGCTCCACCACGCCCCGCGAGGCGCAGGCCACCCGGACGATGTCCGACGGCGTGACGCGCACCCTCCTCATCGTGGGCGGCGCGTTCCTCTCGCTGCTGTGGCTGGGGACGCACGTCGGCTTGCTCGCCGGTTGGCTCAAGCCCGCCGACGGCTGCGGATGGGCGCTCAAGGCCTGACCGCCCGCGCCCGCGCACCCCGCCGCCCCCTTCATGTGCGTGTCGTCCGTGATCCCGCCACCGAACTCCCACCCTCCCTCTCCCCCCGCCGCGCCGCCCCGCCCATGATGCCCGCACCAGCACGCCGCCGGGTCGCCTCCCGCCACGCGGCAGCCCCACGCGCCGCCCGTCCGCTCACCGCCCATAGCTCCCAACGCCCCGCCCAGTACTCGCCCTCCTCCTCCTAGCTCTTGCCTCGCCTCCCCGCCCAGTACTCGCCCTCCTCCTCCTAGCTCTTGCCTCGCCTCCCCGCCCAGTACTCGGCCTCCTCCTCCTCGTCCAGGTCTGCTGGCCGATCACAGGCCCACCCCTCCTCGGCCCGCGAGCGACGCCGCAGAGCCCTCGCGACGAGAAACTCCCTCTCGCTCATCGGCCTGTCCTCCAGCCCGTTCCAGGCCTGGGAGCGCTCCCGGTCGAGCTCAGCGGCTGCGCAAGGCAGGCAGGTGTCGGCCCGGGGGAGTTGGGAGGGACGCTCGCGGGGGGCACGGGCGGGGAGGCGGGGCCCGGGTCCAGACGCGACGGACGGAGGCGCGGGGGCGGCACGGGGGGCGGCCCGCGCTGCCGCCGGCCCCACGGCTAGCCGGCGGAGGCGCGCGACCGGCCTCGAGCACCCACAACTCACACGACGTCCTCGCGAGCTCAGCGCTCCGGAAGGCCTCCGGCACGGCCTCAAAGGCCGACTCCCAGCAAAGCTTCACCGCGCAGTACGAGCCGTAGCCCACGGCGGCGACGCGCGCCGCGTCCCATGCGTACTGGTACACGTTCCGCCTGCGGGGCAAGAGGCCGCGCACAAAGCTCGACGCGGCGTGCGCCCGGGGAGCGAGGCCTTCCAGCGCGGTGCGCGCCTCACGGCCGCTTCAGGAAATCGTCCCTGCCCAGCCGCTCCCAGGCCCTGACGGCACGGCCCATACTGCGAAACATCTGCCTGTAACTGGTGCGCGTCGGGTGCAGCGGCGGGCTCTCGGCTTGCGCCTCTGCCGGCGGCCCGGCCGAGCACCGCGGTCCCCGGACACACCGGAGACGACGCTAGCACACGCTGCACGTGGCACGGCCCGCAGGAGCCTCGGGTTAATCATTTCGGCGTCTGCATCCAGCATGCCGAAGCGAGCCGCCAAGGCTGACGACGGCGCCGCTGCCTCACCGGCCAAGGCCGCGCGGTCCTCGTCCGCGGGGCGGAAGCGTGCTCCCAAGGTCGTGTATGCGGAGGCGGCCGAGGTCAGGATGATCGAGCCGGCCGCATCGATGGAGGCGTACGCGGAAGCCCTGCCCCCGCGTGCTGCGGACCATGACACCGCTACTTTCAAGGTCATGTGCTGGTGAGACGAGCGGTATGAGCTCCGAGCGGGCGTGTGATGCCGACGAGAGGGGCCGCCGGGACGGCGTGCGCCGGTTTTCAGGTCTGGCGCCGATGCCCGCCGGCTCCGCAGGAACGTTGCGAGCCTGCGCGCCCTCGTGCGCAAGGGTGACGGCTTCCGCCAGTGGGCCCTTGCCGAGATGCCCGACGTCCTCGTCCTGAACGAGCACAAGCTCGATGAGAGCCTTGTGATGCCGCACGGGGCCGCGCCGGCGGAGGTGGCCGACGGGCCGGCTGCTGGGGGCAAGGCCAAGAAGCCGATGGCGCGGCAGGCGTCGCTCGACGGCATGCTTGGCAAGACGGCAGCGGCGGGGCGCGGTGAGGACGCCGCCGCCGGCAGCGGGGGCCCCGCCCCGGCGACGGCGTCGGCGTCGGCGCCGGCGTCGACCAAGCCGAAGGGCAGGAAGCCGGCCAAGGCGGCGGAACGGTTCAACGCGGCGTCGCTGTTCGGTGGGGGCGTGTTTGCGCACGAAACGTGGGCTTGCACCACGTCCAAAAAGGGGTACGCCGGTGTTGTCGCATTCTCCCGCACCGCCCCGCTGGCCAGCAGCACGGGCCTGGGCGACCCGGAGCTCGACTCCGAGGGCCGCGTGGTGACCCTGGAGTGGCCCGGCCTCGCCGTCGTCGGCTGCTACACCCCAAACAGCGGCATGAAGCTCGATCGCCTCGCGTTCCGGACCGAGCGCTGGGACCCGGCCTTCCGCGCCCACCTGCTCGCCCTGGAGCGCCGCAGGGGCCGCGTCCTGGTCGTGGGCGACCTCAACGCCGCGCTGCGCGACTTCGACGTGTACGACCCGAAACGGATGCGGGACAAGCAGGCCGGCTTCTGCGACGCGGAGCGCGCCAGCCTGGCCGCGCTGCTCGCGCCCAGGGGCGTGATGTACGCGCCCGCGACCCAGGAGGCCGCCGATGGCGACGACGCCGCCGCCGCCGGGGATGCGCCGCCCCCGGCGTCCGCCCCCGCCGCCGCGATGACCGGCATCACGCAGTCGGCGCCCGGGTGCGGATTCGTGGACACGTGGCTGGCCGCGAGCGAGGCCAACGCGGCCTGCTCGCAGTGGTCCTTCTTCTCGATGCGCTTCGGCATGCGGCCCAAGAACAAGGGATGGCGGCTCGACTACGGCCTAGCCAGCGAGGCGCTCGCAGCGCGGGTGGTGAGACGCATCGAGCGAGGCGGCCGCGCCAATTGCGCCTGCCGAGAACCGGCCCGCGCCGGGAGCCCCGCACCGCCACGCCGCCCCTGTGACTGTGCCCGCTGCCGCAGACTGACTCGTACATCCGCGGGTCCATGGTTGGCAGCGACCACCTGCCCATCGGGGTCGAGCTCGAGCGCGCCGTCCTCGACGAGGCACCGCGAGCCTGAGGCGCCGCGAGCGTGACAGGGACCCAGCGCTTCGAACCTCAGGCTGCTGCGGTGAAAGTGCCGTCGTGCCGTGCCGTCACTCAGCGATGGCCGGCACGCAGTCACAAGAGAGTCCCTCATTCAGGAGGTCACATTCAGAGCCTGATTGCATGCTCGGCCGCACTCGGTCGCCCTCCTGGGTGGACGCATGGCCCTGTCGCCGCTCACATGGGCGCTACAGCGCGTTGCAGTGAGTGGCTTACGCTTGCGATCGTCGCTGCGGCCGCCGCGCGCAGCGGCGCCTTGCCAAGACACGCGCTCCCGTTCCGTCGCTGCCTCCACCTCGCCCCCTCGCACCATGCTCCCTGCCGCGCCACAGTGGGTCCCGCTGAGCGGGCTCGCTCTGTCCGGCCTGGGAATCGCGTGGGGCGTTCACGACGTGACCGCTGGGACTGTTCACCTCGTTCTGCCTTCGGCCTCCGCCGGCGAGAAGTCCTGGGGAATGGGCGCCGCCAAGGCCACCGCCTGCTCGGCAGCCGTGGCGGGAGTGGTTTTTGTGCGCGAGGTGATCCTGGCGCCGGCGACCATGCGGCTCGAGCCGCTCCCGTGGGCGACGGCGAGCTCCCTGCAGCGCGTCGGCCTCGCGTTCCGGTCGATGGAGCGCGTGATCCGGTACTTCCCGTACCGCCACCGCCTTGTCACGGTCGTCCTTTGTGGCATGGCCACGGGCGCGACGTCGGTCGTCGCAGAGTACAGAATGATGGCAAGTGCCGGCGCCGCGGCCGCCCCTGCCGCTTCGGCCGAGGACGACGCGCCTGAGGAGGCCGCGCCTGGCCGCCGCAGCATCACTCGCGTCATCCGCGAGAACGCGACCCGCGTCGGGGGCACGCTCGTCGGAGAGCTCCGCGACCGCTGGCACTCGTGGCAGGACCAGCCCCCCGCCGGGTCCGTGGGCTCATCCAGGGGCGCCGCGGCCGGGTCGGGATCATCAGAGGAGCCGGCTTCGTCGGAAGCTGGGGCGGACGGGCCCACGGACGTGCTGGGGTCGATCCCATCGCACTCGCGGTATGAGGCGGGGGAGGCGGCGCCGGCGCAGCGGTGGGGGAGCGCCGAGGCTGTGCCGACGGCGCTTGACGGCCTGGACTGGGTGAGCGCGGGGGAGGCGGAGGCGGAGGCCGGCGGAGCAGACGGCGGGGCGGCGGCCGCGGCGGCCGCGGCACCGGCGGCCGACGGAGACAGGGCGTGAGCCGATCCGCCGTCAGCCGTGACGCGCAGGGCACCGGGCCGACCGGCGCTCCGTGAGGCAGATTTGTGGCTCGACGAGTCTGCGCGGGCTGTGAGTGGCGCGCTTGCGAGTTTTGGTCTATCGTAGTTGCAAGCACTGGCGGGCAGGGCAAGGCTGTCACGAAACACCAAGCGCTGAAAACGATCGGGCGGTCGCTTTGCAGTCCGATGCGGCGTTTGGCATGCGATGACTCGTGGCCGAAGGGTCAAGGCGAGAAGCCGTCACTGCTGGGGCGACGCGGGGGCCGCGGGGGAGCCGTGCGACTGGACTGGCTGCAGACCGTACGGCGTCATGACCATCATGGTGCCCTGGGGCATGCCGGCAGCGGATGGGAAGCCGGAAACGGCGGCGCCGTGCGCCGGCATGGACGCCATGGCCCCGGGCGAAGGCGCGGGGGACATCGTGCCGGGGACAGCGTGCGCTGCTGCGGGGTAGGCCGGCCCCGGTGACTGCGGGAAGAACTGCTGGCCCCCGGAGTAGGGGCTGACGAGCATCACTCCCTGGGGCGTCTGCACGTACATGGGCTGCCCGGCCGGATGCATGCCCTGCATCATAGCTCCGGCAGGGACCATCATCATGCCTCCGCTGACAGGCGTGCCGACCGTGCCCGGAGACATGTGCCAGGGGATGCTGGCCGGGGACGAGCTCCCGGTGGCGGCAAAAAGGGACACGGGCGCCGAGGCCGCCGCGGCGGGTGATCCGGGGCTGGGAATCGCGCCGGCTGCGGCACCGGAGGCCCCGCGAATCACAGCGCTGTCGGGGGCGGGCGAGACAGACCCAGTAGCCGTCGCCCTCGCCATCCGTGCCGAGGTGACGTCCTCCTCTTCCTCCTCCTCATCCGTGGTGTCATAGCCCTGGTCCCCGCCGAGGGAGTCGGCGGCAGAGCGCGTCTCGTCGCTGAATGTTCGCTGCAGGCCGACGTCTGCGAGCTCCGCGACGCCGTCGTCGGCAGTGTCGGTCTCGTCGTCCTCCGAGATGGGAGCGGGGGCGTCCACGGGGTACACAGGGATGCCGCGGCGGCTAAGCGCGCGCCTGGACCTCGCGGCCTCGCGGCGGCCGTGTGGTGACGGCATGTACGGCCGCACCTCGCGGAGCAGATCGGCGTCCGCGATGCTGCGGACGACGTGGAAACCGAACCGCGTCACGTAGGAGGAGTTGTCGTCGATGTCGTACGAGTGCACCATGCTCGAGCTGATGGTTTTCGCCGCCATGTCGGCCGGCGGGGCCCCCTCGTCGTCTGCCCCGAGCGAGGCACGCAGGCGCTCTTCGTCGGCCTTGTCGATGACCCTGCTCAGGCGGCGGTTGATGATGGCGCGGCGCTTGATGAGGGTGGCGCGGCGGTGGGCTGCGGCGACGACCTCCTGGTGCTGCTTGAGCTCCGCCGCCTGCTCCTCCAGCTGCGTGGTGAGCTCCCCGAGCCGCCTCTTGTCCTCGTCCGACGCTTTGTCGTCCGTCACACGCTGGGCGAGGTCGGTGACCTCGTCGTTCGTTGCCTCGAGGCGCCCCCGGGCCTCCCGCAGCGCCGCCAGCCGGGTGTCCAGCATGCGCGCCGCCTTGGCCGTGGCGTTCTGTGACTCGCGGCGCCGCTCCTTGGCCTGCCGGTACGCGCCGGTGAGGGCCACCTTGGGGTGGTACGTGCGGGGGAAGTCGTCGAGCACGCTGTCCGGGAGCGCGTCCCAGTACGGCTTAAGGTTCTCGAACCCCGCGTCCTCGGCCTTGAGGAAGCATGCACAGCAGCACCGGCAGGCGGTGAAGCAGGCCTTGCCGAACTTGAAGACAGCCTTGCCGACCGTGATGCGCACGATGCCGAGAACGAGGAGGATCACCCCGCACACAAAGAGCGGGTAGACGTGTGCCTTGGCGATACGATCGCCGAGGTTGTAGCCCGAAAAAGTGACACCGCGGAGCTGGTTGATGGCCGACTGCGAGAAGCTCCCGAGGCCGTTGATGGCGTCGTCAATGGACGCGGTGCCCGAGGACGACGTGGCCGCCTCGACCTCCCGTGTGGACGGGAAGACCTCGGGGTTGGACAGCATCCAGGCGCCGATGAACGCGTGAAAGACGCCCGCCATGGGGAGGAACGCGGTCATCCGACGCGAGAGGATCTCGCTGGTAGAGGTGGGCGTGCGGTAGCTGGTGGCAAAGAGTGTCTTGTGCACGACGAAGAAGACTGCGGCGAAGAGGCAGGCCGTGGGGATGAGCAGGGGCATGCCGGTGCAGAAGGTGACGCACACGAAGATCTGGTTGACGAGGGACGCGTACAGCTCATCCATTGGCATGAGAATGCCCGAGTACATCTCGTTCAGCTCCGCCTGGGTGGCCTTGCCCGTGATCCACTTCTTGGCCATGGGGTTGGGAGGCCGCCTGCAACCCCTGTCACGGCACCTCGCGAATTGGCGCACCAGCACGCGCCTGATCGGCGTGATGGCGTCAAAGGCGACGTTGAGAAGCATCGTCAGCGTGATGGCGGCGCCGGGGCCCTTGTACCAGTCGGCGTCAAAGTCCGTGTGCTCCCCGATGAAGACGCCGCTGAGGCCGGCCTCGTTGATCCGGGCGTTGATGAGCACGACCAGGATGGACGTGATGACGAACTGCGAGACGAACATCTTTGACGCGCGGGAGAGCGTCTGCTCCGTCTTGGACATGCGTTTCTCGTGGCGCACGACGAAGCGGATCGCGACCGTGACCATGGCTTTCAGGACGAGCACGACCACGGCGGACCCGTACGTGAGGAGCTGCACCTGGAAGTAAGACTGGACCCAGCTGCTGCAGAGCTGCTCCAGCGCCCAGCCACCGGGCACCGTGACGTCAGTGACGCCCGAGCCGGCGGAGCCGCCCTGCGTTCTCGCGGCGTCGGACGCCAGGACGGTCGAGGACGACCCAGCGGCGATTGCAGGGCTGTTTGGCACGGGGAACTGCTCGTCGAAGAGTGTGATGACGTTCCCGCTCGAATTGAGGAGCAGCTCGGTGCAGTAGCACTGGATCCGGCCGGATCGGCCGTCGGGGAGACCGAACGCCTCGAAGCGCTCGTCGGTCAGCGCGGCCGCCTTGTCCGAGGGGTTGGGGAAGATGGAGCAGTCTACGGCCGGGTACTGCCGCGCTGCGAGGATGCGCTGCCGCTCCAGCAGGTAGATGGCCCCGAAGGCCATGACAAGGACAAGGAGCGTGACAAAGCCGGAGCAGGCGCGGCGGATCGCGCCCTCGCGGTTCTTCGCGAAACGAATGTTCTCCCAGATGAGGTCGGCCGGCTCCTCCGCCCGCATGACGCGCAGCGGCCATCCCTTCTTCTGCCCCGTGCGGGGGTCGGTGTAAGGCAGCCTGGCCTGGGCAGGGAGACAGCACGTGGCGTAACACGTCGAGTTGGGGAACTCTGCGCGAGCGCGGAAGACCGCCTCCTCCTCAACGAATGTGACAAAGGCGAGGATGGCCTTGGTCGTCGTATCCTTCTCCCGGACCTGCTCCACCGCGCCGCTGGCTTCGGCCAGTGCACGCTTCGCCTTCTCGATCCGGTGAGCGAGCCGGAGCTGGATGCTGCCGCAGCACGAGAGGCAGTACCCGTTGCAGAACCTGACGGCGCAGCCCCCACCGCGCTCCATCAGCAGCTTGTAGTCCGCGGACGCCTGGATCTGCCGCCACGTGAGGCTGCGCGCCCTCATCTCGGCGACGAGCCGCTGCAGCTTGGCCGCCGCGTCGCCGTGCATGACCTTCAGCTCGGTAAGGATCTCGGAGTCGTACCCAAAGTTAATGTCGGCCACGGCGCACCCGTGCCCGCCCAGCTTCGCGTTGGGCTTCACGACCTCCATGGATGAATCCAGGTAGCCCCTGAGATGGGCGCGAAGCGTTGCATCGAGCTCGGTGACGCTCGAATGAGGCGGGAGCGAGCGGATGACGACGGTGTAGTCAGCCGGGGACGCCACCTCGACGCCGTCGTCGGCCTCGCCCTCGCGGCGGGAGAGGACGCCAACGGCGATGAGGAACGACGCGAGAAGCGCGATGTCGCAGACCATGACGATCATGGCCACTGAGTCCTTGGGGATGCGGAGATACCCCGGGATCTCGACGTAGAGGGAAGAGCAGGTGGCCGTTGCGAGGAGGCGCAGATGGGGGGCGCCCGCCGTGGCGGACGTGGTGTTGCCAAGGAGGGCCGAGCGGTAGGTGTAGGACGAGGCGTAGGCCGCATCGGCGGCAGGGTTGGCGCACACGTCATTGCTGAGGCCGCCGAACGCGGAGAAGGTCTGGGCGCAGACGTTGCTACCGGTGAGATCAACGGCGGGGTCGACCACGACGCTGCCGCTTCCGGACCGGGCGTCGGGCAGGGCGGCGATGCCCATAGACCGCTCTGTGCCGTTGCAACGCCGGGCTGCGATTCCGTCGCTGTCAGACTCGGGCCACATGTGCGGGGTGTCCGTGTCCGCTGCGAGGGTGCACGACTCCTGCCTGAGGCACATTGCCTCTGCGAGGCGCTGTGCCGAGGAAGAATCGCACCCAGGGACGGCGCGGAACTCCAGGTCCCGGAAGTTGGCGGCCCCCTGCGAGAGGCTGCTCGCGCAGCACGCGCCGGTGTCGATGCCGAGGCCGGCGACGAGCGAGAGGTCGCGCGCGGGGTCGTACTGGCAGAACTCGCCCTCCCTGCAGGTCCCGTCCGAACGCACATTGCCGGGGCACTGCTTGTTCTCGTCGGGAAGCCGCGCGGCGGGGCAGCTGCACTCCCCGGAGTTGAGGCCGAACGAGGCGGTGACGGCGGTCATCACGGTCCCGGCAGGGCACCGCAGCGAGATCGAGGCGCCCGTATTGGCGTAAGCAGCCTCGCACACGCCGGACGACGAGCCAATGTTGGCAGGGGTGAAACGCCACAGCTGGGTGGCGTCGGCCGAGGCGCCCTCGCTCTCCCACACTGTGTCTCCCGTCGCGAAGAGCAGGAGCGCGGGAAGCGTGAAGACCACGAGCACGAGCATGAGGCACATCATGAACTTGATGAACTTGAACAGGAGCTGCGGGGATGGAACAAGCAGCGCCTCGGCGCAAACGAGTTGATGACGTGAAGCGGTAGTGGCTGCTCATCGGTCACAGCGCGCAAGAGGCTGCGCCATGATGGTGAGAGTCACCAGAGTCAGCTT
>Ga0136560_1000898_pt1 | contig 15110 bp, 12 predicted proteins | sample AntRauMeHopE1497_FD_104925 | JGI IMG/M metagenome (GOLD analysis project Ga0136560, IMG submission 104925) | Saline lake microbial communities from Rauer Islands, Antarctica - Metagenome Hop E1 #497 | ecosystem: Environmental > Aquatic > Non-marine Saline and Alkaline > Saline | place... | reverse complement strand
TTTTTGGAGGGGCGGATTTATTCCACCGAGAACTTGAGCACGTTCTCATTGCGAATCGCTTCCGTGATTACATACTTGTGAAGACAGTCACCAAAGAGCATAGTGGTAGTCCGCTTGCCATAAGCGTTTTTTTCAGCATTCTCCTCGAAGATTGGGGTGCCGGTGAAACCAAACATCTGAGAACCTTTGAAGAATTTCTTGATGTCTTCATGAGTTTTTCCAAACTGACTTCTGTGATACTCGTCGATAATAAATACGATTCGCTTGTCCCTGAGATCCTCCAGCTGGTTCAGGTGCCTTGCCTTAGTAATGGCAGTATTCAGGTTCTGGATTGTGTTGATAATTAGTTTGTTGTCACCTGCCATTTGCTTTACGAGGGTGTTGGTGTTGTTGGTGCCGTCAATGCTTCTTTTGCTGAATGCATTAAATTCCTTGGTGGTTTGATAGTCCAGATCTTTCCTGTCCTCTACAAAAACGACTTTGTGCACCTGTGGCAAATTTGTCAGAATTTGTACTGCCTTAAATGAGGTGAGTGTATTCCCAGAGCCTGTGGTGTGCCAGATGTAACCAAATTTTGGAGTAGTCTTCAATCGCTCTACGATTGCCTCTACTGCATAAAACTGGTAAGGACTCAGAACCATCAGTGTCTTCTGGGTTTCGTTCAGAACCACGTATTTGGTGATCATCTTGGAGATATGGCAAGGGGCTAGGAAAATATCCGCAAACTCTGACAGCTGTGTGATCAGTTTATTCTTGGTATCCGATCAGTAGAAGATTGCTTGAAAGTTCTATGCCTGAGCGGAGCATTCGCATAGTACTTCGTGTTCACGCCATTTGAGATGACAAAAACCTGGATGAACTGGAATAGGCCTTGGCCTGCTCCGTAGGAATGGATGCTGTATCGATCAGTCTGTCTGAATGCTTCTTTCAACTCCAGTCCTCTCCGCTTCAGTTCGATCTGTACAAGTGGAAGTCCATTGATCAGAATCGTGACATCATAGCGGTTTTTATATTTGCCCTCCAGGGTCACCTGTTGGGTTATCTGAAACTGGTTCTGACACCAGTGGATTTGGTAGGTCAGCTCGATGGTGGGATGTTCTCCGACATCATCTAGGTAAGGGACACGATCTCTGAGAATCTTAGCTCGTTCGGAGATGTTTCCTTAGTTAATGAAATTCAGAATCTGCTTGAAATCTCCATCGCTGAGTTTGACCTTGTTTTGTTTCTCCAGTTGGGATTTGAGGTTCAAAAGCAAGTCAGCTTCACCTTTGATGACGACTTGTTTATAGCCGAGCTTAGTCAGCTGGATCAGAAGGTTGTTTTCTAATGCTTGTTCCGGTTGTATCGTCATGTACTGGTAAAAAAAATGACCCGAGAGCATATCTTCCGATAGTTATCGGGACGGTATGCTACTCAGGTACTGTTGGTACTAAGATGTGAATTTAGTTGGTTATTTGCAACAACCACTTGATTTGGTGGCTCTGGATCTTTTAAACACATTCGATTTAAACGTTTTTGATTTAAATAACTCAGGTTTATGAGGTCTTAATAGCAAAAGACACACGGTGGGACGCTGATCTGAAAGGTAGCGAGGCTTTTTTTGGAGAAAGGACCATACTATTTTTTAATTTTTAGTATTTCGGGCCCAGAATTTAAAGTCCTGAGCTTTTCCTCCAAGAATTAGGTGGATAATAAAAAAGATCAAGAACCCCCAAAAACACACTTGGAAGCCTAAGAAATCTTCAGACTCGAACCATCCGAGGGCAACTCCCAGAATTAGAGCTGGTAAATAAAATAAACAGCAAATTAGCAAAAGAGCTGCTATAGTGTGAATAACTGACTTCATAGATAAGGTTAGGTAATGATGTTTAAATTTTTCCGATAAAATAAAGAGCGTTTTCGTTTCAACCAAACTAATCTCACAGCTTAAAGTAATACTCTCTCATCTTCCTAGCCATCAGTTTTCGACGAAGATCTAGGAAGTCTTGGTAGTCGTCAATCTTCATTTCCATGATTTCAGGTGGTACACAGTTCATCTTCAAGTTTCTCACAAGTTCTTCATCCGAGTGGATTCCGCTGACGGTCAATTCTCCTGAGCTGATTTGATTTCTGAGAATTGCAAAATACTCTTGTGGTGGTTTGTTTCCTACTTTGATGTTAATCTCTGATTGCATGTACACGAAGTTGGCGATCTGATTGTATTTCCAGCGATCCAAACCGTTTCGCTTGAGGTAGTCCTTCGGGAATAGATGATGAATGTCACCTCGCAACGAAACCAAATCATTCACTGACACCTCTTTGGATAGAAAACCTTTATCTCCTTCTTTTACTTGTGCTGCAAGAAAAGCTAGGAAGTAAGGACTGCTCGCTACGGAAGTGTCCAGACTTTGAACCAAAGACACTTCCCAAAACGCATCGGAGAGTTCAGCTTCTTCCCGTTCCTTCAAAAAGGCGTCAAAGGGTTTCTCAGAAATCTGTCGAATATCGTAATCCATTGAGCTTTCCGGGGAGCTGGAGTATCGGCCTGTAAGGATAGTAAACACAAACCATCGGCGAACGTAGCCCTCAATGGCTACTGAATTTACACTGTTATCTTTTAGACGCAGGTAAAGTATGTAAGCGAAGTTCAGGGTATTCTGGGAGCGAATCAGTTTTGGAGAAATAAATCCTGCTGACTTGATGATCATCAAAAACCTTTTGAAGTTGGTTTCATTGATGAAGCTGAAGACCCCTTTTCTGAGCGTTTCAAAAGAAGTTTCCGCTATTTCAGATTCATAAGTTCTGGTTTCGAAATTCCTTCCAGAAAGCAAGCTAACCAAGTCTGATAATTTACCTCTGTTGAACTGGGAAGTAAAAGCTACACGGATCAGGTCAGTGTATTCTGGATCGTAGAGATCTTCGTTTTCTGATTTCAACCAAGCCATTTTCTGAAAGAATTCTGAATAGGCAAACTCTGGATCGTTGTCTACAATATGCTTGTAAAACTCTGGCGCAATCGTCAAGTGGCAAAAGTAATCGATTGCTTTTCGAAGCGTATTGCCTCCGTATTGGGTGTCAGCTGCTATTTTACTCATAGCAAAGTCTGCTTGACTCAGCACGACACCTTTGCTGTTAATTCGGATAAAGATCTCAGTTACTGTCTCGATATCCAGGTCTGATGCCAGTTCGATCAAACCGATCTGTTTTTTTGGAATATTGAGGAGTTTGGTAAAGGCTTCACGGACAGCTTTTTTGTCGATATCTTTATTCTGCTCGAAGTAATGATCCACAATGTCAAAGAGGTCTCCATTAATTGCGGCTGCGATATCAGGTAACCATACCTTGTTTTTCAGGATGGCAGGATTCTGTACTTCAAACTTTTCTTCAATCGGGTTGAAAGCGATTTTGATTTTGATCCGTTCGTAGGTTTTGTTCACCACGTATTGGCCAAGGATCGCGGCTGTGAGCGCAGTGATACGCTGCTGTCCGTCGATCAATACTTTCTTCCCTTCACTGAGACTTCCGTCTTTCAGTTTTACATTCGGGTTTTTCCAAGATATGATGTAGCCCACCGGAAAACCTTGGTAAAGACTGTCCATCAGGTCACGAACCTTGGAACTGTCCCAAACAAAAGGTCTCTGAATCTCGGGAATAGCAATCTCACCGGACTTTACCCAAGAGAGAATCGTTTCGATGAGGTGTTGGTTAACGGAGTATTTTTGCATTAGAAAGTACTTAAATCTTACAGATCAAATATTTGCTTACTGGTGATGAAAAGTCCGAGTTTGTTTCGATAGAAACTTTCTCGCCTGGTTCGAAGAAATCAAAACTGTAATTGTCCTCTACTTGCTTGTCCTTGAAAGAAGCAAGAGGGCCTAGACTCACCATCAATCCTATCTTGTCTTCAAGTAGAGCCATACTAGAATAACTCTCAAGAGTCTTCTTTAGAAAAACTACCATCGATCCTTTTGCAGATTGACTACATTGTTCAAACTCCCAGTTTCCTGACAACTTAGGAAAGCTACTTCTATGGTAACAGAGGTAGGTACGATCTGACATTTTCAGAGGAGTTGGGCTGATGCCGAATTTTTGAAGTTTCCGATCATTTGCACTTTTGACGTCCAGCTTTCGGAAATATTGATGTCCTCCCATCGCCACTAGCATTTCATCATCGGATAGTTTTTCCGAAAGTTCGTGGTAACGTTTTCTTGTTTCCGGAGCCGCATGTCTCATTTCGTAAGTCTTCTTGGCAAATGTGGACAGGTTGGTCAGGTAGTCAAATTCTCGAATGCAGAAGTCATCCATGTTCTTGATTGCCCACTCCACGTACCCTATGTCAACCTGAAAGAGGTAGGCGACTGATACTCCTGAGTACCATGATACATTCATGGTGTCATATATTGATGTGACCCCCTTTGGCAATGGTTTTGTCAGATCTATGGGTACAGAATTGAGAGTTTTGAATTTCCCACTTGCTAACAGTTTTTGAAAATCTTCCATCATATAAACATCTGTTGTAGCAGACCCTTTTTCCAGGTCTGCGCTTGGTTGATTTGGTCTTCAATCCGACTGATTGAGGTGTCAAGTCTCGTAGAAAACTCACTAATTTTCTTCTGCTCTTTTGACTCCACCTGAAGAATCGAGAAGACGTTGAACTTTTCACCCTTTTGAATTTCCAGTTCTCGATGATGCTTGATTAGATTATGGGTCTGACTTAAGAGGTTTTTCATTTTAGGCCTCGATAAGTTGTAGAAATTGAGCTAGTTTTTCGTTACGCTTTTCCGTCCAAACTTTTGCATCTATCGGTGATAGGGATAGGAGGGATTCAAGCTGATTTTTTAAGTTGGTCAGACTGATACCGTCAGTAATTATTATGACTTGTCCCGAATCTTCGAAACCTTCCAGATCTGCCAGCACAACTGGTGGAATAATAACTGGGATTACTTTTGCTGAGAGAACTGACGCTGCTCCAAATTCTCTGATACAGGTGAAACTCCTTAAGTATTGTGGGGAGAGAAGGGGAATAGTTAAAACTCCAAGACTAAATTGGGAAGTGATAGCCTCTTTCCAATTTCCAATCGACGCGGAGTTATTGTTGTCATATGATGAGAACGAAATCGATGATTCTGCCACGCCTGTTGTTGAAAGCAATTCAGCAAGCACCTCAGCGATTTCACGATCATTTTGGTGATGACTTACGTGGACTCTTGAAAGGTTTGTGATTATATCTTCTGCCGGAAGAGCCAGTTCTTCAATCAGATCTTTGAAAAACTGAGTAGCAATTTCATAGCAAGATACTTCATGGTTGTTTCTTTGACCTTGTGAAAGAGGACGGTCATGAACCTTCAAAAAAGGTATCTGCGAAAAGGTATTTCGTTCACATGAAGTCTCTCCGTACATAGTAGCAAGCCGTCTATCGATTTTGCTTACCCAGACTATATTTCGAGCGCTTCCTGGTGAATATCTATTGATTGGTTCTACCTCCTTCATAAAGTTTTTCAACTCTTGGAGTATTTTTCGTTTTTCCATCATACAAACATCTGGTGTAGCAGCCCCTTTTTCCAAGTCTGCGTTTGGTTGATTTGTTTAGTCAGTTTTTCTGTAGTTTCATCAAGACTTCTGAGAAATGAGACGATTTTTTTTGCTCCTAAGGATTTGGGATTTGGATGTCCAAGTCTGACATTCTCGGCACAGAAATGCTAAGTACTTTGGTGCCTTGTGCGATTCTCATTACCTGTGTTCTGACAGCTTGGGTTTTCATCAAATACCCACCGAAGCCAATTTCAACTGAAGAGTTTTTGCGCTTTGCATGGAGTGTGTGAAGTCCCGAAAGAACTACCTGATTTGCGGTGTTTGTGACTTCGATTGTTTTGCCTATGTCAGCATAGTCTTCTGAAGCATCCGCAATAACCAAGTCCCCATCTTCTACTTTGTTGTCAGAGAAAGTTTTTCTAACGATTTCATCCTTATTCACAAAAGGAAGACTGATGTAATTCAGATCCACTATTGTTGGGAACTTTGTGTGAATATCTTCATAGTGGATATTGCGATATTCTCCCCCAGTGTAATTCAGTTTGTCACGAGAAAAGGAGTTGGTTGTTCTGAACTCATATACCTCCCCCAGCTTCTTCTCTTCCCAGTCCGGGAACTTCGATCCATCGTCTTGTTTGAAGCGGATCTTGCGGGAGAAGAGCTGCTGCATCACCCCCTTTTTGTAGGCTTCCAATTTCTCCTTTTTCTGCTCTAGCAATTCCATCCTTCTCTCTACAGCTTTCAGAAATGTAGCGATTTTTTGATGCTCTACAAGGGAGGGGGAAATGTAATGGTGTATTCTTTGCTTGAATAACAGTTTAAAGAGCTATTGTGCCGATGTGTGAAATTCTTCCAAGATATTTCCTGAATAATTCTGTGGTAAAAAATGAATATAGAAAGTATCCGCTAATTTTATTAGTATTTTTTTGCCACAAAAGATCTGCATCTTTGAAGTATAAAGGGTCACCAGTTTTTATCAGAAATGGTATACCAATGGAACCACCACCCGTCACTAGAAGGTCGTCTTTTTAACATATCCTGTCTTGTTGACCAAAGATTTATATAAGTCTAAAGATATGTAAGCTATAGTGTTCGTGGTGCTATTAAATGCGGCTACCACGTCACTTGAACTAGAAATTAAAATTCCATGTTCTGTCCATTCATCTTTATGAACCCGTGACGTTGAAGTGACATTTACAAGATCTCCCAACAAACTGCTTGACCATTCTTCATCAAACTCAGGAAACTTCAACTTCGGCGTGTTTCTTTTTCGCTCATCATCAATATGGAGTTTTGATTCCAAGCTCTCTACAGAACCCGATCAGCGAAACCTCGTTGGATTTCAAAACGGAGTCGAGCTGCACGAGTTCCTCAGCGACCGTATCGAGATCAATCGCTTCTTCCTCTTCGAAGGTGTCAACATAGCGAGGGAAATTGAGATTGTAATCGTTTTCAGCGATCTCTGGCAGTATAGCAACATAGCTGTATTTTTCCAGTGTTTCCCGTTTGCCATAGGTCTCCACGATCAGGGCCTCATCTGTTTCGCGTAGTTCGTTCTGGTTTCCCACCTTGATAAAGTGATCAGCTCCGCTGGCATCGATAAAGACTATGTTGTCGTCCTGCTCTCGGCATTTCTTTAGTACCACCATACAGGTAAGGATGGAAGTACCGTAGAAGATATTGGCAGGAAGACCGATCACCGCATCGAGCACATTCATTTCCTGGATCAGGTATTGGCGGATTATGCCTTCGGCTCCTCCACGGAATAGTACCCCATGCGGAAAAACGCTGGCCACGATGCTATTATCAGCCAGTTGATGGAGCATGTGCTGCATAAAAGCGAAGTCTGCTTTGGTCTTGGGAGCAAGTCTTCCGTATTGGCTGAATCGCGGATCATTGCTATACAGTGGATTATCGTCTCCCTTCCAGTGTGCAGAAAACGGAGGGTTTGCTACAATGGCTTCGAATCTATGATCCAAGTGCATGGGGTTTTCCAGCGTGTCTTCCTGCTTTATATCGAACTCTCGGTAGTGAACTCCATGTAGGATCATATTCATCCGAGCCAGGTTGTACGTGGTGCGAGTCATTTCTTGGCCGTAGAATTCACTGACCTTGGCTTCTTTTGCTACTCGGAGTAGGAGAGAGCCAGACCCACAAGTCGGGTCATAGACGGATTTCAGCTTTTCTTTCCCTGTGGTGACCAACTTGGCCAAGATTTTTGAGACCTGTTGTGGGGTGTAGAATTCCCCAGCTGTTTTCCCTGCACCTGCAGCAAACTTACCGATCAGGTATTCATAGGCATCACCTAGCACATCGGATTCGATATCTTCCAGCTTGAAGTCAATCTTATCCAGGTAGCTAAGGATTTGGGAGATGACCGTGTTTCTGGCACCTACGGTTCTACCGATTTTGGTAGAGTTTAGGTCCAAATCGTCGAAGAGGTCGTTGAAGTCCTCTTCTGATTCTGTTCCCATGGTACTTTGCTCGATATGGTTCAGGACGGCTTTGAGATCTTCAAGAATGTAGTTGCTTTCGGTTTCTGTATCAGCATTCCCTCTGGCTGCAAGTGCAGAAAAGAGCTCGGTAGGCAGTAGGAAATATCCGAGGGTTTCCAAAGATTCATCCTTGATCGCATCCAAGAGTTCTGGATCGTTGAGCTTTGTAAAGTCAGTTACTGCTTCCCCTACCAAGAGGGTATTGGCATAGATGTACTGTTTTTCTGAGAGGTACTTGTAGAAAATAAATCCGAGGATGTAGTCACGGTAATCGTCAGCAGAGATTTTACCGCGAAGTAAGTTGGCTATTCCCCAGAGTTGTGTTTCCAGCTGGCGTTTTTGATCTTCAGACATTGAAGAGTTTTGAGTTTGTGATACTTGAAAAACTTATTTCGAACTGAGGCAGGCTACGTGTAGATCGCTGCTCATCGAAAAATTGTTTGATAGCTTAAAAATAGGTTTTTCGGTGGAAAGTCAAACCACCGTGGAATAAAAAAGACTTCTCGGTATGGAGGGCTTTCAAGTATTTCATCTAGACTTCTATCATCTTATTCCCGGTCGTCCCTGAAGAAAATCAAACTTCCAAGTTTCCTTTTTTACAGCAATGACGCTCATTCTAATTTTTGTTGGTTATTTTTGAAAATCCCTACTAATCAATGAAAAAACCAATTCGACATTCCATTTTCACCTTACTTCTATCGCTTTTAATTACAGTTTCGATCCCCTCCTGCGACACCCTTCAGGATGTCAATGAGATCAATGGGCCTTGCACCATTATCCTGACGGATGGGAGTACGATCGTGTCTAGTGGCAATATCGAGATCCAGAAAAAAACAAGTACGATCACCTATCGAGACGAGGCGGGCAAGCTTTGGTCCCTTTTCAAGGTTGATTACCAGAGCTATACCTGCAATTAATCCACTGATTCCAGTATCAAAACCCAGTCATTTTCTCTTCCTTGACTTGGGGGGATAACTGTTGTTTTTGCTGTTTTTGACACTTTTTCAATCGGGATTTTTACTCCAGTGCGTGGATCATACCAAATTCCCAAAATTGAATTTCCTGCCAGATTGCTAAGATTAAGATCTGTCTGATTTCCTGCGGGGAAATAGAGTAGGGCATAGCTTCCATCCACGTCTCGAGTGGCAGCCACGTAGTATTCATCATCAGCTTGTGAATTTGTAATCAATCCCGGATCTGGGATTCTGGTAAAAAAGGGAAACTCCAGCATCAGATTTTTCAAGTGCTTCACTTGATTTGCAGCTTCTAAGTCTAACGATTTGTGCCAAGGTTTTAGTGGTCCATTGACTGGTACTTTATCCAAGTCATACATTTGCCAGATGGCATGGCAACCGTAAGTTTGTCCAGCTGCGCCTGCAAATACATTCCAATACATAATCTTTCGGATGTCAGTGGCTTCGCTGTAGCCTTGATTTTTGGCATCAAAGCACTTCGGGTGCTCTTCGTACATGGGTTCTGCATCGATAGTTGGTTTTTTCGGAGAAAGAGTCAAATCATGCCCGATTTTTTGATAGGTCGGCTGATTAGGACAATGACCTGTCTGATGCATATTGAAGTCTAACCAATCCTCTTGGTGAAACCAGTTGGAACTTCCGCCAGGTGCTGTCGGCGGTGGATGAAAGCTCATCAGTTGCTTATTCTCTGGATTTTGGGTTTCAAAGATTCCGCGAGCCATTTCATTCCAGACTTCTATGTCTTGTGAGTTCTCCTGTGGATTTCGATCCCCGCCGATGACCCAGATTAGGTTTTTCTGGTTGGCGTATCGGGCTCCGATCCACTTGCCAAATTGATAAGCAGTCTCTAGATTGAAAATGACAGGCCCGGTTCCCCAACTGTCCAAGAATAGCTTATCTCCCCAAGTAGGCAGCAGTGCAATATGGATATTTCTGGCCAGTGCAAGATTCAATACGGCATCCACGTGCTTCCAATAGGCCTCATTCGGTTTGGAATATGCCTTATCAAGAAAAGGTTTGTCACCGTTGGCGTTTGGATCGTTGAGTCCATCCAGCTCGGCTAGGCCCATAGCTTGGACCACATTGAATCCTTGAGACTTTCGCTTGTCCAGGTACATTTTACTTTGCTCCAGATCGAGCCGGTGGAATAATTCCCAAGCCGTATCGGCTAACCAGAAAAATGGCTTTCCCTCGGAGTCAATAAAGTAGCGTTGATCTTGGTGGATTTGGATTGTTCCTGCGATGTGCTGCGCAAAGAGACTTTGCAGAAATAGAAAAAGTAAAATCCAAGTGCTAAGTGTTCCTTTCATCTGGAATAGATTTGATGAAGTGAGGGTTAAACCTGAATTCAATTTGGCGAATCAAAAACGCAGAAGCAAAATATAGCTCGCGATGGTGCAACGAGTATGAAAGTGTTATTTCAGGGCTATATATCCTCAGCAACAGATAAATGCTTTCGAAAAGAACCTAGGCGTATCGGACTTTTTACTTTGAATTTTTACCGGACTAGTCTGACATTTCTGAATTAAGATAATTCGCAGCGCCTCCGCGTCGCTGCGAGAAAGATAAAAACCTAAATCTTATTTAACTTACTGGTAAGTAAATGTTTTTGGTAGAATCAGAGATACCATATCTTTCAATTTGATTTTTTTGATTATCCGCTACTTTGCCAGTAGACTGAAGAGACAAGAATATAATTGGTGTCAAATTGATAGCTGGGCGTTTCGCCTTGCCTCGCGGTGGCGGATCTTCTCCCGATGCTATCGGGACGTCTTCGATCCTCGGCCCCATTAAGCAAAGAAAATAAGGCTACTGGCATCATTGCAGATATACATATTGTTTTTTTTACCCCACTAATCCGACTTGTCTGAATTAAGATAATTCGCAGCGCCGCCGCGTCGCTGCGAGAAAGATAAAAAAACAGCTGACCTCGGAGTGTTAGATTTAAAAAAAAACAGCCCGAAGGCTGCTTTTAGGTTTTGCTTAATGTGTGACAGGTACTGCCTCCACTGATTTGGAGTTCTTTTGCCAAAAGAAGAAAACCGTAAAGAGGACGATCAGTATAATCGGGAAAAGCATGATTTTCTCCATCGTGTCTTGACCGGAAGCTAATTCTAATTCTGATCCTGATAGTCCTGCTGCTGACATAGCTGCATTCGAACCATCAATCCAGCTTCCGATAATAGGTTGGAAAATAGCAGTAGAAAACATACCTACTCCACCAATGATAGACATTCCAAGCGCGCCACTGAGCGGAACCCGTTGTGCTACGGCACCGACCATTACCGGCCAGAAATACCCAACTCCCAAAGCGAAGATTACCGCTGCCACATATACCATCGGTCCAGTGACTGTACTAAATAAGTAAATACCTATAGTCGCTAAAATTGATCCAGCTAACAAAACACCTGTTTGGCCTAATGTGGCAACAACTGGCCCTGCAAAGAAGCGTGCTACGGCCATCACACCTGTAGTCAATGCAAGAATCAACATTGGGCTTGCTCCGCTTGATCCCATAATTAATCCTACCCACTGCTGTGGACCAAATTCTGAAATAGCAGTTAAGGCCATAGCTATGAACAAGAAGATAAATACTGGGCTGACCATTGACTTCAGATTCTCACTAAGCGAAGAAGAACCTTCTACCAATGGTTTAGGAAAAGCCTTTCCAAAGAATAGCACTGCATAGATCACGGTAGGAATCATCATAATCCAGATTTGAGCTTCCCATCCCATATTGAGATCTGTCATGAACTTTGAAATCAAAGACCCAAGCACGATTCCACCTGGAAACCACATGTGGAATCTGTTCATCATCTTGTTCATTTTATTTCCTTGGTACATATCTGCTATCATCGGATTACAGGCTGCTTCCGTACACCCATTTCCAAATCCGATAAATAGAGTTGAAATCAAAAGCGTGTTGTAGCCATCTGCAAAAATCGTCAAAAGAATACCCAACGTATGGGTTACGAAAGCCACCCGCATAATATTGGCTGGGCCTACTTGGTGATAGAAAAGGCCTCCCAAGATCATGGAGATCGGGAATCCGAGGAACCACATGGAATTGATAAAACCTAGCTGCTCTGCGCTAAGACCGAAAGTGTCTCCCAATTGGGGTAAAATACCTGCCCGAATGGCAAAGGTAAATGCGGTGGTAATGAGCGCAAAACAACTCGCATTGAAGAGTGCTGAGCGATTTATTGAATCTGTCATAGGGAAGGGTTTGGGTTTGAGGTTAAGAAACAAACGATTGAAACGGCTCAAAATAGGAAAAATATTGCATTCAACTTTCCCCCTCGTAAAAAAAAACAGTTCCTGAACAGGAATCAGAAGCGGTGATAAAAAATAATCGAAAACGGTTTATGGCAAAGAAAAGCATTGAGATCCCTCCCTCCGCCATGATTGATCAGTATTCGCAATGACGCTTTCTAAGCAGTTGTGAAAAGCACTTTCACTTTTTTCGAATACTTCGAACCACGGCTAGTAAGCTTTTGTCGAATTACAGTTCTTGAGTTTTTTTATCGAACCACCATGATCTAATGACTTTTGGAAAGAGGGATCAGAAATTAAATGGGGGATTGAAACGTTGCACAACGCTTTGTTGGAAATTTTAGCCTTTTAAGCCAAGAATATAAGGCTATTGTCGATTACCGTAAGATCACATCAATCCAAATCTTTATCTGCCACTTTGCCAGTAGGCAGAAGAGGCAGGGATATAAATGGAGCATACTTAAAATTGGAGTTTCGGCTTGACTCGCTGTGTTGGGTCTTTGGCACTTAAGTAATTAACAAAAAGGCTACTGCATCATTTTGGATACCCAAATTAATCTATCACCAATACCGAACTGGTAATTTTTTCTTCAAATCCATAGATAGAATTACGAAGGATCAATACCACTGCATAAGTTCCTGATGGAATTGACCTTCCCGTTCCAGCGATTTTCCCATTCCAAATTAGAATTGGTATTGCCGGTGAGATTTCACTCGTTTGTTCAAAATGAATCAACGCACCTTGCCTGTTGATAATGTACAAATCTGCCTCCATCACTCCCTCACTCACTAGCACTCTAAAATCGCGGGCGGGATCGTCCAAAATCATCGCATTTGGATAGATAACCTTAAAGTCGCAGGCGTCAAAAGTGGTGAAGGAGACTGCAAACTCGCATCCATCACTTGTAGTCACGATCAAAGAATATTCGCCGACCTCCGAGGGTTTGAAGAGCCGCTGATCAGACACCAAATCTTCCTCAAAGTACCACTCGTAAGCTGCAAACTCACCCGGATCAAGCGGTGGAAGTGTATTCTCCTTGGAACAGACACTGTATCGATCCTCCAGATTTGGAGTGGTTAGAAGCGTCGAATTTTCTACCAAAATAAGATTTCTTCCGACCTCACAACCTAACCTGTTGAAGGCCACAACCTCATAAGTACCTACTTCTGATACCGTGATTTCAAATAATCCATCAAATTCAGTTAAGTCACTCCGATTATTATTCAGATCAAAAAAGATCCATTCCGTCAGTGTTACTTCAGTGGCGTTTGTAGTAAGCACGATAGTAGACAAACCAGGTTCAGGGCAGATTTTATTTGCAGCTAGCTCCATCGGAACGGTTAGAATAGCCGCTGTATTCTCGAAAACAATCGGAAAAACAGGGCAAAAGCCACTTCCAAGTGGTTGAACTACCAATGAGAATTCACCCAAAGAAGTAGGGAAAAAGATAGCGCTTCTCCCCACAATCTCTCCCTGATCATTTACCCACCTGATACTGGTTTGGTCAGGATCAATTCCTGCTATTTGCGCTTCATAGATCTTATTACCAAAGCAGTCTTCTTCTTTTAAAACCGGTTCGAATACTATGGACTGAGACAACGTTGCGGTGAAAGATTGCACTTTTGGACAAAGTCCAGTAGCAGTATCTTTGGGAATCCCCACTAATGAATAATTTCCAGCGTCAGTGAGCTGAAAAGGATTTTGCGCATCCAAAGTTCGACTGGATCCATCTGGGTAAGTAAGCGTAAAAAACAAGTCTTGATTTGTTTCTGGGACAAAGTCAAAAGTCTCACAAATGTTGAACAAAATGGGGGCATTAAATTCGACTTGTGGTTTTCGGTCGATTGTGAATTCTTTGATCGGATAGGTGCAACCATCAATGGTCAACTCTAAGAAATAGCTTCCGCCGGCCAAATCGACCACCAAAGAATCTTGATCTTGAATACTTCCTGAGAGAAAACCACCACTTCCCTGACCCAAAATCCGATACTCTCCAATTACTGACCCTTGCGGAAATTTAATTTTTAATTTTCCCGGCAGAATTCCAGTTGTAGAACAGCTTTCAGGCATAAATTCGGAATCAGTCTGAACCTGTACCGGTGGATTGTTGCCTGCCGGGGGATCTTTTGCTTCCAAAATAAACAGATTGGTTAATTCACAACCATTTGCAAAGGATTGGATAGTATAAATTTGAGGCCTCAGATTATCAAAATTGAGGGTCTGTCCCGGTAGTACATTTGCTATTACAAAACCCAGTTCGGACACTACAAGCGAGTCTAATGCAGTACTTGCCTGTATGTTGAAATTTCCATTTGGATTCGCGCAATTATCAGGTTTTTCAATTAGGTTGATCTGAATCTTTGGAGATTCCTGTAGTTCAAAAGTAGCCTTTCGCTCAGACCGGCAATCCGGTAGATTTGGATCAAAAGCACTGAAAATCACCTCATAGTTTCCAATTCCCGAAAGTGTAGAAGAAGCGATTGAAATATTAAAAGCGGTGCCTAGACTAGTTTTCTGTGCGGTGCCGGATTCTCGAATAAACCACTCTCCAGAGAGTGGGGTGTTGGTTTCGAATTGAATGGAACTGCCCTCGCAAATTCGATCTGCTGACTGCTGGATTTGAAAATCAAGCGGAGGGCCTACAAATGCAGTCCCTGTAATTAGGCAATCTTGTCCACCATCACTGTTGGTCAGAAATAACTCTACGTTATAAAACCCCTCTTTAGATGCAGTCAATTCATTTGTATTTCCGACCACATTTCCACTCTGATCTTTCCAGATAAAGGTATAGCTCATAAGATTTGGGGTTGCGGGGTCAATTGCAGTCAATTTAACGGGGGCATCTCCGCACAATAA
>Ga0136560_1000897_pt1 | contig 15115 bp, 20 predicted proteins | sample AntRauMeHopE1497_FD_104925 | JGI IMG/M metagenome (GOLD analysis project Ga0136560, IMG submission 104925) | Saline lake microbial communities from Rauer Islands, Antarctica - Metagenome Hop E1 #497 | ecosystem: Environmental > Aquatic > Non-marine Saline and Alkaline > Saline | place... | reverse complement strand
CTGACTTCGCAGCACAGCAGGTAGAGAGACACGTGGAAGCAGCCAGGGAACAAGCGAGGCGTAGGGAGTCAGTTCGCGCGGAGAAGCAAGTTTAGACGATACGCGCTGTCCGTGTTGAGGCAGCGCTGGCTGCAGCCGCCTCGCAACAACTTGCCCATGCTGCGTCGAAGGCCCTCGTAAGAGCTCGTCTCGGGGTGCTTGACTCGGTGGGGGAGGGTATCCTCCGGGTGGAGGCAGCGCTGCTCTAGGCCAGGGAGGAGAAGGAAGCGGCTGACGAGATGGAGGCTGGGATCTGCGAAGCACTAGAGGAGGCAGAAGCAGCTGCTAACGCAATCGCTGCTCTCGTGAGCAAGGCCGCAAGTTCCGCAAAAGAAGGGCGCCGCGTAGACTGGGCCTCGTTGCAGAGTAGCCTTATGCTGATAAGCACTGCCCTCGACAGCATGACGCTCGCTGCAATGGAGACAAGGGCAGGGGTAGCAGAGGGTCTGGAGATAGTAGGAGAGCGAGAGGGGACTGCAGGCTCAAGTTTTGGCTCCGGATCCATGCGGGCGCTGCAGGTGTCAGCAAGACAGGTTAGCGTGCTCTCCGAAGCACTTGCCTCGATGGCTGAAGCAGACGACGTGTCTGCGCAAGGGGCCGCCCGTGCCTGTGCTGCTCTTGACGCTAGGGCCGCAGGCGCCGAGCTCACAACTAAGGAGCTGACGAAGGAACTAGCCCGGGCCAGAGCCAGAGAACAAGCCATGGGACTGGCCCTCTCGAGAAGTGAGGCTACTCGCCGCTCTAACGCAGGTGACCGGTCTCGCAGGGAACAAGAGGAGGCGAGCAGGAGGCATCGACTCGCTGTTGCCTACCTCAAGGCAGCGGATGACGCTGAAGCAACTAAGAAGGCAGCAACCGCAGCTCAGGCCGACCTTCAAACCCGTTTAGATGCGGCGATTAAGGCTGGTGTCCGTGAGCGCATTAGTACCTTTAGGGAACAAGGGAAGCGCATGCGTGCCCAAGCCGACCTGGAAGATTCCCGGTTGGAGCTTGCAGCGTCCCAGCTCGTGCAGGTAGGAATCATGAGGCTGGTCGACATTCTTGGGCGGCTGGAGCAGCAGAAGAAGGACAAGCATGAAGAGATGGCTGATGGACCATCGGACAGCACGTAGCAGCAGGATGACGCGGAAGAGGGAGGAGAGAAGGTCGACGGCGATGCCTCGTTGCCAGATGCGCATGAAGAGACACGTGCGGAGCCTGATGATTCGATGCAGGTAGCGCAAGAGGCGAATGAGCTGATAGCAACTCTGTTGTGGGCAGAGGGCCTGCAAGAGGCAGCTGCGGCTCAGGGAAAGGCGCTGGAGCAGGTGAGGCTGTCAGAAGTACGTGTGGTGGCCCTGCGCGAGAGGGCGGAGGCCGCCGAAGCGGGGGCTCAGGAGGCGAGGGAGGACGCGGCTACGGCTTTCACTGGGGAACAGATGGCTCGCGCAGCCGTGGCAAAGGCACTTGAGCTGCTCGACGAGTCAGAGGCGAAGGCACTGGAGGAGAAAGATGAAATGAAGGAGCTCCTGATGGAGGCGATCGAGGAGGGGGAGCGCGTAGCTGGCGAAGCCATGGATCGAGCAGAAGCCAGATTGGAGGAAGAGGTGCTTCATGGGCTGGATATGGCATGCCAGGGACTTGGAGTGGCAGAGGGGTTGCAGGCACGGTTGGACTAGCTGAGTACCGTGGCTGGGCGACTGCTCTCCACAGTCGTCACCCTCGAGTCCAACTCCGTCCACCAGACGGATGTCCACACGCGGATGCAGCAAGAGGCAGATGAAGCCGAGCGCAAGATCGAGCACGCCATAGCCGAGCACGCCTCTGACGTTGCAGATGCCTTGAGTGTGGTGGAGACGGCGGTGAGTCAGAGGGAAGAAGCAATCGCCGCTTTCGACATGTCGAGGCGACAGGCGCGTGCACAGGTGACTGCCACCGATGCTGTGATCGAGCAGCTGCTCGAAGAGAAACTACAGGCGAGCGCGCTGCTTAAGAAACAGAACAAAGAGGCTGCCAACGGCAAGCGCCAGCTTTCCAAAGCTGTGAGTGAGGCTGATGCTGCCAGGGCTCGACTGATCGAGACTTCGATGGAGGCTGCCGCACTCGAAGTTGCTGCCTAGGACTCGCAAGAGCTGCAGCAAGTGGCGACTGATGTCGCATTCGAGCGCAGTCGGCTGCTACAGGAGTGCCGCGATCGGCTGGCTGAGGCTGAGGGGCGGCTGTCGGCTTCAAAGGACGAGATTGCTCGCCAGAATGAAACTCTGAGGCGCTTGCAAGCAGAGGCAGAGGCAAACGCAAAGCCCAATGCTGGGACAGATGGTTCCAGCTCCACGGAGCTGGAGCAAAGTCAGACAGGGAAGTCGAGCGGCGGCGCTTCTACTCAGTAGTCATCTACGGACGGCATTGATACAGCCTCGAGTCGCGAGTCTGATCTGCATGACACTGTTGCGGGGGCCGAGGATGCCGAGGCTGCGACTGCGGCTCTCATAGCGACCGAAGCAGGACTCAAGCAGGCGCTGTATGAGCGAGACACGTCAATGGCAGAGGTCACCCGACTGCGGGAGCGATTGGTTGGTGCCGTCAATGATACTCAGAGGGCAAGACGAAGGTTTGAATACGCAGTGTCCCAGGAGATCTCGCAGAGGAGTGCAGCTCAGGGGGCTCTCCAGGCAGCGCAGATGGCACTGCGCAAGGAGCAGCAGCGGCATGCTGCCGAGCTGGATGAGCTGAAAAAACATGCGGCCACGGGTGGTGGTACTGCTGCTGCCCAGGTGAAGAAAGATGCTGAGACCGACGCCGAGGGTGGGATCGATGTCGAGGGTGAGGACGAGGACACGGTCGTGGTTGTCATGGGCAGCGATGAGGACTAGGCAGATGAGGTAAATACCGAGAGTTCTGGCGCGAGTGATGACGTGAGTGCGGAGGTGAAGTCTGAGTCGTACTCAGAGCCGGAGTCGGAAGAGGCGAAAGAAGACGAGAGCGAGGAAACGCAAGGCGGGAGGCAGTAATTCCATGATGCATTGCAACTGATCGCATAGTAGGACACGTAGGATTGCGCTGTATTGCAGCAGGATTGTATTTGGATCTAACCCACGTGAACAGCACAAGGATTCATCCATTGGCCGTAGATCTAGTCATTTGTATCGTCGGCAACTTGCTGACAGCGCTCAACTGAACAATGGCGTACGAAAATCGGAACAGCCACGTCCCCCGGAGAAACCTCTCGCTTTGACCGTCTGCCGTCATCCAACACACCTCGCAGCTGCAGCTGGGCGCGAACGAGCTGAATATTTGTGGCGCAACTCACTTGGTATCTGGTGGGTATTGCGCGTGCTTGTAAATGAATGCATTGCACCTGAAACCAAAATGCCTCCCTTCTTTCACAGCTTGGCGATCGACGGCAGGGACCCATATACGGGGAGGGCGGACTTGTCCCCACCTGGAGGTCCCAGGAGCGGCTTATATACGAGAGAGCTGCCTCCGTCGACACCCCACGTCTAAGCAGTAACGTAGGACGCTCCTTCAGACAGAAGAAACACAACAGCAGACGAAGTTTCCTCCACGGTGCCTAGTCGATTGCTGGGCAGCGCCTTGACAATCTCTGGCAGAAGGACGTCGGCGGCGTCACCATAGTTGGCCATCGCGGACTTAGAGTAAATGATACCTGGTGCGATGGCGTTGATTCTAACCCCGCTCGGTGCCCACTCGGCGGCGAGTGTCTGGGTGAGGCTGATGACCCCGGCTCTGGATGCCCCGCTGTGGGCGAATCCAGGGAAGCCCGTGTTTAGGTCGAGCACGATGCTGACGATGGAGCCGCCGTGCTCGCTCATCCACTGAGAGTAGCACTCTTTGCACATGAGAAATGTACCGATCAGGTTAGTCTCTACGACTGCGCTAAAGCCTCGCTTGGAGATGCTCTCAGCTGGAGAGATAAACTGCCCGCCGCCATTGTTCACCAAGCCGTCAATGCGGCCGAACGCGCTCAATACTGACTCTACGAATGAAGTCACGTGCTCCTCTTTCCTGATATTTAGCTCTTTAGCTAATAGGCGTTGGCTGACAGACAAGTTTCCCAGATCTGTCAATCTCTTCGCCTGCGACTCCATCGCATTGAACCCCGCTCCGGCCAATTCACGACCTGCAGTTTCAAGTTTCTCGATATTTCTGCTGCCGATTGCAACGCATGCGCCAAGCAGCAGCAATTCTTGAACTATCTGTTTACCAATACCAGTCCCACCCCCCGTAACTATGTATACCTTTCCTCTGAACAAGTCGCGTCTGTATATACTTCTTGCGGTTGGTGAATCCATGGAGTTATTGCCGTGTCCCGCTGCAATCGATGCCATTTGAGCCGTCGCGAGCTCCTAATTATAGCAAGGCCTTCACACGAGTAGTGAGGGAAAGTAATGTCCTCAAACAAAGCCGGTACACATCTCGCTCCGCTCCTAGTTGCACTTGCGCCCTTCCGGAGTCAAATTTCACATGGCAAATTTCGCTTGCGCGTCATGGCCCCACACAGTTTGCTTGTGAGACAGGCGGGCACCACATGAAGATTGCCAGCATTGTACTTGTCGCAGTTGGCGCGGCGGTCAGCAACGCTTTGAACTGCACTACAGTCACGGGTGTTGAATACTATCACGAAGATATCCAAAAGGTTGCCGCGTCAACTGCGGACTAGTGCTGCTCATCATGCGTGTCGCTTCCTGGCTGTTCACATTTTACGTTTGAACCATCTGAAGTAGGTCAGTCTCATGATTGTTATCTGAAGAGCGGAAACTCCACTGTGAATAGGAAGGATGGAGCAGTCAGCGGCTGGTGCAACCACAAAAATCCAGGCAGCCCGGTGAACGCAACCATCCAACTTGAGAGCAGTGCCCCGATAGGTAGCACGGAAACGTTTTATTCAGGCTGGAACATTGACACGAGCGCCAACCGAGGATTCTTCGAGCGCGATATCGGATCGAACAACCCCGAGCTGCAATATCTCGCAGCCTAGCTGAAGCCGAGCGTTTTGCGTTGCGGCGGAACAGGCAACGACCACATCGATTATTGCGGATTCAACGCATCCTCCGGCATCGCCGGGGTACCTAGCGGTAGTGAATCTCCAGACGGGAATCTGTGCTTGAACACGACTTGGTGGGACAACCTTGCCTCCCTCTCGAAGTCCAGCGAAGCCACTCTTGTATTCGGGCTCAATATCCTGAAGCGAACTTCTGGAGGAGACTGGGACTCGGCGCAGGCTGAGCAGCTGCTCAGGTACGCCATGGCTAAGGGTGACTCTATTTGGGGGCTGGAGCTAGGCAATGAGGAGGACGATCACTTGTCTGTTGAGCAAACAGTCGATGGGTTTGTGGCACTGCAGCAGCTGGTATCAAAGCTCTATGCAAACCCTGAGTCCAACCCGAACGGTTTGCCAGCCCCAAAACTTCTCGGCCCCGACCCTCACTCTCTTCACTCTTCCAGCGGATTGCCTTCGGACCATGATTTCCAGTTTCTCATCGCTTTCGCTAAGGCCTCCGAGAGTTCCCACCCGGGCATGATGACTGGAATCACGCATCACGAATACACGGAACTCACTGCGGACGATGCGATGAATCCTGATTTCCTTGACAACACTTACAGAATCGGGCGACAGGTCGTGGACGCAGTGAACGCTGCATCAATGGCTGGCAGGCGAGAGAGCAGGAGCTCGTCCTCGTCCTCGTCCTCGTCGTCAATGACAACGCCAACGTCCATGCTTGATGCCCCGCTGCCCCGTGTGTGGGCAGGCGAAATCGCGGGTCACAACGGGGGCGGTGTCGTTGGATTTGCAGGGATGCTCAGGCACAGTTTCTGGTATGCAGATGCACTGGGTGCGAAGGCAAAAGCAGGGTACGGCGCCTTCTGCAGACAGGATCTGATCGGGGCATCGTACGGCTTGCTGTCCGATTCATTCGAAGTCGAGGTCGAGGCAGGGGCAGCAGGTGCGGCTGGGCAGCGAAGGTCCTTCTCAGACACGCCAGGTGTGTCCAAAATCACCGTCCATCCCGACTACTGGGTGAATCTGCTCTTCAGCAAGGTCATGGGAAGTAACGTATTCAATGGTACTGCCACCGGCGCACCATCGGTCAACGGTTACTTGCGGCCATATATTCACAGCTGTGCGGCGAGCGGAGGCGAGTCGAACTCAGGCATTATGTCGGGTTTTGGTGGGACGCCTGGCTGTCTCGCTCTCGTGATCGTAAATGTGGATCAATCGACTTCGTTCAGCGTGCAGCTGCCAGAGGTCGGAGCCAGTCATGCAAGGACTGGCCTGCGCGGAGGCGAGAACGCGGCAACGCCGTGGAAAGTTTGGGCTCTGACCGCAGTGGACGGGGCTGGACTTGATGTGCCTCGCGTAGCACTCAACGGTAAAGAGCTCGTCCGGTCTAGCAGCGGACAACTGCCCTCTGTGGATCCCAGCATGATGGCACCGCCTGCTAGTAGGAGGATCGCAGTACCTCCTGCATCGATCGTGTTCCTCCAGATCGAATCTTAAGTAGGTGTGGCCTGACCGTGATTTAGGTACACGACATGGCTGAAACACGGGTGGATCGGCCTGACCCATAAAAGGTGATACATATACTCCAATCGTCGTATAGTTGGGTTTTCTACATGATATCAGAAGATACAGTCGTGCGCAATCAAAGTCTGAGCCCAAGTAAGACTACCATTTCACTTTTCTCCCTCTCGAGGAGGTCGACACCACGTGAGGAGGAAACTGGGCATCGTCAGTCGCTGCATCAACAGCGAAGGGGCCCGTGGTTAAGCCTGAGAAGTCGGTACTTGACGATTGAGAGCACGTGTCGCATTATTCTCGGCCTCGTCGTGCTCACGGACCAGTTTCAGAAACACTTGCTCCAGTGAGGGCTGGCTGACCACGAAATGCGAGATGTCAGTGCTCCCTCCAACCATCGTTTCCATCTCGCGTAGAACAGCGGAAACTCTTACTTTATGACTACCCCCTGAGGATTGAGTTTCTGATTGCTCGATTCCGTTGCTACTAGTACCTCTCTTGTGGATGCCAACAGCGGCAACCTGGGCCGCTCGATCGTCTGGGCCAGAGCGCTCCACAGTGAACTTGATGGCTCCTAATGTTTTCTCCTCTATCACTGCTTTGGTGTCTTGTAGCAATCGGGCTGACCGCGTACCACCATCTCTGCCTGACGCACTTGACGTGTTGCCATGTGCCGAAAATCGCTCCTGAATCGCTGCTTCAACTCGCTGCATGGCTTCCTGACCGTCTCCATTGGAATTGCCAACCTCAACTTCCACCCGGATCCCACCGCCATGTATGCGAATAAGTTCTGCAGGAGTACCTAGAGCCAGCACTCGGCCCTTAGCCATGACGCAAACGCGGTCACCCGTCGCCTCAGCTTCCTCCATCGAATGTGTTGACCACAGCATGCTAGAGCCCTTCCTTGCCTCAGCAATGAGACCCCACATGGCCCTGCGTGCACCCGGATCTATACCAGTCGTTACCTCATCAGCAACGATCACCGGCGGCAGCCCAAAGAGAGCAGATGCCAGACCCATCTTCCGCTTATTCCCTCCGGAAAGATCTGACGCCTTCTTGTCCAGGTGAGAAGCAAGATCAATCGGAGAGGCGATGGCTTTGAGTGCCTCTTCCATGTCTTCGTCAGAGATGCCTCGAATCATGGCGTAGAGACGAAAGTGGTCTCGCACTGTCGCAGATCGGTACATGGAGTCCGACTGTGGGCAGTACCCCAGAGAGCCTCTACACTGCCCAGAGCCCACTGGGGCCCCATCAAGGAACACAGATCCAACACTGGGCTACCACTCACCACTGAGCATCTTGATTAGAGATGTCTTGCCTGCTCCAGATGGCCCCACAATGCTGATAGCCTCTGATTTGGCGATCGCAAATCTGATGTCTTTGACAATAGCGACGTGACCATTGGTGCTCGCATCCGTCGGCTCGGTCTAGGCGGAGGACGGCACAAGCTTCCAAGCACCTCGAATCGACACGCTACCTTGCTTATGTGCTGCCTCATCTAGAGTACGCTACGAGTCGCTCGATTGCAGCGATTCATGGCCGAAGGCATCGCCTGCACCCAAGCGCTACAGTTCTCGCTGCTTCACAGGCTGCACGGTGGCAGAGTCCGACTATGCTACAGTAGGATCTGTCTGCATAGCTACACGAATCGCATCGTAGTTCTCCAGAATGTACACGATCACCGCGCACACTACCCCTCCTGTAACAATGCTGACAAGTGCGTATGGAAAGCGGTATTTCCAGTCGAACATGTCTGTCATCGTGAGAGTCGAGCGGCCTGTTGCCTTCTCCACTTCGCGCTACATCCCCGCAAGTATTTCTAAGCCCCTGTACATGGAGTACACTGGAAGCCAGCCAATCGCATCAGCGACCTGTGCGGACTGTCGCACCCCGTCAGGGCCTCCGAACTTGAGGAACTACACAATGAGGTGCGGGGTCACTCCCATAAAAATCAACACATTAGGTATGATCAGCGAGGCCATCTCCTGCGTACTCACAGTATAGCTGAGCAAGTACCCGAAGAACAAGCCAAATGTGAAGAAACATACCCCAAGGAGAACGAAGCCAAAGTATCGAATTCCAGAGTACGCCTCGATCTGGAGTGCGCCGACGAGGACGACCACCAGCAAGAATGGGGTCATGCCCACGATGACATCCGACGTGTAGATTCCTAGCCAATATGCCAAAGGATCCAGTCCCAGCGTCTTGTACTTGATCTTCATGCCCAGCTCTTTATCGTTCACGAGTTCAAAAATGCCCATCATGAGAAGCATCTACAGTGCCATTCCCATCATCATGGGTGCGACGAACCGCGACAGGAAGAGCTCGTTCTTCTACGGGATAACACCCATCTCTACCTCTAGCCCGCCTTCCCCAATGCTTCCAGATGCTACCCTCATCGCAGCCGTGTATCGGGCTACCAGAGCGTTGACGATACTATTAGGCAGTGAGGAATTATACGCCATCGCACCCCCATCAAACATGCCGCACCCAGGGGTGGGACTTCCCGATGCGGCTTGGCAGTCTGTGCTCGATATATTGCTCCACATCCAACCGGCCCACAGCCGCCTTGGAGCGCCTTCTTGTTCTCCACTAACGCGTCCAAGGCCGGCTGATTCCCATTCGTTAGTGCTGTATTGTCGTAGTACATCTCCACTGTCGCCTGTCCCGAGAAGAGACCCAGCTGCTGCATAAGCAAGCGCATGCTATTGCGTCGGTGTCGCTGCGATTCCGACACGGTGAAGCAGCATTGCCGCGCTCCAGCCAGCCACAGAGGGAACAGAGATCGATGATACGTTTGCAATAGAAGGCTTCACCACATTCGCCAGATGTATAGCAATGAAGGTTTCCAGCAGCTCACACGGCCCAGCAGTTTCCTATTGAGACACACCTTCAGGACTGCGACTACTGATAGGTCTTGCAGCTGAGCAAGCCATTAGCATCCCACCAAGGGCACCAAATGGAGCAGGAGATTCGGCCATGTCCCGCTCACCAGAAGCCAATGATGCACGAGCAGCATCCTAGATCGTATCATCCCCAGTGAAATCACCACTTTGCATTCGTAACGATTCAGCTATAGACGTAAGCTAGTCGTTGCTGGCCCCACCGAGTGGCCAACCTGATATTGGAGCTACCAGCGTATCATACAGCCCGATATCATCTGCGTTTGCTTGGGCAGACCAATCGAGGGTGGCGTCATTCGGGTAGAATACGCTCGGGGTCGAGCGAAGCAGCTCTGTAGGGACGGTCTAAAGCCCGCCGCCGTCGAGCGCGAGCACGACAACAGCGATCGTGATGTAAAGAATAGGAATTGCTAGAATCCACACTGCTACGTCTGGGCTTGATGTTAGTATGAGCCATCGTCGCAGAAGCAGCGCTTTGACTTGCTACCCGAAGTGCAGGTGGACGGGGATATGCTTCAGACGGGGAGCGGAGCTCGCATCGGTCGCGTCTGTGGCATGACTGCGCCGTGCCCCATTGCCACCCTGTGAATTGGCCCCTTTCGCAGTACCCTGCTCAAGGTCCGCATCGCCTTTGAGATGCTGATTCGAGACTTTGCCGGCACTTGCGTTTGCACCTGCTACTGCGCCGGAACCAGTCGTCGTGCTTTTCTCTTCGGCAAGCTAGGCCTGGGAAGAGGGTAGCACGATTGCATCTGGCATCTCTGCAATCCGTAGGAAAACCTCCTCAAGCGATGTGTGCAGCAGCTGAAAACTGCGCAACTTCGCGGAGGAGCCCATGTCCCCATTGCTATTAGAAGCAGCTGCACCGTTGACCTGCCGTTGTCCATCCTCCCCCATTGCTTCGTCCGTCATGTCTTCCAAACCTTCAAGAACTTCCACAAGGATAGCACTTGAATCGAACGGCACTGCCACTTCACCTCGCCACGCTGAGCCCCTTATCGTGGGTTCTCTACCCTTTGCATCAGCAGCATGGCAGCTAGGTGTACTTTTCGATACGAGGTCACTACCATCTTCAGACTCCGTAGCTTGGATATCTGATGGGGCAGCAGCACCCGCCGCACTGTGAGCAGCTGCGCTTGCCCTCTTTGCAGAGGCAGACGACTGTTGACTTGATCTTCCATCAGCAATCGCAGATGTGGCTGCATGTTGCGAAACCATGCGATGCACCATATCCGTAGCGTAATCCACCGCCGATCTGCCCGCCTGTGTGGCAGGAGCTTCCAGGGCCAACCGATAGCCCGATGTGAAGCTCGGATGCATCTTGAGGAACAAGGGCCGTCCGGAAGCAAACAGTCGCCCGCGCCACAGCACAGTAATTCGCTGACTCAACTGCTCCGCTTCATGTGAGTAGTCAACAGGATTACTTTGTCTTTCTTTTCCTTGAGTAGAAGGTCCCAGATTCCTCTCCTGCTTGCTGGGTCCACCCCGCTCGTGCCCTCATCGATGCAGAGTACTCGAGGGCTGCCCAAGAGGGCCATGGCGAGACACAGCTTGCGCTTCATACCCCCACTGTACTGCGATACGGGCTTCTCATACCCGTCCTCGCGACCTCTGAGGCCGACCTTCTCGAGCGACGTTGAGATGCACCGGTCCATCGCTTCCTCCACCTCTGCATCAGTTGCTCCGATAGGATCCCGGAGCTCCTTGCGTGCCACCCATCGCTTGCCTTTGATGGCTGATACCATCCACAGATGCTCGGCTGCTGTCATTTCATCGAACACGACATTGAGCTGAGGGCACACCCCAAGTTCTCGTCTGATGGCAGGAGCTGTCTCCATACTCAGCTCTTGCCCGAAGTAGGAAACTCGGCCGGCCGTGGCCTATAGCTGCCCAGTCATCACCTGCTGCGTGGTCGTCTTGCCCGATCCATTGGGCCCTAGAATTGTGCTGATCGATCCGCGTGGAAGCACCAGGTCAACACCGGCAGCGGCGACAAAATCCGTCGGCTGCAGGTGAATGCCAAGCTGAACGCTGTGAAGCAAATCATTGAATTGGGACACGCGCCCCTCTGAGGCATTTGAAAGTGCCCGCACGGCTTCTTCTTCTTCTTCTTCCGTCAGAGGGTCCTGCGCCGCATCACTCCCGGATGCAATTGCACCAAGCTTCCGTGCTGCGCTCTCTGCGTGTTTGTCAAGCTGTACCTTCCTCGTATTAAAGAACACACGGCTCAGTCCAGTCACACGGATGCACTCGGCATCGTCCACGTGGTCAGCACCCTCGAATTGCTCTTGCACTTGCCCGGCCAATTTGATGCCACCTCGTGTGACAGTGCCAGACTTGGACTTGGACCCGCTGTCGTCGGCCTGTGCCACGGCAATCCTGAGCCTCCATCCATCCACGATCACGCAGACGGAGGTCCAGAGGGCCCAGCTGCCCACGAAGAGGAGAATCACGTGCAACATGCTCAGTGAATTTTCCTCTGCCTCTGCAAAGTTGGATGCTTGCAGGCCCGATGCATCTGCCTCCAGCCGCAGCATGATCTCGAACCCCTGGAAGAGCCCGCAAAACGGCACCAGCAATATAAACACGACTCGAACGGCGACAACTGATGGTGCCACTGCCTCCAGGAGAGCCCATATCCCCATTGAGATAATCGGCATGAAAGTCACTGCAGGGCCTACAGCTGTCGGTTTTGGGTCCTTGACAATCCCAGTTGAAACAAAGGCGACAAACGGAAGAGTAGCTACGAAGTAGAACCAAAATAGCACGAAGATGAGTCCGGGGTCCGAGTCAGTCGAGAATCGGTTCACCCAGGACACGAAAGTGAAAAGCGCAGCCACCACCACTGCTAAAGCAGCGTTTGCGACTGTCCACCCCGCCCAGTAAGCCGCTGTGGCAAGCCCGAGCAAATTGATGTGCTGCCTCACACCAGTCTCCCTCTGACGGACCAGGGCAACCGCAGCAGGGGCAAAGAAGAGGGCGGAGGCAAATGCAGGGAACACCGTGTCAAGTACGGACATAAGCGCCGAGAAATCACTCGCCGGGTCCCTTGGCATCGGCAGTCTCAGCAGCGGGGTTGCTCCAATCCCGGATCGTCGGATGCCTCACGGGACCGAATCCTCCTACTGCCTCGGCAAGTCGAACGGCAGCGGCTTCCCTCTCAGCTTCTGGAAGAGCCTGTAAGACAGGGGAGGCGGACAAAGAGAGACGGACTGCAGCTGCACCTACAGCCTCGATCAATTGCGCGGCGCCGGTGCGGTACTACTGGAGATATTCTGCCCGCCCGGTGGATGAGGCAGAACTCTGTGGGTCACCCCATTTCACGGATGCTTCGTTTCTTCCGCTCCTGTCCGTCGGGGCAACGCTCAAGGCAAAGCGCTGGTCCAGATAAATGCGCAGGGGGACCAGTGGGGCCACTGCTGCACTGTCCCTTCCTCCTATCGCGCTAGAATTCAAGGCAGGTTCAATCACGTTGCAAGCCAATCGCAACGCATCAACACTTGCTGTGCCTGACGTTACTCTATCTAAAGCACTGCAAGCGCTAGTGATGCGCTCTTTCACTCGTGATGAAGCTCCACTACTGTCATGTGCCATTTTGTGGAATATGCGGGTCGCCTCGGCTTGTTCTTCAACACTGGCTCCTCTTGCATCGGCGACTGCAGATGGGTCTGTAGGCCAGCACCCGGCGTCGTAATCGATTCCATTCTCAGGAGCAGGAATGTCTGCTCCGCTGCGGCTGCATTCGTCCTCAAAAGCAGACGCATCTATCAACACGGTCGGATGCAGCTGACGCAGCGACAAAGCGGCGCCAGCTACACGCCCACCTCCGCTGACAGCGCTGGCTATGACAGACAGCAGTGCGCTGCTTTTGCACGGTCCTACAGCGAAAACTGCAAGGACAGCAGGCTTCCGGCGGCGGCCTAAAATTGTTCTGTCACCGATGGCGGCGTCCAAAGCTGTCGCCTCGCTGGGGAACAGCACGATTGATCTGTTGCCTCGCAGACCGGCTGCGTTCACGAGGGCTCGGCAACGCAATCCGCGGTAAGCAACGGGTTCACACAAGTCCTGGAGAGATGACGATGCCTCTGCCGCCCCAGCATCAATATCGGCTGCAAGGGCAAGGGCAAGAGTGGCAGCGCATCTCCGAGAAGCCGCAATCCCGGCGTCAACCGATTCCTCTTTAAGCACCGGGGCCATTTCGGCGTTATTGTTTAAGGTTGAAGCTTCCATCGCAGATCTGAAGTCATCTCGGCTCTGCGGCGCGATGATAATAACGGGAGGAAGAGCATCGTCCCATTCAAAAGGTGCCTGATCAACTCCTGCCAAGGCAGACGCTCCAGATGGGGGTGGCCGGACTTGCAGCTTCCGTCGTCGGCGTAGTCGCAAAAATTGCGGGGATATCAATCGGGACTCTATTTGCTCCGCTGCCATTGAAGCTACGGATTCCTACCAGCAGGCCTTGCATAGCTATTGCAGGCTGCCCAATTATTACAAGGTCACTCGGTATCATTTCCAAATGTTGCATTGCTTCCAGGTCCTGCTCAGATAGACTCGGATCCAATGCCATCTATGAATACGTGTCAGGACCAAAGAAAGCAGGGTGCTGGTCTGCCACTAGGAAAGTTGAAATGGGCGGCGATAGCGGCCCTACGCCAAATGTTTGTACGGAGGCGAGCTCCCGCGCTGCATCAATAGGGCTCCCGGACGTTTCCCCGGCTACCCCATCGGAACGAGATCCTGTAGCCAGAGCTGCAGCCCATGCTGAACCTTGGCTTGCATTCGCAGAGTCTTCCCTTTCCGAAAAATCAGGCAACAGTAGCCCGCTTATTCCCATGAAGAAGAATAGGAGAGCTGGAGCTAGCACGCTTGCGATAGTTATTCGGAACGAGCGGACTTTCCTCAATACCTCGAGCTGGATCATTGCCCATGCTTGCTAGGAGGAGGACGACAGTGGAATTGCTATCGCGTTCACCGAATTCGAACTCATCGCTTTAGTGCAGAACTTGGACTGCGAATACCGGTTTGCTGATGCTTGGAGTGAGCAGTGGGATGTGTCTAGTTCTATCCCGGATCCGATGGACCCGTCACGGCGCCGCTGGGGAAAATTCCCCGAAGTATCCACGAACCTCTTGCAACCCGCCGGAGAGACAAGGAGTATCGCAATCACAGTCAAATTTATTCTGGGTCTGGCACAAAATCAATGAGTCGTAAATCATCTGCCTGCTCCGCTAGCAGCGCCTCCCTGGGGCTTGCCCTCCTCCTCATCGTCCTCCTCCATCCCCTCCTTCTCGTCATCTTCCTCTGCTTCCTTGATCATGGCCAGGAACTCCGCGTCAACCCTTCGCAATGTTTCCTCCATCTCATCTTCTTTTCCACCAGCCTCCTTTGACACGGCATCGCTCGCCTGCTGCTCCGCGCGCCTCGCCTTTCTGGCCAGATCCTGCGACCTCACGAAGAGGTTCCTCTCCCTGTTGCTCTCCCTCTTGAGCATCGAATCGATCTGCTGCTTCTCTGCAGCGCTGCCCTGTGCCAGGGAACTAGAGACCTCCAGTAGCGACACTGTGCCGCTGCTGTCACCCACTGCGATCAGTCGCCCGCCGCCGCTCTAAGCCGACCCCTGGACGGATATGCTGGACAGGGGGAAGTCACTCACCTTGTG
>Ga0136560_1000896_pt1 | contig 15130 bp, 21 predicted proteins | sample AntRauMeHopE1497_FD_104925 | JGI IMG/M metagenome (GOLD analysis project Ga0136560, IMG submission 104925) | Saline lake microbial communities from Rauer Islands, Antarctica - Metagenome Hop E1 #497 | ecosystem: Environmental > Aquatic > Non-marine Saline and Alkaline > Saline | place... | reverse complement strand
TGTAGTTCATGAAGGTGGCTCCAGTAGTTCAAAAACGTATAGCATTATACAAGGGCTATTTACTATTGCCTCAACGCAGCGAAATAAAGTTATTACCGTTGTTGGCTCAGATTTACCTAATTTTAAAAAAGTGGTAAACGATCATGTCAACAAATAACAATATTTCAGACCTCAGGAATCATTTATTTGAGTCTATTGAGTTGCTAAAAGCAGGTAAAATAGACCCAAATCAAGCCAAAGCTATCGGCAACCTTAGCAAGAACATTATTGATTCAGCCAAGCTAGAATTAGAGGCGTTAAAGTTGAAACCTAACCTTCCCAACAATGGTGAAATACCTGAGTTTATGAAGCGTAAACCACAGCTTCCTGATTCTAGCAATTATAAAAATATGGGTTAATGCCAAGTAAACCACCCAAATATAGGCCCTTTAAGATTGATAGGGCTACTACTTCAAACAAGGGATTTAACGAGCGTTCTTCTGAAAAACGCAAGGAGCGTCAGGAGTTTTATCAGAGTTACCCTTGGAAGAAGTTTAGAGCTTGCGAAAAGCGAAATACACGCTCTAGCGATGAAGTTTTGATTAATCAGTTAATAGCTAAAGGCGTTACGAGTTGGCCAGAGGTTAAAGAGTGGTTTAATGACAAAAGACAAAATCCACTTTGCAGAAGGTGTTTGAAAATTGATCGGTATAGATCATCAGATGTATTAGATCACATTAAGCCTTTTCGACCAGACACAGGAATGAATGGCTTTGACAGCACAAACATACAATGGTTATGTCACCCATGTCACAACCGTAAATCGGGTAGTGAGAATAGGCTAAGGTGAAAGCTAAAGTAGCTTACATAGCGCACCCGATCGCGGGTGATATTCGTGCTAATGTAGCTAAGATTGAAAGGTTGGTAAGGCTCATTTTATTTGTGCAACCAGATGTTATTCCCTTTGTGCCTTACATGGTGTATTTGGGCGCTCTTGACGATAGAAAGCCCGAAGAAAGAGCTATGGGAATGCGCTGCAATGCGCATTTCATAAGCCCAAAGTTTATAGATGAGCTTTGGGTGATGGGCTACTCAGAAGGCGTTTATAAAGAAATAGCGTTAGCAGAAAAACAACACATTAAAATAGTCTACTGGGTAGACCAGATTGACTACGAAACCTTTAAAACAAAGGAACGCACTAATGAATAAATACAGATTTAGTAAAACATCTCAAGATCGCTTGAATACTTGTGAATCAGAATTGATACATCTATTGAGTCTGTCATTACAATATTCCCCTGTTGACTTTGGTATAGCCTGTGGCCATAGATCAACAGAAGAGCAGCAAGCTCTGTACGCTAGAGGCCGAACAGAACCAAGATCAATAGTAACCAACATAGATGGTATATCTAAACTTTCTAAGCATAACCATAAACCATCAAAAGCAGTGGACATCTACGCATGGGTCAATGGTAAAGTAAGCTGGGATAAAGAACATCTATGCCTGATTGCTGGCGTTATATACGCAACAGCTCAAGCCATTGGAGTTAAGATTCGTTGGGGTGGCAACTGGGATGGTGATGGAGAGATTATCTCTGATCAAATCCTTATTGATCTACCTCATTATGAGCTATATTAATCTAGAAAAATTCTAGCCCCCCACCCCTAAAAATATGAAAGCCATACACTTATCAATGACAAGCATAGTGTCAAAAAAAATATGTCATAAGTCATGAACCTAAAAGCACTCTGATATGGCTAGAACAGGTCGACCTCGCAAACCCAAAGCACAGAAGCAGTTGGAAGGAACGTACCGCAAGGATAGAGACTCAGGAAAGGAACCGCAAAAATTAGAGATCGAAGTTCTTAAAAGTCCGACTTGGTTAAACGCAACCGGCTCAAAGGCTTTCATGCAAATGGCAGAAATGCTACAAGAGCAACAAACGCTTTCTAAGACTGATCTACAATCACTTGCGGTAATGTCTGATATTTACTCAGATGTTGTAAGCTTGACCAGGCAAGTAAAAAAGGAAGGCCGAGTTTATGAGTCTATTACAGATACTGGTATGATTAAGCGTCCTAACCCAAAGTTCCAAATGCTTTCTAAAGTAAGAGATCAATGGAAAAGTTACGGCTCAGAGTTTGGTATGTCGCCAGCTTCAAGAGCTAAGATATTGTCGAGTGTTGAAAATGAAGATGATGACCCACTAAAAAAACTTATGGAGATGTAGTATAGTTGAATTGGGAATCTCTCATTGATTCTTATGTAGCATCTGTAGCCACTGGTGAACGTGTAACTAATCTCTTTGAGAAGTTAGCAGTAGACCGCTATATAGACGATTTAAGAAATGGTAAAAAGCGTGGCTTAAAATTTGACAAGTCAAAAGCGTTCAAGTTTTTAAAATTCTCCCAAATTTGTAAGCACGTAGAAGGTCACTTAGCAGGCTTACCTATTCAGCTTGAAGATTGGCAGGCATTTATAGTTTGGAATTTGTTTGGATGGTACAAAGAGATAGAAATATTTGGGCATAAACAATGGGTACGCAGATTTCAAGAGGCGTATGTAGATGTGGCTCGTAAAAATGGAAAGACTACCTTTGCTGCCATTATAATTCTATTTGCAGCATTAGTAGATGGCGAAGTGGGCGCTCAATGCTACACTGCTGGCACAAAAATGGAACAGGCTAAAATCTGCTATGAAGCCTCTGTTGACATGGCCAAAGGGGAAAAGCATTTATTAAAGCATTTCAAGCCCAGAACCAACGCTCTGTTGGTCCCAACAACACGTTCATTTGTTAAGCCACTTCCAGCAGATTCTAAGAAATTGGATGGACTGAATATTCACGCAGCCATCTGTGATGAATATCATGCCCACCTAACCGCGGGGCTTTGGTCCGTTATTCGTACAGGCATGGGTGCCAGGCGTAACCCTTTCCTATTTACTATTACTACTGCAGGCTTTAATAAACAAGGTCCTTGCTATCAGTATCGAGATGTTTGTATGGAAATTCTCAAAGGTATAAAAAACGATGATTCAATCTTTGCCATCATCTTTACCCTGGATAAAGATGATGATTGGTCTGATCCAAAAGTATGGGCAAAAAGCAATCCAAATTTAGAAGTGTCCGTAAGTTTAGACAGTTTGCGAATTGGCCACCAAAAAGCCAAAAATGACAAGACGTATGAAGTAGAGTTCAAGACTAAAAACCTGAACATTTGGGTAGATGCAGCTGAGGTTTGGATTCCTGATGAAATTTGGATGCAGGGGGAAGCACCGCCACCTATTGAAACCCAAAAAGGGGAATGCTTTGCAGGGCTTGATTTAGCAGCTTCCCAAGATTTTAACGCCCTGGTATTAATTTTCCCACATGAACGTGGTGATCTTATTCATTATGATGTGTACCCATACTTCTGGATTCCAGAAGCAAAGCTTGATGACCGCAAAGAGAATATACATTACAGAGGTTGGGAAGAAGCCAACTACTTATCTGTTACGGACGGTAATTTAGTAGACGATAACACCATCAAAGCGCAAGTAGCCAAGATTGTAGAGCCATTCAATTTAAAATGGTTAGCATTTGATAGATTTAAAGCAACCCATGGTGTAGTTCAGTACTTAATGAGCTTAGACCTTCCACTCATGGAATTTGGTCAAGGCTTTATTTCAATGGACCAACCAGTCCAGGAAATAAACAAACTTTCCTATCAAAACAGATTACACCATGGTGGAAATCCTATACTCAGATGGATGGCAGGGAATGTAGTTATAAAAATTAATGAGACTGGCGCCATGAAGATGGACAAATCAAAGAGTAAAGATAAGATTGACGGAATGGTAGCTTTAGCAATGGCTATTGGTGTGGCCACTATGCCAAGTGAGGAAGATCAAGAAAGCATTTACGCAAAATTAGCCAGGGAACAACTAGCACAGGAACGCTCTTAATATGCAACAATCATTCGATTATAAACCAGATGTGTTCACATTACAGCCCTACCCCAAAGAAATAACCGATTTACTTACACTAGAAGGCTTTTCTTGCAAATTCTACGAGCTTACACAGTTGCATAGTACTTATGAAGAAGCCTATGAGCAATGTGAGTCCCTGCACTTGAAGTATTTTCGCCACCGTAAGTACAGTTGTTATAACTCTTTCCGTAACAGAATGAGAGAAAATAGACGTTAAAAACCACACGTTCCGTGCATTGAATGGGGTGACATATATTGTCATCTTTAGGCTATGAGTTTTATAGACGACATAGCTAACACATTAGGGTTCTACAGAATGGACGACCCTAAGTCCGTTGAGATATTCGGACTAGGGGCTAATGGCATTGTAAGTAAAGCAACAGAGCGTAATATGACGCAAATATCTGCTGTTTATAGGGCTATCGGTTTAATCGCTAATACTATAGGCTATTTAAATATTCATGTATTACAAGATAATGGCACTGATGGCAAGCAGCGTTTGTATGACCATCCGAACCATAAGCTGTTAAATAGAAATCCAAATGGCATAATGAGGGCACTAAAATGGAAACAAACCATGCAACAGCTTGTGCTACGTTGGGGGAACGCCTATTCAGAAATTAAAAGATACCAAACTGGTAATCAATTAATGATTATTCATCCTTCATTGGTTACTCCACAGATTTATGAGTTCCCTGGTGGTGGTTATGACCTAAGGTATTTAGTCAGTGGCCGTCAGGAACCTATTGCATCAAGTGACATGATTCACTTTACAGGTTTAACCCTAGATGGCGTTAAAGGTCAATCCCCTATTTCAGATATGAGGCTTGCCTTAGATGGGGAGCTTACAAGAATGAGTTTCAATAAGCAGTTCTATGAAAATGGAGCCAATATAAGCTCAGTTCTTAAAGTGAAAAAATCTTTAGGTAACACCATGGAGCAAAAGAGAGCAGCTAAAGAATTGATGCTTGATGATTTTAAACGCAGAAATGTTGGTTTAGACAAGGCTCATTCTATAGCCGTTATTGATGAAGATGCAGAGCTAATCAAACTTGGGGTATCTCCAAAAGAAGCGCAATTTATTGAAAATGGCCAGTATTCTTTAGCTGACGTTGGGCGCTTTTTCCATGTAAACCTTGCTTATTTATACGCATCAGAGGGCAAATATAATAACTATGAGCACATGAACACAGAGTTCTATGCACATACAATGCTACCATGGTTTAAGCAGTGGGAAGAGGAGCTAGACGCGAAGCTACTCACAGATCAAGAGCTAGACGCTGGCATCAAGCATAAATTTAGCGTTAAAGGCTTATTGCGTGCAGATGTTAAAACTAGAGCAGAATTTTATCAAACAATGACCAATGTAAAAGCTATTACACCCAACCAAATTCGTGATCTGGAAGATATGAACCCAGAAGAATGGGGAAATGAACCACTTCACTCTAAAAACTTTTTTCACCCAGACGAGGCAATCCAATGAAAGGACTAAATATTATAAAGAATGAAGCTAAACGCAGCGCTGTCATTGAAATAGATGATATTATTGGCGGTGGTTGGTTTGATGATAAAAACACTCGTGTTTGGCTACGCAATGCACTTAATGAAATTACTGAGCTAAAGGGCAAGGTTGATGAAATTCGCGTCAACATAAATTCCCCAGGTGGTGATGTGGATAGTGCCCTTGCTATGCACGACCTGTTAAAAGAGTTCGATGCTGAAGTTGAGACTCGTATTTATGGACTTAGTGCATCTGCCGCCACAATTATTGCACAATCTGCAAGCCCAGGCAAAAGAATGCAGTCTGAAAATGCGCTACAAATGATTCACGCTGCTTCAAGTGGAATGTGGGGAAAGGCAGAAGACCTCAGAAAACATGCGGACACTTTAGACAGAGTTACGGACAGAATTAAAAGCATCTACGGCAAGAACTCTGGTGGTAATGAAGAGCTAATAGATCAGCACATGAAAGCTGAAACTTGGTTAAGTGCAACTGAAGCCAAAGAAATCGGCTTAATAGATGATGCTTTTGAGCCAGAGGCAACTAAAGATCTGCCTATGGCTGCTTTAGCATTTGATGTGGCTATTGCTGAGAAAATGAATATGAAAATGCCTTCAAACCTAATCCCGGTATTAGATGAGCAGGGCCAAAAGCTGTATTTCCAGTCAGCGGTAAAAATTGGTGCTTTTCAGGCTATTAAACAGCCTAAAGCTATTGAAAAAGCCCAAGAAGGACCGCTCGCAGATAGTGAAAAAGAACGTTTGCTTTGCCTTGAGCAAGCACGAAAAATCAACAACAAATAAATAGAGGTGATCTAATGTCTACTCCTATGAAAAGACTAATCGAAAATCGTGCAGCTAAGGCAAAAGACCTGCAGTTGTACGCAGAAAATCCAGATGGATTTAATGCAGAAACCTTTGCAGAGAAGGAAAAAGAAGTGTTAAATCTGGATTCACAGATTGATGCTGCTAAAAAAGCTATGCAGTTTAATGCCAACAAAATGCCAGATGAGCAAGAACAAAAAGAGTTACGCAAGTTCTCTATCGTTGACGCTATTTCTGACCTTCAAAAAGGTAGGGTATCTGGTCATGCGGCTGAACTTACCCAAGAGGGTGCAAATGAGCTTAAAAGCTTAGGCATTGCAGATTCTTCTTCAATCATACTTCCAACTAGCTACTTAAAAACAAAATTCAGAAATGAATTGAGTAAAGGTGGTGATCCAAGTTCGGCAGAGTTAATTCAAAAGACAGTTTCAGCATCATTGATTGATGTGTTGTACTCAAATCTAGTATTTGCAGATGTAGCTACATTCTTTGCTGGCTTAAACGGAAAGCTTTCCTTCCCAAGATTTACCAGAAGTTCAACTGCCGTTGCTGTAAAAGCAGAGGGCGCAAATGCTGGTGATGTTTCACCTACTGTGGATGAGATTACTCTTGATGCGCAACGCATTCCGGTTGAAGTCCCTATTACAGATACTTTGCTAGTTCAAAGCTCTGTAGATGTAGAAATGTGGGTCAGAAATCACTTAGCAGCATTACTTGCTGAGCATATCGAGAAAATGGCTATTGCTGACGTACTTGGTACATCTGGCATTGGCGCTGTTGCAATGGGTGGAAATGGTGGTCCGTTAACCTGGGCTAAAGTGGTAGAGCTAGAAACTAAGGTAAAAAACAAGAGAGCTGGCCGTGGGGCTTTAGCATACTTGACAAATGCCAACGTAGTGGGATCAGCCAAAACCACACCAAAAGTATCAGGTCAGCCTATCTACTTGATGCGTGACGACTCTGCTATCATGAATGGCCGTGGCGTTCGTGAGACAGAAGAAGTTCCTTCAAACCTTACAAAAGGTACTGCCACGGGTGTTTGCTCTGCAATGATCTTTGGTAACTGGAATGACCTTTACATTGGCCAGTGGGGTGGTGTAGGCTTGCAGCTTAACCCATACCGTGAGAGCAAAGCAGGTAAAATTATTGTAGAGGCTAAAATCTTTGCCGATACAGCGGTTGCTCGTCCTGATAGCTTCGCAGCTATCCAAGACATCACAACTACCTGATTGTATTAACTGAAAAAACGCTTTACCCACCAGTTTGAAATCTGGTGGGTAAATTTTTCTAAATCAAAGAAGTTATGAGCAACCAAATGAAAACTATAAAGGTACGATTTACAGCAAGACCTAAAGATAGCAGCTACTTTGCTGATACTATCGAGCAAGTACCAGAGCATTTAGCAGAAAAGTACATCTCAGAAGGTTTTGCTATTCCGCTCACCCCTTCCCTTCCCAACGACTTTCCAAGCAGAGACAAGTTGATAAAAGCGGGTTTGTTAACCCTTGCTGAAATACGATCAACAGACCTCTCAAGCATTGAAGGCTTGAATAAGGCACTGATCACTAAAATTGAAAAAGCATTAGCAGACGCTGAATGATAAAGCTAGTAACTCCACCAAGCGCTAAACCTTTAAGCAATGCCCAAATAAAAGCATGGCTAAGGCTAAGTGATGATGAAATGACCGATCAAGCAGAGACTATATCTGTTATTCTTGACACGGTTGTTAAATCATGTGTGGAAGGTACCGGCATGCAGTTAATGCAAGCTACTTATGATTTATTTATTCCTGTAGTTACAGAAAAGCGATCTTTACCCTATCCACCACTTATTTCTATTGATAGTGTGAGCTATATAGACAGTGAAGGCACTACTGTAAATGTTAGCTATACCACAGATTTAAATAGTCACTATGGCTTTGGAATGCTAAGAGTTCAAACAGCTGATTTACCAGTTGTTACTGACTATAGCAAGACCGTTGAAAACCCTGTTAAAATCAGGTTTACCGCTGGCCATGCAAGTGCATCTGAGATTAACCCAGAGCTAATAAGCGCTATGCTTAAACATTTTGCAACGCTATTTGAAATGCGTGAGAATGTGATAATTGGTACTATTAAAGCAGAACTACCAGAAAGTAGTAGGCAGACTTATGAAAATAATAGTTTACACGCCATCTACGGCAGGTTACACGAATAAAATGGAACTACTTATGTCTACCACTTTTGTGGAATTATTTCCATACCTCGCCTCTATTACAGGTGGCTTATTAACACTATTTGTTGGGCTATTGCTTAAAAACCAATCTAAGACCCAAGAATATCAGAGTGAAGTGCAAAAAACACTCACTTATCAGAGCTCTCAACTTACTAAAGTAACCATTCTTTTACAGGCTGTTTTAACAGACAAATTACCAGCAATTCAACGTCGTTTAGAGAAGTTAGAGGATAAAAGCCATGGGTAGTAAACTAGGCAAATTAACCAGGTTAAAAGTAAACGCTGTCGATTTTGGTAGCAAATCTATAAGTGCTGATAAAAGCAACATTAAACCAGTTCACAACCCAAATTTTAAGCAACCAAAGCATAAGGTAAATATAATGTTCGCAATTAAATCTACTGTATTAAAATGGGCACTTAGCGCTTTAGCTACTATTCCAGAAGAACAGATTTGGAATGTTATAGAGAAAGTTCTTTCTGCAATTGAACAAAGAATTAAAAATCGTTATGCAGATTCAAAGATCCCCAATTTTGTGAATGTAATTGTGCTATTAATTCGCGAACTGCTAAAAGCTATTCATCCGGATAGCCAAGGCGGTAAGCGTATTACCAAAGAAGAATTTAAAAGCTTAGTTAGCTTTTTAATAGAAAAGAACTGGCAAAAAGAAATCTAGAGAAATGAGAGCTGGCGAACTAAATAGGTTAATAGATTTACTGCGCTATACGGTGACTAAAGACTCAAATACTTTTGAAGATATTGAGACTGAAACCACCTTAGCGACTAAAGTTCCTGCAAAAGTAACTTTTAGAAGTGGTAATGAAGCTTATTTACGTGGCGTAAACATTCAGTCTCAGGTTTTACTTATACAGACCAGGTACCGAACAGATGTTAAAGTTACGGACTTGGTAAAATATGATGGCGAACGCTTTCAAATTGATTTTATAAAACCACTTGGCAATAGAAAGGGCTTAGAATTTACGTGCACGGTGGCGCCATGAGAAGTAATGGAATTAGCATAAGCATTAGTGACGCTGACTTAAAAAAAGCCACTAGAAACCTTAGTGCCTTAAAAGGTTTTTCGGGTCAAAAACGATCTATTCGTGATGCTGCTTATAAAGCTTTAACACCTGTTGTTAAAGCTGCTAGGCAAAACGCTCCTGTTCGCCAAGATCCATACACAGGTAAAGAGGCAAATAGCAAAAGAAGAGGAACTCTTAAGCGCTCTATTGGAAAGAAAAAAGCAAGAAATGCACCGGTTGCGATTGCTGGACCAAGAAGTGGTAAAAACCAAAGATTTGACGGCTTTTACGGACAACACCAAGAGAAAGGAACTAAACGTGGCATTGCGCCCAATCCATTTATGGAAAGAGCTTTAAACAGCTCAAAAGCTGAGGTGTCTGCTATATTTAGTAGAGAATTAGATGTGGCTTTTGACAAATACTCAGCTAAAGCATTAAAAAAATGATTTTTCCTGAACCCATATTAACCTCGCATCTAGCAACAGCTTTTCCAACACTAAAGCTAAAGCCTGTTTTTAATGAAAAAGAAGAACTTCCCATTGTAGTTTACGACATCACAGAAGATGATTCACTGTACACCAACACCTCAGCAGATCTATTCTTTTTTAGCGTTCAGCTTGCTGTTTATGATGATTCATACACCGCAACAAAAGCATTAGCCCGATTGATTACAGCCTCTTGCAAACAGTTAGAAATGACTGCTGGAACAGGCTATAAAGTGCTATTTGCTAGAGATTTTAACGGCTCAACCGAAAATGATAAAGACGTAATTGGCTTTTCTACTACTATAAATTTTACACTAACAATTCAAGAGGTATAAAAAATGAATAAATATGTAAGAGGTGATGATCTACTGATGTACATCCATGATGGGGAATCCCCAGGGGCTTTTGTAGTAGTAGGTCGTGCAACTCAAAACCAAATCCAAGACACATTAGAGCTTATTGCTACTAATGATAAAAGCTCTGGTAATACGCAGTCTTATTTGGCTGGTAAAATGGGGCTTACAATGAGCTTAACGGTAAATATGTTTGATGGTGACACTGGTCAGGCTTTGCTTAATACCGCCTCAAAAATCGCTAATAGACGCAATGCGGTAAAAATGAAATTTACTGATGGTATCAATGATATTGAAGGTGACTTTTTTATAAATGATACCGACAAAGGCGGTTCAACTGGTGAAATTGCAACCAAAAGTTACAACCTTACTTGCAATGGCGACTGGACTGACACGGCTGTAGCATAGTATGAAGCATCTAACTATCAACGGCAATAAATTACCCTATGTGTTAGGCATGGAAGTTATTGAGGATTATTTACTTGATAACGATATGCCTGTTACAGATTTGGGCGCCTTCTTTAAAAGCATGAGCACTAAGACGCTTTCAGAATTAGTTTTACGATCTATTGAAATTGGTTGTGAACTTGAAGGGGTAGGCTTTGTTCTGACGCAAGATGATATACGCAAATCCATTCGTAAGAAAGAGATTAGCTTATTCAAATTTATGTCAGAACTTGGTACTGCGGCTGAAAAAGAGCTGCCAGAGGGAAAGTAGACGCGGTAGTAAAACCGCTAAGCATTGACGACCTGCAAAAGCTTGCTCTGGGTGAATGCGGTATATCATATCAAGATTATCGCAGAATGAACATAAGAACCCTGCTAAACACCATGATTGGTAGGGTTAAAGCCAAAGAACAGCAAATTCATTTTGGTTACGATCAATCTAGATTTATTGCTGCTTTTTGGTCAAAAGATGCTGCAAAAGTCAAATTCCCTTGGGAAAATGAGAAGTTAGAAATAACTGAGACTAGGGAAAGTTTAGAAGCCTTTATAAAAACTGTAGAACAGAGACGATTACATGGCAAAAGCATCAATACTAGGTAATGTAGCGGTAAAACTAGGCCTCATTTCTGAGGACTTTAACCGCAATATGAGCGCTGCTGAACTAAAGTTTAAGCGCTTTGGTAAAAGCATGACCGGCATTGGCCAGAAACTTAGTTTAATTTCTATTCCGTTATTTGCAGCTGGTGGTGCTTCACTTAAATTAGCTTCTGATGCAGAAGAGACCTCAAACAGATTTAACGCCGTTTTTGGCTCAATGGCCGATTCTACACGCACCTTTGCTAGAGAATTAGCCAATGCAACAGGTAGAAATTTTTATGAATTGCAAGATGGCTTAGCTTCATTTCAAGGCTTTGGCCAAGGTATGGGATTAGCTGCAAATGAAGCTGCAGGCTTTTCAAAAGAGCTTCAAACACTGGCTATTGACTTTGCTTCATTTAACAACTTATCTGACGCAGAAGCTACTGAGCGCTTTATCTCTGCAATGAGTGGTAGCTCTGAGGTGCTTGATAAGTTTGGTGTGAATCTAAGGGCTTCAAACCTTGATCTTAAACTGCAGGAATTAGGCTTAGCCAAATCTACGCAAGCAGCCACAGAAGCCCAAAAAGCCATTGCGAGACTTGAGATTATCAAAGAAGTAATGGGCAAGCAAGGTGCATTAGGTGACGCTATTACTACCTCTGAGAGTTTTGTGAATCAAATGAGATCGCTTACTTCTGGAATAACCGAGGTTGGTGTAAAAATTGGTAATATTCTTATTCCCATAGCTCAACAGTTTTTAGGCTTTGTTCGCAGATTAGTAGACTTTGCAAAAAAGTTGGATACAGAGATACTTACCAGATTTGTCAAAATAGCTGGTTTAGTGGCTATTGGTGGCCCGTTATTAATCGGATTAGGATCTCTTGCTGCTGCTATTGCAGCCATTGGTTTGCCGGCTATTGCTATAGGCGCTGCATTGGCCGCTATAGTAGCTGCTATAGTTTATCTGCTTGATAATCTTCCAGCATTTGAAGCAATGATGGTTAACACCTTTAGAAGTGTAGCAGATAGTGTTTTAACATCTATACAACAAATGCTCACGGGACTATTAGCGCTATCTGCTATTCCTGGTGTAAGTGCAGCCGCTTTTGGCGGAATTGGTCTTGTAGAAGGATTAAAAAGCAACCTTCCAGACGCTCAGGATGCTGTAGAATTTGGTTCATTTGGTAGAGCAATAGAGAGTGTAATATCTTCAATGCTTGAAAAAATGGGGCTTTTTAAGACAGAAATGAGAAGTTTGCCCACTGCCACTCCACAAGGCACGGCTAACACACCTAGCTTCCAGCAACTGCCCTCTTTTGCAACAGAAAAAGAATTGCAGTTTATAACACTTTATAAAGAGCGCTTTGCTGAATTAAGCAATTTTCAAATTGCCCAGGCGCAAGCCATTGGCCAAGCCTTTGACGCTGTTGCCGAATCTTTTGCCAGGGCTTTTGTTGACGGCTTTTCTGATTTAGAAAATTTTGGTGATGCATTTAAGTCCATGGCTCAATCGATTGTTAGTGCACTAAAAGAAATTGCTGTGCAGCTTCTGAAAATGGCGGCATTACAAGGTTTAGCTTCACTTTTTGGTCTTGGAAAAGTAACAACCGCTGTTGATGTGGGCGCTGGTTTATTTAATAAGCTATTTGGCACAAAAGTAGTGGAAAGCTTTACACCAGGCATTTCACAAAACATGAATGCTAATCTGTTTATAAATGGCAGAAAATTAGCCACTGAAAACAACTTCACTAATTTTAGAGGTAGCCAACTAGGCTTCTAATGAGCTATAAAGAACGTGCTTATTTCATCCATAATACCATCGGCTACACTGATAGTATCAGAATCTCACTACTACAAAAGCAGTACAACGGATCAACTGTAGAATTACGAACTGGTGCAAATCCGTTTAGTTTTGAATATGATGAACAGCCTTCATTGAACAGCAATTTTATGCCATCTGCTTTAAACGCTTATTTTAGAATTGAAACTCAAGACTTATTTAATGACTTAGTGAATGCCGATGAAGAAGAGTTTATTCTTGAATATAAAATTGGTCTTACAACATATTGGCGCGGCTTTGTTCGCACCGGACTTATTCAAGCACAAGAAAGGACCTTCCCTGTCACCGTATCTGTATCTGCTGTTGATGGATTAAGCTTGCTTCAAAATCGGTTCTTTTCTACAAAAGTACCAGCATCTAGCACAATAGAATCAATTCTTGACAATATTTTAACCAGCTTTGATTTAGCTGCTGGCGCATGGGATTCATTAGAGCTACGACAAATTTCAACTGATCAAAGCAAAAGTATTTTTGAACTAGCTAATATTGACAAATCTATATTTTTCAACGGTGATGACCAGGACAAACAGCCAGTAAGCCAATACTACTTTTTAGAGCAAATTTTAAAGCGATTCAACGCGCGGTTATTTTACTATAATGGCTGGAAAATTGAAACTATTGATTCAGAAAAGAGCTGGATTACAGCCAAAACCGTTACTGCTAACAGTTTTCTTACAGATTTAAATAGTACTTATCTACCTGCTCAAAAAACACTGCAATTAGCATACAAGCATAGCGCTGGTAATAAGCTGTTTAGCGTAGATGCTGGCGCTGTCTATAATTCCAATGGCTACTCACAGACAATTAGCTATAGCCCAACTGGTTCAGATAAAATTACTATTAATGGCTTTGTATCATCACAGCAAGATCAGTACACAGCCTACAGTAATGAAAATCAACTTTATTTTGAAATTAGTCTAACAACCGGAACGCATTATTGGGATAACTCAACCAGACGATGGAGAGTAGGCACTAGAACTAATAGAATTAATATTTTTGATCTACCAAGCGTTGGTCCTAGTCCTATAGTTGGGCGCTATCGCTTAGAAGTTGATTCACCCCCAGCTGCAACTACTCAATTAATACTAAAGATTAGTTCTATTATTAGAACAAACCCTTTTAAGATTTCAACAGCGGTAAACTACAATTTTACTACAGCATATAATTCAGCAAGTGAAATACAAGGCGATACACAAATTTTGTATGCACAAAGCACAGCTCAAGCCGTTGAAAGCTTTGATATTGGCGAATTAATAATTGGGGATGGTGTTGGCATTCAAAACTCAGGCGCCATAAGATACAGATCAGGAGAGCCTACAAAGAACTGGCGTAATGCCAGCTCAGACGACTCACCATCTTTTTACGAGCCACTTAATAAGCTAAGCCTTAGAACGCTACTGGGCTACCAAAAAAGCCCTAGAAAAATGCTACGTGGCACACTAACCGCCAGCGATTACCACCCTTACCAGTTACTAAACTACGAGAATAAGAAGTACCGCTTTTGTGGTGGGAATTTGGACGGTCAGGGCTTTTGGCAAGGCACATGGATAGAGCTCAGATATGAAGAGCCTACTTTAACTTTCACAGAATACGCTGAAAACATTGCCGATTTTAGCAGTTTAGATTTTGCTATTCGCAGCCAAACGCTTTTAGAAGTAAAAGAAGTGGTGGGCGCAATTGAGGTTACAAACATACAGACGGATGTTCTTGTTGAGTGGTCTGACATTCAAGTCATTCTAAAAGATGGCACACGTTTTACGGTTGCTGACGGCCAATATGATTATGAAATTGATTACACAGAGCAAGACCCTGAACCCCGTATTTTTTACTATGATAAAGCCCGCAATACGATTTTAAATAAAAATGCTGAAGCATGGCTTGATTCAGATGAGGCTTACGACATCGTAAATTATACCGAGCT
>Ga0136560_1000894_pt1 | contig 15147 bp, 4 predicted proteins | sample AntRauMeHopE1497_FD_104925 | JGI IMG/M metagenome (GOLD analysis project Ga0136560, IMG submission 104925) | Saline lake microbial communities from Rauer Islands, Antarctica - Metagenome Hop E1 #497 | ecosystem: Environmental > Aquatic > Non-marine Saline and Alkaline > Saline | place... | reverse complement strand
GCGCGCCACCCACGCACATGTCTCGACGCTCACGACCTGTCCACGGCCGCCCCAGCCACACCTGCGCTCTTGTGCGCGGCAGCCCAGCGCTCCGACGGGTCGTCGCGGGCCATAAACGTGGCGGAGCCCTGCTGCCACTCAAAGACGGCCTTGCTCGACTGCTCGAAGATGTCCTTCTTGAGCATCTCCTGCGCACCCGCGGGGCCGTTGACACCACAAGCACGTCCAGAGTGAAAGAGGCGCGAACGGAAGTGGCAGATGCTCGCGGGCGGGGGTACCGATGCTAGGGGCTCACCTCTCCGGTGACGATGCGCTTCACGGTGGGCGTGCCGAGGCCCGCAAGGGTCAGCCTGCGAGCAGCTCAGCGGAGACAACCACGGGAACACAATGAAAACACAGAGCGTCCGGCCCGGGGGCCACGGCGCGCGCCGCTGCGCGAAACAAACGCTGGGGCAAGCAGCAGCCCGGCTTCGGCGAACGCTCCCGCCGGCCTCCCCAGCCCGAGCCCGGCTCCCCAGCCTCACGTGGTGGTGACCACCAGCAGGCCCATGGCGATGTTTCCGGTGAAGGCGAATCCTCCGGCCCTCATGGCGGCTCCGTCGGCGAGTGCGCGCGCTGGAGGTGGGCCTGGCACGGCTGAGTTCGTTTCCCCGAACATCTTCCCGCAGCGTCTGGTATCACGCCCACGCGAAACGCTTGATGCGCATTGCACGAGTGTCTGACGCACCGCAGATGGCCCCTGACGCCAGATGCGCCGCCGTTCTCGGCCCGCGCTCATCACTCGCCGGGCGCTCACGCAGGCGGCCGCTTGGCCGGGGGCGCCGGGTCCGGCGCCTTGGTGTGGCACACCGGGCACTCGGCGTGGAACTCGGCGAACACGGCCAGGCAGACGAAGCACACGAACGCGGTGCTGACCCTGCGGCCCGAGAGCATGCAGCTCGCCCGCAGGTCCACGCTCTTCCGGACCGGTCCCGCGAGCGCCGCCCGGGCGGACTTGGACGGTGCCACCGTCGCGAGGAGGTGCTCCATCGGGCCCCTGGCCCGCGTGGCGTTGAGCGGCGCGAAGGCACCCCCGGTCTCGTGGGCCACCTGCTGCAAAAACACCGTGTCCTCGTCCGGGGCGGCCGCAACCACGTCCACGGCCACGCTGGCGTCGCGGGCCGCAAACGCGGCGTTGAGCAGCGGGACGTACACCCCATCCACCCCCGTGCCGGGCGCGACGACGAGGATTCGCCGCGACGCTCCGCCGGCGTCCCTCGCGTGCCTCAGGCAGACGAGCACGGCCCGGCTCAGCGCAGAGGCGAGGCCACGGCCGTGGGCTCCGGCGAGTGCCGCAGCTGCGGTCGCTGGCGGAGCTGGCCCGCCAGACTCGGCCGAGGCGGCCTGGGCAGGCTCGGAGGAGCCGGCATCGATGCCCAGCCGATCACGGCACACGCGCATGATCGCAGAGTGGGGGAGAGCAGCCGCCTGCGGTGCCCCGAGCGAGGCCCCCGGCGCAGGGAAGGCCTGCTCGCTCCACGAGGGGCCAAAGGCGATGACCGCCACGCGATTCTGCGGCGCAAAGGCCACATGGGCCGACGCGATCCCAGCCACCGCCTGAAAGAGCATGCCCGTGGCTTTGGTCGCCTCATCCTCGCCGACGAGCGCCCCGAGCGTGGACGCCCAGGCGTCGGCCGAGCAGTCAAGCGCGATGGCGAGAAGCTCCCCCTCGCGCGCTGCCATCCTCCGCCCACCGATCGCCCGATTCCGGTCCGAGCCGAGCGAGAAGTCAGCGCGTTGCCCGGAATAGACGGCCGGCGACGCGACGGAGTGGGCCTCGGCCGGAGGCGTGCGGGTGGTTGACGGCGTAAATGCTCTGCGAGAGCGCAGCGCGGCGCAGCCGCTGCAAAAGCGAAACGCAGGAGAGCGAGCGGGGATTGCGCACGTGCAGTCGTGCGTGGGGGTGGAGGTTCGTCGGCGAGTCGCTTTGGCAGCTTTTGCGGCACACAAAATTACTCGGCGGCGGCGCTGGCCGCGGCCGCGGCATGGCCCTCCCCGGCCGGGTCCGCGACGACGGTGTTTGTGATGGACCCGATGCCCTCGACGGTGCACGTGACGACGTCCCCGGCCTTGAGCCAGAGGGGCTCGGGCTTGCGGAAGCAGCCGACCCCAGGGGGCGTCCCGGTGAGGATGACGTCGCCGGGCGTGAGGGTGAAGAAGCGGGAGGCGTACTCGATGATGTCGTCTGTCTTGAAGATGAGCTGGGCGGTGGAGGAGCTCTGCACGGTCTCACCGTTGAGGGTGCACGAGATGGCCAGGTTGTGGGGGTCGGCCAGCTCGTCGGGCGTCACGATGGCCGGGCCCAGGGGGCACGACGTGTCGAAGCACTTGCCCAGCATCCACTGCGAGCCCGGGAGCTCCAGCTGCAGGTCCCGCGCCGACACGTCGTGCGCCACGGTGTACCCTGCCACGTGGGCCATGGCGTCCTCCTTGCGGATCCGGCGCCCGCCCTTGCCCACCACGATGACCATTTCCACCTCAAAGTCCATCTTGGAGGACTCCTTCAGGTGCACGATGTCCTCGCCGGGGGCGATGATGGCGCTCGGCCACTTGTTGAAAAGCAGCGGCATCGCCGGGATGGGGAACCCCTGCTCCGTGCAGTGGTCCACGTAGTTCATCCCCACGCAGATGACCTTCTCCGGGTCGTAGATGGGGGCGAGAAGGCGGACGGATGCTTCGGGCACCGTGAAACGAGACGCGTCCTCGAGGGCCGCGCGGGCCGCCTCCGCCGCCGGAGCGAGCGAGGCGTCCGACCCGTCAAGCATGGCGGTCAGTGCCCTGCGCATCGACGCGCCAAACGGCACCGCGGTTCCGGCGGTAGCTTCGGTAAGATCCAGGATGTCGCCGCCCTGCTTCGTCTGCGCGCCGACACGGCGCCCATCCTTGCCCTCCGCCTCGAACAGGAGATACCGCATGCTGGTCTCTCTGAACAGCAGGTGTGTGCGACGGTCTGCGCGCAAAGGCGCCGCCTGCAGCCGCCCAGTTTCGGTCCAGCAGCGTGTGCCACGGGGCTCTGTCAAGCCGGGTGCCGGAAACCGTCTCCGGGAAGCCCTCGCCGCTCCGTCGGTCACCTGAACGCCACGGAGCCGCGAGCTCACGGTTGCTCGTTCATCCGCATCGTCTCGTGCGGCCGAAGCTGCTGCTTGGACACCGCCCGCTCCTCTAGCAACCAGTTTATCCCAGCCCCACCCCAGCGTCAGTGACCGCCCAGGCGCGGCTCGCGGAGAGAATCAGCCAGGGACCAGGCGGACCATGGGCCTGTGTGCTAGTAGTAGCGCGGCAGCAGGTGAGCGAGGTCATCCCTGACCTCGAGGCGCACGTGTGCGGTCCCGCAGCGCGGTCATGGTCCATCACCCCGCGCGGCGGCCCGCCTGTCGGGATGGCGCGCTCGTGCGCGCCGCCTGCGGGTAGGCCACATTGAAACTCCGTGTGCCAGCCCCGCGCCTCTGCCGCAGATGCCCTCCCTGCGAACGACTCGAGGCGACAGGGCGCGTCGGCCTCGACTGGCGGGCGATACGGCACCGAGGGCTCCGCCCCGGAGCCCGCCAGGCGTGGTGCCAGCGGTGGTATCGCGATGCCCTCGCCGAGGTGGACGCTGGACGCCGCTCCGGGCGTCCCGGTCGAGGGCGGGATCATCTCGAGCTCGGCGATCGCCGAGATCCGGGCGCGCTTCTGGCTGACGCGGACGGAGAACAACCCCGAGGCATGGGAGGCCCTGCACGTGTGCTCGGACGCGCTGCTGCAGGGGGACATGGGGCTCGCGGGGACGGTGGTGTCGAGCGCGGGGCTGCGGGTGGGCGGCCGCGCCGGCCTCGGGGAGGTTTGGGACGCGCGCGGGCAGCTTTACCGCGTGCCCCGGTACTGCTGGCAGACCCCAACCAACGTGGTGAGCGATGCCGTCGCCGCGGCCGCGGCGGGCCCGCGCGTGTCGGAGCACGTCGGGCCGGCGGAGTCCTGGCGGGTGGTCTTCCGGCTCTCGCCGTCGGCGCTCAACGACGAGCAGGACGTCGCGCTCAGCGTGCCGTCCAGCACCACGGCCAAGTCGCTGCGCGAGCGCCTCAGCGAGCACCTCACGTCGGGCGCGGAGGACCAGCCCCCCGAGGCGGAGCACGCGAGCCGCAACCAGTGGAAGGGGCACGGCCTGCCGCCGGCGTGGCAGACCATCGTCTTCTCGGGGCGCGTCCTGGACGACGCGCAGCACCTGCAGGGCGCCGAGGCGCGCGACGGGAGCATACTGCAGGTCTTCGTCAGGCCCCCGGCGGGCACCGCGCCGGTGAACGGGTTTAGCGCGCGCGCAGGCGGCGCCGCCGCGGCGTCGGCCTCCTCCGCGCGGCGGTGACCGGGTTCCGGACGACCCGCGGCGGCGCGAGCGGAGGCTGGGCACGGCCAGAGCACCCGCTTGCGCGCGCGAAGCAGTGAGTGCCGGGCCGCGTGCCTCGGCTGACCGTCGGTGATCGTGCACACGTTGCAAGCATGCGCGCACCGCGCCTCCCGGCCGCACGGGCACGCCTCGCTGACATCATCCCGCACCGCTAGAGCCACTCCGCCGCGACCTCTGCGTCGGCCGCCTCGACACCCGCCACCGCGGCCACGGCACAGCACGTGGCAGCAACCCGCGGGGCGACGCCCGGCTCGCAGCACCAGCAGGCAAGCCGCGCGAGCGACCGCGCGGCCCCCGCAGACCCCGCAAGGCCCGCCCCCACGCTTGAGGCTGCGAGGCAGAGCGCTGCCTCTGCCGCTGCCGCCCCCGACCCCAGCCGGTCCGTGAGCGCGCCCCGCCCGCCTCCTCGCGCGGCCGAGAGCGCGGCCTCGGAGGCGGCGCGCTGCGCAGCGATGAGCGACGGTGCCGCGGCGGGGGCGGATGACGTCAGCGGCCCGCCGCCGGTGCCGGCCCACACGCCGAGCCGGACGGCGTCGTCGTCCGCCTCCCCGTCCTCCCCCTCCGGCTCATCGCCGCCCCGGCCGCCGCCCCGCCGGGCCACCGCCAGCTCGTGGAAACGGAGGAGCAGGCTGCACGCCGCCCGCTGGCCGCCGAGGGATGCCACGGCGCTGGCAGGGCCGCAGGGGTGCAGCGACCAGACGACGCCGGGCGTGCCCGGCAGCGACGGGTCCAGCCGCTCGACGGCGCGCAGACGGCCCCCGTCGGCGACGCCGCTGACCCCAAACGCTAGGGCGAGCCAGGCACCAGGCGGCTGCCGGCCGGGGCCGGGTCGCGGCCCGAGCAGCGCGGCGCATCGCGACGCGTCGGCGCTCCCCGCCTCGCGCGACGCCAGGCACCCTGCCTGCAGCCTCGACCCCACGACCGCTGGATCCAGCCCTGCCCAGTCCAGGCCCAGCCCGCCGTTGCAGTCCGGCGCCTGCCGCACCGCGGCCCGCGCGGTCAGCAGCAGCGCCAGCCCTGGGTCGTCCTCGCCGCCCTGCCCCGCAGACGCCGGCACCTCCTCGCCGGGCACCCCACGGTCGCGGCGGGCGTCAGCCGCGCGGCGGCACGGCACCGCAGGACCCCACTCGGGGGGCCACGCGTAGGACCGCTCCGCCGCGCACACCAGCTTCGCGGCGGGGCACGCCCCCGTCGATGAGAGCCACGCCTCGAGCAGAGCCGGCCGCGGCGTCGCGGCCAGCACCGCGACGCTTGGAGGCAGCACGCCCGACCCCGGGCCGAGCCCCGCCAGCGCCGTCGCGAGCCTGCCCAGCAGTTGCCCCATCCACTCCCGACCGGCGGCTTCCGCTCCGAGGCGCAGCGATGCCACGCCCGCGCCCACGGCCCACGCGCGAGCGCGGGACGGCGGCGCCGCCAGAAGCTCTGCCAGGCAAGCCGCAGGGGCCACTGTGCCCCCCGGACCGTCCGGCCGTGCTTCCAGTGCCTCCAGGAGTGACCCGCCCACCGCCGCAGCCGCCCCTTGACCGCGCGCCTCGGCAGCCTCGGCGCCCGCCTCGTCGGGCCAGCCGCTCCTTGACGACCAGGCAAGCGACACCACAAGGCTCCGCGCCGACGCGTGCTTCCATCCCGAGGCGGCCGCCCCGCGCCCGGCGGCCCGCACGGCCTCGCAGGCACGCTGCGCCACCCAGAGCCCCCCGCCGGTCCGCACCGCCCCGTGATCTCCTCCTCCTCCCTGGTCCACGTGCTCCGCCGACTCGGCGCAGTCGTCGGCCGCATCGCTCACCCGGCGCCAGCTGCCCTCGCCGGCCAGCGCCGTGAGCGCACCCCTCGCCGACGCCAGGCAGCGCCGCATCACCGCTGAGCGCAAGCCCAGCGCACGCGTCGCCCCGCTGCCGTCGAGGTCGAAGCCGCGCGGCAGAGCCCCAGCGGCCCCAGCCGCCTCCGCGGCCACCGCCTGCGACGCCTCGTCGAGGATGGCGGCAGAGCTCGCCGCGGCCCAGTCGCTGCCTGGCTCTGCAGGGAACGCCGCGGCGAGCGCGGAGAAGGCGACCCACTCCTGCAGAGCCACGCTGGCGGCGAGGAGCGCGGGCGCGGCCGAAGCCCAGGCAGCCGCCAGGCGCGCCGGCCGGGGTGCGACGACGGCCGGCCTGGGGGTCGGCGGGGCGGCCCCGTCTTCTGCGGCTCCCTCCGTCGCGGCGCTGCGTCCGGCGGCTCGAAGGGGCGACCCTGCGAAGCCCGCCGCGCGATGGCCTGCGAGCACGAGTGCCGGCGCCCACATGGGGCCGCGGGGGCTGCTCAGGCACGCCGACGCCGCCGACTGCGCGCGCTGCCGCTGGGCGGTTCGGGGCGTTGTGGGCGACGGGCTGGGCTCCGATCGCGCCTCGGGGCTGCCTGACCCGCCGTCGCGAGCCGCGGAGTCGGTGGCTGGGCGATCGGCACCGGCGGATCTCGGCAAAGGCTTGGGTTCGGCCGGGTGCCGGCCGGCTTCCGCCGCGGCAGAGCCCGCACGAAGGGCCGTCGCCCTCACGATCCGAGCGGCGCCGACGGGGTCGTCCCGAAGCGCCGCGATGGCGTCCGCCGCGCCCACGACGGCTCGAGCGGAGCGCGATGCCTCCGGCAGCACGTGATGCTCCGCGCAGGCGCCGACCAGGGCGGAGCACGCCGACCGGGCCGCGGCCCACGCTCGGCCGGGGGCGTCGTCGCGCGCAACGGCAGCAGGCAGCCGGGCCGCCGCAGCCATGCAAAGGCACGCGCACGCAGCCTCCCTGAGCTCCGCCGCGCACCCCGCCAGCACGCCCGGGGATGCCAGCGCCCCCGCGCCGGGGCAGTCCCGCCGCACCTCCCCCAGGCACAGGGCGGCTACCGTCAGGACCTCCGCGAGCCGGGCGGCCCGCGCCAGGGTTCGCTCATCCCCGTCCGCGGCTTCCCCCTCCGCCGCTCCCAGGGCCGCACACGCCTCCGCCGCCACGGCGAGCTCCGCCTCCGCCCGGATGCCCTTCCTGGCCGCCTCGGACGCGGACGCAAGCTCGTCGGCGGGCCGTGCCCCGTCGATCGGGATGGACTCGGCGGCGAGAAGGGCGTCCGTGAGCTCCCGGACAGAGTCCTCGGGCAGCGGTGCGGGGGGAAGCGGGGCGCCTGTGGGCGGCGGCGCCATGCTGGCCAGGGCGCCGCGCCACGCCAGGACGCTGCAGCTGGCTGGCGCCACCGACCGCAGCAGTGCGAGGCTCCGTCCGTCATCGCCTCCGTCCGCATCCGGCATGGCGCTCACCGGGATGTAAGGCTGGCAGAGCCCAGCCACGACGCCGACGGCCAGCCGGCGAGACCGCTCGCTGATGGCTGCGCACGCCGCGAGGACGGCTCCGGCGTCGAGCAGCGACGAGGGGCCGGCCTGCACCCTCGACGAGGCCAGGGCGAGCTCCGAAGCCGAGGCCGCCGGCGCCCTGGTCGCGCACCCGAGCGCCACCCCGCACAGCACAGCCGCCCACGCTCCCTCCGTCCCGTCGTCCGCCGACACTGCCCTTGTCACGGAGCCCGCAGCGGCGGCGAGCGCCTCAACCAGCTCGCCGCGCGCCCACAGCACGCCCGCTCGCCCCTCGTCGCTGCCGCGTCCGGCCAGCAGCTGGCACGACACGCCCGCGGCCAGGACGCCGGCTCGCACGCATGCGCGCTCCGCGGCACCGAGGCCGGCATCGCTCGCTGCGGCGCCGTCTTGCGTCGCGCTCACGGCATCGACGGCCTCTCTCACCGCGTCCCGCGCCGCACGCATTACGAGGCCGAGCACGGCGGCGACGCCGCTGGGCACGATGTGGCGCGCCGCCGCGCGCCGGGCCTCCATCAGCGACGATGCCGGGGCGAGGCCCCGCGCGACCGCCGCCCGCGCGTGCCGGGGCATGATCCGCAGGTCGAGAGGAAGGGTCGCCACCGTCGACTCCACGAGCGCCTCGGCCGCCGGCCGTTCCTCGGCCGTGTCCACCGCCCGCGCGCCGTCGCCGGCGCCCCCGGCCTCGACGAACGCCCGGCAGAGCGTGGACCGGGAGCGGCAGAGCGAGCCTCGCACGAAGGCATCCTCGTCAGCGCTCGCGCTCAGAGCGACGCCGAGCGCCTCCGGCGCGAGCCTCTCCAGCGCCTCGGCGAGCTTGGGCCGCCCCGCCGCGGTCGCGGCATCGACGACGAGAAGGCTGCACGCAGACGCGGTCAGGCGAGCCGCCAGCCTACCCCTGTCCGAGGACACCGCGTCTCTCAGCCGCTCCACGAGGCACGCGACGCTCCCCGCCAGCCGGCCGGCCGGGTCGACCACCACCGCGCCGGCCTCGTCGCCGGGCCGCCTGGCGTCGGCGGCCACCGCGCCGAGGCGGCCCTCGATCGCCCTCCCGCCGCCCCGCCCCTTCCCCTCCCCCCCCAGGCCCACCCCCATCTCCCACATCGTCTCCACCGCCAGGTCCTCCACGCGCCGGCTCACGATGTGCCGCCTCGCCGCCGTCGCCTCCGCGGTGGCCCCGGCCACCCCTCGGCTGCAGAGCCGGGCCAGCAGCCGGCCCACCGCCACTCCCGCCTCCGTGGCCCCGCCCCCGCCCCCTTCCCCGCCTGCGGCCGACGCGAAGCCTCCGCGGCCCTCCGCCATCGCCCGCACCGCATCCACGGCCCTGGCGGCCGCGGTGGTCAGCCGCTCCGTCTCCCGGAGACCAAGGTGCTTGGCGCGCGGGACCGCGCCGCCGCCGCCGCTGCCGCCGTGCGAGCCGAGACCCGACGCCTTGGAGTCGGCCCCCGCGTCGCCGGCCGATGCCTCCCCGTCTCGACCCGCCCCCATCACTCCCGCCCGCACGTCACCGAGGTCCGACGTCACTCTGAGGGACGCGGCGATGGCCGGAAACGCATCGAAACGACCGGTTCCCGCCCCCAGCCCGTCCAGCAGCGCGGCGGCCCCGGCCGCAACCTGCCGCAGCACCGCGCCGAGCGGCTGCGCGTGCACGGCGTCGCCCACCAGCGACGCTCGCCGGGCCGCGGGCCGCGCCTTCCTGGGCGGCATCAGCACGCCGCCGAGCGCCGGATCCCACCTGAGGCTCCCCTTGGAGTCACCGGCCCCCTCCCGGGCGTCCAGCGACGCGTCGAAGACCGCCGCAGCGGTGTCAAAGTTCGCCAGCAGCGCGACCAAGGAGGCCGCGAGCTCCCTGCCGCGCTGCTCGGCGTCGCCCAGCCGCGTCAGGGCGAGCAGCGTCGCGTCCCCGTCGGCCTGGGCTTCCCTGCTGCGCTGCACGGCCTGCACCAGGCCGAGCACCGCGCCCCTCAGCTCCTCCACAGACTCAAACACATCGCCGAACGACGCCGAGCCGTCGCGACCACCGTCGTCGTCACCTTCGCTTCCGCTAGTGACAGCGGCACCGCTGAGGACCAAACGGAGCGCAGACACCGCGGTGACCCCCGCCGCGAGGAGGGAGGCGCACACTCCGAGCACGACGGAGCGGCTGGGCTGCGCGCCCGTCCTCCTCGTCGCGGCGAGCGCCACCCACGCTGCCAGCTGGTCCGGCAGGGCGCACCGGTCCGGCCACGTCACGAGAAGATCGCCCTGGCTGCCCTGGCCGCCGAGCGCGGCCCCCGACGACGTGGTGGACGACCGATCGTCCGTCCTGGCACGGCCGGACGACGCCCCCCCGGCCTCCAGAGCCACGACGTCGTCGGCGTCCTCGTCACTGCTCTCGCTTTCTTCGCCGTCGTCCAGACCGGTGGCCGCGCCGACGCCGCCGACGGCACCGCCGCCGAACCTTCCGTGCCTCGCCGGCTCCACCGCGACGTGAACGCCCGCGAGGCGGAGCGATGCCACGGCGACCCGTGATGCCTCCTCCAGCACCTCAACGCGCCCTGACGCGATGCCGACGACCGCCAGAGGCCGTGCCCCGCACGATCCGAGGGAGGCGCAGCGCTCGAACGCCAGCAGGACGGCATGAGCGGCCATGACCGCAAGGGCCGCCCTGGGGTGCACCCAGCCGGGGGCCGGGCCCCGGGACGACGTGGAGCGGCGCTCCGTGGCGGCATCGTGCAGCCGCGACGCCCACAGCTGCCGCCGGTGGCTCGGGTCCATCTCCGCGACGAGCGCCACGGGTGGCATCGACGCGGCCAGGGGAAGCGCGGTCCCGGGGGGCAGCGACGCCAGGCATCCGCGAAGCCGGGACACGCCGAGCCACACCGCCTGCGGCCCGCCGGACCCGTCGGCGCCGAGCCCCGCCCGGAGCGAGGCGAGCGCCGCGCACACCGCGGCCAGGCCACGCAGCGTTCGTTCCAGCACCGCCGTCTCGGCGAAGAAGCAGCACTCGGGCTCCCGCAGCACCTCGCACACCATGTCCGCGGGGACCCCCGAGCCCAAACCCGTCACTGAGCGGGCGGGTGCCCCTACCGCCGGCGTGGTGCGGTTGAGCGTCACGGCACGCCCGAGCGCCGACGCGGCGTCCCCCAGCGCCTCTGCCGCCGCGGACCAGCTGACCTCGCCGGCCCCGAAGAGCGACGGGGGCGCCCGCGACGCCCCGGCCGGCGGTGCCGCGTCCCTGGGGGCGCTGTCCGCTGAGGCCCGGACGGCATCCAGGATGCCCGGGATCTCGTCCGACGGGAAGCCTGCGACGGCACCCCCGGCCCACAGCCGCGCCTCGCTCGGCCTGGCCGCCGCGCCCGACCTCCAGCCTCGCATCCTCATCACGCGTGCCGGCCCCGCGGCCTGCGCCCCCCGCACGGCCTCCATCAGCTCCGAGGCGCGCTGGTCGGACCCGGAGGCGATCACGTTGAGGCCGAGCGAGCGGGTGTACCGCCAGTGCCGCGAGTGAGCCCCGCCCGCCCCGCCCTGGGCGACACCGGGAGACGCCGGCAGCGCCCTGCTCGCCAGCCTCGGCGACCGACGCTCGCCCGAGTCCCCGGGCGGCGAAGGGGACCTCTTGCGGCGGTAGCCGCCGCCCCTGCCGCCCTCGCCTGTGGCCGAGCCGCCTGCGTCCTCCGCCCTCCCGGCGTCGCCCCCGCCCGCCTCGTCCTCGTCGCTCGAGTCCGCGCCGGACCCGGCGGCGTCGCCCCCCGCCTCGGTCCCCGCGAAAAGCGCTCCAATCAGCCGCACCGCATCGCGCATCAGCGACGGCCCGGCCGGCCCGTGCATCGCCGACGCCACCGACGCCTCCAGCGCCGTCAGCGCCGCCACGGCCTGCCCCACCGCCTTGACCTCTGACGTCACGCACGCCTGCACCGCCGACGCCCGGGCTCGCCAGCCCCTCGCGAAGCCCGGTGCGGAACGCTCCAGCACGATGCTCCGCTTGAGCCCCTCCTCCAGCATAGCGGGGGCGCCCAGGCGCACCCCGGCCTCGAGGCACGACCGCGCCAGCGCCATCTCCATGCACTTGGCCGACTCCTTCGTCACGTCGATGGCGTCCTCCGTCGCGCCCATACCCAGCACGCGGGCCTCTGCGAGCACGTCCGCGGCGCTGGCGTACGCGTCGGGGTCGGTCAGGTCCTGCCCGCGCAGCCGGGCGAGGGACTCGGTCACCGCGGCGCGGCGACGCAGGTCGCCGAGCGTCCCTGACGCCTCGTCGAACTCCGGCTGCGGGCGGAGTTCTGGCGTCGGCATCCGCGCCATCGCTCGCGCCACGGCCTCGGCGAGGGCCGCCTCGGTCCCCGCCTTGGTTGCGGCCCAGAGGGAACGCCTCACGGCGACGACGCGCCGCGTCTGCAGCACCACGAGGTAGCGGCGCACGTAAGCCTGCAGCCGCACCAGGGCGCTGCCCGTGAAGCCGAGCTGCACCGCGGCGAGCCGAGCGAGCCCCTCCGCCGGGTCCATCGCCGCCCACAGCACCCCCGCCGCGCGCAGCTCGCGACCGGTCCCGACGGTCCCGCCCATGCTGGCACGCACGCCGAGCGAGCCCAGCACACCGCGAACCACGGACCGCGGGTCCGCCGCGCCCTGCCCGGCCCCGTCGCTCTGCATCAGCCCCGCTCTGCCGCGGAGCGTGCGACCGGCGGCGACGGCGACTCCCGCCAGCGCGGCCATTGACGACGCTCCAGCCCAGGACCTCCGCCACCGCACCGGCCGCAGCGCCGACGTCGCGGACTGCAGCACCGCCGCCGCCCTACGTAAGGCCTCGTCCACCTCGCCGGAGGGCAGCGGCGTCGCTGTCACCAGCGCCGTGATGGAGGCCGCAGCCTCCTCCACGGACCGCGAGTCCGCCGCCGCGCCGCCATCCTCCTCCGGCCACGAGCCCGACAGCACCGCGCCCAGGACCTCGGCCGCGGACCTCCCGCTCACCACCCCCAGGCCCGGCACGCCGCGGGCGACCCACCGGGCCACCGCGACGGCGCCGTGCATGGGCCGGAGGGCGCGCATCGCGAGCCGCCTGGGCAGCAGGGCGACGCGGCCGCCCGGCTCGCCCGCCGCGGCGATGGCGTGCAGCGCCCCCGCGCTCCAGAGGGCAGAAACGGTCCGCTCTGTTGCTTCTGCGGCGGTCCAGCGGGCGCCGGGGCGCTCCCCCGATACCCGTAGCACGAGGTGATGCGAGGTCGCGAGAGCGAGGGCGGCCGAGGCCGCGCCCGCCAGCGCCGCCGCCGAAGCCAGGCATCCCAGGCTCTGTCCCCTGCCGCGGAGCACCAGCCGCGCGAGCGACTGCCCCGTGTCGTTCCTGCCCTGGGAGGCCGCCAGCGAGCTGCTGGAGGACGGGCGAGACTCCGCGGCGGCATGCAGGATCCGCGCGCCGGCCTGCGCAGCGCACCACGCGTCCTCCACCAGCGCAGGGAGCGCGCCCTTGCGCCTTAGGGCGAGGGGGGTGTCGCCGAGACGCTTCCTCAGCGCCGATGCCACGAGAGAAGACCCGGCTCCGCCGCGCCCGAACGAGGTGGCGACGGTCGTGTCGCCCCCCGCCTGGCGGGCGCAGAGCGCGGCAGCGGCCGCCGACACAGCCCCGGCCGCGCGCTCCACGACCGACACGGTTCCACCCTTGGCCGGCGTCGGCGCCGGTGCGGCCCCGCCCCCGTCCCCCGCCGACGTCGACTCCGCCACCGCCGCAGCCACCGCCCCGGTGCTCGATAGGAGGAGGGACCGCCACCACGACGACAGGGTGGCATCCCGTGCCGCGGTGAGGCGGCCCGCAGACGGCGCGCCTCCGCCCGCGACCACGTCGGCGCCGACCACCACCACCGTGACCTCGCCACACTGCCTCGTGCCCGGCGGCAGCCTCCCCGCCTCCCGCTCGGCTTCACCCAGGCCTGTCAGCGGTGGCGCGATGACCCGTCCGGCTGCCTGCCGGGCCGCCGCGCCAGGGCGCCGCGCCGAGGGTGGCATCGAGAGCGTCGGAGCTGCCGCCACGCCGGGCGTGCTGGGCCGGAAACCGCTGTCGCCCGAGGCCTGGGCGTCCAGCCCCTCGGGGCCGAGCCCCGTGAGGCAGAGGCAGAGCGCCGCGTTGAGCCCCTCCACGAGCGCCTCGACGGCCCCGGCGGCCACGTCGCGCGCCAGTGCCACGAGACGGGTCCGCCTCCCCGCCGAGGGCAGCGGCACCGACACGCGCTCCGACGGCCCCAGCGTGGCCTCCACCGACGAGACGCCCGACCACAGCGCGCGCGCGTCCACCCCGAGCAGCACGGCCGCCTGCCGGAAGTGCGGGTCCCGGTCCCCCTCCGCGAAGGAGGTCACGTTGGATAGGTGGAGGCTCGCGGCCAGGCCGTCGACGACGGTGCGGAGGCAGGCATCCGCGCCCACGCCGGCCATGGCCCGCTCCAGCTGCTGCAGGGACCGCAGGGCCGCCTGGCACGCCGAGCGCGGCCGGCGCACGGTCGGGATGGCGTCGTCATCCTCCCCTTCGTCTGCGTCGGCAGGGGCTGGGTGCTTCCTGGCCTCAAGCACCGCATCCCCCTCCCCCAGGGCCCAGAACGCGGTCCGCGAGCAGGACACCCCCGCCGCAGCCGCCGCACCGCCCATCGGGGCGCGCCGGACGGACGCCAGGCCGAGCCTCACGAGGCGGTGCAGGAGGGACACGTGCGCGTCGGGGCCCGGCTTGGTGGTCGGTGCGGGCCGCGAGGCCGAGTCGGCGGCGGCCGCGGCCGCCGCATCGGCCAGGAGCAGGAGCGCTGCGGGGCAGCGGCTGGGCACGGCAGGCCCGCCGTCCCGCCTCTTGTCCAGCGAGGCGGCCCCCTGGAGGCACGAGAAGTCGCTCCCGACGAGAGAGATGCGAAGGGCGCCGATGCGTGCGGTCGGGGTGTCGTCCTGTCCCGAGGGGAGGGCGGCGATGCTCGCCACGCCCGCGGACGACACTGCGCGGTGCAGCTGGGCCCGTGACGGCGTGTGCGCCAGGCGGAGCATGCTCGGAGCGCGCCGCGGGGAGGGGATGGCACCACTGGCCGGGGAGGCGCGCCCCGACGTCGACCCGACGCGGAAGCTGGTCCGTCTCCGCCTGGCCAGCAGCGAGGCCGTCGTCTCGGCGCCCGCTCTCAGGCCCGGGGTCGTGGGCATCGAGCCGAGCGGAGTGAGGAGGTCACCCGCGCCCAGCCCGGACCGGTTGACGGTGACGGCGACGGCGGTCAGGCGCACCCCGGCGAGGAGGCGGCTGGGCGTCGGAGCCCTCGGAGCGGCGGCGGCGTCGCCGTCCGGCCGTGCCCCGCCGCCGCCTCCAGCCGCCTGCACCGGGATCGCGACGATGAAGGGGGCCAGGAGCTGAAGGAGCTTCAGCGACGCGAGGCGAACGCCAGCAGTCGCCTGCGGCGGCGGGCTCAGCCTC
>Ga0136560_1000893_pt1 | contig 15158 bp, 7 predicted proteins | sample AntRauMeHopE1497_FD_104925 | JGI IMG/M metagenome (GOLD analysis project Ga0136560, IMG submission 104925) | Saline lake microbial communities from Rauer Islands, Antarctica - Metagenome Hop E1 #497 | ecosystem: Environmental > Aquatic > Non-marine Saline and Alkaline > Saline | place... | reverse complement strand
CTCCCCGTCGTCCCCGTCCGTCCCCACCCCCCGCCCGGCCGCCTCCAACCCCGTCACACGGCGCGACCAATCCCACAGCCGCGTCCATGACGCGTCCCCGGCGTCAGGCTCCAGCACGCGACACAGACATGCCACCGCGCCGCCGATCCGCTGCCCCACCGTCGCTGCCGCGTGCCCCCGCTCCGCCTCGGCCGCCGCACCTCCGCCGAGCCATTCCTTCGCGTCGATACCCCTCGCGAGCAAGGCTGTGCGGAAGCTGGAGTCGCAGTGACCGTGCGTCGCCAGCGAGCTGGCCTGGGCGCGAAACCGCACGAGGTGCCACACCCCAGCCCCGATGGCGGCCAGCGCGATGACCCCGCACGCCGCCGCGAGGGCGGCCTGTACCGGCTCAAGGACGAGGACGAGGAGCACCAGCGCAATGGCCACTGCCTCACCCTTCCCGCCGTCGGCACCGCTGGCCCCGGCCTCCGCCCCCTCCTTGAGCGAGGCGATGAAGGCCGTGAGCATCCCGGCGCCGTACCCGCACCCCGCGGCGAGGCTCAGCGTCGCCGTGAGGCTGACAAACACTGCCAGCCACAGGCGGGCCGGGATCTGTGGCAGCCGCAGCGCCCCCACCACGGCCGGAACACGCCACGCCGGCAGCGCCGAGAGCTCGGCCTGGGGGGCGAGCGCGAGCCTGGCATCCCCCCCGCCGCCCCGGGCCGCCGGGCCGGCCGCGACAGCCGCCGATACGCTCCGCGCCTTGGCGTCCTCGTCCTCACGGGCGGCAGCGCCGGGCGTGGCGTGTTGTCCTGTGCTGCCAGCACGATCCTTTCCCGGCACGGAAGGGTAGCCGCCGGCAGAGAGCCGGCGCGAGCCGGCGGCAGCGCCTCCGCCGCCACGCCCAACCGCCACGACGGCCGGAGGCGAGCGCCCAGCTCCGCAGTCCGCATGGCACCCGTCCGACCGGCAGCAGCCGCCGGCGTCGTGCCACGGCTGCGGGCGGGACGCCTCGAGGCGGCAGAACGGCGTTCTCGGGAAATCCCCGCAGCCAAACACCCAGGCGCCCAGCACCCACGCGTAGAGGCAGACCGCGACCACGTCATAGAGCACGTACACCCCTGCGACGGCGGCACCGACGATCCCGAGCCCTTCGGGATCCCGGAAGCACTGGGCGGCATCCGTGTTCAGAAACAGCACGGCGTGCGTCACGCAGGCCGCGGCACCGATGAGCGTCTGCACCCTTCCGTTCCAGGCCGAGTTGCCGCCCATGGCTAGGAGGGCGAGCAGGACGTACGTGACGCTGCTGGGGCGTCCGCCCATCGTGAGCAGCACCGGCAGGCCGTCGTCCGCAACGTCTTCGAGGCTCGCGTCTGCCATGCACTCGACGATACCGGTCGGCACAAGGTACAGCGCGAACAGCGCCGCGATGACGAGGCGGGCGATGAGCACCCCAGCGAGGCACGGCGAATGATGCGCGTCGGCCGACATGTCAACGCAAACGCACGGGAGCTGGACAAGGGACATGGCCCTGCCACACCACGTGCGGTGGCGCAGGCCGTTTTCGTCAATCCGGACGCCCAGGCAGGCCCAGGGGCACGGGACGCAGCCGCAGCACCTCGTCGCCCGCCTCGCGGACCTGCTCCTCCTCAGCGTGCGCTTTGAAGGCCCCCCGCGCATGCCGCCCACCGGTAGCGTGGGCCCCGAGTGCGCCTGCCTGGGCAGCGATGGAGCCTCGGGCTGCGAGAGACGCGCGAGTGCAGAGCGCCGGCGAGATCGTCGCTTCGTCCGACCACCGTTGGCCGGCAGGCCGGGCACTGCCCATGTTTCGTGGCCCAAGATACTCATCATTTGAGCTGTCGGGCGGCACGCAGCGCAAGGGGCGCGCGATCGGGGCGGCAATCACAGGTCGTCGTCGAAGCTGTCCTCGTCACTCTCCCGCCGCTTGGCGCTGGGGACTAGGTCGGACCGCCCCTGCTCCGCCAGCCGCCGCAGCGCGAGCGTCTGGGCTGCCACGCTGCGCCCGACGGCCGCCCCAGCCCCGCCGCGGGACCCGCCCCTTGCCGCAGCGCTCTTGGCCACCCCCCCCGTGGACGCCAGCACGCCCACGGCCGTGTCGCCGTCCGTCCTGACCTTCCCCGCCCCCGGGAGGGCCACGGACCGCCGCCGGCCGGCCCCAGCCGCCGGGATCGGCAGCGCCTCGCCGTCCTTCCGCCCCGCCCGTGTCGCATCGCGGGCCTTGGACCCGCCCGCCGGCCTGCCCTCCTCCCCCGGCGCGTTGTGCAGGGGGTGGAACGGGTTGGACCTCACCGCCTCGTCAAAGTCCATCTTCTGCCGCGCCGCGGCCTCCAGCGCCCGGGGAGAGTCCGGACCCACCCGGATCGTCCGGCGGTCCCGGCCCGCACCCACCGTCACCGCGGGCTTGGCGACCACCCTCATGGTGGCAGGCGCCCTCGCCACACCGCCCCCCGGCAGCGTCACCGCGTCCCCCGCCACCATCTCCACCTCCAGATCGTCTTCCGGCTGCGGCTCCGGCGCCCTCACCTGCCCTCCGAGCATCCCTATCACCGCGCCGCCGATGCCGCGCCGCGCCGGCTTGGCCGCGGTCCCCGACGCCGCCTCATCCGCCTTGCGCTGCAGCCGCATGTTGAACGCCTCGGCCGCCTCGGCCTGCTGCGGCTCTACCCGCCCGTACCCGTCCGTGCCCACGGCCCGCTGCCACCGCCGCGCGGCCTTGTCCTTGCGCGACCGCGCCGCCTCCCGCCTCTCCCGCGCCTGGCGGGCCTTCTTCGCCGCCTCGTCCTCGTCCTCGGGCGCGGCCCGCGGCCCCCCCGCCGCCTCCCCCATCGCCGCCTCGAGGCTCGGCAGCCCCCGCGCCCTCCTCACCCGCCTCTCCTCCGCCCTCCGCAGCCGCTCCTCGTCCCGCATCCGCTTCTCCGTCAGCACCGCGTTCCGGCCCCCCTTCCCCATGCGCGGCGACTCCACCCCCGGCATGGCCGTGTCCACGCCCTGCGTCCCCGCGCGGCTCATGTCCTTCCGCGCGTCACGGTCGGCCTGCACGAAGAGGAGCCGCGGCTGCCCCGGCCCCCGCCTGTTGTGGGCCTCAAGCTCCTTGGCGTCGACCCGGTCGACGTCGCGCTGGGACAGCGAGTCGCGGTTCTTGCTGCTGCCCTTGCGCCCCTTGCTGGACCTCGAGAGCTGCCTCGCGACGGCTGTCTTCTCCGACTCGCGGTCCGACTCGTCGTCCGAGTCGCGCGACCCGAGGGTCGAGCGACCCTCGATGACGGCGCGGAAGCGACGCCTGTCGGCGAACCGGGCCCGGGACGGGTAGGTGCACACGCGGAAGAGGAGGTAGAGGAAGACGATGACGCCGAAGCCGTGGAAGGCGAGGAGGCCGACGACGCAGGACGGGGAGGCCCAGTCGACAAGGCCGAGGCGGAGCTCGAGGACGATGGCCAGGGCCAGGAGCGGAAGGTGGAACAGCGGCAGCGGGGCGGCCTCGAACAGATCCAGACGGTAGTCCGCGTGCGGCGGGATGGGCGAGTCGAGGTGGTACGACTCCTTGGGATTCGCGCTCGCGTCCAGCTCGGCGCCCCCGACCGTGGCCTCGCCCTTGCCCGCGCCCATGCCCCCCGCGGCCTCGACCTCCCCTTGCACGCCCCCTGCCCCGATGTCCGACGGCGCGAAGCCGGGCGGCGCCTTGAAGTCGGGCGAGAAGGTCCATAGGCGCAGGAAGCGGCTGTAGATGAGCTTGACGCAGCCCACGCCGCAGGCGCTGGCGCAGCAGCCCAGGATGCCGTGCTCCACCTGGTGCTTGTTGGCCCACCGCCGGAATCGGTAATCTGCCTGCCGCTGCCGGGACATGTCGCTGCGGAAGAAGAGGCCCGAGGCGGCGGCGTTGCAGGCGCCGAAGAGGCCGAGCACGCCGATGATGATGAAGGCGGGGATCATGGCGCCCAGGGTGAGGAAGTCGAAGAGCGCGGTGGCGGTGAAGGCCACCGCGAGGGTGGGGTAGATGGCGAGGAGGAACGACGGCACGCTGAAGGACGAGCCCCCGGGGAGGCACAGCCACGTGAAGATGCCGCCCACCACGGCACCGGCGAGGACGAGGCTGATGAGGGTGGCGGCCGCGAGGCTCACGCCAACGTACCGGCTCACCTGCACGCGCACGACCGTCTCATTAGACGCACGCTCCCCGCGCGCGCACGCGACCGCCCGCACGGTCTGGGTCTCGTAGAAGAGCGGCAGTGACGCCTCGGCCCCGAGCGCGATCTCCTCGTTCTGCCTCACGGCGCACGTGACCGGGAACTCCGGGTGCCGCCAGGAGTACACCACGCGCGGCGCCGTCGTCTCGTCCGTCGCCCCCACGTGGGCCCCGGCCTTGATTGTGACTCGGACGGGCATCCACTCCCGCGGCCAGGTGACCACGGGCGTCGGCGTCTTCGGGTCCGTCTCGTTGGTGGAAACGAGGAGCTGGAGCCGCCGGCTGCCGCTGTGTTCCGCCCCGGCCTCGTGAAGGGTTTCAGAGCGCTCGTCCGCGCCGACAACACTACGCAGCATGGTCGTTGTGCCCTCCGGATCGGCCGCGAGAAAGACGAGCCCCGCGGCGCCGACCAACGCCACGGCGCTCGCGAGCCATTGCGCCCAGCAGAGGGTCGGCCGGCCGCCCCGCCGCCTGGTCGGGTAGCGGCGGACCTGTACCATCGCGCCCGGCGCGGGCTGATGGCGTCGCGGGTAGGCGGTGCCCCTGATGGTCGTGTCGGTTTTTTTCGTGCGGTGTCTTTGAGTGCCGAAAACACTGCGAGGAGCCTCAAATTTGAGGCAGCTTCAAATATGAGCGCGGCAATGTCACCATAGCTCCGAGTGCTGCGACATCCTCGTGGTCACCTCCCTCCGGGACTGCGGTGTGCTGGTGCCCGAGGCTCCCTGGCGGACGGCAAGGCGCAGCAGCGAGTCTCGGGCGTGAGCACGAGCCCGCTTGCGCAGCGCGTCGCGCCACGACTCCATGAGGTGGTCGCGCACGGCTGGGTCCTCTGCGGTGAGGATGCTGCTGGCCGACGAGGCCACGGACGCGCGGCTGCACACCGAAAAGGTGTCCGAGCTTGACCTGCGGCCAACAAGCGGTCCCGGCCCACTCTGGCACGAGAGCGTTCCCGAAACCGTGGCTGCGGCCGCCGGTGGGGACGCCACCACGGCACTTTCGGGCTCCTGTGGTGCACCACGCGTCGTTTCGATATCCAGGCCGGCAGCTTCGTCGAGAGCTGCGGCGCTTGCGGGCACCTTGGCGGCGGCGGCAACGGCGGCGATGGGCAGCTGCCTCCGGGAGGGTGGCCTGACCCGTGGCACCGCCACGACCGATGCCGTCTCTGATGGCTTCGGAGGGAGTTGCCCGGCCACAGCGACGGAGTCGGGAGCGTTCGTAGCCCTGTGCTGTTTCAGAGCTTTCCGGCCGATTGGGCTCGTCGGCGGCATCGGCGGAGCAACGCGTCGCCGACCAAGCTTCCCCTCCCATTCTGGCTTCTTCCAGGCTTCGCTCTGCGACCCAACGACAGCCACCAAGTCCAGTGGAGCCGGGGTGTGGCGCCGCTCACGGTGGTGGGTCAGCGTCCACTGCTTGTCGTTGTCAGCCGAGCCCGGCAGGCGCAGGTCCACCACGACCTCCCCGCTTCCGACCATGAGCTGAGACGCGAACGTCTGGGGCGAACGGCGCTTCCCCTTGGCTGAGCGGCGGCCGCCGAGAACGGCTCCCCCGTCATCGCCGACGACAACGTTGTCCCTGTGGCCGGACGCCACGAGCGAGACGACGAGGCCTTCTTCGCCCCCAGCCTGGTTTGCATGCCGCAGCTGGGGCCTCCTGTGCCAGGGGCTCTCGGCGCAAGCCGTCGCTTTGGCCGAAGGCTGGCGCTCCGGCGAGGCGTCCGCTGTTGGGCCGTCAAAGACCGAAGTCATGGGCGTCGCAACCACGTGGCGCCTTCCCTTGGTCACGCCTGGGACAGTTGTGGCCGCCCACGCGACGGCAGCGGCCTCTTCGCCCTGCAAGAACGTCCTGCCCCCGGCTTCCGCCTTGGGACGGAACGGCCCGAACACAAACCGCGGCGCTGGGTCCGCGACGGGCTTGCGTCCCACCTTAACCGGAGACAGGGGGGGCATGGGCGCGCCTGAGCCTTGACGGCCCGGGGCTGTCGGAGAGCCGACTTTTGCGGTTTCAGTCGTCGCGCCCGAGAAGAACGCATCACAGATGCTGGGCGCGAAGCCGCTGGCCTTGACCAGGATCCCTGCCGTATCCGGGGGCGCCGCGAGCCGCCGGTAGCCCAGGCCGATCTCTTTGCGTCCGGCGCTCGCTCCTTCGGCACGCTTCCCCTCCGGCGGCCCGATCACCCGCTTCGTGATCTTGGGCGGGTCCAAAAAGAACCGAAAGTAGAACTTGCCCTCCGTCGAGGACATCGTGCAAAGTCCTAGGCGCGGCTGGCCAGGGTAAAGCGCCTGCCGACGTGTGAATCTTGAACTCGACGATGACACCGATGGACGATCGCTGAACGGAGTCCGTCGGGAGTGCAAAGCCTTCCAGCGCAGCATGCATGAACAGTGTGTTGCAAAGCGCAGAGGAACGTCATCAAGCTTGTGCATCGTGCGTGAGCGCGCTTCGCGGCGAGCCAAAGCGCTTGCCCTAAAACTGCTGCGCCGCCCGTCATCACGTCCCGCGAGGATGAGCCACAGCAAAGCAACACTCATCGCTGCGCTATATGATGCATGGCATGGCTTTGCAGGCCAAACGGCGCGGCAGGCCGGCGATGCCCTGCCGCGCATTCCTGTTTCCAGCCCTGCACTCGCCTGCCAGCGATGACAGCCAGGACCAGGCGATGCGGCTTTGAGGTGCAAAGGAGCACATTCCTTGCAATTGCGGCGCTCCTCGCACTGGTGATCGGGTTTGGTGTGGAGCCTCTCCTCTCACGGCAGGGTGCCCGAGCAAACAGCGACGACATTGACAGCATCGACCTGGACGACTGGACGCCTCGGCAGGTCGGCGTCTGGCTCAAGCGTATTGGTCTCGGCCATGCTGCGCCCGCGTTTGAGCGTGCGGGGGTGGACGGGGACCGCCTCTTTGAGCTGGGCAAGAATGACTACATCGAGCTCGGCTTGACCGAGGCTCGGGAGCGCGTCATTTTCGCATCAAAGGCGAGCAAGCTGCAGGACATCATGGTGAACGACGAGAACCCTACGGCCAACGGGTTCTGGGAGTACCGAGCCGTGAACCGGCAGTTTGTAGCCGTGGCCATCCCAGCCATCGTCGTGAGCAAGCTTGTCCCCCCCCCCCCTGCCCCCCAAGGGGGTGCCGCCCTGTGGGCCCGCACACTGGTTCGTAGGCCACGTGCGGGTGGTGCGCAATGACGCGCCGCAGCCCCAGCTCGTGCCGACCGGGTGCCGCGGGGCAGGAACCGGCCGGCGGCTGGGCCCTCATCGAGGATGGCCGACCCCGGCCGAGCCTCGCGCCAGCGTCCAGCCCGTGGCAACCTGGAGCAATGCCTTGTGTGATGTTCCCCCTTTCCTCCCGCAGCTTTGCCCCAGGACGTGGTTCATCTTCACGTACCTGACCAACTACGCGGATCTGGAGCACATCATCGAGCCCGACACGACCCCCGACGCGGCTGACGACCCTCAGAACGACCCGCGGTGGACGCTCATGCTCGACCACGACGTGGATGCGTCCGGGGCGCTCGCGGGGCACGGCAAGGAGGACCGCGGCCGCAAGGTGCAGGACGACGCGCGGCTCTCGCTGATGCTGGCGCTGCTCTTCGTGCCGCACGCCGCCGCCGCGTTCTGGCTGCTGGGTTTCGTGGACACGGACCCGGTCCTCATCTCCATGGTGGCCACGGCGGCGCTGGTGGCGCAGCTCAAGGAGGTGCTCGACCTGTACAACGCCCTCAGCAGCGACGACTACGTGGCCATGGAGGACAAGCGCCGCTTCCTCGTCTGGTGGCTCTCCGGCGTCGGCGTCTGCGTCAGCGTGATGAAGGTCTTCCCCGTCCTCCCCGCGTCTCTCATCGACGCCTCGTTCTACGCGACCATCACTCTCGGCCTCATCGTGGCGCTGGACGAGCTCTTCACGCTGGTGCCCATCGCGGTGCGCGCCGAGGTGATGATGTGCCGCAGCAAGGCCCGAGAGATGCGGCAGCTCCGCCGGGAGGAGATTGACCGGCAGGCAGAGCTGCAGCAGACCGCCTCGTACGAGAGCGTCGCGCCCGGCACGCCCTCCGTCGGGGGCATCCGTCGGCTGCCCGCGACCTTCTCGCGCCGCGATGTCAGCAACCTCAAGGGCGGGACCGGCCTCGCTGACAGCGGCAAGGGGGCCGCGTTCCAGCCTGGGCAGTTTGCGGGGCACAACGACGCCGACGAGGCACCGAAGCTGGGGAGGGTGCCGCGCCGGCAAGCGGGCCCGAGCGGGGACAGTGACGACGACACACCGCCCCCGCTTGGGCCGGCCCAGAGCGGTTCCTCTCACGTGGCATTCGGCAGCGACGGGCCGTCCGTGGGCATGGGCCTCGGCCCCGTCCTCGCGGCGCCGCGCCCAATGTTTGGCGACCTCCAGAGCGGCGGCGGCCTCGGCCCCGCGCCGGGCCTGGGCTCAACCAAGCCCAAGCCGTCAGTGTGGGGCGACCTGGACGACGACGAGGAGCTCCCGCCCGGCATCGGCCTCGGGCCCGTCTCCGCGGCGCCGCGCCCAGTGTTCGGCGACCTCCAGAGCGGCGGCGGCCTCGGCCCCGCGCCGGGCCTGGGCTCAACCAAGCCCAAGCCGGCGGTGTGGGGCGACCTGGATGAGGATTACATCCAGCGCGGCATCGGCTTGCATCCCGATACTGCCGACCTTCGCCGCGACCCAGGGAGCACGGCCGGACCATTCCAGGGCGCCGCTGGGGACAGTGACGACGACACACCGCCCCCGCTCGGGCCGGCCCAGAGCGGTTCCTCTCACGTGGCGTTCAGCAGCGACGGGCCGTCCGTGGGCATGGGCCTCGGCCCCGTCCCCGCGGCGCCCCGCCCAATGTTTGGCGACCTCCAGAGCGGCGGCGGCCTCGGCCCCGCGCCGGGCCTGGGCTCAACCAAGCCCAAGCCGTCAGTGTGGGGCGACCTGGATGATGACGAGGAGCTCCCGCCCGGCATCGGCCTCGGGCCCGTCCCCGCGGCGCCCCGCCCGGCTTTCGACGACCTCCAGAGCGGCGGCGGCCTCGGCCCCGCGCCGGGCCTGGGCTCAGCCAAGCCCAAGCCGTCAGTGTGTGGCGACCTGGACGACGACGAGGAGCTCCCGCCCGGCATCGGCCTCGGGCCCGTCCCCGAGCCGTCGTCAAGCAACCCTTTCGGCGCCCTGGGCAGCGGCCATGACGTCAGGCGGGCCCGTTCGCACGAGTTTCGTACCATGGGCGAGGAGGCCGAGGCTGCGGCACCTCCCCCGTACCCGGTCGCATCGGATGCCGCCCCGGAAGCGGCCGGCATCCCGCCCCGTGGGGTGCGCCGGGGGCACCACGCGGCGGCGTCTGACGCCGACGCGGCCGAGGCGTCGGCAAGGTCAGGCGACGGCGGCCTGTCTGGACAAGGGCCGCGGCTGCGCCAGACCAGGACGGAGACTGCAGCGAGGGAGGGCATCGCCGGCCTCGAGCCGGGCCTCGCGGAGTGAGGAACCGACACGCCGTGGCGATCCAGCCGATTGCGTGACAGGGCATTCGAGCGCGGCGGGGCGCGGTGTCGGGAACGGCGGTGCTCAAACACACGAAGCTGCACTTGCATATGCACTTGCATCTGCGCGTCACTGCCGCCCGGCCTTGCCGGCCTTGGCCCGCCTTGCCCTGCCGCCGCCGGAAGACTGCCGGCCGCCGGCGGATCCGGCCGCAGACGTCTTGGCTTGCCGCCCGCCGCCAGGCTTCCCCCCGTCCGTCCCCGCGGCGCCGCCCCCGCCCCGCAGCCCCTTGACCCACGCGAGGCACGCCATCACCGGCGAGGCGATGGCCTCCACCGTCCTCGTGGCGGCCGTCGTCGCCCCCGTGGGGTGCGGGAAGAGCGCCACCCCCTTGGCAACGAGCCTCAGCGCCTCCCAGTGGATCCAGATCTGCACCAGCACCGTCAGCCAGGGCAGCACCAGGAGCCGGTACAGGATCGAGGCCACCGTGGGGCGCGAGCCGGTGAGTCGCATCGCCGTCGTGAACACGGTGGAGCCCACGGCCGCGCCGCTCCCGTCGTCCTCGTCGTCCCCGACGGCAGGCACCGGCGGCTGCGGCGCGGGGGCGGGGTGGGCGTCCGCGGGCACGCGCACCTGCTTGGAGCTCATGGTGAGCTCGCTGCCCGGCCCGTCGGCGAGGGCGGGCACGTCAAAGGTCCAGTCGTATTCGTGCTTCATGGGCATGAAGGGTGAGACGTGGAAGGTCTTGGGCCAGCGGTACCGTACGCTCTCCTCGTCGTGCCGCACCACCGTCACGCCGGGAGCGGCTGGGTGAAGGACGTAGCAGTGCATCTCCGACCTGCGAGGCAGTGGGCGGTGGAGGCGAGGGCGGGGGTGCGATCGGGGCGGTGGGCGGTGGAGGTGAGGGCGCGCCCGGGCACGCACCGAGGACGGGCGCCGGGGGGCGTCCGTCGCGTCGGCGGGCGTGGCGTCGCCGCTCACCACGGAGTGTTGGTCACCTGCACCACGACGCACTCGAGGGCGGGGTGCGGGCCGGGACCGGGCTTGTAGAGGTAGAAGAACGCGGCGGGGTTGAAGGTGTACCCGAAATAGCGGGGGTGTGCCATGAGCCTGACCGGGCCAGTCGCCGCGGCATCGTCCCCCGTCGTGCGGCGCACGAGTGTCCGTACCGCCTCATCAAGCGGCAAATCATCAACTCCGACGCCCTGCGCATCCAGAAGGCGGAATAATCTGTGTCGCAGACGGGCCGCAGGCCGAGAATGGCTTCTGAGAACGCTCAGACGTGTCGACGGGCTTTCCGCCGCGGGGCCGCTCACCTTGAGGAAATCCTCGCGCTGAAGCGACACCGCGCACCACTTGGACGTCCCAGCCAACAAGCCCCAGCCGCTAAAGGCCGAGCCCGAGTCGACGGCCTGCGGGACGAGGCAGGAACGTCACACCGCACGTCGCTTGGGAGAGCGCCCCGGGCCGCGGATGTATGGCATCCTCCACGGCATCGGAATGCTGCATTGCAGCTCACCTTGGTGTCCACCATGAACAGGTGCAAGGGGTACCTGAATGCGTGCTTGGTCGGGAAAAGCCTCGTGTGCGACACGTCGCCGGCCCACACCGACACCTCTGGGGGCACGCCCGCGGCTTCCGGCATTATTTGTGGATCTGGGCTCGCAAGGGGTGCTGTGAGTGTTCGGAATGCCCCCACGCGAGTGCTCGGCCGCCGCTCTGCGAAGCCTCTCTCCCGTCGCAGTACCCGGAGCGCACCGCGGAACGGGCCGCCCCGCACCAGCGGGTCGCCAGCTGAGCCGCAGCCATACGATGCGCAGCGTTATCCGCCGCACCGGTAATGTGGTCGCGGGCGTGGGGCTGGCAGCCGTTGCCTGGAGGCTCGCGAGCCTCGGCAGGCGGGTGACGAGCTCGGCCCCGGGCGTGGATGACGAGCTTGAGCTTGATGATATGGGATGGGCCGTCACCGCCAGGCTTGCTGCGTGCGTACACCCTGCGACAGCTCGTCGCAAGGACGAGCGGTCGACCTCTGAGCTGGCGTGGTCTCTGGCCGTCCTGGCGCTCGGAGCTGCTGCCGGCACGGCGACGGGCCAGGCTGTGTCGCAAAGCACGCGTAGCACGTCCTGGCTGGCCCAGCGGGTGCAGGCGGCGTCGGCCGAGGAACGCTCGCGGATTGCGCGCACCGTCTCGGCCGCCCTGCTGCACGAGCTCGAGACCATGGAAAACGGTGCGCCCGGCGATCAGGGGTCGCTGCGGGACGCGATCGGCGCGGCAGCGGCCAGGCTGGTGATGGACGCGTCAGGGCCTGGCTTCGCGGCGCTGCCCGCCGACGTGGCTCGCCTGGTGGCGGCGCTCCCCGATTCGGCCATCGCCGGGCCGCTTGCCGACCCCAGCGCCGACTGGTCGCGGGACGGCTCCAGCGAGGCAGCCCGTGCGCGCCGGCTGGTCTGGCTGGGGGCCTGGGCAACCGTTGCGGCGGCGGCGCAGGCCGAGGGCGACACCGGGGCCTCCCACCGGTCGCTCGTGGCCAGGGGCATGAATCTAGCGAGGGCCGGGGCGGAGGCAGAGCTGGCTGCGGGACGCCAGGAAGCCTCGGAGGCGTCGGGCCCGTCTCGCACGGCGGTCCGTGTCGCTCCGGCCGTCGCTGTCGCCGTCGCTCGGGGCGGGCCGGGGGCCGCGCTGGCGTGCGCCGTGCTGGCGGGCGCGGGCAGGCGCGCCGCGGCGGGCTCCCGCGACGCCCTCGACGCGGCGTCGTCATCGGCCCTCCGCGCCCTACGCTCGGCGGGGGGAGGAGGCGCCGCCGAAGGGGCCGCTGTGGCAGCGTGGGCGGCGCTTGCGGCGGCAGGGGACCCGAGCTCCGCCGCGGCGGCGGCAGAGGTGCTCGGGACGTGCGCTGCAGAGCGGCTCGCTGAGGCGGCGGAGGCCGGAGCCCGGCACGACGGTGCGGCTTCCGCGCTCGCGGCGGTCGCGCTCTGGCAGCGGCGGGCCGCCGGTCGCGACGGCGCCGCGCCCTCCCGCCCGGCAGAGCTCCAGGACGCGTCGCTCCGCCGACGTCGCCACGAGGCCTTCGTGCGCGTCGGTGCGGCGCTCGCGGCCGCGGGGGACCCATCCGCGGTCAGGGAGGCGGCTGCAGCGCTGGCAGGGTCCCTCAGCTCCGCCGGGCAGGCCGCGGGCGGGCCGCGCGGGGCGGGCGCCGCGGCCCAGGCGGCCGCCGCGGCGGCGTCGGCCTCCCTCCTCGGCGCGGCGGCGTGGGCGAGCGACGCCGCGGCCCTCGCCGCCGTGTCCGACGACGGCCCGCCCGGTGCCGCCGCCCTCCCCTGGCGCGTCGTCCGAGCGGCGCTGTGCCGGAGCGACCTCCCCTCTGAGCTCCGGCGCCCCTGCCTCGCCCTTGCCGCCCTGAGCGCCTCGCGGGCCCTCTCGACCCGTCTGGATGACGTGTCCGCGGCGGTGCTGGAGGCTGAGGCGCTCCGGCACCCGCTCCTGGCGAAAACAGCGGCGCTGGCCGCGGCGGCGGCGGCGGCCGAAGCCAAGGCCAGGGCGAAGGCCGAAGCCGCAAGGGCAGCGGCGACGCTCAAGCTGCAGGGCAAGCCCGCCGCGGCCAGGGCCGCCACGTCATCGACGTGGAGCCTCCGACGCGGCAGGGCCGAGACCCCAGCCGCGGCGTCTCCCGCCTCCGCAGCCGCCGCGGACGCTCCGTCCCCCCCGCCCGCGTCCGAGGTACCCGTCCCCGTCTCGGCTCTGCCCGGCTCTGCCGTCTCCGCCGCGGCGACCGAGGCTGTGGCGAGGGACGCGGTCAAGCGGGCCGTCGATGCCAAGGCCGCCTCGGCGGCAAACCTCCGGCCCCCTGAGCCGCCGGCCGCGGGCGCGCGGCCGGCCCCGCGGCTGCCTCCCTCCCAGGACGTTGTGGCCCTGGCTGCCGCGCCGGCGCCGGCGTCGCGGTGGCTCCCGGCGTCGTGGGTCGGCGGCCGGGGCCCACCGACCGACCCGCTGCCGGCTCTCGGATCTGACTCCCTCCTGATGCGGCTCTGCAAGTGCGTTGCGTCGGGCGCCTCCGATGCCTACCTCCCCCCGAGCCCCGAGGCTGAGGCCGCGGCGAGGGCCACCGGCAGAGCCCTTCACCGCCTCGGCGCGGCCGACGTCCTCCTCTCCGCGGCAGAGCTCCTCCGCGGGGGCCGGGGCGCGTCGGCGGAGGAGGCCAAGGCGGTGCGGCAGGCCGTCCGGGGCCTCGCCAACGCGGCCCTCGCGTCGCCCCTCGTCGCCGCATCGCTGCGCTCGCACCTCCTCGCCGACTCCAGGGCCGGGGGCGGCGCGGCTGCCACGGTGGCCGGCTGCGCGACGAGCCTGGACCTGAAGACGTCGTGCCACAGCCTCCGGCTGCTCTGCAACCTGGGCCTGGCCCTGGTGCCCCGGAGGGAAGGCGCGGCCCCCCCCTGGCGGCTGGTGGAGTCGGGGCGCGGCATGGCGTGCGATGGCGGCGTCGGCATGGACGACGTCGTCTTCCCGATGCTCGATACGACGGGGGCCCCCGCCGTCGGGCCGGAGGGCGGGAGCTGGCACGGACTCGCCACAGCGGCGTGGGGCGAGTCACACGCGGCGGAGGGCGCGGGGGAGGTTGGGGGGGTGGGAGCGGGCCAGGGCACGGTCGTGGCGGCCGCTGGCGGGGGGAGCGAGGCGGAGGACGAGGCGGCGGCGAGCACGACGGGCGCGACGGGGGACGACGACGAGGCGGCGACAGCCGGAGCGGCCGCTGGCGCTGGGGCGGGCGCTGCTGCCGGGACGGCCACCACCGGCGCAGAGGCGGGGGGCGGTGCCCGGGGCGCGGTGGCCGCGGCCCTGGCGGCCCTGCGCCGGCGTGGGGCGGGCTGCGACGTGGATTTCGTCTTCCTTCACGGCATAGACGGTTCCGGCCTGCGCACATGGCGGTGCGCGCCCAAGCCGCTGCCGTCGCTCGAGGCGGGTGGCGAGGCCCGGTCCAGGCTCCGGCGCTCCCTCGCGTCGCTGCACGACGGCACGCCGCAGCACCTGGCCACGATCAAGACGGCGGGGTCGTCGAGGCGGGCGCTGTGGCCGGCGGCGTGGCTCGGGCCGGAGCTGCTGGCTCGCTTCGGCGTGGGCACGCGGATGATCTCGGTCGCATACGACGCCAGGCCGCAGGCGGGGCTCACCACGAGGCCGGACCTGCAGCTGGAGTCCACGGGGCGCGTGGTGGGGCGGGCACTGCGGCGGGCGGGGGTCGGGGCCGACGGTCGACCCGTAGTTTTCGTCTGCCACTCGATGGGCGGGCTCGTGCTCAAGACCGCGCTGCTGCAGGCGGCAGGGTGGGAGCCGTTCGAGGACGGCGGCGAGGGCAGTGACGGCGCGGGCGTCGCTGCGCCTGACACGGCCGGAGCGGACCCGGCAGCCCAGGCCGCGCCCGGCCGCGAGGGCGGCCTCCCGCCCGCACAGGCTCCGCAGAATGGCACCGTGGCACCCGCCGGCCGTGTCGCGGGCGGCACGGACGGCCGGGCCT
>Ga0136560_1000892_pt1 | contig 15176 bp, 9 predicted proteins | sample AntRauMeHopE1497_FD_104925 | JGI IMG/M metagenome (GOLD analysis project Ga0136560, IMG submission 104925) | Saline lake microbial communities from Rauer Islands, Antarctica - Metagenome Hop E1 #497 | ecosystem: Environmental > Aquatic > Non-marine Saline and Alkaline > Saline | place... | reverse complement strand
CAGGGGGGAGCGACGACGAGGGCGGCGGCGAGGAGGACGAGGGCCCTTCGACGACCAGGGTGGCCAGGGCGTGGTCCGTGTGGGCAATCGTCGCGGTGCTGGTGGTCGTGTGGGCGCTGGAGCCGGTCCAGGCAGGGCTCGCCGTGGCCACGGTGTCCGCGCCCCTCGAGGGCCTGCACCGCAAGACGGGGGTCGTGCCCGCGGGCACCCCGGGGGCGGCGCCGAGCCTGCAGCCTGCAGTCCTCAAGTTTGCCTTCCTGGGAGCGACGGGGACGTGCCTGCTCCTCGCCGCGCTCATCTCGGCGCCCATCCTGGGAGCCGGCGCGCGGCAGACGGGCGTCATCTTCCTCGGCACGCTCCGCCGCGTGGCGCTGAGCCTGGTGACCATCGCGCTCCTGCTCTCGCTCGCGTTTGTCATCCGGCGCAGCGGCGCCGACGGCACGCTCGGCCTCGCGTTCGCCGAGACGGGGCCGGCGTTCCCCTTCGTGTCGCCCATCGTCGGCTGGCTCGGCGTGGCCCTCACCGGCAGCAGCACGTCCAGCAACGTGCTCTTTGGCTCCATGCAGCGCACCGCCGCCCTGACCATCGGGCTTGACCCCATCGTGACGGTCGCAGCGAGCGCGGGCGGCGGCCCGCTCGGCGGCATGATCTCGCTGCAGTCCGTCGTGGTGGCCGCGGTGGCCACGCAGGGCGCCGCCGGCGCGACCGGCGCCCGCGTCACCACGGCCCAGCTGCTCCACTACACCATCTGGCATAGCACCATCGCCGTCATCCTCTTCGGCCTGTGGACGCTGCTCCTTGCTAACGTCGCCAGCGCTCCGGCAAGCGATTGCTACACGGCGCTGGGCGTCCTGGACCCCGCGGCCACGTCGACCGCATTCCTGTCGTCGTGCTAGGCGGCCGCACGCGCGGGAGGAGGAGGGCACGCTTGCAGGCGTGTGGTGCGTGCCCGGTCTTGCAGCCGTCCCCGAGCACCGCACGCCGATTCAAGCCGCCGCCATGCCGTCACACAGTCACACTCACGTTCTCAGTCAGAGGAGTCAGAATCGGACCCCAGGTCCTCCGTCTCGTCCGTGTCGCCGCCCGCCTCCCCAGCGCTCATCGCGAGCATGTCGGGCTCCTCCTCCAACGCCGACGCGAGCTCCTGCGGGTTGAAGACCATCATCGAGGCCGAGCGCAGCCGCCGCGCCGAGATGATGTTGAGCTCCGTCGCGAGGGCGGCCGTCATGGTGTCCGCGGCCTCGTCGTCGTCGTCCGCGCCCCCGCCCTGGCGCGTCGTCGACGCCCACCTCCGCCCCCGCGCGGCCGTGAGGCTGGCGGTGCTGCCCTCGTATACGCCCCTGGGCGGCGCGATGACGGGTCCCGCGTCCGCGGCGGCGACGGGCGACGCCGCGCCGCTCGACGGCGGGCCGTGCAGCCTGGACACCTCGCTGCCCCGCGCGCTCGCCCCGCGGAGGCGGGACGCGATGGCAGCGACCTGGATCTGCGTGGCGGTGTAGCCGTGCTTGTAGTCGCGGTCGTCGGTGTAGAAGGTCATCTCGCCGCGGGACGCAAGCACCGAAGCCACCGTGGCGTCGTCCCCGCCCAGCGCGAGCTGGGTGTGCCTTGACCGGTGGTGGTGGTGGTGGTGGTGGTGGTGGCTGTGGTGCCGCTGACGGAGTACCGCGGATGCCGGGGCCGACGCCCCCGCAGGCACAGCCTGCCCCCGGCCGTGCGAGTGGTGGTGCCTCCCGTGGTGGTGGTGGTGGTGCCGGGCGTGCAGCCGCCTCCGGATGGCCAGCTCGGTGGAGTGGTCGTGGCCGTCGGAGAAGGTCGGGTCGCCGAGCAGCATGTTCCCCCACGGCGCCACGAAGACGAGCCGGGCGGTGACGAGGGACGCCCAGCCGGGGTGCAGGAGGCCGTCGCCGCTGCCGATGACGACGAGCACGACGGAGCTCGCCGCCAGGAGGCCGACGTCGCAGAAGCGCCAGAGCGCCCGGGCCACGGTCTCCAGCCCGCCGCAGGGCGCCAGGGCGTCGCACGGCGAGCCGTGGCCCGTGGAGGTGGCCCACTTGGCGCCACCCGTCTCCTCGAACGCGTCGTCCTCCTCCGCCCACTCCGCCTCGACCGCCTTGCGCCGCGCCACCTCCTCGGGGGTGGGCGAGACCAGGACGACGGCCCGCCCGGTGCACACGTACGCGGCCGACCCCGCGAGCCGCAGGACGAGCTCGAGGAGCATGAGGGTGCCACACACGAGCGACAGCACGGTGCCCGCGGTGACGACGCCCTTCCCGACCTCCTTGATGATCTTGCTCTCGACCTGCAGCACCGACGAGGCCGCGCCCAGGGCGATGACGATGAAGACCGCCGCGCGCCAGAGGCGGGAGCGGACCATGAGGTCGCCGAGGCGGGCCACGCAGCCGGCGAGGCCCGAGGGGCGGTAGTGCTTGGGCCGAGGCGAGGCCGCCAGGACAGGGGAGCGGCGCCTCGCGACCTCGTCGTCGTCGTCGTCATCGCTGTCCGTGTCCTCGGCGTCGTCGCCGAAGACCGCCGGCAGGGCGACGAAGGAGCACCAGTCGCCGCACGCGCTCGACCTGGTCGCGCACCCGAGAGGCGCGACGGGGGCCGTGGGGGCCGCGGCGGCACCCGCGCCGTCCGCGGGGATCCCCGACGCCTGCTCGGCGGCGGCCGCCGGCCCCTCCGCCTCCTCCTCGGTGTCCGATTCCGACGACAGGTCGTCCCGGAACGCCTCCAGCAGGGCCTCCCGCGCCCTCCGGGGCAGCTTGACCGCCTGCTCCTCGGGGAGGCCGGCCAGCAGGGCGGACCACTCGTCGCGGGTCAGGTCCTTGGCCTGCTCCCCTGCGGCAGAGCCGCCGGCGCTGGGGGTCTCGGGGACGTGCCTCGGGCCGCCGGTGAGGACGGCCCGTGCCTGGCCGGGGGCCCAGTCGGAGGCCCCCGACCCGTTCCAGAAGGCCCCGGCGACCGGGAGGGGCGTGGCGGAGCGGGAGGTTGAGGCGGCGCCCGCGGTGGCGTAGGGGGCGAGCGAGGAGGCCATGTCCACGGGCCGCTCGGAGGCCTCCTCGGTGCGGTCGTGGTCGCCGGGGGCGCGGACGGTGAGGCCGGCGGGGCGGCCGGCGGGGCGGCCGGCGCCCGCGGCGTCGCGCGGCGGCAGCGGGGGCGGCGCCACCTCGCCGGGCACGCTCCCGCGGAGCCTCGCGACCCGCTTGTGCAGGATGGAGAGGGGGGGAGGGCGGCCCGCGGGGTGGTCCGTCGCGGACCGGACGGCGGGGGCCGCGCCGTGGGCCGCCGGGGCGGCCTCGGCGTCGGTCAGGAAGTGCGGGCCCGCCGGCTCTGCCGACGACGGCCTGGGCGGCTCGCCGTCGCCGTCTTCGTGCCCGGGGAGGGGGGAGTGGTCGCCAGGGAGGCCGGCGGCGGGGAGGGTCTGCACCGTGTCGCTCGGCTCGTGGAGGGGCCTCGGCGTGTCGTCGCCGGCGAGGCCGGCCGGGAGCCCGTCGCTCCGGGCGGGGGCGGCGAGGGAGTCGGTGACGGACCGCTGGGATCCGCGGGCGGCGGCACGCCGGCGGCGCTTCTCAGCCCTGGCGATCTTGCGCGCGATGCGCGTGGCGTGGCGGTCGTCTGACTTGCGGAGGGCGTGGAGGAGGAGGCGCTCGTCGATGAGCTCCCCGATGTGCGTGGTGAGCACGTAGATGGGTACGACGCGCTCGAGGAGGGAGGCGAGGCCGAGGATCATGAGGGCGGCGGCGCAGCCGACGACGGCGAGCTGGGCCGGGGTGGCGTTCTCCGCCGCGTAGATGGGGCCGAACTGCACCACGGTGCCGAGCACCACCGAGGCGACGAAGACGAGGCCGCGCATGCCCTTGAGGAGCAGGGGCGGGTTGCGGAACCAGAAAAGGTCGCGCTGGTGGAAGCGGTCGCCGGCGCGGTGGCGGCCGGTGCAGCAGGCGTTGTGGCAGCCGCCCTCCACCACGGGGGTGGGGGCGAAGGACGACGTGGTGTGCCGCAGCGCCGAGCCGGTCTCGTCGGTGGCGCCGCCGGGAGACGTCGGGCCCCCAGGGGACCTCGCGCCGGGCCGCACGGGCGAATCCCCGCGGGAGGCCCCTCCCGGGGCCACGGCGGCGGCCGCGGCCGCGGCCGCGGACGTGGGGCCCAGCTCCGACAGGTTCCCCGCCCACGTCAGCGTGCGCCTGGCCCTGCGCCTGTCGCCGTCGACTGATCCAGGCCTGGATCCCCCGCCGCCTGCGCCGTCCGAGTCGCCGAGGAAGCTCCTGGCCCTGGGAGCGAAGACCTTGCCGCCCGGTAGGGTCTCCCGCTTGCGGTGGGAGGGGCGGCGGCGGGCCGAGGACGACCCGGCAATGCCCACGGCGCCCGGGGGGGGCTGGCCCCCGGGGGAGCGCTGCGCGTCGCTGAGGACGATGGCGGGCATGGTGGCGTTGACCAGGGCGCCCTTGCCGCCCGACTGGATGCGGATCGTGCCACGGGGCAAGGCCGCCGCGCCGGGCGGGCCCGCAGCGTCCGGCTTGCCCGGGCCCGGGGTCGAGGCGGCGCTCGGCACGGCCGGAGCCTTGGACGAAGCTTGCACCGCCGTCTCCGACGCGCGCCGGGGCCCCGCCTGCACGGTGCCCTTGGCGTCTTCGAGCTCCGAGCGGCGCGGCGCGGGGCCGGGAGGCTTGGCGCCCACTGCCGAGGGCGTGGGCCCTGCGCCGGTGTCCGTGCCGGCGACGGACGACCCGACGAAAGACCCCGCTGCGCCTCCGCGGAGCCTGCGCTCGACCATGCCCCAGGAGCTCGCGTTGAGGGCCACCTTGGCGTCGATCTCGACGACCTGGGAGTGCATGATGGCCCAGTACACGGCGCGGACCTTGAGGAAGAGGGCCACGCAGCCGGCGAGGACGGCAGCGGAGACGACGGGGACGGCGACGACGAGGGAGACGCCCCTGCCGTAGCCCTTGGAGGCGGAGCGGAGGAGGAGGTCGAGGAGAAGGACAGCGGCGAGGGTGGCCCAGAGGCCGGCGGGGAGCGACCCGAGGTCCCGGAAGACGTGCTGCTTGGCCTTGCGGAGGTACGAGGTGAAGTGGAAGTGGGGCGGGAGGTGGTTGTTCCGCAGGAAGCGCCACTTGAGCTCGTGGAAGCGAACCAGCTCCAGCAGGCGGGAGTACTCGATGCTGTCCGACCACCCGCACAGGAGCCGGGCCAGGCAGGGGCGCGACGACATGCGGGTCGAGAGCTCCAGCTTGGCCTCCTTGGCCTCGCGCCAGTGACGGAAGTCGTACGCCTCGATCCGCTCCCAGCGCTTGGAGATGCGCATCGAGAGGAAGACCAGGACCACGACCATAAGGGCGTGCACGATGGCCACGAGGAACAGCGTCATGTGCACCGTCTGCGGGGACGCGGCCCGGGGTTTACCGGAGCAGAAGAGTGGGGCGGCGCGAGCCCGCAGCCCGACCCAGCACGCGCTCAGAGGGCAATGTCGCAAACCATGGCCCTGTGCGCGCGCAGAGGGCGAGCTCGGCCTCACCTCGAACGAGTGGCGCTGCGCGGGGTTGATGCCGCCCGTCAGAATCTCGATCAGGAACAATACAAAGGCCACGATGCCGACAACGGCCAGCTCCTCGTACGTGTGCCTGCGGGGGTCAGTCGTCGCGGCGCGGCGGCGTGGTGGCGGGGCCGGGCGCCCGCAAGCCCGTGCCGCAACAGCGACGACTGCCCTCACTCGAGCATCTGCTCCAGGTGCCTGTGCCGCTCGGTCAGGCGCTTCAGCGCAGCAAGGCCATACTGCGACGTCGGTGAGCACGGGGGCCAAGGGAGGTGAGGCTGTCGGGTGGCGGCAGCACGACTACTGCCTTTGAGCTGAGGGGTCGCGGCCGTTCTGCGCCGCGTCGCCGGGCTTTGCGCACCTGCAGCGCCAGAATGATGACAACGGTGAAGATTGCGAGAATCTCCGTGGTGTTGACAGACGTCCCAGCCATCGCGGGACCGCCCCGCTGGCGCCGGTGCCGCTCTCGGCGAGGCTGTGGTCGGACAGGTTGACGGCCGCGCTCTGCCCCTGGCCCCCGCGCCGGGCACACCGCACGACAGCGCGGACCCGTGCGTGCAGCCGATTCGTTGTCCCCAGGACTGGCGACGGGAGGTTCGGTCGGCTCGGCGGAGCCGGGGCGGAGCGTCTGACGGCGCAGTTTCTGGGCGAGTTCTTGCGGCCCGCGGGCCAGAATGGACGAGGCCGGAGACGCCCTTCCATGGACAGTGCTGGGACAGCGGTGCGGTGAGTGCACTGCTCCTCGGCGCGCGTGCTTTGCGTTCCTCTGGTCGGAGTAGGGGTCGACTGCTTTTCACTGTCCCATTCCGCCCACGCGCCTCCGTCCCTGCCGCTTTGGACGCTGCGCAGGTAGCGAGGCACAGGCGGCGCTCATCGTAGAGCGGGCGTTCTGGGTGTCGTACCGCTCGGGCATGGAGCCCCTGTCGATGTCCAAGTGGACCACCGACTCGGGGTGGGGCTGCATGGTCCGGTCGGCCCAGATGCAGCTCGCCCACGCGTGGCAGCGGGCGCTCTGCGGGGACGCGTGGGCGGACACGGGACGGCCTCCCGTGGACCAGCCGTGCCACGCGGTCCTTGTTCGCTGGTTCACCGACCACCCGGTGCCGCGCAGCCCGTTCTCGCTCCACCACATCGCCGCCCGCGGGAGAGAGGGCTACAGTATGGCCCCGGGCGAGTGGTACGGCCCCCACAAGGTGGCCAGCGTGCTGCGCGACCTGCTCGCCTCGCACGGCCGGCTTGCCGACGGCTTCCTGCGCTGCGTGGTGGCGTCGGGCGGGACCCTCTTCGTCGACCAGCTCCATGAGCTCTGTGCCGACGGGCGGCGCGTGGGGCGGTCCCATCCGGCCCTGCCGGGGCGGGGCGGGGCCGAGAGCGGGGCTGGGCCCGGGGGCGGACCGGGTGCCGCGAGCGGGGCCGAGGGCTGGGGTGGGGACGGAGCGGGTGCCGGGAGCGGTGACGGCGGGCCGGCGCCCAGCGCCGAGGCGTCGAGCGACGATGAGTGGGCCGACGTGTCGTGCGGGGACGGTGACGGCGGTGCGGCGGCCGGCCTGGGCGGAGCGGGCTCCGGGGACGCTGCCGAGGCCGCGAGCGCGGGCGGGGCAGAGGGGGCGCCGCTGCGCCCGGGTTCGGTTCCGTGGGAGGCCTCTGCACTGGTGTGGGTGCCGCTGCGGCTGGGCCTCGGGCGGACGATGGACGGCCGGTTCTGGCCCTCGCTCCGGCGCCTCCTCACGCGGGTGCCGCAGTGCGTGGGCGTCGTGGGGGGCACGCCGCGTCACTCGCTCTTCTTCCTCGGCGTGGGGCCGGGGGACCGCATCCCGTACTTGGACCCCCACAGGACGCAGCCGACGCCGCCGCTGCCGCCATCCGAGGGCGGCCGCTCCGACTCGGGGTCGTCGGCCGGCTCCTCCATCGGTCTGGCGGCGTCAGTCATGGCGCAGCGGGCGGCAGCAGCCACGGGGATGACCGGCTGGCTGGACGCGGCGCCGCGGGCGAGGGGGGAGCCGCCGAGCGAGGCAGAGGGGCGGGCGGGGCCGGGCGACGAAGGGGCACCCTCGGCCTCGGCCGCCGGGGCGCCCCCGCCCGATGATCCAGGCGCCGTTGCCGGCGAGAGTCCGCCCGCCCCGCCCCCGCCGCTGGGAAAATCCCTCTCCGCCGCCTCGTGGGACCCGGCGCCGGACCCCTGGGCGACAGAGCAGCACGCCGCGTCCTTCCACTTCGCCTCCCGCGCCGTGAGGACCACCACTCCGGACCAGCTCGACTCGTCGATGGCCGTCGGATTCTTCGTTCGTGACGGGGAGGACTGCGCGTCGCTCGTCGCGGCGCTGGAGCGGGCCGAGGACGGCGTTGACGCCGCCCTGGAGGTCGAGCGGCGCACCCCCGCGTGGATGCTCGCCACAGACCCCGCCACGGGGGCCAGGGCGGTGCCCACCTACCGGGAGCAGTTCGGCCTGGGGCCGATGCCGGCGTCGCCCCGCCCCGACGGCGCTCCGCCGAGCAAGCGCAGGGCCGACCCCCCCCCTCCCCGCGCCACGGGGGAGCCCGTGTCCCCGCCGGGGTGGGAGCGCGTGCCTCGCGAGGTGGAGGAGGACGAGGAGTCCGGGTTCCAGGTCGTCAGCCTCCACGAGTGACGGGCGACGCCCACTGCGGAGCCGGACGGCGCGCCGAGTGGGTACGGGGTGCCACATGCCCAAACGCGTCTTGGTGCGGCGTGTCACGTCGCGTCACGATCACCCGCGCCGCACCCTGACCGTCACGGCGCCGGCCGGCTCACCCGGCCGCGGCTGCCGCGCCCGCACCACTGCCGTGACGATGACGCCAGTCCCCGCCTGCATGAGGTGCAGGGAACCGCGGAACGCGCCTAGCGCGGCCGCGATGCGCTCCACGACGGGCAGCCGCTCGGGCGCGGGCATCGCCGCGATGCTGCAGAGCGCCTGCGAGGCGGCCGCCCCGGGGATTCCGGCGAGCTCTGCCACCACGGGCGGCGACAGGATGACATCAAGGGTGGAGGACCGCACGGGGGAGGGCGGGACGGTGCCGACGAGGCGGGCGGCGGTGGAGCCGACCACTACGGTGAGGGCCGAGAAGCGAGCGCCGTCCACGACCCACGCCGCGTGCGCGGGGCCGGGCGCCGGGGCGGCGGCGGCGACGGCAGCGGGCGGCCGCGGGTCCTCGTCCGGCGAGCCCGACGCCGTGGCGGGTCGCGGGTTGCCGGTGTCGCCGTCCCCGTCCTCGTCCTCGTCAAAGGCGTCCAGGTCGGCCCAGTCCACGTCGTCCCCGTCGTCCGCGGCCGCCGGCACGGGAGCCGGAGCAGGTGCGGCCTTGCCGGCAGCCGCCGCTGACGACGACGACGATGACGACGACGACGACGACGACGACGACGACGACGACGAGGCCGCCCCACGCGCCTCCTGCTCCTCCTCCTCCATCATCGCGGCCAGCGCCTCGTCCTCGTCCATTGCCTCCAGGTCCAGCATGCCCGCGTCGTCGAGCTCCTCGGCAGCCGACGACCGGACGCCCGCAGGCGCCGCGGCGGGGGCGGCAGCCCGGGCAGTGGCAGGCGCCGCGGCGGGGGCGGCAGCCCGGGCAGGGGCAGGAGCGGCGTGGGCCAACGCAGCGGCGGGAGCGGCCGCCGGGGCATGACCCGGCGGCGGCATGGCGGGGGCCGCCTGCCCACCGCCCGCTGTCTGTGCTGGCCCGGCGCCCCGAGGGACGGCCGCGGGGCCGCCGAGGACGAGACAGTTGACCGGGCTGAGCAGCAGGACGCCGTGCCGCGCCGTGCAGCCTCGCAGCAGGAGCTTGGTCCCCGGCGCGGAGGCCGCGGACGCGATGCCGTCGAGGCGGTGCTGCCTGCGGGCGGAATGCATCGAGGGAAGGCGGAACGCATGGCGGGCAACGCGGCCTCGACCGCACCCGAACCAGCGCGAGCGCAGCAATCTGCAGCTCACTCGATCGCCGCCGCATGCGTCCCTCTCGCGTCGACCACGCGAAGCTTGAGCAGGCGGCCGTGCGCCTGCGAGGCATCGCCGGCCTCCCCGCCCGCAAGCTCCGCCTCGTCGGCGTCTTCCGTGGCTGCAGAAAAGTCAGACGTCTCCAGCAGCTTGGGAGTCGTCTCTCTGGCCTGTGAGGTGTCGGTCGCCGCCGTCACCTCGACAAGGATGCCGGGCAGGGAGGGCAGCACAATGCGATGTGCCGCGGCAACGGCCGATGGCAGGAATCCTCGGTCTGACGGCGCCCACGAGGCGATGGGCGACCCGCACATGACCGAGAGCACGTCATCCCGCTGGATGCTCCCCCTCGAGCGCTTCTTGCGGGCGACGGCGGCAGCGATGCCTGAGCGTTTTGGCACAGGGACGTGCAGCCCCAGCGGTGCAAGCAGCGCCCAGACGTCGTCCATCCTGTGACCTACCCTGCCACTGGGTCGCCCGCACGGCTTCGGCACACTGTGATCGGTCCGTGGCGGGTTCAAACAATGTTTGCGGCAGCAGCCAATATCGCGCCACCACACCGTCAAGGAACGCACTCACACCTTGGCAGGCAAAGCCGATGCCCGGAAGCGTATGCGTCGGCGTGGGGGTGGCAGTGTGGGCTCCTGCAGGCGAGGGGCCGGCTGGGGCGGGGCTTCCGCTTCCTGACGACCTAGTGCTGGTCGGCTGCCGCCGTGGCTCGCACGGCGAGGGCCTTTGGGCGCTCCCGGGTGGCTGGGTGGAGTGGGGCGAGCCATTCACGGCAACGGGGTCGAGGGAGCTCGCAGAGGAGGCCGGGATCTTTCTTGCATCGGCCTCCTGCACTGTGGGCGAGCTTCGCGCCGCCGTGGAACCGACCATTGACGAGAGCATCGCCACGAAGTCCCTGGTAGAGGTTGAGGGCCCGGTAGTGAAGGCGCTTGCCTGTCCCGCGTGCAGCAACATCTTCGGCGCTGACAAGGCGGCGGCGGCCGGCCGGCTCGGGGGACGGCCCAAGGACGACGTGTCGATGCACTCCGTCACGGTCTTCGTGGGCGCCCGGCTGACATCCGTGGTGGCGGCCACCCGCATGGAGCCGGGGAAGTGCGACGAGTGGCGGTGGGTCCCGCTGCGGGAGCTGGCCCGGAGCTGCACCGAGCAGGCTGAGGCGGCTGGCCCCGAGGCCGGTGCGGCTGCCGCGAGCGAGGGCGGTGCCGCCGGGTTCGTGCTCTTCCCTTCGGTGGCCGCCTTCGTGGGCCACTGCATGAGCGTCGCTGCCGCCGCGCCGGCGTAAAGCGTGGTCCGGGGGCGAACGGCTCACGCAGCGAGTGGCTCGCTCAGCGAGGCGTGGGCGTGCTTGGCAGGCTGTGCAAGACCAGACGTCCCGTCACATAAGCCAAACTGACTACCGTTTCATTCCTGTACCATGCAAAGCCGGCCTCGTCGCTGCAAACGTGCCCCGACCCGCATTCCTAAGAACAGGCGCGGAGGGCAAGCGAGACGGTGAACCCATCCCCAGGCTGGGCAAGCCCCTGCGAGCGCCTGCAAACGGCGCAGACGCTGCGACGCACGCCCAGCGACGGCAGGGAAACCTTCGCAAGGGGGGGTGCGGGTCCGGGAACCGCCTTGCACGGCTCTCAGTCGATGGTTGCCGCCAAACGACGGGGGTGCTCGTGGCCTGCAGGAGCCGGCGGCTCGCTCTGGCGCCGCTCGACCGTACTGGCAGAGCTGAGGCGCCCAGCAGGCGGACCCCAGCAGGCAGGCTTCGCTGCCCTGCCGACAGAGCTCCCTGGCGACCCGACGACGCGCTCGCGGGCGTGCGGAGCGGGGACGGCGGCGGGACGGCCTCGGCCACGAAGGGGCATCGGGCGAGCACCGCGGCCCACTGCGCGGCGCCGAGGGTGCCCAGCGCCACCCCGGCGGCCGCGTGGCCGACGGCGCCCCGCCACTCTGCCGGGGTCAGCCCGCCGTGCCGGAGCACGAGCCAGAGGTACTCCTCGGCTTCCCAGGGGCCGAGGCCCGCGAGGACGGAGCTGACCAGCCCGGGCTCTGCCTCGTGGCGCTCCTTCACGCAGCCCCGGACCACGGCCGCGGCCTGCGCGTCGCTCAGGGTGTCCAGAAGGTCCTCGATGCCGGCGCTGGCGTCGTGCGCGACCTCCTTCGCGTCGGCGAGTCCCCTGCACGCGGTCCACAGGCGCCCGAGCGCCACGACCGTCTCGCAGCGGGCCGTCATCGGCCGCGTGGGAGGCTCAGTGAGCACGCTGGTGTCGGTGAGCATGCTCACGAGGGGCGCCGCGCTGGAGCTCGCAGCCCGCCACAGCCGCGGCTCGTCCTGACGCAGCGACATACGAACCGGGCCCGGAGAGCGCTCGAGCGCGGTGGCGGTGCGGTGGGTCAGCCCTCCCGGCACCGAATCGGCCATGGAGCCACCCTCCGAGAAGGATGACCGGTTCCACGCCGCCTGCGCGGCCATGTTGCTCCTGCCCCGGATCGCTGAGCCGAGGCTCGGCACATTGGACAAGCGCGGCCCCTGAGAGGCCGCGGATGACTTTTCTGGTGCGATTCCAGCCCGGAGCACGGCGAGCTCCGCGGCCAGCGCTGCCCGCTCATCGGGCACAAGCGCCTCGGTGCGGTCGATTGCGGCGCAGCGGTCCAGCGCCGATGCGAGCTGGGCGCAAGCCGCAGAAAAACTTCCCTGCGCCCTGTCTCGCTCGGTCCTGTGCAACGCTGCACGGGGCGCGTCTGCGGCCGGTAGTCGAAACGGCAGAAACGAAAGGAGCACGTGAGCAGGACAGGTGCGCAAGCGGAAGTGGGGACCACCCACGGAGCGGCAGCGCATCGCCTGCCTCGCGCCGCGCGGCTCAGCTCTCGCGCGGAGCGAGACATGGAGAAGCTTCGCGCCGGTTCAGACGCAGTTTTTGTTCGCGCGAACCGGTACCGGCTGCCCCCAGGGTCAAGGGGGCCGCGGAGAGCAAGCTCACTTGATGACGCCAGAAGGGGAATCAGGTGCCGAGACTCAATGCCCCAGCTCGACCGCCCGAGGCTCGCGATGCGGTTGGTGTGCTGCTGCAATGCCTCTGCTCGGGTGACCATGGTCAGGCCGCCCGTGGCGGACGCCGAAGCGGCGCCCTCGATGGCTGCCATGATCTGAAGCGCCGTCGCTGCACAGGCTTCCAGGTGCGTCCGCATCGCCTTGTGCTCCAGCTGCAAGACCCCCGTGGCGGTGCCTCGAGGAACCTCGCCCGAGCTGCCCAGGAACGACCTGAGATCGGCCTCGTCCGAGGAGAACGCGTCGCAGCGAGCGCGTGCAAGCTTGACCTTGAGCGCTTTGAGCCGCGTAAGCCCTTCGCTGGCTGCCGTGAGGATCCCACAGCCGCGGCAGTGCTCAAGCGCAGGGAGCAGCCAGAACAGCAACACGGATATGGCGGCGAGCTCGGGGCGGGGCAAGACGGCGCGCCTGCCGCGCCTGCCGGCTGCCTGCTCGAGCAACTGCACGCGCTTGGCTGCCGCCTTGCAGCGCTCTGGAAGCTCAGCCGCTGTCACGGAGACAGATAGCGCGAGGGCCTGCGAGACACCGCGGGAGCTGAGAGGCGGACTATGCTAGGGAAGGGTCGACCGTCACCGTTTCACAAAAGGAACAGTTGGACGCATGGACTTCGCGCCGCGGACGCCCACGCTCACCGTTGCCTCCGCCGCCCCGATGGCACGGCGGAACAGTCTACTTCTGTATGCCCTGGGGGCACCACCAGCTGTTTCCTTGATCCAGTCGGCGAGGCGGCCCTCGCAAACGTCGGCCAGTGCCAGCGACCCACAAACTTTCGGGCCGAACCGTAGATCCGGGCTGACGGCCCCAGCCTGCGAGGGCAGCAACAAAGGCAAGATCAGTGAGCAACAGATGGCTATCATGCCTCTGGGTAAGAAGCTGGCCCCGCACAAGGCGTCCTCGTTGAGCCAGTGGCATGAGCTAGCGACGCGTGTTCGCCCGAGCTGCGCCTTCTCTCCGCCGGGCGCCGCACTCTGGCCACCGCTCACGGCTCGGCCCGGAACGTGATGGAATTCCACGCGAGCAGGGGCAGCCAGGGCCACGAATACCACCCCAGCAAGGCTGGAGGGGCTGACACCGCTGGCAGACAACACGGGTCGATCGAGCGAAGGCGACACCTGCACCGAGGCGCATGACCCCATGCTTGCCCGGTCCAGACCGCGGGTCGATTCTCGGCGCGCGTGATCGGACGCTGGGGGCGCCGACGGTAGGCGCAGGCCAGGGAGTGGAGCCGGGACACCGCCCACCGTGGGTGTTTCTGTGAGAGCAACGCGCCCGGCCTTTTGTTGCTGATTCGCCGGGGATCATTGCCAGGAAACGGGCAAATCCAACGCAGCGTAGCAAACAGACCGGGAGTGAGCAGGCGAGGCATGGCGGGACCGGGCTTCAGCGACACCTCGGGGCAAGCGATGGGGCATGGGGCAGGCTACCACCGAGTGGCGGCAGCTGGACTCGACTGACTTTCGTTGTTGCCCAGCGTTTGCCGGCGATCCGCACCGGGCTCCTCCAGCCGGATGGGATGGCCCCACGTCAGGGCTGCCGCTCTGGGTTTGGTGCTCCTAACCCTCCAAGGCCGCTGCGCGGACCTGCAGGTCGTCAGCGGGAGCCTGAGAGTCAGCCTGTCGAAGGACAACGGAGCCATCACCTCCATCTACGACGATTCGACCGGTGTACGGCTATCTGACGGCTCGCAGAACGGCTGCCTGTTTGGTCTGACCGACCTTCGTTCGCAGTACGTGGGTGGATGCTCGTTCAGCGCGGCCGCGGGCTCGTTCCGGTCCGAGCCAACCGCAAACGGCGGCCTGGAGCTGTCCTACGACGACGGCACGGCAAAGCTCGGGGCATTCAACGTGACCGTTGTTCCGTCATCCGTGCCAGGTGGCGCTGGGGACGCTGTGGACCTGACGCTGCGGATGCTTCGGCCGCCGGCCGTTCGGATCCCGCTCACCTCGCTGCTGTGGCCGTCAGAGCTGCTGTTTGCAGCCAACCGGACGTCAGCGGTGGTGCTTCCGGTGCTTCCCGGACTATGGCTCGGCCAGGGAACCTTTGGGCGCCCGGGCTGGCCGTCGCCTTCGATCGCACTGTCATACCCGGGCAGAGGCGTGCACTCAGACGTGGCGTGGATCAGGATGGATGCCTCGCCCGAGCAGCAAGGCGGGGCCGCCTCGCCCGCGCCACGGGCGGTCAGCCTGGGGGCGGCGGGGCTTCCCAACGGCTCCGCGTCGCTCGCCGTGCTCACGGTCACCGACGCCCTCCCCTCGCCAGGGGTGCCCGGCGGGGTGCCAGGGGCCGCGAGAGTCATCCCTTCCACCCTGGACCTGCGGCCGGTCGTGGGCGCCTCTGCGACCCGCTGGTTCCTGTCCCACGGTTTCGTCGTCAACGTCACGGGCTCCTCTGCCATGGGCGCAGCGGGCGTTGCCTTTACGACGCGCCTCGTCCGCGGGGCGACGGCGGGCGGGGCCGCGCGGCTGTCCGCCGCCGCCGCGGGCCTCGACGAGCCGGGGGCGGTGCCGTCGCTGACGTCGCGCCTCGGGGGCACCGAGGCCGCGGCGTGGATGGCCGGGGCCCCGCTCACGAAGATGGACACCACGTCGCTCAACCGCACGTTCGCGGAGTACCGTGACGGCGTGCTCGCCCCCCTCACGGCGCCCAGCCTCGT
>Ga0136560_1000891_pt1 | contig 15177 bp, 9 predicted proteins | sample AntRauMeHopE1497_FD_104925 | JGI IMG/M metagenome (GOLD analysis project Ga0136560, IMG submission 104925) | Saline lake microbial communities from Rauer Islands, Antarctica - Metagenome Hop E1 #497 | ecosystem: Environmental > Aquatic > Non-marine Saline and Alkaline > Saline | place... | reverse complement strand
GTGAGCCCCGCGCCGACCGGCCGCCGCCCCCCCCCCCCGCCGCCCCCCCGCCCCCCCCCCCACCCCCGCTCCGCTCCCCCCCACACCCCCCGCAGTACGCCGAGGCGATCGAAGTGGTGCCCCGCACCCTCGCCGAGAACGCCGGCAAGGACGCCACCGACATCATGTCCGCGCTCTACAAGGCCCACGAGGAGGGGGGCGTGACATGCGGCGTCGACATCGACGTGAGACCGGACTGCACTGCGCCTCGCCGCAGCCGCGAGCGCCGCCTCCGCTCCCGCCGCTGCCCCCGCCTCAGTCACCACCCCTCGTCGCCCCGACGTTGCGACTCGCAGGAGGGCGGCGTGTGCGACGCCGAGGCCCGCGAGGTCTTCGACAGCTACATGACCAAGGTCTCTGCGATCCGCCTCGCCTCGGACGCCGCCATCACCGTGCTCCGGGTCGACCAGATCATCATGAGCAAGGCGGCAGGCGGGCCCAAGCCCCGCGAGGCGCGCCCCGGAGACATGTGAGCGTCTCCGTGACGCAGCGCTGGACGCGAGCGCGCCAGGCGACGCCCCGACCCCCCCTCCCTTCTCTGCCCCTCTTGATGTGTGACGAGGCCCAGCAAAACAACCCCTTTGACGCGCGCCCCGGCTGCCGTGCCCCCGGCCCGGAGCCTTTCGGCTCGAAACAAGGCCGCCGGCCGCGAGCGCAGCTGCAGGGGGCGGAAACTTTCGCCCCGGGTGACCGCAATCACGGCGGTGCGGCACACGCACAGCCGATGCGGTGCCGCTGGGCAGAGCGCGGGCAAAGTCGCGACGACGTCCCCGCATGGCTTCAATCGTCATGGCATCTCACTCAGGTGTGCTCGAGCCCCCCCAGGTGACTGAGTCAGGCCTTCCGTGCTGAAGGCAGCCACGGGCCAGGATGGATGAAGGGCAGTGGTTGGGCCCCGGTCTCGCGCCCCCCGCGGCGCGACCGGAGGCCCAGTGAGCACTGGCCACGTTGCGGCCCGCCTTCAGGCTGGGCCGCTTCGTGGCCGCCAGGCCGAAGTAACGGCCCGCCGCGCATTCCTTCCGCTATGGAGTCCTTCCTTTGCACTCCCTGTGACAGCGCACCTGGTGGTGCGCTGGATCGGGGGGCGAAGGCGCGTCCCCCCGAGCTGTTGCCGAGGCAACCCGCGCGCCCTGCAAGTCGTGCGAGCGGGGAGAGCCGACCGTGTGGAAATGCCACCTTCTGGTGGCGTCCACGCGCGAGGCCCCCGCGACTGCAATGACTTGGCGGGGCGTTCGCTGGTGTCATGTTCGCTTTCGTCCCGAAAGACCTCATTCGGTGACCAGAGACTCGAGGACCCCCGAGGGCCCGGCGCTCAGTGGCCTGAAAAGGCTCTGAGCAACGGGCTGGATGTCGGAGTCCCCGGCTGAGGAAGGATGCCAGCCGGGGAAGTCTGACGATCTTGAAGCTAAAAGCAAAACCCTAAGAGCCCAAAAAGTAGCGCCAACAGCAACAAGAAAATCAGCCATCCAACTCCCCCTGAGTGAATCTCGCAACAAGAAAGTTTTGACAGCGACATCACCAGACGGCCCGGGCGGCGGTTCACGCGCAGACTGTCTCGCGCGCCAGCTTGCGCGCTCGCACTCCTCAAACCGCCCGCAGCACGGGCCGGTGCCGTCCCAGTGGCCCTTCCACCCGGCTGGTCACCAGGCTGGCGATTGCTACGCCCACACGAGTGCACGGCCGAAGCGCAGGTGCCGAGCGCGTTCCGTCGCTGCGCGAGGGACCTGGCGTGACATGGCGTCCATCACGCCAGCGCGGCCACGACCGGAGCAGCACCGGGCGTGCTTCGGCCGGCCCGAAATCCACGGGGCGTCCTGCATCGATCGAGCGCGGCACCCCGTCGCGCAGAGCGCACGCTCGCGGAGACGTCCAAGAAAGGCGATGACAAGCGGCAGCAGTCACGCCGCGGCCACTCGGGTGTCCCTAGCGCCTCGAGTCGACCGTCTCGCGCCTTCCGCACTCAAGGCGGAGTTGCACTTCCACGAGAACCTGGGCGATGCCGGCGAAACAATGATTCGTTCGGCAGTCAGCGCGCCCCGCTTCACGCGAACACCCGCCGTCACACGCTGCCTGACTGAGCCCGAGCACAGGGGTCGTAGCAGCGGCTCATGCCGGCGAGGCGGCCGCCGACACGGGCCTCGTCTGCTCCACGCGCACCATGATCGTGACGCCGGCCACGGGCCGCTGCGTTGCGATCGTCACCAACAGCCGAGGGGAGCCCGGCGGGCACGCCTCGCTGGCCCGGGGTGCCCTCTTGCCGGCGACAGCCGGGAGGCTGAGGAGCGGCGGCTGCACTTTGACGAGGGCGTGCGGGACGAAGGCGTCGGCCTCGGGGTCGTGTGGCACGAGGCTGTAGGTCACGTGCGCGGCACCGCAGAGAAGGAGCTCTGAGGCGGAGAAGGGCACGACGAAGGTGCTGGCGTTGCCGGCGAAGACCGCCGTCTTGGTGAACCGCGTGGCAGGGGTCGTGGTCCCGTACTTCTGGATGGTCCACGTGTCCATGGCGTTGTCGACGACCACCGTGGCGAAGGCCTGGGAGTGGTCGAACTCCATGATCCCCGCGGTCTCGTTGAGACGGACGAAGGAGCCGTTAAAGCCGCGACCCGACACCTGGTTGCCGGTGATCTGCAGGGCCGGCAGGGGGGCGCCGTCTGCCCCGGGGGAGAGCACAATCCCGCCCTGCGACGCCGCAGTGCCCCTGCCCAGAAGCCACATGCCCCCCGACACGTGCAGCAGCTTCGGCGCCTCCGCCACCACGGGGCACCCGTCCATGTACAGCGCCTCCAGGCGCACCGTGGCCGCCCCGGGGAGGACGCGGATGCAGGCCGCCTCCTCGGCCGGGAGGCTCGACTCGGTGTAGATGTGCGCGGCGCGCACGAGGGTGGCGCTGCCGTTGACCACGATGCCCTGCCTGGCGCAGTAGATGACCACGCCGTCGATCTGGTGGTCGTTGTTGTCCAGCCAGATGCCGGTGCCGGTCTTGGCCGAGTCGTTGTGGCACTGCGCGTAGTCCCTGAGCTCGTGGAACCACGACCGCTGCACGAAGAGCTCGTTGCCGACACCGACGCTCCACAGCCCGCGGTCCGTGAAGCCGACACAGAGGAGCCGGTGCACCAGCGTCTCCTCCGACTGCTCGACGCGCAGGCACCCCGCGCCCCTCCGCGCGGCGTCGATCTCCAGCGCGTCGAGCACCACGAAGCGGTAGCGCTCCTGCTTGTTCGCCGTCCGCAGCGCGTCGATGTGCAGCACGTACTCGCCGAGCGGGAAGGCCGCGGGGTCCGCGTGCAGCGCGCCGTTGACCATGTGAAGGTTGCCGCCCGACGCCGCGGGGAAGCGGATCGGCGAGCTCAGGAGGTACGAGCCCCCGCAAAGGTCAAGCACCATGCCGCCCAGGTCCGGCGAGCTCCAGTCGGACCCCGAGTTCGCGAGAGTGAAGTTCAGAGCGGCAAACGACGCCCAGGCATCGTCCAGCGCCGCCTGAAACTCGGCTGCCACGTCGACACGGCCCGTCGCATCGGAAACCTGCGCCTCGGGGGGCGGGCGGGACACGGGCGGCGTGGTGAGCAAGCCAAAGCGCCGTCGGCGGGCGAGAGGCTGCCAGCCCCTGGGATCGCCACCTGACGCACCAGCTCGCAGATCCTGACGGTTCGTCCAGCCGGCACGGAGCGCAGCCGATCGTTGGCGCTCCCGACGCGGCCGGGCCGGTCAGGTGCCGGCGGGTGGCCTCTCAGGGGCGCCCAGGCCCCCGCGAGTGCCACGCTCGCCGCGAGCAGCAGCAAGACTGAACGCATCCTCGCCCCTGCAAGGTGAGATGCCGCTCCTGAGTCCAGCAATGTGGCGGCGAGCGATCGACGGCAACCGGCTGCAGAGGCAGGCGGGCCAACGACAAGTCTCAGCCGACCCTTCGGCCGACGCCCCCGCGGCGGGCGGCGCCGCTTGGATGTGCGTTAGACCCGATATGGCTGGTCGCCCTGCATCTGGCGCCGGCTAGCCGACGCGCTCGAGCCGGAACAATCAGCCAGCGTGGCGCTACACTGGGGTTTGCATTGCGGCCCCATGGAGCCCGCGAAGGAGCCCGCGCCGCGCATAACAGGTGCGTTCTAGCCTGATTTGTCGTGCAGGAGGACGATCGGGGCAAAGGTTCCGCCGCGCACGACGACCGGAATCACTGTGGAGGCAGAGGCGTCGCTCGCCAGGTGGTAATTTTCTGCGGTGCCTCGCGCCCGGGGCGTGCACGCCGGCGCCCATCCGCACCCCTGTCTCAGCGGCGGCCGCGTGGGGACCGGCCACGGCGCAAGACCGCGGCTGAACGTTCGGCTTGGTCCCGGGCATCGCGCCTCGGCGTTGCGCGCGTGCCCAGCGCCTGACGAGACGCAAGGGTGGAAAACCGACGCGTACAATGGCCGCCTCTCCCTCCGCGAAGCGCAAGCATGATGTACCCAACCTTAAGCTTGGTATGGACGCCAGCCCGCCTCGGCTTGCGCGGAAGCCAAGCTCGCTCCCCGGCCCTCAGTCCAAGATGGCGTTGGCTGCTGCAGGGGGTGTTCCCAAGGCGCTGCCCCGCTCCGCGGCGTCACGAAAGCCTGGTCGCATGACTTCCGGCGCCAGCTCCCACAGCATCCTCGGGCAGCGGCGGGGCCGCACAGGCACGTCTTCGACAGGAACCGCGAGCGGCGCTCGGTCCACGGCAAGCATGTCCCGGAGCTTTTTCCGGTCTGCGGCGCCGCGGCCGGCCGGGTTTCAGCGCATCGCGTCTTCTAGCAGCGTTAAGGTCGGCCCGGGGGGGCGGGCGGCGTCTGCTGCAGGGGCCAGGGCGCCCATCGGCGAGCCTGTTCGTTTGCAGGCGAAGCGAGGGGCTGCCGAGCTTGACACGGGCGGGAGCCGAGCCCCCGCGTACAGGGCAACCCATGGCCGTTTGGCTGACACAATCAACCGCCGCGGGCACGGGGGTGATGGGGGCGACGGGGCGTCGCGCGCGGGGGGGGGCGCGTCGTCGACCACCGGGACGTCGGTCGCGTCCCGCGCCGCGGCCAACCTCGTCAACGGCACCGACGAGGACGGGCCGTCGACCGTCGTTGTCAAGACCGCTGCAGCGGCGGAGGACCTCGTCCGAGCCGAGGCGCAGCTTTCGAGCAAGCTTCGCACCGCCATCAGGGGGAGTGGGGCCGCCAAGGGGCGCCACACGGGCGCGGCGGCGGGGAAGGGCACCGAGCAGGTCGCCCGCTCGCTCGCGAAGCGGCGGCAGGCGCGCCTCGAGATGGCGCGGCTGCGCTCGAGCTCCGCCTTCGTGGACTGGCTGTGGCTGGGCAACACGGACCGACCGGACAAGATCAAGGTGCCGGGGGCGGGGCGGGCGCTCGCGGACGCCAAGACGGCGCCGCTGCCGTCCGAGGGCGTGGAGCTCTCGGGCACTCTGGCGGGCGAGGCGCTGGGCACGGCGGTGGGGACGGCCCACAGCGACGGGAGCGTCGGCGGGAGCGCGTGGGGGGAGCCGTCCGCGGGCAAATCGCTCGCGAAGCGCGGGACGAGCGGGGAGGAGGAGTCGGGGGGTCGCGGGAGCGGGCGTTCCCTGGCGGGTGTCGGGTCGCCGGAAACTGTCGCGTCCCCCGGCGGGGTGGGGGCGGCGGCGGCCGGGCCGGGCCCCGCGACTGAGCGGGACGCGACCCCGAAGCAGTGGACGGGCGCGGGGGCGGCGGACGGGCGCGTGAGGCGAGTCAAGCCCGACCCGATGCGGCCCCGCCGCGGCTCCCTGGGCGCCACGGCGGTGGACCAGATCCTCAGCGAGTTCGACAAGCACAGGACGGAGGGGGAGGGGGGCAGGGGGGCGGGGCCGGGGGCGAAGCGGGGGAGGAACGCCAGGGGCGTGAGGGGGGGCGGCGCGGTCAAGGCCATGGTCGGCCGGTCCGCCAGCGACCAGGCCGGCCCGGCGGCGGGGTCGGCAGGCAGCGCCAAGGGGGGCGCGTCCGCGAAGCCCAAGAACGAGCAGGCGCCGGAGAAGGGCAACGTGCACGCCCGCATCGCGGCCAGGCGGCGGCACGTGCCGGACGGCGGGTGCGCGCGGTGCTGGGCGGTGTCGACGCAGTGCTGCACGGAGGCGTGGGAGCTGCGGCAGGCGCGGCGGGAGGCGTCCAGGGCCGGGCTCGTCCTCACGGGGCGCGCCCAGGAGGCGGTGGAGGTGCTCGGGCTGACACAGTCGCAGGTGCGGCGGCTGCACGGGCACTTCGTGGACATGGACGACGGCCTGGAGGGGCGCATCCACCTGAACGACTTCTTCGAGGACTTCCTGGAGCTGCCGCGCTCGGCGGTGACGGACGCCATCTGGATGGCGCTGGTGGAAAACACCACGGGGCAGATGCTAGGTTTCGAGGACTTCGTGCTCATGGTGTGCGTGTACTGCATGTTCACGGAGGAGGACATCCTGCGGTTCTGCTTCTCGACCTTTGACGTCAACGGTGAGCGGGCGCGCGGACGTTCTCGGCCGGGGGGGGCGGCAGCACGGGCGTGCTCCGCGCCTCCCGCTTCCCGCCGCGCCCCACCGCCCCGCCGCCCCGCCACCCGATTCCCCCCCCCGCCCCGCCACGACGCCGCGCGCCCGCAGGGAACGGGGACCTGGACGAGGATGAGTTCCGGCAGATGCTGCGCATCGTGAACCACGAGAAGCCGCTCTTCCCGGGCAGCTTCAACTCCGCCCTCGAGCAGTGAGCCGCCCTGCTTCCCCGCAAACGCGCCCGGCCCGCGACGACGGTCGCCGCAGCACCCACCCCGACCCCGGCCCTCCCTCGCACCATCCCCTCTCCTCCCTCCCTCCTTCCTCCCTCTCAGGTTCGATACCGATGCCAACGGGGTCATCACCTTTGATGAGTTCCTCGCGATGCACATCCGCTTCCCGCTCCTCCTCTGGCCGCTATTCCAGCTGCAGGACCAGATGCAGCTCCGCTCCCTCACCCGCCGCGAGTGGACGGTCATCAGCCGTCGCGACGCCAAGATGAGGGCCGCGAACCGGCAGACGCTGCGGACCAAGGACGCGCTGGTCGCCGGGGGCGCCGCCGGGCTTGCCCGCATCGAGGAGATGGAGGTCGAGGACGTGGAGGAGGTCAGCGCGAGGCGCGGCGGGGGCGGGTCGTCGGCGCCCGACCCGGGCGCGCAGCCGCGGGCCATGGCGCCGGGGCAGCGGCTCGCCGCGGGGGGCGACATGACGGGCGTGGCCATGCGGTCCGGGAGCAAGCCCAAGGCCCGGCCCAAGGGCGGGGGCAAGCGGGCGGGGAAGGGGAAGGGGGGAAGACGGTGACGGGCGAGCGGACGCCCGACGGCCTTGGTGCGCGCACCGCGAGGTGTGTGATAGTGGCTGCTTCGCAATACCAGCATGAGCGAGCGGCGAGCAGGCGGGCGGGCGGGCGCCGGGCAGGCAGCCCGGGGAGGGCGAGCTGCGAGGTACGGTGCCGTGCAGGCCGGGCGCCCCGCGTTCACGCCACGCCGATCACTCAGCCCCAACCCTCCCCCGCGCGCCTAGGCGTCAGCCCGTGCGTCGCTGTCCCAACCTCCCGCCCCCGGCCCCGCCCCCGCCTCAGCAGGTCGGTCGCCTGAGAGCACCGAGGGCCATGGCGGCCACGCCCGCCACGAGGGCGCCCGCCGCGGCGCCGACCCAGAGCATTCGGCGCGCGTCGCCGTCGGCGGCCGCCTCGGCCACGGCTGCCGGCGCCGGGGCGAAGACGTCATACGCGTAGGGGCGGGGCGCCGAGGGCATGCTTATCTCCCGCGCGTGGGCGCGCATGCCCAGGCGGGGGTCCCGCAGCGCCGCCACGGCCGCGTTGAGCAGCTCCTTGTTCATCGGGAAGACGTCGGGGTCCGCCAGCATCTCCGCGACGGGCCGCCAGCGCGCCTCGGCGATCTCCACCGGGTCCCGCACCGGCTCCTGCGCGGGGTCCTCGGGCTCGCAGAGGCACGCGAAGTAAAAGTCCGAGCAGCCGAAGCTGAACGTGGTCGAGTGCTTGAAAGCAACGACGCGGCGAAAGCGGGCGCGGACGCTGGTCTCCTCCCTGACCTCGCGGACCGCGGCGTCCGGCACGCGCTCGCCCTTGTCCACGAACCCCCCGGGGAACTTGAAGCGCTTCTTGGTGTCGAACGCCCAGCGCTCCGTCACCACGAGCACCTCGGCTGCGTCGGGGTTGTCCGCGGCCCGCCCCTCCCCGCCGGGCCCGCGAACCACGATGGCCCCGACGCCGCAAAAGGTGTGCGCGAACGGGGGCATCAGGTTGGGGTCGTCGGCTTCGTCCGGGAGCCAGGCGTTGAGCGTGACCGAGCTGTCGTCGGCGTGGTGCACGCGGAAGCCTCGCTCCCGCAGCGTGCCAACACCCGCGAGAAAGGTCATGGGCACATCCATCCACACGCCGCGCACCGGGGGCGTCGCATCGCGGAACTCCTTTAGCAGCCCGTCCAGCTTGGTGCGGAACCACGCCTCGTCCGCCCCGGAGGCGGAATCAGACACGCCCGTCACCTTGCAGATCCGCCCCTGGAACCGGTCCGTGCGCACGGCGACGCTCCGGGTCGGCCCGTCGGTCGATGATGACGGCGCTGACGTCAACGCCATGTTTTGGGTCCCGGGTGGGGCCTGAGGCAGGGGCTCCGTGTCGAGATGCGCAGGAATGTGACGCGGCGACGCGGGCGCGGCGCCTGCGAGTGTGGTACAGCCGACATGGCGGTGGTCCGACTGATCGCGTGGCCAGAATCGCCCTGCCCGCGACATCTCGCGCCCTGCCCGAGCATGGCTGCCGGCCGCGGGCGTCGCCGCCCAGGCTTCGTGATGCATCAGTGCCGTGGGCATCGTCACGGCTCGGGCGCGGGAGGAGCCGCCGCCGCTCAATAGCCGGTCGGGCCAATCGCGCGGCGACCATTCATCATGTATCTAGGATGCTGCACGCGATCGTGGCGACCGCCTCCGGCCGGCCGCCGTGGGTGACCGGCGGCGTGACACCCGTCTGATGGTCGCACGATGCCGGCGGCGCGACAGGGCTTCTTGCGAGGGCAGAGCGCGCCCACTCTCCAACAACATGCCCAAGCGCGCGGCTGAGACGGAGGATGCTGGCGCCAAGCGGACCCGCAAGGATCCGTGGGAGGGGCTGGAGTACATGTCGGGCTTCGCCTGCGAGTTTGCGTCAGAGCTGCTGCCGGGCGCGCTCCCCAAGGCCCAGAACTCGCCCCAGATCGTGAGCCGAGGCGACTCGCTCGCCCTTTGCCCTGCGGTCCCGCGAGGATCCAAGGAGCTGGTTGCGGCGTCGCAATCCGTCGCAGGCCCCGTACGGCTTGTACGCCGAGCAGCTGTCCGGGACGGCCTTCACGGTGCCGCGCAAGAGCAATCAGAGGAGGTGAGCCGCTCGGTCGTGTGCCCATCACCTCGGCTGTCGCCGGCCCGGGGCTGCCGGCTCACGCCCCGCCCCCGCCTGACCGTTGGCATGCTTGGTCTCGCAGCTGGCTGTACCGCATTCGCCCAGGCGTGCTTCACTCGGCCCTGAAGCCGTACGCCCACGCCGGCATCTGTTCCGACTTTGGCAAGCTCAAGACGGACCCGAACCAGATGCGGTGGAAGCCCCAGGACATCCCGTCGGCCCCGGTCGACTTTGTCGACGGCATGAAGACCATGGGTGAGCCGGCCATCCCTGGCGCAGGTCGCGGCTCGCGCTCCGTCCGCCCCGGCCCCCACGCTCCGCCACCGCCCCCCCGCCCCACGACCTGCCGCAGCCGGTGCCGAGGGTGCCCTGGTCGTGCACCTTTACGCCTGCAACAAGTCCATGACCGACGGCGCGGACGGCTCTCCGAGGCGCTCCTTCTACAACAGCGACGGCGACATGCTCATCGTCCCGCAGCAGGGCGCGCTGCGCCTGACCACGGAGTTCGGGCGCATGCTCGTGTCCCCGCACGAGATCGTGGTGGTGCAGCGCGGCATCCGCTTCAGCGTGGACGTGGACGGGCCGTCCCGCGGGTACATTTGCGAGATCCTGCGCGGCCACTTTGAGCTCCCCAGCCTCGGCCCCATCGGAGCCAACGGCCTCGCCAACCCGCGCGACTTCCAGACCCCTGTTGCGTGGTACGACGGGCACGACGCCGACGCCGACGCCGACGCCGCCCGCGCCGCTGGCGCCGCGCCCACCTCGGTCGCGACGCTTGCCCCCGCGGCCGCGTCGGCCTCGGCTTCCCCCCCCGGCCCGTCGGCCGCCGTGGCGGACTGGCGCGTGGTGAACAAGTTCGGCCACCGCGTCTTCGAGGCAGAGCAGGGCCACTCCCCCTACGACGTCGTCGCGTGGCACGGCAACTACGTGCCGTACAAGTACAACCTGGACGACTTCGTCTGCATGAACTCCGTCACGGTGGACCACCCCGACCCGTCCATCTACACCGTCATCACCTGCGCCAGCGACACCCCCGGCGTGGCCATCTGCGACTTCGTCATCTTCCCGCCCCGCTGGATGGTCATGGAGCGCTCCTTCAGGCCCCCCTACTACCACCGCAACTGCATGACCGAGTTCATGGGCATGGTGTACGGCAAGTACGACGCCAAGGTCGGCTTCGTGCCCGGCGGCTCCTCCCTGCACTCCATCGGCACGCCGCACGGGCCGGACGCGCCCACGTTCAAGGCGGCGTCCACGGAGGACCTGGGCCCGGTGCGCTTCGGCGGCGGCCTTGCCTTCATGTTCGAGACCAGCGCGATCCTCAAGCTGTCAGACTACGCCCTCTCGGGGCCCGACAGGGAGTGGGGCTACCAGGGGTGCTGGTCCGCCCTCCCGGCGCTGTTCAAGCCCGGCCGCCCGGATGTCACGCCCGCCGAGCTGGCGGCGGAGGCCGACGCCGCGTCGCGGGCGCACCCCGCGGCCGAGTCGGCCGCGGCCGCCGAAGCGGGCGCCAGGGAGGCGGCGGCGGCCGCCTCGAGCTCCAGCAGCGGCTCCGCTTGAGGCGGGGCGATCCTCGCGAGCGGGCCGGCGCGCGCCCCCCCGCGTGCGCGTGGTGCGGCGACCAAGACGGTCAGTGCCAAACGCCGCGGCCGCATGCAGTTGCAGCTGTTACAAAACCACACGCAAGCACCGGGCGCGCAGGAGCAGAGCGCGGAATACGGGGGTTGCGTCGGGGGACGGCGCCGTCACTGCGTCGCGCCGCCAGCCGAGCCCCAGCCCGCGCCACGGCCGGAGCCACGCACCCGCCCGCGCTCATTCGCGCTCCGCTGCCGCCGCACGCGCGCACAGGCCGCCCGCGCGGGGCAGGGACGCCCCGCTGCCTACTCGAGGGTGCGCTGCGCGCAGCGGCGGGCGCGGCGGTTGAACATCTTGCGGTCCTCGCGCCAGAGCTTGCCGGCGTCGATGTTGGCGGGGCTGGAGTCGTTGGGGTCGCTGAAGAGGGAGAGAATGCTGACCAGGACGGCCTCCACCGACAGGATGGGGCGCCAGCGCTCCTCCGCGGTCTCCATCTCGTTGAAGCGGTCCGTACCGGGCTTGTGGAGGATGCTGATGCAAACCTTGCCGTCGGGGTAGACTGCGAGGCAGCCGGCGAGGGTGGGCGGAGGCCTGGGCGGGTGCGCCTCGGCTAGCGCAGGCTCCGGAGCCACAGCGCGCGGGCCTCCTCACCGTTGGGGTGGAAGATGTCCGACACAAACGTCATCACAGGAGGGTTCTCCGGGAAGTCGTCCGGAAAGTCAAGCGTGGCCCCGAACAGGCCGCCCTCGCTGCGAGAGCGCGGGGAGCGGCGCGGCGATGTGACACTCCGAGCGGCCGCGCGGGCCGGCGCCCACGAATGGCAATGCATGCATCGCGTCATCGGCGCCTGCAGCGGGGCGCTCGCTCACTAGGGCGTCGCCGGCGGACCCTGGATCGTGACGTTCCACTTGAAAAGGTTGTCGTCGCTGATGCCCACGGTGATCATGTCGGGCGGCGAGTCAACGAGCTCTGCGGTTGCATGCGGCACACCGCGCGGAGGAACAGGCGGCTGGACAGCGAGGCCCGTGTAGCCCCGGGCGTGCGGGACGGCTGCCGCACACGAAATCGCGGGGAGAATCCGCCAGCTCGCAGGCTGGGCGGCCTCACCCTTGAGCTGCCGTCCCAGAAGCGCAATGGCATACGTGCGGGACGAAGTGCTGCCCGTGCTGCCCCTGGAGGAGCTAGCTGACGCGGACGCCATGCTCGCAGTGGAAAACGCTCTGCGAGCGACCAGTTTGGACGCAAGGGCAGGGCTAAGAAGGGTCAGCTGTCGGCGCCTGCCCAGGGGCGACGCTCGCGGGCCATCATGATGCCTCACCTTGTCTGAAAGCCGGCCCGGACTCCGTGTGGGAGCTGGTAGCCGGCCTCGGCGCTCTCCGAGGGCCGACGTCCCGGCTCTGCCGCCCGGCCCGCGCAGCCTCGCACAGCGGCCCAGGGACCACCTCAGGCCCTCGAGTCCGTGCCGACCACCTCTGGGAAAGAGCCAGCAGCGGGGTGACTGACGAGAGCGGAGCTTCTCCACCGAACGCCGAGGCCAGCTCACGTTGTTTTTCGGCGCCATGCCTCTGTACCGGCTCATCACCTATGCCAAGCCCGACACGTCCGCGGAGAAGCTCTCGGACCTCTTCCGAGGCGTGGCCAAGATGGTGTACCGGGAGCGGGGCCAGTTCCGGCGGATCAACAACCTCGGCGTGCGCCCCCTGGCCTACCCGCACAGGAGGCCGCGCGAGAAGTACGAGGCGGCACGCTTCGTGGAGTGCTCGTACGACCTCGCCCCGCGCGCCATCCCCGAGGTGGAGCGTCTGCTTCGCGCAGAGGACGCGGTCCTGCGCTTCGTTCACCTGAAGAACGAGGGCAGCCTAGCCGAGTTCCGGCGCGGCGAGGTGAAGCCCCGCGCCAACAGGCCGGTGACGCCGGCGCAGAGGACGCGCGGCGAGTTTGATCCGGCGACCATGAGTGTGGAGCGGTGACTGCGCGCTTTCCCCCTCTCCCTCCCGGAATGCCGAGTCCTGCCGCGCACCGGCACCAGCACCAGCGCAGCGGCACTCACGCTCTCGGCTCGGCCTGGCGCGCGGCGCGCCTCCTGCTGCGGTGCCTGTGGCGCCTGCGCCTTTCCCTGCGGGCCGCCTCGCGATCGTCCACCACGTCCTGGATCCTCGACATGTCCTGCAGGGCAGAGCTTCCCATGGCGAGGATGACGACGTTGAACAGCACCCCGGAGAGCATGCTCAGCGCCACCGCGAGCCGGCTCCACCAGCGGGTGGGGTACACGGAGCCGTCGCCGTTGCCCGTCAGGCTGGCGCTGGCCAGGTACACCATCTCCGTGACCACCTCCCAGAACGTGACCGACGCCAGGGCGGGGCCGCGCCCCGACGAGTCCGGCATCCCGAGGCACACGTCGCCGCACCGGAGGCTGAAGGGCCGCTGCTCCGGCGCCGCCAGGAAGACGCTAACGTAGAGGCCGCCGAAGAGCAGGATGCTCGACACGTAGGCCTGCACCAGCACCCACGCCGTCCGCAGGCCCGCCCCCAGCGGCCCCGACCGCTGGTCCGCGCCGGCCTCGCCGGCCTCCGCCCCCGCTCCCGGCGTGCCCGGCGCGGTGGGCGACAGCGCGTGGAACGGCGACACCGGCGCCGGCTCTGCCTCCCCCAGCCTGGTCAGCTGCCTCCCGGCCCGCTGCACCGTCGCCCGGGCGGCCCGGAAGGCCGAGGCGATGACCACGGCGACGACGAGTAGCTGGATCGCGCAGCTCACAAGCAGCAGCCCGAGGTCGCGCTCCTGCAGGGCGAACACGTCGGACCCGCCCAGCACGAACAAAAGGCCGAAGTGGAGCCCCTGCAGAGCCACGACGAGCGGCAGGAGCAGCAGCGACCACGGCACGCACGCGAAGCAAGCCCCCGCGCACGACCGGGCCGGCGGAACGCCGGACGGGACCGGCGGCGTCCGCGGCGCGACGTCCGGCCCGCCCTCGATCCCGCCGTCCGCCGCGGCCGCCTCGTCGTCGTCGTCCCCGTCGCCTGCCTGGATGGAGCCCTCCGTGGAGACACTGTCCCGCCGGGCCGGCGGGTCCCGCGTGGCGCCGCCCACCAGCCGTGCCCGCGTCCGCGGCGCGGGGGTCGCTTCCGCCGTCGACAGCCCCCGTGGCGTGGTGAGGCGGGGGACCCGCACGGGCGTCCATCCGCCAACGCCCTCCCCCGCCCCGTCCAGGGCCGCGGCTGCCGACTCGGCCGCCTCCGCGTCTCCGGCGCTCACGGCTGCGTCCTTGATCTTGGCGAGCGCTTGCGCGATGATCCCCGCGTGGTAGGCCAGCCCTGCCAGCTGCTGCACCATCACGAGGCTGCGCGTCGTGTACGTCGCCGCGGTGACGGCGCCGAACCCCACCAGGGTCTGCACGCTCACGCTCAAGAAGTACAGCGTCGACGGGTCCTCGGCCGTCTCGTCGCGGAGCAACGGGCGGTCGAAGGAGAAGGCGCTCGAGTCCAGCACCGAGCAGACATAGTACGTGCCCCCGAACGCCCCAATGGTGCTCAAATAGTACAGGCACACCGAATACAGCGATGGGAGCACCCACCGGTGCAGGAGGCCCGCGGTGGCCTGGAACATCACAAGCCACTGAAGCCCCACGAGGACCAGCCCCGCTGTGACGTTTGAGGCGTACAGCACGGTCAGCGTCTGAAGCACCAGCGTCGCGGCCAGGGTCGCGTGCGACCCCACCGCGATGTGGAGCTCGTGCTGCTGCAAGTTGCTGTCAAGCTTGAGAATCTCGTCCCCCCGTCTCCTCCGTCTCCTGGACCTCCAGCTGGAGCTGAACACGCTCGGGCACGAGCATTGCATACGGTGCCTCGGCAGGCCCGCCGAGTGTGAGTGGCGCGGCGGGTCAGCGCGGCGCCTCTGCACACGCAGATCCCGGGGTTGGCGGCGCAGCGCTTCACGCATCGCCGGCAGCAGCAGCAGCAGCAGCGCCGGCATCACCCTCATCCTCTGCGGCGGCCTTGCCCTCGGCATCCGCGGCGGAAAGCACGTCATCGGGGACGCGGCGGAACACGCCGTCCGAGGCGTCGCAGCACCAGCTCGCCTCGAGCACAAAGGGCTTGTCCTTGCTGTCGTCGTGCACCGTGTACATGCTGCGCGGCGGGGGATGGGGGGGGGGAAGCAAAGGGCCGTGGGCGGGGGGGGGGGG
>Ga0136560_1000890_pt1 | contig 15178 bp, 8 predicted proteins | sample AntRauMeHopE1497_FD_104925 | JGI IMG/M metagenome (GOLD analysis project Ga0136560, IMG submission 104925) | Saline lake microbial communities from Rauer Islands, Antarctica - Metagenome Hop E1 #497 | ecosystem: Environmental > Aquatic > Non-marine Saline and Alkaline > Saline | place... | reverse complement strand
TAGCCCCGCCGCCGTCGGGGGCTGATGCCTCGCTGGCGGGCGCGGGACCCCGGCGGCCGTGCCGGCGACTCCAGAGCCTCCGGCCGCGGCCACGACATCGGCCCCGAGCCCGGCACGCGGCCGGCCCTCGGCAGAGCCCACGCCCCTAGGGCCCGCCGCGTCACGCGGCAGCGGGGGCGAGCGCGCCCCGCCCGCTCCTCGCCCGCCCGCAGCCGCCGGCCTCGGCCCTCCCAGCGCCACCAGCACCGCGCGCGCGTCCTCGTCAAGCAGAGCCACCGCGAGAGCCCACTCGTGCCACCGGCGCCCCGCGTCGGCGGCCGGCCGGCCCTCGCGAAGAGCCCCGAGCCTCCGGAGCGCCGCCTCGTCGGGAACCACGGCCGCTGGGCCCCCGCCCCGGGCCGTCGTCCGCAGCGGGGCTACTCTGACCTGCAGTCGCACCCCTGACCGGCCGTGCGTGATCGACGGCCGCCATCGTCGTCCTAGGTCCACGGCGTTCGGAAGACTGACGCCGCAGACCTCGGCAGCCTCGCAGACGCATTCCATCGCCACGCTGACTGACTCCATCGCAGACATGATGCCGGATGCGTCGTCGGGTGGAACCCATGCCGGTACGGGCGCCGGCGATGACTCCAGCGGGTCGGTGGCGGTCGCCGAAACGTGCGCCACGAGGGCAGAGAGGTCGGACACCGACCGCCAGGCGCTCCAGTCCCTCCAGAGCGGGTCTCCGCGCGACACCCACGCAGAGCGTGCAGATGAAGGCGGAGCCATGCCAAGCACAAGCCCGGAAATACATTGGGCGCACAGCCCTCGCGCATCGGAGTCCGCAAAGCGTCCCGGGCGCAGAGAATCGCGAGGGTACTCAGCGCCGTTGTGTGGATGCATCCTGTGGCATGTGGCTCCGCGGCTTCGGGTGGCGTGGTGGCCGCCTGACGGGCAGCTTGTGGAGCCGGGGTCTGCAGAGTTCTCGCGCGGCAAGCTTGCTGGCATGGACAACGGTAGTCTGGGTTAAGCATGCAGCGACGCCCCCGGTCGCACCCCCGGTACGGGCTCGGCCGGCAGCGTCGCCAAGATCCCCAGGGTCAGCCACGGGAGCAGGTTGGTTGACGGGCAGATCACCGCGCTGCCGGCAATGTCCCTCATAGCTGCATGCTCATTCTCTGATCGGGCTGTCGTGCTACGCGCACTCGCCGCTCGGGGCAACGCTTCGTCCTCGCTTCTCAACATTGACAACGCCGACGAGCTGTGGTGCTTCGGCGGCGATGCAGCCGTGCACGATTCCACAACTTGCCGACTGATTCAGCCTTGCGCGGCCTTGCCAGTGGAAAATCGCCGTGCGGGGAGCTCAGCAAGGCTTGGGCTGTGCAGCTCAAGCCGAGGCTGCGAGGTTGGAGATGGACTTGGCCTGCCAACTCTTGCTCAAACATCACACAAGCGACGAGTACCACATGCGGCGCGCTGGTTAGTTCGCTTGGCATCGTAGTGATGGTTCGTGAGCGCACGGCCGGGGCGCGAGTGACCCCTGTAGAGCCAACACCTCGGCAGCGATTCCTTCAACCTGGCGGGCAACGCGCTCGCACCGGGCAAGCCAGGCACACCCCTGGCCACAGCTTGCGTCGATTGTCAAAGCTGCTAATCCTGTCTTGCTTAGCAGCGCAGGTGCGGGGAGTATACAGCATCTCCCAGCCGAGTGGCAGGCCGGAGACGCTCGCTGCCGCCAGAGAGACTCGGCCGTGAGCCGCGACGTCATGCTAGCACACGTTGCCGCGCCACTCCACTGTTTGAGTTCGGAGGCTGGTGCGGAGCCAGCCAAGACGTCGGCAAAGACTTCCAGGCATCAGTGCTTCACGATGCTTTTTTCAGCCCTGGCCTGTGCTGTTGCCGCCTGCCTCACCGTCAACGCCGTCATCGTCGACGCCAGACTCGCCCATATCGAGGCAGCCATCCAGCCTCGCATCGTTTCCTCCATCCAACCGAAAGGATGGACCGCAAACCCTGGCCAAGCCGACAGGCCCAGTGCCTCACGCCGGCCTCGCCCTTCAGCGCTTGCCCGTCCGCCATGGACCCCGGACGAAAAGCTCCCTGCGCGGCCCGCCACCTCCGCTGGCCGCTCGCTGGCCGGCCCTCGGCCTCGGCTCCTCGCCGCGTCCCCGCCTCCACGCCCGGACGTGGTGCGCTTCGAGCTGGCGGCTTCCGACAGCATTTCGGCGTCCCCGCCTTCAGAGTCGCAATCCCAGGGCATTGCCGTCGACATTGAGCAGCCGGGCGCGGCGGTGCTGCTGCGCGCGCCCACCCACCTCGACACGGGCGAAGAGCCGGCAGCAGGCGCTGCATTGGCGCCGTCGCCCGCTCCGTCCTCGACATCGGATCTGCTTCTCTTCGCGACGCATGTGCGGTCGTCGCCGTTCAATGCCTCCGCCGCCGGGTCGACATGGCTCAGCGATCCTGCGGGGGACGACGTGAGCGCACGTCTGCAGCGGTCGCCGTCGTGCTCATCGCTGCTGTCGGTGAGCCGGTGCGCGGCTCTGGGCCGAAGCGACGATGGCAAGGCGATGCCTCCAGGCGGAGGGTCGCCGAAGGGGCCCTTCCATGGATATAGCCCCGGGCTAGTGGTAGCGGGCGATCTGATTGTGACTGGCCGGGCGATGTCGCCGACGGTGGACGCGCTTGTGGAGGTGGTGGCGTTGCTGCAAGCCCAATTTGACAGCCTGAATTTCGTTGTCAGCAGACTGGATGCAGCAGGTGCGGAGAGCAAATCAGAGGTGACAGCCCTACGGTCGAGGGCACAGCTAGCAGGCTCAACCGCAATCATCAACTCCATGCGTGTTAACGCTGCTGTTTCCAACGCTCGCTGCGAGCTCGAGCTGAGTAATCTTGTGTTCGACGAGCCAGTGGCGTCCGGGGTAAGTTTCACCGAGCTCCCGGTCGACGAGCCCGGGCTGCCGGCGATTCGCAATAGTCTCGGCACCGTCCAAGCCGACAACAACCGAAACAGTGGGCTCCCCTTCTCCGCCCTCTCCGGCGTGCCAGACTCGTGGGGTCTCCTCAATACCCAGGGCATCCGGGCGCATGCCGCCGTCACTGTCGTTGTCCCCAAGGCCGCCGCCTTTGGTGGCGGAGACCGGCCGCGCAAGTACGCGTGGATGTACGTCACCGGCGGCTTCGATGCGATGCCTTGCTGGGACGGCTCCCAATGCCGCATTCAGCATGCGGCTCGGGCCATGGACCACGCGTATCGCCTGGACCTGGTATCTCTGCGGTGGGAGGCCCTGCCGTCCCTGCCGACGCCTCAGGCGCGGCACGCGATGGTGTGGGTGCCCGAGCTCGGAGCGGTTATGTCAGGGCCCGGACAGGCCATCGACGACGTTTGGGCGACGAACAGCGCCGCCTTCACCGTCAACGGCAGCGGGGTGATGATGCATGCGCTCGCGGTGCCCGAGGCTTTCAACGCGTCCCACGAGTGGTCCAGGCCGACCAGGCTTGCCGAGGACTCGACCACGTCTGTGCGGCCGCGAGCGGAGCGGTATCTGTACGAGCACAACACCACAGCCAGCAACGCAGACGGCTGGCCGCGCTTCACACCGCCGGTCAGAGGCTGGTCGTCACGAGGTCTGACGCTGTCGGCTGGACGGTGGGAGTCGGTGGCCAACCTCAGCAGCGCGCTCGGGGTCGGGCACCACTCGGTCCTTGGCCTGACGAACGCATCGCTGGCCGTGGTGGGGAGTCGTGTGTACGTGTACGGGGGCGGGGTATGGGACGGAACGAGCCTGAGGGTGAACCTGAACGTGCTGGAGATCGACCTTGAGAGGGTGGAGGAGACGTCATCATGGCCTGGTGTGGGCGTGACAATGCCTGGTCGTCGGCTGGGGGAGGCGTCAGCTGTCGTCCGTCGTGCGTGTACGCTGGAGGGTGGGCCGCCACATGCGTGGAGCCTGCCGATAATGTCGGCCGCTGTGTTCCCGATCGACGCAACCACCGGAACGGGTGCAGGCCGCCTTTACATCGCCGGTGGTGCCAAAGTTGCAAGCGAGGACGGATATCCGTGGTACAACTACAAGCAGGTTTTAGCTGACGGGATGATTCTTCCAATGGTCCTGGACCTGTCGGCACCGCTTGCCGGATCAATGTGCTCAATCAGGGAAGCCGCTCAAAGTCTCCGCGCATGGTCCGGCTTTGGGGCTGCTCAGGTGACTTCGGGAGATATCCTGATGGTCGGCGGTCAGCGCATCCCCTCTGCCGGGGACGATCCGGTGGTGGGTGAGATTCACCGGTCTGGGAATCCGCTGACTACGCCGCTTATCTCGGCCGTGGCACCGTCGCCGTTGCCAGTCCACCCGGTCACCGGCCGTAGACTGTGGCCGCCCATTGCGATGTTTGCTGCTCAACTGGATGTCCATTCGAACCAGGTTCTGGTCGGGGGAGTGCTGTCTGCGCTGCAGGGCATGCCGCTTTCGGCTCCACCGCCAAACTCAACGATGAACGCCAAGGTGAACTGGCAGGCCGATCTTGACAGCACCGACAACGGGCTGCAGGTTTTGGCCAAGGTGGTGTCCGTCCCCACGGTCGAGCTCTGGTGGTTTGGTGGAGACGTGAACGATCCAAGCGAGTCGGTACAGCAGCCTGGTACCATGCGGCAGTCCGACAGAGCAGTCCTCAGGCGCGTCGGCGACGAGCTTTTCTGTGGGGAGCTGGGCAAGGCGCGGGGGCACTCGGCGGCGATCGCCCACCCACTGGATCAGCCCCCTTATATCGATCCAAGCCCTGTGTGAGCGGCAGCCCGATCGCATCGTGTGATTTCGCGCTCTTCGGACGGATTTGAAAGGGCGAATGCGACCTGTGCTCGCCCCCGGACGCATCACACACCCTCCAAAGCCGAAGCGACGGCCCGCCAGTCACCCGGCGGGCCGTGAATCCGGGCATGCGCTCCGAGCCCGGCCACTCGCACCGTCCAGCCTGGGGCGAGGTGAACTTCTGCCCCAGGTGCCCCCGCGGGGACGACGGCGCATCTGGTTTTGCCCTCAGCCGCATCCAGGTGCACACAGACCCGGTGCCGGGTGCCGGACATGCCAGGCAGCGGTACGAGCACCGATACCGCGCTTCCGGGAGCGATGCTGGCCGTGACCGTCCCTTCCTCGCGGCTCACGCGCCAGGTCACGGAGACGCTTCCCGCGGGGCTTTCGCTGGCTGCCGCGGCGCTGCCCCCTGCGGATGCCCCGCGAGTCACGCCGGCCGTGGCGGCCGCCCATGCCTTTGCCGCCCCTCCCGGTGGGCCCAGCACCCACTCCGCAGCGCCCAGGCCGGATGGCACCCGCCTCGCCGCGCCCGAGAGCGCCCTGAGGTAGAGACCGACCCCCCCGGCGTACATGATGTGCCCGAGCGACTCTCCCCCGGTGGCGTTCCGCGGACCCGTCAGCCAGTGCTCCCACAGCGTGCCCGGGCCGTCCGCGAGCATGGCGGCGAAGCCCGGGGGCGCCTCGTGGGCGACCATTCCAACGGCTAGGTCGTCCCTCCCGATGGCCGACAGAGCCTGCAGCACGTAGCGGGACCCCACCGTGCCCACCATCCACGACCGCCCCTCCCGCTCCACGGCCGCCTCGAGGGCGGCGGGCGCGCCCCGCGGCATCCCCGTGCCGTTGGTGAGCACACGGCCGAGGAAGACGCCGAGGGCCTGCGGGGTGAGGAGCGGCGCCCGGGCGACGGGGCCGGGCGGCCCAAGCGACGCGGCGTCGTCCCGACGGTGGGGCGCCGCCTCCTGCTCAAGCAGCTGCCTCCCGCGGCCCACGAAGAGGCCGTACGCCCCCTCGGTTGCGTTCCAGTACCGGGCGTGCCAGCGCGGCGCCGCCTCGTGCAGCCGCCGCGTCCACTCGGCCGCGAGAGAGTGGTTGCCGACCACCGTCGCGAGGTGGGCCCCGCGGTGCAGCGCCAGGAGGTGGCTGAAGGAGCTGACGATCTCCGTCGGGGGCCGCCGGAGGCCGTGCGGCGGAGCCCAGTCCCCGAAGATGCCGTAGCGAACGAGCGTCAGGGCCGGGTCGGCCTCTGCTTCGAAGTGTGCGATGTGGGCGGCGGCGACGGGGAAGCGCCGCTCGACGACGGCGGTGTCGCCGTCCTGCAGCCACAGCTGGTAAAGGGTCTCGACGACAACGGCGGTCCAGGTGGGGTCGATGCCCGGGAGGCGAGCCGCCACCGGCTCGAACACGGCGACCATGCCGGCGACGTCCAGGGGCTTGGGCCACGGCACCGGGCCCATGTTGGCGGCGCTGCAGACGGGGACGCCGCGGGGCGGGGCGCCGTCGCTGGGCCAGACGCAAGCCGCGTCCTGCTTGTCGGCAAAGGTCTGTGCCCAGTTGTCGTACACCGCTGCCATGTCCAGGGAGGCGCTCGCCTGCCCCGCGGTCCACTGCGCGTCGCCGCCCCACCCCCTGCGCTCGCGGTTTGCGCAGTCCACGGGCACCGACTGCACGTCGTTCAGCTGCGTCTGCAGAGCCGCGGCGAGGAGGCCCGACCCGGGCGCGCCGGTCCCGGCGACAAGGCGGGCGCCGCGCGAGGCGTCCGGCCCCGCGATGAGGCGCGGGGCCGCCGCGTCGCGTGACGACAGCGCCGTGTGCGTGGGCCGACCAACGAGCCAGAAGGTCCCACCGCCTGCGCTGGGGACCCTGGACGGGCGGAAGGACGCAGCCCCGGCCCCCGGGCTGAGGCCCTCCACCTGCACGTACCGCCCGACCATCCACGCCATGCCGGGGGCCACGACCACGCTGCCGGGGCCCGCGGCGAGGGCCTCGTCGTCCTCGGGCCCGACCGCGCCCCACCGGCCGGGCGAGCCGCTGAGCCGGATGCCGAGCGTCATGTTGGCGCAATTGTGCTGCCCCTGCGAGCGCAGGGCGCCCCCCGCGGCGGCGGCGGCCACGGGCGTGCACGGGTAGAACTGGGGCGTCGGCGACGACTCGTTGAGTCCGGGGAGAGAGCCGTTGCCCACCTGAGAGACGAGGGTCTCGCTGTGCCGGACCGCGACCATGAGGCCCTGGGCGGCGGCACGCCAGGGGGAGCCGGGGGGGCCGAGGTCCACGCGCAGTGCGGCGGTCACGGCGTAGCTGGTGCCGAGGTCAAAGACAAAGGCCGCCGCACCCCGGGGGGCAGCGGGGCGGTCGGAGGGCGACGTGTCGCCCTGGGGCCACCAGCCGGACGCGCCGGGGGCGACGGCGACGGGCGGCGACACGGGCTGCACGGGGGCCTGGGAGCGAGGCGAGATGGGGGGCATGGAGTGGTGGTCGATCCCGCGCATCGCAAGGGGCAGGGTCTCGTCGTCCCAGCCGTCCAGGGCGGCCCACCCGGCCGAGCCCTTGGGCCGGAAGGCCGGGTCGAGCCACGCGTCGTCGGCGGTCGTGTCCCACACCTCGCCGTGGTACAGGTGGCTGAACCGCAGCGGGGAGGCCGAGGTGGTACCGAACCACCCTGACGCGCCACCCGGTGCCGTGGAGGTCGCGACCAGGGAGCGGCCCTCGCTGGTGGTTACGTCGAGCTGCGCGAGCGCCGGCCTGCACGACGCGTTCGTGCCGTGCGCCCCGGGGCACCACATGCCCAGGTAGCCGTAGCGGGCGAAGCCGAGGCGCAGCCCGATCACGTTGGTGCCCGCCGCGAGGCACGAGCGGTTGACGGCCAGCGAGCGGTAAAGCAGCCTGTGAGGGGGAAGCGTCGACGTCCCCGGCATCCCCACGTCGTCGGACAGGAGCGTCGCGCCGCCCGCCGCCTCACACCAGGCGTAGGCCATCACCGCGCCCGGCGTGGTCACGTGCAGGGTGGCTGACGCCACGGTCTCCCCGCCGGCCAGGTCGAGCTGAAACTCGCCGCGGATCTGTGTCGCTCCCGACACCCACGACGCGTTCCAGCCGGCCGGTCCCCCGCCGCCGATCGGGCCGAGCTCGATGGCAAAGCCTTCCTCGCTCCCGACCGGGCCGATCGTGAGCTGCCCGGCCGATACCCGGACCATGCTGGGGGTCACCGAGAAGCGCCCAGACTTGTCGAGTCGCAGCGGCGTGGGCCCCGGCCCCACGCCGCGCAGCTCCAGGGCCGGGAGCAGACGGCCGGGCTTGGCGACGACCGAGCCGCTGATACCGTCGCGGCGCGCCACCAAGGGCGAGACCACTGCATTTCTTGCGGTTGCCGACGCGGCGCCGTCCACATGGATGCGCGGGCCGCCCCATGCGGCTGCCTGTGCCAGCCCAGCCAGCGCTACAATGACAAGTGATCCTGCCGCGGTGCGGCTCATGACCGAGGAGGCCTGTGGCGTGGGTGGGGGCTCGGGCAAATGCCTCTGCCAGAGCTGGTTCGCAGCCCTGAGTTGCCGACCCACCCGCGGCCGCCCTGACCCAGGCATCGCGACGCGTTGCCGTGCGGGCTATCTGGGCATGGCCGAGCCGGCCCTCTGCCGGCGGAAGCGTGCGCGGCAGGACGAGGCGCAGGCACCCGCGAAGCTGCCGCGCTCCTCCCATGTGACCGCCGCCAGCATCGCGCAAGCTTGGAGCATGACGTTTTCGGCGCCGGCTGCGGCACGTTCGCTCCCCAGGACGGCAAGGAAACGCAGGCGGGCGTCGGCAGCCGAGGAAACCGTTGCTTCCCCTGGGTTTGCGTCCTCGCCACCCCCGAGGGGTGCGGGTGATGCGCGCCCCGACGCTCAGCCGTTCAGGCAACGTGTGCGGATGTCTCTCCTTGAGCACCCGCGCGGAGGCTTCCTCGTTGGGGCGCCAACCGCGCGGCCGGACGGTCCGCTTGTTGAGGCGAGCGCCGAGGCGGCCGCGCTCGGCAGGCTGGTGCGCGAGGGCATGGCCCTACGCGCCAGGAGGGTGGCGACTGGGGCGGTGCCACCCCGGACGCGGTGCTCGGCGTCGGACGCTGCTGCCGCGGGAAGGGCCGAGGCAGTGAGCGCGAGCGGCAGAGTCGGCGGGGCGGGGCAGAGGGCGTCGGGGGGTGCGGCTGGCTGGGGCGGCGGTGGGGTGGCGGTGGGCGGCTCGGCGGCGGTTCGGGAGCTGCTCCGGTCGCCGCCGAGACGGAGGGGCAGGCCGCTCGCCGCGTCGGCGGCAGCGCCCCCGTCCGACGCGCGAGCGGGGGGTGCCCTGGGGAGGAGGCTGGGAGGGTTCTCCGTGCCGCCGCTCCCGGCCTCGGCCCGAGGGAGCCCCGCGGGCAGGGCGTGCTGCCTCGCGGACGGCTCGTCCTCGTCCTCCTCGGCACGCGCCGAAGCCGGGACACTGTTGGCGCACAGATCAGAGCGGGGTGCCGGATTGTTGCATTCTTCGTCATCGTCATCGTCATCGTCATTCTCGTCGACTGGCTCGGCGGACGGTTGGGAAGACTTGGAATGACTTGGCTGAAAGTTGAGATCCCGCACTCTCGTGTTGCACACACCCAGGAGCGGCCTGGAAGCACCTCCACCCCGTGCTCTTCGAAGACCAGCTCGCCGAGCGGTCCGTCGTGTGCGCGCGCACGGCTGGCAATGGCTAGTTCTGAGGCTTCGCCGCCCCAGGCTGCAACATCGCCGGTGCGAACGCCCGCCGGTTCAGGAGCAGCTGCGGCGGCGATCCTGGCGGCTCGGGCTTTGGGTGAGGACTCTGGGGCGGCTGACGAGCCAAGCGGCGATCTGGATTCGCTGCCAGCGACTTTCAAGGACAGCTCGGACCTCGAGGCGGCCGATGCGACCTTGAAGGAGCTGGCAGAGTGGAAGTTGCACCGAGAAGCGGCCATGGCGGAGGAGCGGGCGAAGCTGGAGGCGCAACTGGCGTCGTCGGAGCGTCCGGCTGCCCCCAGCGTCCGGGAGCGACCAGACCCCGTCCTCGCCCGGACGGAGGGCATCGAGCGGGCTACCCAGGCGCTCTCCTCGGCGAGGGCCGGCCCGGCGCCGGACACTCGAGCAAGCGATGAGCGGCTTCGGGCGCTCGGCGGCGGCGGCTCCCCCGGGGCGGTCCAGGACGACCTGGTGGCTCTGCGCGCGCGGGAGATGGCGGCCGCGCGGCTGGCGGAGCTGGGGCTCGACGCAGCCACCGTGGCATCGCTGGGGCTCGGGAACGGCGACGAGGACGAGGAGGACGAGGCGTGACGGGCCGTGCGAGGAAGCAGCGTCGAGGTGTGTGCGGCGGGTGCATGACGTCGTGCGTGGTGTGCGTGGGTGCGGCTGTGGTGTGTCTGGCACGAATGTGGGCAGCTGTCAAGGCCGGCACGCATCACGGATGGCGGCCGCAGGACAAGCCACCGCCGCTGCCGCCCAGTGGGGATGGCACGGCCAAGGGCGCTTGCCGGCACGATGATGAAAGGGCGGGCCGCCCAAAGCCTCGCGGGCAGCCCCAGTGAGGGCAGGAGGGCCGCCGGCTAGGCGGCCGCGGCGGGCCGGACGGCGGCAGGTGCGGGCTCTGCGGCGCACCTTCCCCCCACGCGGCCGCACCCCTTGCATCTGCGATGGGCTGCCGTCCGCCGCCGCCCCCCGCTCAGACGGCGGAGCGGGAGGCGGATCCGCCGTCGAGGACGCGCGGACGCGCCGTGGCCTCGGCGTCCGCCTCCCTGGGCACGTCGTCCTCCATCTCCGCGTCCGTCACCTCCCTCGTGGCGCCGTCTCTCGGCGCGGTGGCCGAGTCGGCGGCGGCCGGCTCGTCGGCCTCGCCCGGCTTGGCGGGCTTGCTGCTCCCGCCCATCTGCATGACGCTGTACCACACGCCGCCACCGAAGCCGATGAGGAGCCCCGTGAAGTTGACGATGTGGAACTGGTAGTCAGAGAAGAGTATGAGGCTGAGCACGAATGCGACGAAGTTCTTGAGCTGGCCGATGACGGACTGGGTGGTGGGTGAGTTGCGCGAAGTGGACTGGTAGGTGGCGTAGTTGAGGACGAAGGCCAGGGTGGCGCTGAAGCCGAAGAGCACGAGGAAGGAGGGGTCCGCCCAGTGGTCGAAGGCCATGGCCGCCTGCGCCTCGCCCGTGAGGAGGGCGAGGACGGCGAGCACCGGCATGGTCATGATGTTGTTGTACCACAGCATGGTGAAGATGTCCAGCTTGTGCTGCTTCTTGACAGAGGCGATGTTCACCGTGTAAAGCGCCGTGCCGAGGTTCGTCAAAAACACGTAAAAGTAGCTCACCGGGTCGAAAGACAGGTCCTTGGCGGCCGCGATCATCGCGCCGGTCGTCATCACGGCCGAGGCGGCCAGCGTCCAGCTGGAGGGGACGGTGCCGTTGGACATGTACTCAAAGGCCATGACGAAAAGCAGCGTGGTGCGACGGAGCGCGGTGAACATCGGCACGTTGACCGCCCCGAGCGCCGCGAGCGACACCACCACGTAGAAGATGAACACCGCAGACAGCGGCGCCACCTGCCGAGCCACCTTCCAGTTCAAGTCCTGGAACTTGATCGCCCCGACGGCCCGAAGCATGTACATGCAGCCAAGCGTGAAGATGCCCTGGCAGACGGTCAGCACCTGGGGGAACTTGAAAGCGTACTCCGATAGCACGGCCTTGTTGAATAGCGTAATGGCCATGGAGCTCGCGCCGTACGAGAGCGCCCAAAAGACTCCCGGCGAGAACATGGGCGCGGCGCCCGCCGATGCTTTGGTGCCCGTCCCCATCGCAGATGCTAGCACGTAGCAGTGCTCGAGCTTTGCAGCCGGTTCCCAGCCGTGCTGTTTCTCGGATCCACGTGCGGGACGCTGCCGGGCAAAGCGACCAACTGCCCGCACCTTGCTCTGCCAGCAACCGCCGACGACAATAAAGAGCCAAATGGAGTTGACCTGACTGACTAAGACTCCAAGGGCTTGCCGTCAAGTCTTGCTGGCTTGCGCTGCTCAGCTTGCTCCGCGCCTCTCGTCGTCGACGTGTGAGTTCAAAGGCCTTCGCCGCTGCTCCGTTGACCAGGACTCCGGCCCAGGCATGCGACGTCCTGAGGTGGCGAGCGTTGACCTCGGTCTCTGCTCGACTGACCACGGGCTTGCAGCGCCAGCATTCCACAAGGCGCACGCGCGCCCCCGTGCCCCACCCATGACGGTTGCCATCGAGATCCGTGTGCTACTGGCGCTGTCAGGGGCGGTCTGGCCGATCCTGCTGGCCGTGCAGGTGAGTAGCAAGCGAGGCAATGCAGCAAGCGCACCCTGGGTCCACCGCTTGTGTCGGTCTTCTCACCGCGAGGGCGGCCCATTTGATGCGTGTGGCAGAACCCTTGTGCGCCGCGGGGTTGAGGTCCCACTGCTGGCCTCCAAGCAGCGGTGATGCCGTCACCCTGTCCCGCCTGGTCCTCATTGTCAATGCATTGCAGGTCTACTACCTCATCCCCGCGATGGGCTGGTCGCTCTCCACGGGTCAGTTCACGATCGGAACGACGACCCTGCTGCTGGCCACAATGAGCACGGTGGCCTGGCTCGCCAACGCCGTCGTGGACTACCTCTTCATCGTTGGAGACTTGCCGCACGATGGGCTCGCCCGCTCGACGTCAGAAGGAGCCTTGCTCATGATTGGTGTTCTGTTCAACGTCATGGCCTTGCTGAACATTGTCCTGTTCTGGTGAGGCCCAAGCTGGGCGCGCGTGACTGAATAGTGCAGCAGCTCGTCGTGCCCGGGTCACGCCATGTATTTCGCCCCTCCCGCGGCTTCGCAGGCTCGAGATCATGGGAGCGGCTCGTGCAGAGACAAGGATGTACAATGTCAGTGCCTCAGCGACGTGGCTGCGCATCGCGGCCGTGTTTTTCGCGCTGGCGACGATCATCGCGATCGCTTTTCAGCTTTCGGGGATTGGCTTCGGCTTTGTGATCGGTATTGGTATCGCGACCATCTACTATGCAGCACTTGGGGTTGGGCTCATCGTCATCGGCGCGAGGCTGCGCTGTGTGCTGGCGGAAAACCTCTCGCGCGGCGCAAACGCGGCGCGGCGAACACAGGCCACTGTGTCGGTGCTGCAGATCATGGCCGGGTCGTCCTGCGCCGTGTTTGTGGGCGCATCGGTGGCATCGACCGTCCTGGGAGCCCAGGGGCTGGCCCCGCGGGCGGCGCTGGTCATCGCGCGCCTCGCCCTGGCGACTTGCGGCGCTGTCATCACCCACGCTGTCGGGGTGACGTCTACGTCGACGGACGACGGGGTCCCCCCCGCTTCGCCGACAGGGGGCTCGGTGTCTTCCAAGGGAGGCGCCCGCGCGCCGGGGCTCGGCCGGTCCGCGGCCATCGCGCCGTTCGGCGGACGTGGGGCCTCGGCCGGAGGAGGCGGCGGGGACAGCGAGTTTGAGGGGTCGCTCGTGGACGACGGGGACACGCTGCCGCAGCCCGAGGCGGGGCGCCAGCCGTCCACGTCGCAGGCGCTGACTTCATCCGGCAGGTCGATGAGCACCACCCGCGGCAACGCCGCATCGGCCGGACCCGCGACCGCCGGCGCGGTGGGCACCCGCCCCGGCGGCCCGACAGTGGACACCGGCAACTGGAACATGGAGAACCCGTATGAGGTCAAGGGCCTGGGCCGCGTGGTGCACGTGCGGGAGGCGAGGCCGCGGCCGACGCAGTCCCAGGCGCAGGCGTCGTCCACCTCGGAGATGCCCAGGGCGGCCACGGCGGACACAGACCCGGAGCAGGGCGGTATCGCGCCGTCGCAAGGCCAGCCCGCGTCGCTCCGGGCCTCCGCCTCGGGCGCCCCCGCCGGTATCTCCACGGGGGTAGCAGCTGACGCCCGCCTCGGGGGGGCGGACGTGACGTCGGCGCCCGGGCCGGGGGCCCTGTCGTCCGAGTTCGGCGCGGGGGAGTCGGGCGCTGGGACCAGGACGCCCCTAGGGCCGAGCAGGGCGAAGCTCCCCGCGTGATGAGACCGGTCCGCGGCGCGGCGCCCGCCAGAGCCTGCGGGCAAGCAAGCCGCGAATGCCAGATTCTTGTGCTCGTGTGCGCCCAGCGGTGGGGAAGCGAGCGATGCGTGTGTCGGACAGCGAGTGACGTCCTGGACCGAAGACAGGTCGCCACCGCCTCGCGGCGAAGGCGCGATCGCAAATGGCTCGTCAGGGCCATCGCGGCGCGACGGACCCGGCGACGCGAGCACCTTGCACTGAAGGCTTCGCGGGGCTTGCCAATGGCTGGCAGCGCTCACACAGACCCCACCGCAGCGGCGGCCGTCGCTCACTCCGCGGGCCTGCCGTCGCTGAGGTAGCGGGCGAAGAGCGCGTAGGCGGCGGCGGGCTTGGCGTTGGGCACCATGTGGCTGGCGCCGCGGACGGAGGCCCAGGCGAGGGAGCCGGCCTTGCCTGCGTCGTAGGCGCGCTGGAAGCCGGCGATCTGGCCGTCCACGCGCCAGGGCTTCCACGCGCCGTCGGGCGCGAGCGGGAAGCCTAGCTGGTCCACGCTGTCCTGGGTGCTCGGAAAGGGCACGCAGCTGTCCACGTCGCCGCTGTAGACCAGCACTCGGTGGTTCGGGACCAGCGACTCGTAGATGGGGGCCACGGTGCGAGCGTACTGCTCGTAGTGCACCACCTGGCTGCAGACGTCCCACTCGTTCGCCTTCGGGCTCACGTGCAGAGCCGCGCGGACGTCGGCGCGGCCGAAATAGTCGGTGGAGGCGGTCACGTTGATGCAGGGGACGAAGGTCTGGGCGAGGCCGCGCGGGCCCGAGGCGGTGACGGAGTGGGAGGCGGTGGAGGCGGCGTCGAGGGCGGCCTGGGCGGTGAGGCAGCCGCCGGTGAGGCTGGGCTTGCCGATGCAGGTGCCGATGACGTCATAGGGGTTGATACCGATGGTCTGGTTGCGCAGGGCGGAGACGGCGGTGTCGCAAGCGGGGGTGTGCTTGCCGCCAAAAGTGCCGTTGCACGTGGCCAGGGCGGCGGCGTAGTCGCGGCGGTCGATGATGGAGTGGTACTGCATGAAGTCGAAGTAGTGCGAGCCGTCCTCCCAGTCCCACGACGGGTTGCCGACCATCCAGCCGTGGAGGTTGAGGCTGTCGGCGGCGGGGGCGGCGCTGTTGTGCCGCACCACGGCGTCGGCGAGCTGGGGCACGTAGTGGCCCTGCGCGCACCAGACGACGGGGGAGAGGGAAGACGCGTGAGGAGGGCCGCCCGGGGGGCTGAGGTGCGGCCGGCAAGGCCGACGGCACGGGGCGGGAGCGGACGGCACGAGGCGGGAGCGGACGGCACGAGGCGGGAGCGGACGGCACGAGGCGGGAGCGGACGGCACGAGGCGGGAGCGGACGGCACGAGGC
>Ga0136560_1000889_pt1 | contig 15190 bp, 7 predicted proteins | sample AntRauMeHopE1497_FD_104925 | JGI IMG/M metagenome (GOLD analysis project Ga0136560, IMG submission 104925) | Saline lake microbial communities from Rauer Islands, Antarctica - Metagenome Hop E1 #497 | ecosystem: Environmental > Aquatic > Non-marine Saline and Alkaline > Saline | place... | reverse complement strand
GCTGGAAGGCTGCCACTGGAAGACCGGGCCCAGCGTGGAGCCGTCGGGAGGAGCCAGGCCGGCGGTGTCTGCTGCCCACGTGACCTCGTCGCTCTCGGTGTTGGTCAGCTTCAGGGTGACCGAGTATGGCACTCGGCGGGTCAGCTCAGAGTGCATGACCCTGTGGCCAAAATCCACCCGGGTCGTGCTCAGGCGGATCCGCGGCCGAAGGGCAACCGCGGAGACCTGCCTCACCAGTCCCTCCATGGAGCCGGCAGCGTTTCCCCCGCTGGACCCTGCTAGCATGAAGGGGAGCGGGAACGCGTGCGAGCCCTCCCTGAGCGGGCTGAAGACGAGGTCGAGCGGCAGTACTGCTCTTGCCGCCACGCGAAGCCGGAAGCGGGTGGGTGCGGCCTCCGCCGCCTCGTCGTCGTCCTCATCCCCGGCCGGCTTGCTGCCGCCGGGGCCACCGTCTGGCCCCTCCGCAACCGACTCCCCCGCCGTGCTCTCCGCCGTCACGCTCTCCGCCTGGAACACGCTCTCCCCCGCAACCGACGCAGCGTCGTCGGGGTCGAGGCCCAGCGGTGCCGCGAGCGTGAACTCTCCAAAGTCGGCCAGGTCGACGACGATCTCCGCGGGAATGACCGAGCGATTGTGCAGGGTCACGCGCCTCCTCACGGATCCACCGACGGCCACGCCGCCGAACGCGATGGAATCTTCCACGACGGAAACGCTCGGCATGACTGCCGTGGCGTGGATGCCAATGACAACGTCGTCGCCTCCCCGGACCTTGAGCACCACAGCATCTGACTCGGGGGAGATCTCGCGCTCCTCGCGTGGCTTCACCCGCACCGTCACTGACATTGACTCGCCCGGCCCGACCTCCGCTGTCGGCGGCTGCACTGACACACCCCTGGGGCAAGAGTCCGCGTCCAATCGGTAGACGGCGCTGGTCTTGCCGCGGTTGACCAGCGCCACTCCAGTTTCGCGGGCCATTCCGACGGCGCAGTTGCCCAGCTCCAGCACGCGCTCCTCGGGGTTTGCAAGCTTCAGCTCGGGGCTGTGCTCCTGGCCGAGAAGGGCAAGTTTTGCCGGAGGGGCGGAAGCCGGCCCACCGCGCACCAAGAGGGCGGCGAAGCTCTTTTGCACCCTTCCCTTGGCCGGGCGGAACGTGACCTTGACGGGGAGGGTGCCACCGTCCGGCGGGACCTCCCCCGTCATCGGGTCGATGGAGAAGCTCGTGCCCTCCGGCAGGCGCCACTGGAACTGCCCTGGTGCCTGCCCTGGGTTCACGAGGGTCATCTCCCTGCTGACGGACGTGTCGTCGCTGCCATCCTCGAACCGGAACTTCAGTTCCGCCGCCGAGAGCTCGAGCTCGACGGGGTGGACCTGGGCCACGACCCGGAAGCGCATGGCGTGCCGGCGGTTCACCCGCCACGTGATGCTCTCGCTGAGCTCGCCGGCCTGTGTCGGCTCCAGGTGAACGTCAAAGCCCGCAAGCTTGCCGGGCGGGATGACCTGGGACTTTGGCCGCATGTCGGAGAGCTCCGGAACCCCGTCGGGTACCTCAAGCTCGACGAGGACCGTCTGCCCGGACCCGTTGTACACCGCGAAGGACCGGCTCAGCTGCGCTCTGACGTTGGTCTCGCCGAAGTCGAGCCGCTTGGGAGTCGCGCTCACGGCGGCGAGAGCGTCGTCCGAGAGCTCTGCCGCGCAGTCGATCACCTCGGCCTGGGTTGACGGCAGCCGCTTGAACTTGCGGCGGATAGGCTTCAACGGGTCCGCCCTCCGCAGCATCGGCGCGTCTGGAACCGGGATGGGCTTGCCGTCATCGTCGAGGGGCTGGGCGAGCCACAGCGGCTCGTCCGCAGGAGGGAGGCCGGGGTCCGGCTCCGCGAGCGCGGCCTTTGGGTCGGGCATGCCCAGGGACGTGAAGTCATCCCACCTCGGCGCCTGCCGGGACCTGGACAGCGAATCCGTGCCCGCCACAAGCTGCCTCCGCGCTGCGCTCTGCCGGAGGAAGTTGACGTAGCCGTCGCGGTGCTCCTGCTCCTGCGCGGAGCGCTTGATGATCGCGGCTTCAGCATGGCCTGCAGCCGCAAGGGCGTCCTCAACCATGCCCTTTTCTCCGCGAGTGTCGTCCCAAGGCATCCCTGCCTGAGCTCCGTGGCCTTGGGCACGCCGTGCTGATGCTCTGTCCCCTGGAACGAGCTTGCGCTTCGTCACGAAGCTCTCCGGCGGAGCCCCGGGCCCTCGCGGCAGAGCGCGCTTCGGCCCTGCCACCTCGCCCAGCCCTTCGCCCTCGAGCCGAAGCTCGACCCTGGCAATGTCCCCGCCGGCCACGACCGCAAGCCTTCCCCGGTGTAGACCCTGGTTCGAGGGGCGGAACCCAACCACGAGCTGGACGCTCTCGAGCGGGTCGAGGCGGCCACGGTGCGGCTGGCACTCAAAGTGCGCAATGTTGCCCACAGAAAACGTGATTGGGAGCGTATCCGATGGGTTGCTCAGAGTCAGCGCGACATCCCGACGATCGCCCACCGCGCAGTCCCCAAAGAAGAGACTGCGCTTCGACGCCCGCAGCGCAGGCCTGACTGCTGTCCCTCCTAGGTCAAGCACGATCCTTTGGCCCGTCTCGGCGCAGGTGACCGCAGCTTGGGCACGGAAGACGTCCAGGGGTGATGGCGCAGCAAGCACTGCAGCCTCTTCCTCGTCGTCGTCCTCACCGTCCTCGTCGTCCTCGGTGGGCTCGGCGCCTCTCTTGCCGTCGGCGTCCTCGGGCCTCCAGTCCTCGGCACCGGCGCCGGCTGAGAGCGTCAGCGCGCCCTTCCTTGAGGCGGCGGCAGTCCGGCGCCGAAGCCCGGGGGTGGCCACGCCCAGGCGCCCGCGGCGCTTGGCCGTCGCCACAAGGCTTTGCCGCCCGGTGCCAGCCTTCGCTGCGACGCCTGCGTCGCTCATCACGGACGACTCGCCCAGCGCCTCTGCCGACGGCGGGAAGCCCAGCGAGTCCCCAGCAGGCCTGCTGCCGCCCCGGCTCGCCGCACGTCTGGCGCGCGCCTCGAGACGCGCGGCTTGTGTCTTGAACGGCGCCGGCTTAGCGGTGTCCACGGGCCGGAAGCTGAACCAGACCTGCGACTGACCAAACGCCGGGATGACGCACTCCCTCGGGCGCACGTCCATCATCAGGCGCTTGGCAACAGCGATGGGGCTGTCATCGTCGTCCTCTTCCTTGCCTCCCGCGCTTTCGCCATCGATGCCTGCCAGCGTGGACCGGCTGGCACCGAGACCCCTGGCGTCGAACGAGCGCCCAAGGACCGTGGACACGGTCACCGGAACAGGACCGTTGTTGACGAGGACGGCCTCCGCCTCCACCAACTGCCCGTAGTGCACCGCGCCGAAGGCAACCGCTGACAGCGGGCCAAGGTTGGCGGGGCGGACCACCTCCACGGAGTGGTCGACAACGGTTGCAGAGATATCCAGCGCCAGGGCTGGCTGCCCAGGGACCATGATCGATGCCAGCGCCCGAAACACGCCCTCCTGCTCGGCCGTGAACACCACCCGCACGGATACCGACGGGGACTCGCGCCTCGCGGCTGCCTGCTCGGCCATGCTCAGAGCCCCGTCCATGTCGAGGTCCGTCGCACCGGCATCGGCAGGAATGATCCCAGAGGCAGGCTCAAACCGGAGGGGCAGGGACGAGTCCGACTCAATGCGCCACGCGGCTGCCTCCTGCCCGAGGTTCCGGAGGATGAGGACGCGTGAGTGCTCCTTTCCCACCACAACGGGGCCAAGGGCAACGCAGGGGTCAACCCGGAGGTCCGGGGCCGGCTGCCTGGCCCGCAGCGGCACCTCGATGGACCGGTCCCCGCTGAGGACCACAACCCGGTCAAGGACGTCGCCGTTCGACGACACGCCTGGCAGAGGAATGCCGTCCCTATCAAGCTGGACCGCGGGGAGGTCGTCCAGGCCTCCCGCCGGGTAGAAGAATCGCACCGTCACCTTGGCCTCTAGCCCCGGAGCGAGCGCAGTGTCGGGCGTATGCTCGATCACCCAGCCCGGCGCCGTTGGTGGCACGACCCGCACGCGCCTCGCCCGGGTGTCAGCGTTCTGAACGAAGAGCGTCGCCACGTACTCGGTGCCCGGGCGGATGCCGGTGAACTCCACAGCGGCTGGAAAGACTGAGAGGAAACCGTCTCGCGCTGGCTTGCCCTGCGCCATGGACTGGTCTGCTACCGCGGCAAGACCCGGCGCCCCGTCTCGAACATTGTCGGCTGGCAGAAGCCTTGAGCGGCGGAGCCTGCTCGACGCAGACATTGCCGCCTTCGCACTGGCCGCTGCCGCGGCTGGTGCCGTGCGGCGCATGTAGCGGGCCCTGCGAGGTAAGGTTGATCGGCGGTGCATGTCTCAGATGGGGCTTCCGCGGCCATAGCGCGGCTGCCATGGCAACGGCTCGGCAAACGCCCTCGGCCGGCAATCGGCCTGGCCACAGCCCCCACGCACGGCGATGCAGCCAGCCGTGGCGATACCCGCGCGATTTTCGGTCGCTGGTCTCACCTGCTGCGGCTGGGGGCGGCCCCGGCTCGCTGTGTGCGCCGGCGACAAATACCTCGCAACCCGTTGCTCCTCGGCTCGGCGTGCTCTGCAGTCCCGCGCGTGGGACCGGGAAGACGCCACCTGGCACCACCATGCCGAGTTGCGCTGGCAAGGACAGCGAGCTTCATGATGCGGACGAGCGCGACTCCGTCGTGGGGCGCGGTCAAGAAGCCGGGCTGACGAGAACGCACGACATCCTCTGCGCCCGCCCCCCTCAGAGACAGTCATATTCCCATGGCCTGCCTAGGCCGAGAATGACATGATGTTGGAGTGTCGGGCATGCGCCCAGCGGCTTGTGTTCCTTGACCGGGACGGTCCGCTCGTAGGGCTCGGCGCTCAGCACACCGCACTTGCTGCCCGGCGCAGCACTGTGGGCACGAGTCAGGCTCACAGAAGCCGGCGAGCTCCAAAGCCAATCACACACGCCCTGATTCGGCCCGCCCCCGGGCGGAAGCAGACACGCGATGGTGAACAGGCAGGGAAGCGCATGCAGAGGTCAGCGCGACTCGCCGAGCATCTTGCAACCGATCCGACGCACACGAGAATCATGGCATCCACCGCTGCAGCAAGCGACTCCTTCGCCGAGAAGACGACGATCAAGTCCCGCACGATGCAGGGCGCGGGCACCTACACCCTGGTGCGGCCTCGGCTGGGCCTTTCCCCGCGGAACACTCCATTTGAGCATTCTGCGAAGCCGATCGTGTCGCCGCTCCCCACCGGATGCGTCCGCAGGCCACCAAAGGTTGCTTTGATGTCATCAAGAACGCGATGGTGGGCGTAATCGCGCGCAAAAGCGGCCCGTTCTGAGTTGCTCCAGCGCCGCTGACGTCCGCCTGGGACTTTGCGGCAGTTTTGTATGCCGAAACTGGGCCTGACGCCTCCCGTCGCACGCCCCTGCTTCGCAGGACCTGGCCGATGCGGGCCTCGGTGCCGTGGCAATGCCTGAGGGAGGGAGGCCGTTCGTGCTTGCCGACTACGGCACCGCGGATGGCGGCACGTCGATCGACCTCGTGGACCACATCGTTGACGCTGTCCGCGCCCGCACGACGCCGGACCAGGAGGTTGTGGTGCTGTACGAGGACATCCCCACGAACCCGTTCGGGCCGCTGTTCCAGATGATGCAGGGGATGCTTCCGCTGCCCGGAGGCCGCGTGTCGTACCTCGCCAAGCACACGGAGGGCGTGTTCGTGCACGCCGTCGGCACCAGCTTCTACAAGCAGTGCGCGCCCACTGGCTCGGTGGACTTCGGCATGAGCTTCACGGCGATGCACTGGACCAGCACCGTGCCCCGGCCCATCCCCGACGTTCTCCACGACGTGATGGCGTCCGATGACGTCAAGGCCGACTACGCCAAGCAGTCCGCGGCGGACTGGTCCGTAATCCTCCTCCAGCGGGCCAAGGAGCTGCGCAAGGGCGCGCGCCTGCTGATGGCGAACTTCTGCGTGGACGACAAGGGCTGCTACCTGGGCTACGCGACGCCCCACGGCGGGCCGTCGGTCAACATGCACGCCACCTTCGCCAAGCACTGGGCTGAGATGCGCGATGAGGGGCGTATCACCGCAGAGGAGTTCGTCAACACGAACTTCCCCCAGCACTACCGCACCGTGGCCGAGTTCCGTGCCCCGCTCGACGATGAGACCTCGGACGCGTACAAGGCGGGCCTGCGCCTGGAGAGCATCGAGACGCGCCGCACGCCATGCCCCTTTGCTAAGGCCTGGGCCGACGGGAAGTACTCGAGCGGCGAGGAGTTCGCCATGGACTACGTCCCCACCCTCCGCTCGTGGTCCACCTCGGTGTACCTCTCCGGCCTCGACGCTTCGCGCTCGGAGGCCGAGAAGGAGGCCATCGTGGAGGAGTTCTGGGCCAAGTACGAGGCCGCCGCGGCCGCGGACCCCGGAGCGCACGGCATGGACTACGTCCACGCGTTCATGGTGCTCCGCAAGGAGTGAGTCGGCCTGTTGCGCCTGAGCGAGCCACGAATAGCACCCGCTTCGCTTCTCCGCTGGCAAGGGATGGTGCGAGCCTGGTGTGAACTTGGGTGGAGCCAATCCATGCTGTGGCCAGCGCGTGCTCCTGCAAACCCTGCAGCTGCCACAGGCTGACGCGCACACCCGGAGTGGGAACACACTGTCTCGAAGCGTCTCTGGCTCGCCATGCGGATCATCTTCGCGGTGATCGCGGTACTGAGCCCCGGGCTGGCATGGGCTTCGGCGGCCGCGGCAACTGCCTCGTGGGTGGAGGATTCCGGGGTTGCCGCGCTCATCTCCCGCGTAGCCGGAGCCGAGGCGGCGAGCCTAGTAGACCTGGGCTCCATGAGCCTTCCCGCCGGAGCCGCGGACGCGTACACGATCAGTGGTGGCGGCCCAGGAAACAGGCTGGCCATCGTGGGCACCAGCCCGGTGGCCCTCGCATCAGGGTTCCGCCGATACTTGCGGGACGCAGCTAATTGCTCCGTTGGATGGGCAGGCAGCCAGCTGCACGGGCTGGTGCGCACGGAGGGCTCGGGCGCCAGCTTTGTTCCGGCAGTTCCGTCGACAATCTCCGGCTCCACGGCCATGAAATGGAGGCAGTGGGGTAACGTTGTCGTGCACAGCTATAGCGCAGCGTTTTGGGACTTCCCCCGCTGGGAGCGTGAGCTCGACCTGATGGCCATGAGGGGATACAACATGGCGCTTGCCTTCACCGGCCAAGAGGCGGTCTGGGCCAACGTCTTCGGGCAGCTCGGGCTGAAGGAGGAGGATCTCGCCCCGTTCTTCACCGGGCCCGCGTTCCTCGCCTGGGGTGGGCCGCGCATGGGGAACATCCGCGGATGGCAAGGCCCGCTGGCCCCTGCCTGGCGACAGGGGCAGCTCGAGCTCGGCAAGCAGCTCGTTGCGCGGATGGGATCGCTCGGCATCACAGCAGCCATGCCGATGTTCGCGGGGCACGTTCCCGTCGCCCTGCGCGAGAAGTTCCCGGGGTCCAATATCAGCACCACGTCCTCGTGGGCTGGCTTCAACTGCACGTACTCGTGCGTCGGCTTCCTCCCCCCAGCGTCCCCGCTGTTTGCTACCATCGTCGGCCTGACTGTGGAGGCGTTCAAGGCCGAGTTTGGGGCATCGCTCCCATGCCTGGGCTGGGACTGCGCCACAGTGTCGAGCGCTCCGGCCGGGACGCCCGATCACGTTTGGCAGTTTGACATGTACAACGAGCTGCTGCCCCCCTCCAACGGCTCCCGGTACCTTCGCGGGGAGGCCAACGCCACCTTCGCCCCGCTCGATGCGGCAGACCCCGGGGCCGTGTGGCTTCTCCAGGGCTGGATGTTTTCCTTCTCGTCGGCATTCTGGGTCCCAAGGGCCATCAAAGCTTACATTTCCGGGGTCCCCGAGGGCCGCATGCTGATCCTTGATCTGGACGCCTACTTGGACCCACTCTGGCGCGCGACCGACGGATTCTACGGAGCCCCCTTCCTCTGGGGCATGATCAACGACGGTGGCCAGCGGCCCGGCCTGTTCGGGAACCTCACTCGCGTGCGGGAAGGGCCGGCAGAGGCACAAGCTGCGAGGCCCACGAACATGCAAGGCGTGGCCTTCACGCCAGAGGGCCTGTTCGTCAACCCGGTGCTGTACGAGCTGCTTGCCGACGGCATCTGGGGGGACTTTCCGCCGGGCGGCCACGTCTCGTGGCTCCGGCGCTACGCCACCGCCCGATACGGCCTCGACCTGCCGCCTGTCGCTGGCGGCATGCAGCTCGCAGCAGGCCGGGGACAGGTACCGCCACCCGCCGCCGGTCGGGTGCAGCCTCTCGTTGGCCGGGACGCCTCCGTGGCCATCGAGCAGGCCTGGGGCCTTCTGGCGACGGCAGTGTACAACGAGACGCAGGAGCGATCCGGCTCGCTCCTCGAAGGCTTCCCCACGATCGGGGACGGGCCGAGCTTCACGTGGTGCGATACGCAGGCCCTGGCAACGGCATGGCGACTCATGGTGTCGGCGCTGGAGCGCACCGTCGCGATCGGCGGGGCCGGTGCCGTGTCCCCGCTGCTCTTGTTCGACGCTGTCGACGTCGCGCGCCAGGTGTCCGTGAACACGGCCGAAGACCTGGCGGGCCTCCTCTCTGCCGCGAGCAACAGGTCCAGTGCAGCCTCCGCGGCCGCGGTGGGGAGCCGGGTGGCCCGCCTGATGACGCTGCTCGACGACACGCTGGCATCCCACCCGGACTTCTCGCTGGCCGGGTGGCTCGGCGCTGCCCAGACGCTGTGCTCCCAGTACGGCGGCCAGGCACTCGCAGACCACTGCGCAGAGAATGCGCTGTGGCAGGTCACATTGTGGGGCGTCGTGGAGGCGGGGGACGCGGGGTCAAACCTGGACTCGTACGCCGGGAAGCAGTGGGCCGGCATGACGCCGCTGTACGCGCGCAAGTGGGCGGTGCTCGTCAATGCAACAGAGACGGCCGCACGGGCAGGCGTGCCGGTGAAGAGCTCAGCTGTGGTGGAGGCGATGGTGAGGCAGACCATCGACTGGGTGGCGTCCACCGCGCCAGCGGCCCCCGTTGCACCTCCGCGGCCAGACGCGGCTGCGTTTGTGGCCGCAGCAACAGCATTCTCCATGGAGTTCGGGGGGAACGAGGCCGCCGTGCTCAGCCGTTTCAGGGAGGTCCAAGACACCGACGCGGACGGGGAGATCGCCAAGGCTCAGACCGGGACCCGTGACCCTGCGCAGATGGCTTCGCTGTGCCTCACCGACCCGGACTGCGGCGGCTTCAACGCGAACGGCTGGCTCAAGGCTCATGGGGCCAAGATGGTCCCGTTCCCGGGGTCCACGCTGTGGCTGCTTCGAAGCGACGGCACTCGCTCAGCCTGAGCCCAGGCCCCGCGGGCGGCAGCGGACCGGGCCCCGCCGTCAGCATACCACCAGATAGCCCTTCCAACCACGGAGTGGAGATCGCGGGAGCCGGCCTCGCAAACGACAGAGCGCCTCGCAATACCGCACACACCAGCCACCATCCGGTACCGAGCACGCCGGGGGAAGTAGACCACTGTCACCATGAGGAGCATCGGGTTCGCCATTGCCGCGGCAGCAGCTCTCGCTCCGCTTGCGGTGCAGTCCGCCACAGTTCACACTAAGGCAGTCAACGTTGAAGGCAAGCTGACATGTGTCCTCGCGAGCAGCGCCAGCGACGCCATGGCCACTGCCATCTACTCAGACGACGTTGAGGCCGACGGCTGGGGAAAGCTGTGGGTCACGGCTCGCCCGGAGGCGCCGAGCAAGGCGGCGGCACTGTCGGCGGGCTGCGCGCAAGCCCGTGTGATGCAGCACCGCATGTTCCAGTACTGGGACAACTACGCGGCGAACGAGTATGGCAAATCGAGGCTCCCTTGCTCCCAGCTCGAGGCCTTCATCGACGCCCAGATGGCGTACTCCGACTCCCTGCTTCAACCTGGAGCCCCGCTCCCTGCGGGAAGCCCCCCGCAGCTCCTGGATGCCCTCGCTCACCTTTCGGCGCAGTTTGATGGCCTCGTTCAGGGATACTCCGCCGTGGCGCCTCCCGCAGAGGCCATGAGCCGCCGGACTATTTACATGCTCAACGCGGTCGGCGACCTGGAGGACCTCAACGGAATCTGCTCGGCTTCCTTCAACATGTCTTCGGCTGCCCGTGCTGCGGTGGAGCGCCTGGCAGGCCGGCCGTACCCGGCCCGGGAGCTTGCCAGCGGCTTCAGGCCGACGCCGGAAGCGCTCAAGCTGACCGACTGCAGCGGGTTCGTCGGACTTACACCCGACGGGTCCGATCTGGTGTTCGGCCAGGCGACGTGGCGCGCCTACTACGCCATGCTCCGCACTTACACGGTGTACCACCTCCCGTACACGCCGGCCAACGTCATGAGCTTCAGCGCCTCCCCCGGCTTCCTCATGAGCAAGGACGACTACGCAGCGACGGGCGGGGACGCGGCCCGCCTCATGATCTTCGAGACGACGAACAGCATGTTCAACCACTCGAGGTTCGAGGAGTTCCTGACCCCGGAGTCGATCCTCACGTGGCAGCGCTCCGCCATGGGGATGCAGTGGGCGACCAGCGGGAAGGAGTACGCTGACATCATGATGGCAAACCAGAGCGGCACCTACAACAACCAGTGGGTCGTTGCCGACGCCAAGCAGTTCAACGGCGACGGGCGGGAGCTGAAGGACGACCTCCTGTGGGTCGTTGAGCTCGCGCCGGGCATCACCCACGCGGCAGACATGACGTCCACGCTGCAGCAGCAGCACTACTGGCCTAGCTACAACATTCCCTACTTCGTGGACGTGTACAACGCCAGCGGCTACCCCGCCAAGGCCGAGGCGTTCGGCGACGACTTCATCTACAGCAAGGCGCCCCGTGCCAACATCTTCCGCCGCAACGCATCCCAGGTCACCAGCGTGGCCGATGCTGGCAGGCTGCTCCGTTACAACAACTACCAGCACGACCCGCTTGCGAAGGACGACCCTATTCTCGGCGCGTGAGTCCTTGCCGCAGCGACGCGGCGCGCCGCGCCCACCCAGCCATGATACTGCGTCCTTGCAACGCCCATCACTTCGCTTGCCTGCGAGCCGCCCGCAGGATTGCCGCCCGAGGTGACCTTGCGACGAAGCCCAAGGCCTTTGGCGCCGTGGACGCCAAGGTGACCTCCTGGAGCATGATCCGCGACGGCGTGCCCCGGACGCTGGCCATCTGCGGCCCGACCCACGAGCAGCAGGACGTGTTCGCCTGGGCGCCCAAGTTCGTCAACGTCACCAGGGACGGCGTCCCGGACAAGTTCCCCTTCTCGTGGGTGGACATGCCCGTCAGCCCCCCGACGAGCGCGTGAAACAGCAAGCCTCAAACACCAGGGCTCGCACCTGCGTTTTTTTTTAATCTTGATGCAACGCGTACGCCACACTCACGCGGAGGGCGGCGGCGGTTGGCCGACATAGCCGCAGCGGCCGACGCGCAGATCACGGCCCCGAGGCCCCTCGCCGCGCCCTTTTGTCGCGCGCCTGGGCAGCGAAAAGACTGGCGAGCGCGGTGAGGTCCGACGATGCTTCGCTTCCCGCGGCGACGCCGTCATCCGCTGGCCATGGCAGGTCGAAGCAGTCGGGCGCCAGGCGGCCCTGCAACATCTTCAGGACGTCGGTGGCTCCCTTTCCTCCCCTAATGGCATGGAATGACGCGACGCTGGCCACCCTTGCGGCGACGGAGGCTGCGTCCAATCCCTTGGCACGCAGCGCCTCAGCCATCGCTTGCAAGCGCTGTGCACGGCGCCGCAGGCCGGCCACTTCGCTGCGGTGACCGGAACTGCCCAGGTGGTTCTCCCACTCCGAAGGTCCGTCAAGCAGCGCGTCGCAGATCCTGCAGCGATACTTGAGCCAGGCAGCCGAAGCTGATGCCGTCGACGAGTCCGGCGGCACGACAAACTCAGCCAGCACCTCCCGCGCCGGCATCGCTCCGGTCTCCACCTCGCGGCGCAACACGTCCAGCGGGCGGAGCGACTCCACCGCAGGCAGCGCAGCCAGCTCGTCCCATCGTGACGGGTCGCTCGTGTCGACCCGGACCAGGCCCACGCCTCGCTCCCGGAACCGCTTCCGGATCCACGTCGCCTGCTCCTTGGCGTACTGCCTCGTGCGCAGCTGAAGATGCCTCACGGCCTCCCTCAGGGCAGCATCTTCGCGCTCCCACCCGTCCTCCGATGGGGAGTCCAGCGCAATGACGCCGTCGTCGACCGCACGTGCTGCCATGGGATGATCGCCGACCTCGCGGTGTGTGGCCTCCAAGACGCCCATGTAGGCCGCCAGTTCCTTGTAGCCGATCGCGATGAAAAGCCCAGACGGCCCGTCAGCCTCCAATGCTGGGCTCGAGCCAGACGCCTCAGCCACAGCTCCGGTGTCTGGATCACGCCCATGCAGGCGGACGAGGCGGCGAAGCGCAGCTACTTCTTGCAGCAGGCCTCCCTGCAGCATGCTGCCGACTCGGGCGTCGAGCCGCCGACCCAGGATGCTCCGCTCAGCGTGCGCCCACAGCACCCGGACAAACGGCCCGCGGACACTCGGGTCGGATTCAGCGTCCAGACGCGCACGCTCGGCCTGAGCGCGCCGCTGCTCTGAAATGGGCACCCCGCTGCGGAGGAAGGCGTCTACCGCTGCGGTGACCCGCCTTTCGTTCGCCGGGTGCAGACGGCGGGCACTTGCTGGATCCACGGCCACAAGACGCTCGTACGGGCCCATGGAGTCCCACCCGGCCGGGAGCTCGGGTGGCCGACCCCGCTTTCCCGAGCGCTGGGCGGCTCTGGCGTCGGCGCCCGGGGCACCAACCGCCGCAGGCGCAAGCAGCGAATCGCGAAGGAGCGCCTGGACGTAGTACCCCGTTCCCCCGACGACCACGGGCAGCTTCCCGCGGGAGAGCACCTCATCGATCGCTGCCTCGGCCTTGTCCCGGAAGTCCTGGACGCTGAATGTCTCCCATGGCTCAAGGAACGACATCAGGTGATGTGGGACGCCCTGCGCCTCGGCATCAGACACCTTTGCGGTGGCGACGTCAAGGCCACGGTACATCTGCAGCGCGTCTGCGTTGATCACCTCGCCTCCGATTGCCTGGCACACATCAACAGAGAGCTTCGTTTTGCCTGCCCCTGTCGTTCCCACCACCACGGCAAAGCACCTCGGAGCCGCAGACGCGGAGGCCACGCCGCTGGCCATTGTCCGGCGGGCGGCCCAGGCAAGAGTCGGGGTCCAGAGTGGTGCGACCGCCAGCCCCAGCCGCATGCAGAGAGGAGCTGACCCTTTGCCCCCAGCGCGGGCTGCCCCGACGGCGGGGTCTGGGGCGTGCACGGGCCGACAAAAAGAGATGTGAATTCTGCGCGAGAGTCACCGCCGCCTCGCTCACAATCATTGTTAGCCTCTGTTCGCGGTAATCGTGCGATGGACTCTCACGTGCGCCCGCACGCCCGCATTCCACTTGGCTGGTTCGGCCACGGGGCACTCGCAGCAGGTCTCGCCAAAATGTGGCTGTCCGTCGCGGCCGTGTGCCTCCTCGCGTCGCAAGCAGCCGCTGCTGACGGCTTTTGCATGGCGACCGGGAAGGCACCCACAAAGGTGAGGCAAGGCTGCGCCTACAGGTTAGCACGCTGCGCTCAGTCACAAAGCAACGACATGCCATAGCAACGGGGCTGGAGGCGCCGCGCCGCAAGGCCGCCTCCAACCGTGTGATTGTTCGCCTCGCGTGCTTCTCGCCTAAGCAGCCGACCCCGGCGCTGCAGACATGCTACTTTTTCAACTCGGAGGCGTGCTGTGTGGCAGCACATGATGAGCTCATTACCACCCGTGAGCCAGCGCCGGCTGCCGGCCAGCGGCTCGGCATTGCCACGGCCATTGCAAGCGGGAGCAACCCCAAACGGCTGAGCCTACGCTTGCGCAGAGTTGGCGGCCCTGGTACCGCACACGTGTCTGAAGAGCTTCCCGGAGCTGAACCGTCTGTACTGTGCTGCATGCTCTCCGAGCCAGGTGAGGCGCCATCCAAGCACCCGGCGCCGAGTCCCGTGCTCCCCTTCACCTTGCCCAACGACGGTGCTGGAAGCCTTTCTTGGCCTGCAATGTTTCACGCAGCCCAAGGTCACGTTCACCGTAAGCGGTACGCTGGAGTTCCGCATCTGCGACACCTTTGCCAAGAAGCTATTTGCGTTCCCTAGCAAGTACGACTCCTGCGGCCTCAAGGTCACCCAACCAGACGCAAGCACATTCATCGGTGAGTGCCGTGGTCAGGCTCACAGCCAGCGCACCGCAGTCGGCCAGCGGTCAAGGGCCGAGGGTGCCTTGTCGCGGCCCAAGCTCGCCCGCGCTCGCAGTCCTGCCGGGATCGATGGAGCCGAACGGAACCACCAGCATGCGCTCGGTCACGGACTTCGTGAACTGGCCGGGGCCATCGCAAGACTATCCGATTCGCCCGCCCTTGCTCAAGGGCGTCAGGTTCATCGTTGCCCCGACGGGCACCGACTGCTTCACCGACGGCGCATCCACAGGCCATGCCGCACTGACCGCAGTCATCATTGCCGTTGTTATGATGATCTGGCCGTCTCTGGCATAGAAGTCATGCCCATGGCATCGCTCGGCTGCGTGAAGCCCGGCGGCGGAATTCATGCTGCCCCGCAACAACTGAAATTTCGTGTTTCTAGCCATGGCTATCGTACGAGGGCGTGGCAACTTCCGATGCGCGCTCGCCAGCTGCCCGGCCAAGCAGAACTGTGTCGTTCCGAGGCCGAAAGAAAGAAAACAAAAAGATGGCGGAGCAGGGGTTTGAACCCTGGTTTCGACCTTCAAAGGGACGCGTGATTACCACTACACCACACCGCCAAAACCATCATAATTCGGTTGCCGAAGGAAAAATGCCTATATACACTCGTCATGAAGTGCCGGTGGCTTGTGGCGCCTTTGATCAACGATTGGCTCCGAAGCGCTGCCGACACATGACGGTTCTGACCCGTCAAACGGTGCCAGAACGAGGCCGCTTGCCAGCTCGCCTCGAAGCTATCCCAGGGTCGTCAGCCACGGCTCTGAAGCTCAGGCCGGTGGCGTGCTGGACGTCGCTGCTGTGGTCTGGCCACTCCATTTGCGCTGGTGCTAGACCAAGGCAAGAGCAGCTG
>Ga0136560_1000888_pt1 | contig 15192 bp, 2 predicted proteins | sample AntRauMeHopE1497_FD_104925 | JGI IMG/M metagenome (GOLD analysis project Ga0136560, IMG submission 104925) | Saline lake microbial communities from Rauer Islands, Antarctica - Metagenome Hop E1 #497 | ecosystem: Environmental > Aquatic > Non-marine Saline and Alkaline > Saline | place... | reverse complement strand
GGCCGCGGCCGCGGCCGCTGCCGCCCCCGCGCCGCCCGCCGCCTCCTCGGCGGCGCTGGCCTCGGCGCGCGCCCTCCTTACCGACTGGCAGGCGGAGACGAGGCGCGTTGCGACGTACACTCCGGCGGCGTCGAGGGCCCCCGCCAGGGCGTCGTCCTCGGACCAGAGGCGGAGGACCTCGAGGACGGGGCGCTGGACGCGGAAGGGGACGTTGGGGGAGAGGAAGGAGAGGGCGAGGCGGGCGCTGCCGCCGCAAGCCTCGGTGGTGAGGAGGGAGGAGTGGACGTCGAGGACGGAGGCGACGGCGCGCCACACGCCGGCGGCGTCGCGGACGGCGGCGGGGGAGGCCCCCGGGTTGGTGACGACGGCAAAGTCGGCGCGGGTGCGGGCGAGGAGGGCGGCGAGGAAAGGGGCGGGGTCGAGGCCGCGCTTGTTGGGCTTGGCGTTGAAGGGGTGGACGAAGACGTCGCCGACGACGCACTCCGCCTGGAGGGAGGGGCGCTTGAGGCGCTCATGCAGGGTGTCGAGGCGGTATGGCATCGGGTCCTCCGGGCGGGACGACATCCAGTCGTCCATCACCGTCCACTCCTCGATGACGAACGCGGAGACGTCGGCGCGCGTGGCGTCGCTCCAGACCAGGTGCGGCTCCCGCAGCGTGAGGCGCCAGGCACCCACGACGCCCTGGGGCTTGGCCCAGCCGTTGGCCAGCACCAGGCCGCGCCGTACCTCGTTGTCGAACAGAGGCCACAGCACGGTGCGAAGCCAGGCGAGGCAGCGCTCCTCCGCCACGCCCTTGCCAAAGGACGACGCGCCGGGGGAGGACGACGCCGGGGCGGCGTCCGCGGCCGCGTCCTCCGCCCCCTCCATGGTCACCGCGTCGCCGTCCTCCTCGCCCGCGGCGGGCGCCGCGGCCGACGCCGACGACGCTCCCCCCGGCGCACCTCCCATCGCCGCCACCATCGCCCTCACCGCGTAGAGCCTCTTCGTGTCCGCCTGCGGCTGCAGAGCCTCGGTGACCACCGAGAGCACGGACATGGCCACCCCCTGCTCCAGGAAGGGCCCCCGGGCGGCACCGGCGTGCCGCAGCGTGCTCCCCATCGTCCGCAGCGCCAGCAGAGCCGTGGTCTGCTTCAGCCGCCGGTCAAGGACGCCGCCGTCCTCCTCGTCCTCCTCCTCGGCCCCGGCAGCCCCGCCCTCCGCGTCAGCGCCCGCCCCGGCCTCGCCGCCGGGCCGTGGCACCTCCTTCACCGCGCCGTTGGCGCCGCGGCCCGGCAGAGCCCGGTCCTCCGCCACGCCCGCGGCGTCGGCCTCGGCCGAGTCGTCCGCCTCCACCCACACCCCGTTGTCCCCCTGCAGCTCCTCGCGCCGCAGCAGCGCGTGCAGGGCGTGAAGCTCCACGGCGGCGGCCTCGGCTCCGCGCGGCGTGTCCGCCACCCTGGCCAGCATCGCGAGGGAGGCGTGCATGGCCTGCGCCCACAGGACCGCGTCCATGCCGCCCACCTCTGACGTGGCGTCGCCCCCCATGCGCAGGGTGCGGGCGTGGGCAGTGAGGTCGCGGCGGAGCATGGCCGCGAGCGCGGGGACGTCGCCGGTGACGGCGCACTCGTGCCGGAGGCGGGGGAGGCGTGCCACAAGGGCCGCACCGGCGCGCAGCATGGTGACCAGGCTGGAGAGGGGGCGGCGGGGGATGGGGTCGAAGACGCGGTGCTGGGCGTGCAGCGCGCTGACCTCCCGCATGATGGCTCGGGCGAGGGCCTCGGGGCTCGGCCTCGCGGCCGCCAGGTCCGGCTGCTGGAAGTAGAGCCGCACGTAGACGCCCTCGATGACCAGCTCCGTCGAGAGGCTCGGGTAGAGCTCGCGGTACCCGTCGGCGTCGGCGTACCGCTCTGCGGACCAGAGCATGAGGTGCTGCCCGCGGGTGACGCCGGGGGAGGACTCGTCCTCGGGCCCGGCCCCGCCGGCGCCGAGGCCGACACCCTCGGGCCCAGAGGCGAAGGGGTTGGAAGGGATCCCGCCCCCCAAGGCGGGCGGGGCCGCGCCGCCCGAGGAGGAGGACGCCGAGGCCGCGGACGCGCCGCCGCCGCCGCCCCATGCCGAGACTGCGGCGGCGGCCCTGGCCGCGGCGGCGAACTTCCCCGGCCCGGCGCGGGCGCCCCCGCCCCCGCCAAAGAGGGCGGAGGCGTCGGCGATGGCCATGCGGGGGGCGGGGGGCGGCTCGTCGGCCGAGGCGCCTGGCACGAGCATCCCGTCGGAAGGGTCGTCGTCGTCGGGCGCTGCGGCCGCGGCCCGTGCCGCCGCCGCGAGCTTGCCCATGCGCCCCATGGTGATGATACTGCGCGCGGCGGACTTGAGGGTGCGCTTCTTGCGGCGGGGGGCGCCCCAGGCGTTGCACGTGCCGATGCCGAGCTTGGCCACGACGCCGGCCTCCCTGACGCGGGCGTCGATGAACGCGGCCTCGTGGCTGAGGCGGCGCAGCAGCTGCTCGCGCATCGACTCGGTCCAGATCACGCGGGGGCGCTCCGTCGGCTTGCCGCGGAGGCCGACGCGGAGCAGGGAGCCGTCCGGGTCCGGCAGCCGGGCTCCGTCGCCACCCGTGTCCGCTCCGCGGGACCCCACGGCGAGGAGGTTCACCATCCCGGGGGTCATCAGCGTGCGCAACACCGCCCGGCAGAGCTGCGCCGTGGCGCGGTCCTCGTCCGAGGGGCGGGAGCGGAGGACAGAGGCCGGCGCCCCCGCCGCCGCCCCGCGGCCCGTCACGCGGCGTAGCGTCTCTTTCACGCGCTCCTGGATGCGCCGCGCCTCCGCGAGCCGGGCCTCGAGGGCCAGGGCGGGCGGCGCCTCGGGTTCCCGGTCCGCCAGGCCCTCGTCATCGTCCACCTCCTCCTCGGCCTCAGGCTCCGGCTCGGCCTTGGCCCGACGGCCCCAGCCTCCCCTGCGCGTCGCAGGCTTGGCGTCCGCCTTGGCCGCCGCGCCCGACTCGTCGGACCCCGCCCCGGCTGCGGCGGCTGAAGCGGTGGCAGCGGCGGTGGCTGCGGCCTCCCCTGCCTGCTCCCCCTCCCCCTCGGACGAGGCCGATCCCGCCGTCGCGGCTCTGGGGAGGGCGATGAGGCGGAAGAGCGCGCGCTCGGCGGCGCGCCTCACCCCGAGCTCGGACCAGCCGTCCTCCTCCTCCTCCGCCACCCCGTCGCCGTCCTCGACGCCCCGTCTCAGGCGCTCCTCTAGACCCAGGGCGTGGTCCCCGCCGTCGTCGTTCGAGTCAGACCCGGACGACTCGCCGCCGTTGTCGTCACCGGCCCCGCGCTGGCTCCTGGCGGCGCCCCGCTGGCTCCTCGACCGATCCGCCTCGACCCTCCGCTCCGACCGCTGCCTCCTCGCCCGGCGCTCTTGCTTCCTCCTGCGGCGCCATCGGGCCAGGGACAGCCCGTCGTCCCCCTCCACGTCCGCCCCGACCACGGGGAAGCGGCCCTCCGCGTTGGGCCCGCCCAGGGCAGCCTGCAGGAGGAAGACCACGGCACCGCTGTCCAGCAGCGCCCGCCGGCACGCGTACACCTCGCTCAGCGACCCCACGCAGGCCAGCGCGGGCTGGGCGAGCCGCATCCCGGCCTGCGCGGCCATAAAGCCGTCGGCCACCCACTGCCCGGGTCCCCCGATACCCCCCGCGAGGAGCAGGGTGCCTTCCATCAGCTCCCCCGACGCGGCGTCGGCGTCGGCGTCCGCCTCGCCGGCCGCGCCGCCGGGCCCCGCCTCCTCGGGCTCCTTGGACTCCTCCGCGGCGCCGCCCCTGGCGTCGTGGACCCGCGCGCGGTCGCGCGCCTGCCTGGTCAGGGTCTCGAAGTTGCTCCAAGACACCCGGGCGCAGCGGAGCACCGCGGGGAGGAGCTGCGGCCGCTCGACGAAGAGCGACGCGCCCTCCTCGGTGAGGGCCGCGACCCGGATGACATCGAGGGCGAGGCCGAGGGCGGGCTCCAGCAGCCACAGGCGGGTGCGCTCGGCGGGGGACATGGCCGCGGGGCCGACGCTGGACGGGAGGATGGGCCCGAGGTCAGCGGTGCCCGCCACGGGCGCCTCGCTCTCGAGCTGCCCGCACCGCGCGAGGACACCGGCGGCGCCGGACGGGACGAGGGGCACGCACCACGCGACGAGGGCGAGGGCTGCTCCGATGGCGCCGCCCTGGGCCGCATTGCGCGCCGCGGGGCCGACGGGGCGGCGCTGCCCGGGGGGTTGGATGGCGTCGCGAAGGACGGCGAGGGCGAGGACAAGGAGGGACCGGCACTCGCCGTCGGGCGCCGTTGCAGCCTCCCGCACGCGCTCCGCCTGCCGCTGCCGCCGGAGCGGGTGGTAGACGGCAGAGTCGGCGGTCGAGAGGCCGGGCGGACCGGCGGGGGCGTCGGACGAGGGGTCGGCGCCGGGGTCAGGCCGCGCCTTGGACAGGCCGCCCGGGGCGGGGCCGCGCGATCCGCCGCCGCTCCTGCGCGCGTCGTCGACGACCCGGAAGCCCCTTACGCGCCTGCCGTCGTCGCGCGTCACGCCGAAGACGGTGTCACGCATCGGGTCGTCGTCGGCGTCGTGCGCCTGCGCCGGGGGCAGCAGCAGCAGCAGCGGCGCCGGCGTGGGCGGCAGGTTCTCGATGACGTACGTGCTGTCCATGCTCAGCCGGAGGCCGCCGGCCTGCTCGTCCGCAAAGCGCTCCGCGTCGGCCCGGGTCGGCCCGAGGGCGCGGGCCACGGCGCCGGCGCCAGACGCCGCCGCCGCCGCGTCGCCGACGTCGCTGCCGCCCCGCTGCCCCGCGTCCGCCCCTGCCTCCCCCACCCCGCCCTCGAGCGTCACCGTGAGGCCGCCCTCCAGGGCGACCCCCTGCGCCGCCACCACGGGGTAGCGCCCCTGCGGCAGCGACAGCACCACGGCCAGGGCGGAGAACGTGTCGGTGGGCAGCTCCGTCCCCGGCGACTCGCCCAGGAACCGCTGCAGAGCCCGCAGCGTGACCATGCACCGAAGGTGGTGCCGCCGGTAGAGCTGTGTCGGTGAGAGGATCCGCCGGACGCGCCTGGGCCCCGCCGCGGGCCTCGCGCCCGGGCCATCCCCCTTCCCGAAGCCCTTGCCCTCCCCGCCCGCCTCGTCGTCCTCCGCGTCCTCGTCTTCCCCCCCGTCGTCCCCGTCCTCCTCGTCGCTCGACAGGTCCTCCCTCTCCAGGAACACCCTCCCGGCGTCCTCGCCTGCCTCCAGCCGCGACAGGTCCACCATCGCACCGACCTGCTCGTCCTCCCACCGTCGGAGCACGTCGCCGACGCGCCGGCGGTAGCCACCCGCGCCGATGCGCTCCAGCGCGTCGCCGCCCTCGGCCGCGCCGTCCTGCCCGGGCTCGTCGTCCTCCTCCCCCGCGGCCGCGGCACCCGCAGGCATGAGGGTGGAGTCGACGACGATCTTCCCGCCTCGCACTCCGCCGCTCCCGTACGCGCCGTCATCGCCCCCGTCCCGCGCCCCGCCGGACTCGGTCCTCGCGAGCGTCGCCGCGCCGCCGAGCACCACCCCCGCGGCGGCCGCGGCCGCGCTCAGCGTCCCCTCGGTGAGCATGAGGTGCGAGGCGGCGAGCGCCGCGGTCTCCTGGTGCAGCCCCGCCACGAGGGCGCCGACGAAGCGGCGAGGGTCCCCCGGCACGGGCGCGCCGCCGACGTAGACGCGGAGGTAGACGCCGGCGACGCGGGGCTCGTCGTCGAGCTGGGGGAAGCGGACGTCGCGGGGGGGCGGGACGAGGTCGAGGGGCGGGTACTGCAGGCAGGCGCCGCCCGTGGCGAGGGGGAGGCCGAGGTGCGCGGTGACCACGGCGGCGGTCGGGGGCCGGGCGGCGGCGACGTGGGCGGGCGGGGAGAAGACGGAATGGGCGGCGCGGGGGTGGAGGATGCGGCGCGCGAGAGGGTGCCCCCGGACCCATGCGACAAGCGGGGCGAGCTGGCGCCGTAGCTGTCGGAGGAGGGTGGAGCGCATGCCCGAGGTCCAGAGCGCGTCGGCGGAGGCGTGGTCGTCGGCGTTGAAGACGGAGGCGAAGGCGGGGGCGCCGCGCTTGCGGAGGAGGCTGATCATGGAGGGGGGGAGGAGGCCGCGGAGGGAGGACTGGGCGTCGCCCGCCCGCTCGTCCGCCGTGGAAGTCATCCGCCGCGCCGAAGGGGCCGAGCGCGACGCCGGGCCGTCGTCGTCGCCGCCGCCCGCCTCCCCGCCCGTCGCCGCGGCGCCGGCCGTTCCCTCGCCCGCCACCTCCTCCTCCTCAGAGATGGCGCCCGGGATAGCGCCTGGGATCGCCCCAGGGATGGCTGCCGCCGCGAAGCGCACGCCGTGGGACGACGCCGAGGCGGCCGAGGCGGCGTCTGCGGCCGGCACCGCCGTCAGCGACGTCCCGACGCCAGCCTGTTCCTCGGCGATGGCTGCACCAGAAGCCTCGGCAGCGATGGCCGCGGCCCGGGCCTCCCTGCGGCGCTCGGACAGGGCCAGGGCCTGGGCGCGGGACGAGTCCTTGACGCTGACGGGCGCCTTGGCGTCCTCCAGGGCGCCGTGACGCCTCGCGTCGACGTCGGCGAGGTGCAGAGCCTCCAGGAGGCGCGCCGCCGTCTCGGTGAGGCCCTCGCCGACCCGCACGGCCCTGGCTCGGCCGGCCACCGCGGCCTCCCCCGCGGTGACCCTGGCATCGGCCTCGACCTCGGCCGCGGCCTTGATCTCCCGCCGCCGCGCCCGCTTCCCCAGGGCGTTGCGCGAGCGCGCGGCCCTGGAGGCGGCGGCCCTGCCCCGTCGCCGGGCGGTGGACACGGTGTCAGCGGTGAGGAGGACGATGCGGAAGAATGCGTGGCGGGGGAGGGCGGGGGCGTAGAGGGGGACGCGGGGGGCGACCTCGGAGAGGGCGGCGAGGACGGCGGAGACGAGGCGGGGGTGGGAGGAGGCCTGGAGGAGGGGTAGGATGAGAGCGGATGCGCGGTCGGGGCGGGCGAAGCAGGAGGCGAGCCAGGGGCCGGTGCGCACGGCGAGGGAGAGGGTCTCGGCTGCGGCGCGGGCCACGACGGCGCGGGCGGCGACGGCCTCGGGGACGTGCAGCCGCGCGTCGGGGTCGCCGGACCGCAAGGCGGTGGCCCACAGCGTCCAGCGGCGGCGGGGGCCGGCCCCGCCGCCGATCCGGAGCGACGAGGCCGACAGCTCCTCGCCGGGCGGGGAGAAGAGGTCGGCGCCGTACCACGCAGCGACGCCGTCGCCCTGGTCCGCGTCGTCCTCCTCTGACGTGATCCGGCCGCGGGACGGGGCGGGGGCACTTCTGGCCGGCCCGGGCCCGGACCCCGCCGAGCCCGCCGGGCCTACCCGGATGCCCCAGCCCCGGGCCAGGGCCTCCTCGTCCTCCTCGTCCTCCTCGTCCTCCTCGGCTCCCGCGGGCGGCCCGCCAGCCCCCGACGCGGCCGCCAGCGCGCCCGATCCCGCGACAGAGGCCGCCGCGGCGTCGCCGACGCCCCGCTCCCCGCCGGCCCCACCCCCCCCGCCGACGCCCCTTCCGATGCCCGGCACGTCCTCGTCCTCGTACGGCTTGAGCGGCTCGGGCCTGCACCCGGGCGGCATGACGAGCAGCGGCAGCAGTGCCGTCACCGCCGCAGCGTCCCACCGCTCGAACGACCCCGCCGACACCGGCAGCGTGGCCAGCGTCCGGAGCAGCAGCACGCACTCGGCCCGCCACAGCCTCTGCCACCGCAGCGGCACGCCCCGCACCTCCCACGGCCCCTCGACGGACGAGAAGAACGCGTCGGCGCCGTCGGCCGCCGGGCCGGCGCCCCACCCGGAGGCAGCCACCTCGGCCGCCCCGGCCTCGGGCCCGTCGTCGCTGGGGTCGTCAGGGTCGTCGTCCGCGTACCCCGAAACGGGCCTCGACTTGCGGGCCCGGCCGGCGCGCGCCCCGGGGTCCGGCCTGGACTTGCCCCCCTTGGTCGGGCCGCCGCCGCCAAAGCTGCCGCCGTCCTCGCCGCCGTCACGGCCCACGGCGGTCCCGCCCAGCTCGGCGGACAGGGCGTCCGAGGGCGCCCCGTTCGGCCCTCGGCTGCGGTGCGCCGCGGCGTCGACGCCTCGCATGCCCGTCGCCACCGCCACGTCGCCGATGCCGCAGTTAGTCGACTGCACGACCGAGGCGCACATCGCGACGATGGCCCCGCGGTCAAAGGCGTCCCGCCCCAGGCCCGTGGCGACGGCCCCGGCCGTCGGGCGCAGTGCCCGCTCGGCGTACTCCTCCTCCCTGAGCCGCTGCCTCGCCGCCTCGGCGCCCTCCCCCGTGAGGACGCCGCCCTTGCCTTCGCCGCCCTCGGCCCCTTCTCCTCCCCCCGCTCCGGCGTCGCCCGGGGCGCGGACCGTGTGCGTGAGCACGCCCCCGACGCGCGCGACACTGGTAGGGTCGGTGTCCGCGTCGGGGTCGGGGTCGAGCACCACGGCCTGGGCGAGGCCGCGGAGGGCGCGGAGGATGGCGAGGCGCCTCCGAGGGTTGGCCTCCAGGGGCGCAGCGCGGGCGAGCTCGGCGGGGAGGGCCGGGGGCAGGAGGGCGACGCCCTCGCCCCTGGCGATGCGGGGGAGGAGGGGGAGGAGGGCGTGGAGGAAGACGCCGCCGACGGAGAGGAGGCGGTCGAGGGACGGGTAGGAGACGCAGAGGCAGCGGTGCTCCCAGGGCAGCGCCGGGAAGGCCCCGGTGACGTCGGGCACCTCCGGCGGGTCGTCCGCCCTCGCCTCGGCGCCGTACCATGCGCGGCCCGCGGCCGTGCGCTTCTCGTCGAGGAGGGATCCGGCGCCGGCCACGGCGGCGGCGACGCCCCCCGCCTTGGCGCCGGACCGGGAGTCCCTGGACCGGCGCTTGAGCTGGCGCCGGCTCCTGTCCAGCGCGGCCTCGGCGGCCCACAGGCCGGATCGCAGCTCCTCGAGCGACGCGGCGCGCCACACGGCAGTCGGGTGCGCCGAGGCCCGCTCCAGGCCCGCCCAGAGCCGGGGCCAGCTCCACCCGTCGGGCCCCGGCACCGCCTGGCACGACGCCACGGCCCGGCCGGACCGCACCTCGTCCGACGCCGAGGCCGGCACCTGCTCCGCCTCCGCCGCCGCGGACCGCGCCCGGCCCTTTCGCCTGTCGCCGCCGGCCCGCGCCCAGTCCGGCACGGGCACCGCCGCGTCGCGGAACCACGCCTGGAGGGTCGAGGCTGCCATCCGCGCCGCGCCGGCCTTGTCCTTGCCGCTCGGGGCCTGCGTCAGGTCCCACCACAGCAGGCCGGGCTCGCCCACCCCGACCAGCGGCTCTGCCGACAGGGCGTCGTCGTCCACGTCGTCGGCGTCGGCCCCTGCCGACGCCGCCTTGGGGGCGGGGCCTGTCGCCGCCGCCTCGCCTTCGGAGGCCGGCTTGCCCGTGTCCCCGGCGGCCGGCGCCTCCGCCCCCGCCAACGCCTCGCCGGTCGCAGGAGGCGCCGCGGGCGGGCTCGCGGCCGCCGCTGCGGGTGGCGCCGCAGCCGTCTTGGCCCTGCCGCCCCCCCTGGCCGGCACGGGCGCCGGCGGCTTCCGCAGCAGCAGGTCGAACATGTGCGCCGGCAGAGCCCGCCTGACGATGGACTGCGCGGCGGCGTTGCGCGCGCAGAGGAGAGCGACCATCTCGCGAGAGGCCTCCCGCGCGGCGGCGTGGGTGCACTGCCGCTCCGCCTCGGCCGCGGCCGCGGCGGGCACCGCCGCCCCCCCGGCGAGGATCCCGTCCTCCTCCGCGGCGGCGGCCTCGGCCTCCGCGGCGGCCGCCTCGGCGTCCTCGTCCCCCGCCGTCCGCAGGCTCGACGCCCGGAGGGAGACCGCCTCACGGGTGCGACGCGCCCGGCGCCGCGCCTCCGCCGCCACCGGCGCGGCGAGCCTGCTGAAGGCCCCGTCGTGCCGCGCCGGGCTCGTGGCGATGCGAAGGTGCCAGAGGAGGCCGCCCCACCGCAGCGCTCCCCGCTGCAGCTCCGCCGCGTCGGAGGTCGGGGAGAGAAGGAGAAGGCCGCGGAGGAGGCCGAGGGCGGCGACGCGCAGGCGCGGGGACCCCGCGGATCGCGACCACTCCCAGAGAAGGCCCTGGTAGCGGGGGAGCGACTCCAGCGCCGTCTCGATGGCCCCGGGGGGCGCCGTCTCCTGCCGGGCGAAGGTGAGGGAGAGGAGGAGGCGGCAGAAGGCGTCGGCGAGGGCGGGGCGCGTGGCGGCGTGGAAGAAGGGGAGGAGGGCGAAGCAGGCGTCGAGGGCGCCGGCCGCGAGCAGCGCGGCCTTGGAGGCCTCCTCGCGCCTCCCCTGGTTGGCCTCCTTGGACGTGGCCTTCACCTCGGGGAAGCCCACGCGGAGGGCGACCATGTGCGCGACGTTGCACGCGAGCACCGCTGTGTCGTCGTCGTCCGTGCGGACGGCCGCTTGGAGCACGAGCACCACGGGCGAGAGGTCCGACTTGGGCAGCGACTTGTACACCGACTTGGCCGCAAGCAGCCGCAAGAGGCACTCCAGCAGCGTCCGGACCTGCGGGGCGCGCCATGGAACAGAGGCGGCATGCCGGGGTGGGGCAGGAGGCGGCGGCGACCGAGGCGCTCGCAATCTCGCGGCGCACGTGCCTTCCAGCCGGCACACGCTCGCGCTCACCCTGCTGGCCTTGTATCCGTACTCGCGCGCGACCAGAGTCACGTCTGCCAGCTCCTTGCCGAGCAGCGCAAGCACCGCGTCAACAACGGCGGGCTTTGGGACGTCGAACGCGAACCGGAGCTTGCCCTCTTGGCCCTGCGCACAAGCTCGGGGCGGGTGCAACGCGCAACTACGCGTGGGGTCCGGCCCGGCGCCGTCGGGCGCGATACGCGCCACCCGGGGCGCTCGCGGCAACCGCGACGCTTGAGCCACGCCCGGCGCCTCACCTCCAGCCAGAGGGGCACCACCTCGTTGAACTGCCCGATGGAATCGGCCCAGTCCTCGTGCTTGGGCCTGTCCAGAGCCTTGAAAAGCCCGTCCACGGCGCCGGCGACGGCGGATGCCTTGTTACCCATTGGTCTCGGCCTCGGTTCTGGATGCCTCCGCGCAGCCTGAGCGCGCGCCGCTCAGCTCGGCGCGGAACGCACGGGCAGCCTGCGGGCCCTGGTGCTGGAGACGCTTCGCCCGGGGCCTCGGTAGCCCTGTGACGAGCCGCAGCCCAGCCTGGGGCGTGTGAGATTGTCCGGCCGCCGCTCTGCCGACCAACGCCGGCTGCAGCCGATGCCACACGGCCTGGCGCCGGTACCATTTCGACCTGATGCGATCTCGGGTAGGAGGGCTCGCAGCGCGCTGCAGGCGGGCGGTGGTGGCGCCTGCGCGGCAGCTGAGCACTGCCAGACCAGCCGGTGACGAGGTCCTCGACGTGCTCGTCGTTGGCGGCGGCGTCGTCGGCGGAACGCTTGCATGCAGGGTGATGGACCTGCTCCCGGGTGCCAGGGTCGGGGTCGTGGAGCCCAAGCCGCCGGCGCAGCTGGACGAGTTTGACGGGACGGAGGACCCCGACATCCGGGTCTTCGCCATCACCCCGGCCACGGCAAACATTCTCAACGGTAAGAGAGGGTCTGCAAGGCTGGACCTGCCTCGCCCGCTGAGACGGCGGCGCCCGCCGGCCGCTCTCCCGGTCCCGGGCAGTGTTCTGACGTTTGCTTCGCGGGGGCTCCGCTCGCCGGCCCCGCAGATTGCTACGTTTGGAACGACATCACCAACGTCCGCGCGCCGGAGTTCAGGAGCATGCAAGTCTGGGAGTCGGTGGGGTCCGGGTACGTGCGGTTCGGCGGGTCGATCGCGCCGCCCCTCGGCTATGTCGTCGAGAACCGCGTGCTCGCGTCGGCCGTGTACGACCGCCTGCGCCACCTCGCGTCCTCGGCGGACCGGCCCCTCACCCTGCTGGAGGGGTCGGGCCTGGCGGCGCTGGACATGCCGCCCCACTCCGTCGTCGCCGGCGTGCGCGCGCCCCCCGCCCCGCTCGCCACCGCCACGCTCGAGGACGGGAGGACCGTGCGCGCGCGGCTCGTCGTGGGCGCCGACGGCGGCGCGTCCAGGACCCGCTCGCTCGCGGGCGTGGGCTCGTGGAGCAAGGACTACGAGCAGCGGGGCGTCGTCGCGTCCCTCGTCGTCAGCGCGCCCGACAACCGCACCGCGTGGCAGCGCTTCCTGCCCTCGGGCCCCCTCGCCCTCCTCCCCATGGGCCCCGACCGCGCCTCAATGGTGTGGTCCGCCTCCCCCGCCGAGGCCGCCCGCCTCTCCGCCCTCGGCTCGGACCAGCTCGCCGACGAGATCAACGCCGCCCTCGCCGCCCCCCCGTCCTCGGAATCGGGCCGCGGGGGCGGGGCGGACGCCGACGGCGGCGCGACGGACGTCTTCAGCCGAGGCGCAGTCAAGCTCTCGCGGGCCATGCAGGGCGCTGCCTCGTCCGTCGCGCCGGCAGAGCCGCTCCAGCGGCCCCCCAGGGTGGTCAGCGTCATCGGCAGCCCGGCGTCCTTCCCGCTGCGCATGGCAGGGGCGAACGAGTACGCCAGGCCCCGACTCGCCCTCGTCGGGTGAGAGATGCCCGCCGCAGCACCCCCCGTCGCTGCCGCGCAGACCGCTCGCGTTGCCCCGCGGACTCCGGAAGGCTGCGCCAGCGCCTGTCGCCTGCGACCGTCTCGAACGCTGCGCGGCGCGTTTTCCCCCCCGTTTGCCGCAGCGACGCCGCGCACACCATCCACCCCCTCGCCGGGCAGGGCCTCAACCTCGGCATCGGCGACGCGGAGGCCCTTGCCAAGGCGCTTGCCCGCGGCCAGGCGGCAGGCCGGGACCTCGGTGAGCCGGGGCGCGCCGCGCGCAAAGGGCGGCCGTGATGCTGCCTGGCTGCCGCCACGCCCCCCGCCAGTCGCTGCTTGCCTGACCCCTCCGCCCGCAGGATCGCTGAGCTTGCTTCGGGAGTACGACGGGGAGCGCCGGGCCCAGGTGCAAGGCATGCAGACTGCGCTGGACATCATCAAGGCGGTGTTTGCGGCGGGCGGCGCACGCGCCGGGGTCCCCAGCGCCGTCCGCACGGCGGGCATGGCCGCGATCCACTCGCTTGGTCCCCTGAAGGGCGAGATGGCTGCCTTCGCGATGGGGTCCGACTCGTCGGCGGCCTCCAAGGTGGTGTCCTCCGTGGGCGCGTTCCTGAACCCGAGCTTCGGCTCCTCGTGGGGGAGTGGCCGGTGACCGTGCGAGAGTGGCATGTGTGAGACCGGGCAGGTGCAACACGGTCCTGATGGTGCGAAGCATTATTTGTGGCCCTGCTGGCCAGGGCACAACGCGGCAATCACACCTCCACAAGCGGTGACTGGGCCACGCGGTGGTCGTCGTCATGCACCCAAGCCTTCCCCTCTCAAGATCAGCAGTCCTCAAAGGCGCCATCACCCGACGGGTCGAAGCGCTTCTTGCTGAAGCCCTTGGTGTCCGAGTTCCAGATTAGGTCACCGAACTCGCTGTACACGCCAAAGTTGGCGGTGTCGTCGAGGCGAGCCACGGTACCCGTCTTCGTGCACTTGTCGAGGTGGGGGCTCCAAGTGGCGTCGCCGTCGCTGTTGTAGACGACGAGGTTACCGTCTGGCTGCAAGGTGAGATAGAAGGGCCCCCCGGCCACGTTCGACTGCTTGTTGTTCCACAGCTCCCTGCCGTTGCTCGTGTCCATGACCCGCAGACGGCCGTCGCCGCGGAGCTCGAGCGTCGCCATGCCGGCAACGAGCTTCTCCCCGGAGCGGAGCTTCTGGCCGACCCTGATCTCATTCTCGATCGGCAGCTTGCAGCCCTCGCCAAAGACGCCGTCGGTGCGGGCGCCCTCCGGGCTCATCTTGCCGCCTGCCGTATTGGAGCTCCACATGACCATACCGTTGGAGCTGTGGACGACGAGGTTTCCATCCTGCTGCATCTCCACTCTCCCGGGGGGGTTGTTGTGGCACTTGTGCATGCCGGTGTGGGCGGAGAAGAGCGTGACGGAACCAGACTTGATGCTGAAGCTTCCCTTCGTGCTGTAATGCACCGTCGGCTCCCCGACACTCTTCTTGGCCGCCGAGATGTCCTCTGCGTCCATCGGTGCTTCCCAGATGATGTTCTCGTGGTGGTCCTTGATGAAAAACTTGCCGCTCTCGTCTAGGACGGCGTAGGCCTTGCCGTTGGGCGGGTCCATGCGCTTCCCCGCGACAAGGCTGTCGCCCGGGAAAAGCTTGGAGATGGGGCCGGCGGGGGCCTTGGCGCGCTTTTGCTTGGCCGCCTGGACACGCGTGGTGGCATACTTTTCCAGCATGGAGTTGTACGTTGCCTCATCGATGCCCGACGCGATCTCGTGCATGGCACTGAGCTCGTAACGCACGGGCATGGGGGCCTCGCGGACGGTGGCGGCCCACTCCCCAAAGGCGCTGTCGTCGCCGCCGCCGGCGGTGGGGGGGAGGCCTCCGAGCACGAGAGTACGGGACTCGGCGTTGGCGGACTGCATGGCATCGCGCGCCTCCTTGTTCTTGGACATGCCGGCCGATGCGCCGCCGGACCCGGCGCCGAACGAGGCCTCGACGGCGAGGCTGACGTCGACGTTGCTGTTGCGGATCTTCTCCACGCTGCTGCGGTCCATGGTGACCTGGTGGGTCATCTTGCCGCCGAGGTGGACCTTGCTGACGTAGTGGGTGCCGAACTCTTCAAAGAACTTGGTCCACTCCTTCTCGCTGCCGTCGGTGCCGAGGCGCTCGACAGCCGCCTGGAAGTGGGGCATGAGCTTCTGCTTGGTGTCCACGCCCTTATCGAAACCGGCGACGAACTGAAGGCAGTATGACACGAGCTCGAACCGCTCGGAGCTCTTCGATGCGACGTCCTGGGAGAACTCGCCGTAGCCGGCCGAGGCTGTGAACGAGGCCTTGGCGACAATGCCGTCGAAGCCGCCGCTCACGCTGGCGTCAACCTGCAGGGAGCTCTGGTAATCGCTCTCGGTGGCCAGCTCCCGTGAGGAGGAGGACATGTGGCAAGAGTACTCGGGGAATGCATAACCGCCGACGGGCTGCAGGTACCGCATGTCACGCGACAGGTGCTCGTTGCTCTGGTCCCAGACAAGCTCCACAACCGAGTTACGGAAGCCTGGATCGAGCTGGGTCTCGGGGTCGCCGTCGGGGTTTCCGTGGATGATGTCGTAGCCGACTCCTGCGTCCGGAGGAGCACGGC